>Ga0075428_100008986_pt1 | contig 11085 bp, 7 predicted proteins | sample RhiMetdeltSRZDD2_FD_75291 | JGI IMG/M metagenome (GOLD analysis project Ga0075428, IMG submission 75291) | Populus rhizosphere microbial communities from Tennessee, USA - Rhizosphere MetaG P. deltoides SRZDD2 | ecosystem: Host-associated > Plants > Roots > Rhizosphere > Soil | place: USA... | reverse complement strand
TGGACAGGAGTCAGACCCCGGTCGTCCGACTGCCCACCCGGGGTCAGACCCCGGTCGCTGGAATACCCACTTTCCGACGGCACCCGCTCGGCCTCTGGGGCGGGGGCGGCACCCTCGGCACTCGTGGCACCCTCGGCACTCGTGGCACCCCTGGCACTCCGGGCACCCATGGCACCCTGGGGACCCATGGCACCCGTTCGATCGTCCGGCCTCCTGCGACCACGGCGGCGTCGGCGCCGATTCCTGCGCTCCGACTGCTCCGGGGATTCGGGCCCACGCGCCTCACGCGAATCCCCTCCGCCGCTGGGCGGTTGAAGCGGAGCAACGGCGCCGGGACGATACTGCACGACCCCCTCGAGCGCTCGCGCTCGCCGCTCATCGAAATCCAGGCGGCTGGACATCGACTCGACGCGCATCTTCAAGTTCTTGACGTCGATGCCAAGTCGTGTCGTTTCGAGCACGAGATTGTGGATGACTTCGTAGTACAGCGGCTCCAGCGCCGCCTGTTGCGCGTTCAGTTTCGATTGAATGTGCAGGGCGTCAATCAAGGGGTTCGGATTGAAGAACAGCTTCAGTATGGGGCGCAGCAGCCGGCGAATGAAAGCCAGTAATCCGCGATGTGTTTCGAAGAGCGTGGTGTCCTCGAATTTGAAGTTGGGCGGCAGCGACGCCTCGCGCTTGCGGCGGAATTGTTCGAGCAGATCGGAGCGAACACCGCGCGGATCGAGGAACTTCTCGAGCTTGACGTTGGCCAGCTCGCGGATTTCCTCCTCTGTGTAGTCGACGCCGCGTTTCTCGCGAATGCGCGCCCTGATCTGGCGCATGATCTGCTCGACGTCGACGTTGTCGGAGCGAATGGAGAAATCAGTCATGGGTTGCGCGCTCCCGCGCCTTTCTTGTGAACAAATTCCGGAGCCTGGACGATGCAGGTGCCAAGGATGCCTAGCGAGCGGGCGAGTGCCCGTCCGCCGGTCAGCGTGATCTCCGCGCCGGCACCCCCGACGTCCGGGTAGCCTTCGGCATTTGGCGCTACGCTCTCCCAGTTGCGGAACAACCGTCCCCATGGGCCGTCCAGGACCTCGCGCATCATGCGTTTGGCGTTATACGGATACCAGAAGCTGTCGTGATAGATGACGCTCGCGATGTACGCCCACGGCGCGAGCACCGTCTTCAGCGACCACTCGATCGGCTTCTTCATCGGTCCCCAGTAGATCTTGTGCTGCATTCGGGACGCAAAGGTCATCTTCTTGAACGGACCGACGAAGTGCCAGTTTTCTGCCGCGGCTGACGTGTCCCCGACAATCTCGATCTCCCGCGGATCGCCGCAGCCGAGGCCGAGATCGTGCGCCATTCTGATGAACTTGATTGACATCGGATCGAAGCCCATCAACTTTGCAGCGACCGCGTCGATTGCCGTTTGATCGGCGCTCGCAAGAATGACGTCCTTGCTGTACGGCATCATGCAGCGCGGTCCAGGGCCATCTCCCGCGAATGTTCCATCCATCACGGCGAAGACACCGCGATGGATCTTTTTCTGGATCATCAAAAGATCGACGAGCGTTTCGTGAATCACCGGGTGGGTCCAGTGCCGATGTTCGTTCAGGAGTCCCCCGAACGCGTTCTTCATCGCGCCGGTGGTCGTGGTGAATACGTGTGTCTTCACCGTCGGAAGGTGAATGATGTTCTCCCCGATGAAGCGCTTCGGAATCATGAAGCCCTTCGGGTAGACCTCGTTCAGACAGGTAAACTTCTTCGTCAGGTCGCCAACCGCGTCGCGGATGTTGATCCACTCCTCGGTTTCGTAAATGTGGATGTTGCGCAGCCCGTGGGCCTGGACGACGTTGATTTGCTTGTTTTCACGCTCACCGAGATGTGCGTCGATGACGACCGTGCGGTTGTGGCACGCGTGAATCAGCGACGGATCGTACCCGTCCTGCTTCATCGCCCGGATCACGCCTTCGAGCTGCCATGGTGTGGTCGAACTTCCTGGAAAGAAGAAGTGCCAGGAGATATTGACCTTGAGCGCCGTATCCGCATCGCGCGCGATGACGTCCTGATAACCGGCGAGATTCAGCAGTCGGTGATAGTCGCGCAGCACCGTACCTGGCGCCGTTCGAAGAATGGCAACTTTGGCTTTGGGCATCACTTCACTTAATCGGTCCGTAAATGATCAGCGCGACTGCCAGCGCCCACAGGGCGACGCAGACGAGCAAGGGTCGATCGTTGAGCAGCATCGCAGCCGGGCTGCCACCACCTTCCTTCTGGTGAACCAAATACAGGTAGCGGAAGATTCCGTAGAGCAGGAACGGCAGCGTCAGCGCGAGACGGGTGGTGTGGAACTTTTCAACCGTTTCCGGGTTGACCGTGTAGAACGCGTACGCGACGAGTGTCGAGGCGGTGACCACCGAAATCATCTGATCCAGCAGGTACGGCGTGTACTCCTGCAGGATTGGGCGATGGCTCGTCGCATCGTCTGCCAGCAGCACGAGCTCATGACGACGCTTGCTCAGCGCCAGGAACAACGCGCCGAGAATCGTAATGAAGAGCAGCCAGTTGCTGATGGGCACATCGATGACGGCGGCGCCAGCCGCGGCACGCAACACAAATCCAATGGCAATCGTGAGCACGTCGACAATGACGACGTGTTTCAGCGGACCCGAATAGAACGCCAGCAACGCGACGTATGCGGTCGCGAGCACTCCAAATTCCGTATGCAGCCAGAACGCAACAGCGACGGCCGCAATGCCGATGATCCCTGCCGCGACGAGCGCGGTTGAGGTCGACAGTTCGCCGGACGCGATCGGGCGGCGACGTTTCAGCGGATGACGGCGATCGGCGTCGCGATCCGCGACGTCGTTCAGCAGGTAGACGACCCCCGACAGGGCGCAGAACACGGCGAAAGCCGCGGTCGCGTAGACGACCGAGTGGAGATCGAACAGCCGTTGACCGAACAGCAGGCCGCCGAAGATGATGAGATTCTTCGTCCACTGCTCGGGACGCAGCGACCGGATCACATTCCACGCGACGGGCCGCGTCTCCGTACGCAGTTCTCCCTGGCGCGGCTCGGCCTGATCGATGATGTCCGGAATACTGTGTCGCGCCATCTACAGCGCGGCGGGTATGTGCGCGGCCTGGCTAACTGCCGAAACTTTTGACGGCATCCGGCTCGGACTCGTAGGTCTCGAACACGGTCAACAGCTTCGTAATGGCGAGCAGATCCTGAATGCGCTTGGTGAGGTTGAGCAGCTTCAGCTTCCCTCCCTGACGGCTCACCGTGGTATACGTGCGGACGATTTCACCCAGGCCCGCGCTATCGATGTAGGGCACGCCTTCGAGGTTGAGCAGCAGCTTCTTCTGGTCTTTCTGGATGAGCGAATCGATCTCTTTCTTCAGAAGCTCGTCGCCCTCTCCGAGCGTAATCTTGCCCTTGAGATCCAGAATCGTCACCCCACTGACGACCCGTTGGTCGATCTGCAGCATCGCCGCTCCTCCAAGTCCGACCGCGCCGGCGGGTCCGTCTGAGCCCCCGCCGTGGCCTGACGTTCAACCGCCCGAAGCGCCTGCCAGGCCCTACGGTTTACAAGAAATAGACCGGGCAGCGTACTACGCGCATCGCGAGAGTGTCAAGAAATGCGCGGGTTTTCGTATGTTAGACACCAAATTTACGAACTCGGCAGCTTCCGCTAGTTCGTCCCCGGCAGGGCCAGCCGAGCCATAACGCCGCCCCTGGATGCTCGATCGAGGACGATTGATCCACCGTACACCTCGGCCACATCCCGCACGATGGCAAGCCCCAGTCCCGAGCCAGGCATCGCCAAGTCCTTTCGAACTCCTCGTTGCAGCACCGTGCGGCGGGCCTGCTCGTCTAATCCTGGCCCGTCATCCTCGACCGTCACCGTGAGCCGCTCGTCTTCGACCACCGATGCAATGACCACTTCGGATTTGGCCCATTTACACGCGTTGTCCAGCAAATTCCCGAGCATCTCGTCAAGATCTTCGCGGCGTCCCTTGAAGATGTGACCTGCCTGGACCCTGGACGTGATGGTCAACCTACGGTCCGCATGGATCTGCCGCATCGTTCTCACCAGGCCGTCCGCCGAGTCGCTGACGGTGCATCGCGAATGCAGCGCCGGGCCTGAGGCCGCGGCACGGGCGTGCGCAAGATGGTATTCGACGTGGCGCCGCATGATTCCGACCTGTTCTGCGAGGGTCGCTGCCAGCCGCGGGTCGCCAAGGCCGCCGAGACGATCCGCTTCGTTCGACAGCACCGCAAGCGGGGTCTTCAGACCGTGGGCGAGATCACCTGCTTTGGTTCCTGCGCGAGCAACCACGTTTTCGAGGTGCGCGAGCAGCGCGTTCAGGTCGTCGACGAGCGGTTGTACTTCTGTTGGATAGCTGCCGCCGACTCGCGATTCCGATCCTTCGCGCACGGCGGAAAGATTCCGACGGATGTTGTTGAGAGGTGCAAGGGCCGCCCGAACCACTGCCAATCCCGCCGCCATGCTGAGGAGCGCGAGCAACCCCATAAACGGAGCGTGTTGATGGACGATTCGCAGTGCATCGAACATCGGATGGTGATACGTGAGGACGACACTGAATGCGGCGAGCATGCCGAACGTCCAGAGGAGGGCGCCATAGAGCACCTTTCGGCGAACCGAACTCACTTGTGAGACTCTCCGTCGCCGACCCGATACCCGAACCCACGGACCGTATCGATGACGCCGGCGCCGAGCTTGCGGCGCAGTCTGGCGATGAACACCTCAATCGTGTTCGAGTCGCGCTCAGCATCAATCGGATAGATGTGTTCGCCGAGTTCTCCTTGCGACACGGCGCGGCCGCGGTGATGCATCAAGTACAGAAGCACGCGGAATTCAAGGGCGGTCAACCGGACCGCTTGACCGTTGACCGTGACGCGGCCTGTTCTCGAATCAACCGCGAGCGCGCCAGATTGCATTTCCGAGGACGCCATCTGTCGCGAGCGGCGAACCAGACCACGGAGGCGGGCCAGCAGCTCCTCCATGCGAAACGGCTTCGACAAGTAATCATCGGCGCCCGCGTCGATGCCCTGCACCTTTTCGTACCAGCTCCCGCGGGCCGTAAGAACCAGGACGGGAACGGTCAGCCCGGCCTCCCGCCAGCGCCTGAGCACGGTCAAGCCATCGAGGGTGGGCAAGCCGAGATCAAGAACGACGACGTCATAGGTCTCCGTCTGGCCAAGAAACTCGGCTCTCTCTCCGTCAACAGCGCAGTCAACGGCATACCCGGCCTCGGTCAAGGCGGTACGCAGCTGTTCCGACAGATGGACTTCGTCTTCCGCGATCAACGCGCGCAGTGCGATCTCCTGCCGCCGTTATAGCGCATCTTTGGCTGAACCATCGATGAACCAACAGTTCAGCCCTCGTTCAGGATTGGCGAGCTATTGTGAATCTCTGATCAGTAGCGATTCAACAGCAAGGAGGCCGCCATGCGACCGCGCTCATTCGTCATCATTTTGATCGTCGCCCTAGGTATTGCGTCGGTCGCTCTCGCGGCGCGAGGACATGGCGGACTGCACCGCTGGATCATGTCGATCCACGGTCGGTGATCACAAAGGCGAACGAGCGTGCGAGTGAGCCCTCGGGAGCGGAGCGGGGATCGCGGGGCCCCCGCGAGCGAGCGAGTAGGGGAGTCCGAGGGGCGAAGCCCCTCGGAGTAAAGATGCTTCGCGATCTACATCACGCGCTGCGGATGATCGTGCGCGCGCCAATACTGTCGGCCGTCGTCGTGCTGTCGCTTGGCGTTGGCATTGGTGTGAATACGGTGGTCTTCTGCTGGCTGCAAGGCACCATCGTTCATCCTCTCCCTGGCGTAGCAGACAGTGGGCGGCTGCACCTCATCGAACCGCGGTCCGACAGCGACTCATATCCAGGAATGTCGTGGTTGGAATACCGCGATCTCCACGAACGCCTGACGTCAGTGTCCGACCTGATTGCGTTTCGAATGGCTCCTTTCTATATCGGCGACCCTGGCCGAATCGAGCGGGCGTACGGGCAGCTTGTATCGGGCAACTACTTTTCTGCGCTTGGGCTGCGACCCACCCTCGGGCGTTTCCTTCGCCCGGACGAAGCGGAGCGACCGGGCACCGAACCTGTTGCGGTGATTTCGTACTCGCTGTGGCAAACGCGTTTTGGCGGGGCCGCCGATGTCGTCGGTCGAACGATTCGGGTCAACGGCCGGGAATTGATGGTCGTTGGTGTTGCGCCCCGGCGGTTCCAGGGAACGGTGCTTGGCCTGAGTTTCGATCTGTGGGTTCCCGCGACCATGGGGCCGGTGCTGATCGAGGGATCACCGCAGCTGACAAATCGCGCGAGTCGTGGCTACGCCGCGATGGGACGGCTTCGTCCTGGCGTCAGCGCGGCGTCGGCGCAGGGGGAAGTAGATCGCGTGATGGCGCAGTTGGCCGAGGAGTTTCCGGAATCGAACCGAAACATGCGCGCCGATGTTCTGACCTTCTGGAACGCTCCGCGTGGACCACAACGTTTGTTCGCCGCCGCGCTCGCGGTTCTGCAGGGGCTGATGCTGCTGCTCCTGTTGGCGGTGTGTGGCAACACGGCAAACCTCGTGCTCGCACGTGCGAGCGCACGGCACCGGGAGATGGGTGTGCGACTGGCGCTCGGTGCGTCCCCCTGGCGAGCGGTTCGCCTCATGTTGTCCGAGACCGTCGTTCTGTCGCTGATCGGCGCCCTTCTCGGATTCGCAATCGCGGTAGGGTGGGCGCCGACGCTGATTGCGCTGCCATTAACCGGGTTGCCGATCCGCTTTCAAATCCAGGTCGATCAAAGCGCATTGGCCTTTGCCGCTTTTCTGGGCGTTGCCTGCGGAATCCTGACCGGAGCAGTGCCGGCACTGCAGGTGTCGCGACTCGATCCGCAGGTCGCCTTTCGCACGGGCTCGCAATCCAGCGGCCGCAGCGCGATGCGGAACGTGCTGATGGCTGTCGAAGTGGCGCTTGCGATCGTGGTGTTGATCGTTGCCGGTCTCTTTCTTCGAAGCTTCGCCGACACGCACGGCACCGACACCGGCTTTCAGCGCGACGGCGTTTTGCTTGCCGCGTACGACTTGAATGGGCGCCCGATCGGCACCGATCGATCGGGCTTTGCACGAACCTTCGCGTCGCGATTGCTTCGCGATCTGAATGTGTTGCCGTCGGTGGAAGCGGCAGCCGTGTCATCCTCGGTGCCGCTCGACATTCACGGCCTGCCGTCGCGAACGTTCACGCTCGAGGGGCATGTTCGGACGGATGGAATCGTCGACGAAGCGGTGACAAACACCGTGACTCCCGGCTATCTGTCGCTGATGAAGATCCCGCTCGTTGCCGGGGTGGATTTCGCGGCGTTGGACGACGTCTCGGCGCCCGGGCAAGCGATCGTCAACGAGGAGTTCGTCCGCCAGTATCTCGACGGGGCACGTCCCGCCACGGCACTCGGACGACGGGTGCAAAGTCGTGGAGCGACTTACGTGATCGTCGGCGTCGCTCGCAATGCCTTGTACAACGCGTTTGGCGAGCCGCCGACGCCAATCATTTATCTGTCGTATCGCGATCGCCCGTTGCTGGCGGGTGAAATTCACGTTCGTGCACGGATCGGTTTCGAAGCCGCTGTGGCATCTGACATTCGTCGCGTGATCCGCGCTCTTGATCCCGACCTGCCGCTCTTCAACGTTCGCACGCTTGTCGATCACGTTGAAACGAATCTCGTCTTTCGCCGTGTACCGGCGCGATTGTTCGCGATCCTTGGTCCGCTGCTGCTGGTGCTTGCGGCTACCGGAATCTATGCGGTCGTATCCTACACGGTCTCGCTTCGCAGCCGTGAAGTCGGGGTGCGAATGGCGCTTGGCGCCACCGCGCGTCGCGTCGTGGCAGAGTTCCTGGCGGAGAACCTCGCCGTCGTTGTTGTGGGTGCGCTGGCCGGGTGGCTCTTGACCTTGGTCATCGCCCTCGATGTCGTCGGTGTGGACACCATCGATGCGAGCGTGTTCGGCGGTGTCCCGCTGCTTTTGCTTCTCGTTGCCGGCGTGGCCTGCTGGATCCCGGCGCGTCGGGCGACGCTCATCGAACCGATGATCGTTCTACGAGAGGACTAGTCGCTTCGCCCGGTTCTGCGCTTCGATTCCAAGCTGCATCGCGAGAAACATACGCGCTGGCGAATCGGCCGTCGTCGTCCGATTCACGACATCATCGACCAGCCGCTGTGCATAGGGAAGCGACACATCCGAGCAATCGACGTATTTCGAACCCGTGTTATCGACGAGAAAAAGATGATCGCCGCCGGGCCGACCGGCGATGTCCACGTTTTCCCGCAGCTCCATGTAACCATCGGTGCCAATAATCGTCAGTCGGCCGTCGCCAAACGTGGTGAGTCCTGCCGGCGTAAACCAATCGACGCGAATGTAGCCGGCCCCTCCATCGCCACTGAGCATCACGTCGCCGAAATCCTCGAGTTCCGGGTATTGCGGATGATGCGTATTCCCGACTTGTGAAGCGACGATCTCGGCGCGGGTGGTGGAGGTGAGAAACAGGTACGCGTCAAAGTTGTGTGATGCCAGATCGCAGAGGATGCCGCCGTACTGCTGTCGTTTGAAGAACCACGGTGCGCGCGTGTCCGGATTCATTTTGTGCGGGGCCAGCGCGGCGGTCTGGACGACTTTCCCGATCGCACCCGCGCGAATCAGCTCACCCGCTTTGGTGACCGATTTGTTCTCGTGTCGTCCAATGAGCACGGAGAATATTCGCTTCGTGCGTGTCTGAACCCGTCGCACCTCCGCCAGCTGCTCGAGCGTCGTCGCGGCGGGTTTGTCGACCATGAAATCCTTATCGTGCTCCATCGCCTTGATCCCCAGCGGAGCTCGTTCGTTTGGAATCGCCGCGCTGACGATGAGCTGAATGTTTGGATCGTCGAGGATCTCCTGCTCGCTGCGGGCCAGTTTCGTGTCGGGGAATCGCTTCGAGAACGCCGCCGCAAGCTCAGGTTCTTTCGCGTAAAACGAGACGAGTTGTCCGCCGCCGCGCGTGACCGTCTGCACTTGACCGTTGATGTGACTGTGATTCACGCCGATGACGGCGAACTTGATTCGCGGCGGCCGTGCCGCGACCGGGAGGTTTTGTGGACGAGTGCGGCGTTTCGAGCCGGCGAACGCTATCGTGGCTGCGCCGAACGACGACCCAAGGAATTCACGTCGGCTGCGAGTTGTCATGGCGTGACCCTATTTGTTGGTAACGACCGGTAGCTCAACAAAACTTGCGTGCTCGGACGAATGATAGATGCGCTGTGTCGCTTTCTTGTAATCGGCCGGCTTCGCCCAGAAGATGCTCGGAACGAACGTTTGCGGATTGCGATCGTACAAGGGAAACCAGCTCGATTGAACCTGGACCATGATGCGGTGGCCGCGCAGGAAAACGTGATTGGCTGTGGGTAGCGCGAATTTGTAAAGCAGCGGTTCCCCTGCCGCAATTGCCTTTGGTGTTTCGAGGCTCTCGCGGTATCGGCCTCGAAAGATGTCGCCGGCAACCATGAGTTGATAGCCGCCCATGGACGGATCGCCTGCGACCTCGGCAGGATAGACGTCAATCAGTTTCACGACCCAATCCGAATCGGTGCCGCTCGTCGACGCGATCAGGTTAGCGATGGGTTCTCCACTGATCTTGACCGGTGCGGTCAGGACGTCGGACGTGAACGCAAGAACGTCAGGGCGGCCTGACGCCTCGCGTTGATCGTCGACCAGCCATTCCGACCACGTGAGGGGAGGGTCATAACCGATCTGCTGAATCGGGCGCGCGCGAAACGGCACCGGCTTCGCCGGATCCGAGACATATTCGTCGAAGGCCGCGTCACCTGTACGCGGGGTCGAGAATGCTGCCTTGAGACCCGCCCCGAGATAAAGAGGCGAACGCCGCATCTCGCAGCCACTCGCACATCCGGACGGCCAGGACGTCAGCCGTCGCCAGATGTTGGTGCCGGTCTCAAATGCGGCGACGGGAGGCACGTCAGCTCTCGCCGCCCCGTCCTTGAGATGTCGTGCGAGGAACGGGGCAAGAATCTCCTGCCGGAAGTACAACGACGTGTCGCTGTGAAAATTCAGCGCGCCAAGCTCGCTGCCATCGTCGATTTCCTGCCCGTGGTGCCATGGACCGAGCACGAGGAACACCTTGTCGTTGTTGACATCCTTCGGCTCGAGCGCTTTGTAGACCGCGATGGCGCCGTAAATGTCTTCCTGATCCCACAGGCTGTGCACCAGCATGACCGGCACATTCAGCGGCTGCGAGCCGAGAATGCGATCCATTGCCTGCTCGCGCCAGAACGCGTCGTAGGCAGGATGTTCGAGAATCTTTCGCCAGAACCCGAGCTGTTCGAGACCGTGACGGCGGCCGAGTTCTCCCGCCGATCCGGCCTCCATGTAGACGTCGTAGTCGTCGAAATGATTGGTCCACCACTTGATCTCAGAGGTCCGGCTCGCCTCCTGATCGTGGATGTACGGCATGTTCTGTTGCCGGAAGGCGCCGTTGTGAAACCAGTCATCCCCTTTCCATCCGTCCACCATCGGATTCATCGGCACCGCAACCTTGAGCGCTGGATGTGGATTGACCAGCGCCATCAACGGAAGGAAGCCATCGTACGAAATACCGAGAATCCCGACGCGTCCGTTGCTCTGAGGAATGTTCTTCACGAGCCAGTCAATCGTGTCGAACGTGTCGGTCGAGTGATCGACGATGGTGGGATTCAGACGACCCCGCAGCGGACGGTTCATGACATAGTCGCCTTCCGAGCCGTGCTTGCCGCGGACATCCTGTACAACGCGGATGTATCCGCCTTCGACGATCACCTCGGTTGCATTGTCATAGCCGCTGAGGATGGGACCGAGATGCGCGCTCTGCGCATGACCGGTGAGGACGTCGGCGTCGTACGGCGTGCGAGTGAACAGGATGGGCGCGTTCTTCGCGCCTCGCGGTATGAGGATGACGGTGTGAAGCTTGACGCCGTCACGCATCGGAATCATCTCTTCGCGCCTGACGTAGTCGAACGAGTCGGCGGCCGGCTTGAACGTCGCGGG
>Ga0075428_100008985_pt1 | contig 11086 bp, 11 predicted proteins | sample RhiMetdeltSRZDD2_FD_75291 | JGI IMG/M metagenome (GOLD analysis project Ga0075428, IMG submission 75291) | Populus rhizosphere microbial communities from Tennessee, USA - Rhizosphere MetaG P. deltoides SRZDD2 | ecosystem: Host-associated > Plants > Roots > Rhizosphere > Soil | place: USA... | reverse complement strand
CGAGAACGACGTGCTCGACGAGTATTTCCGCACCGGCACCTACCGGGCGCGCAAGTCGGCACAGGCGACGTCCAGCCCGTCGATGGACATTACGCGCGCCTCCAACTTCGAGCGCTACGTGTTCGAGCTCGCGGGCCGCGACGGCGCGCGGACGAAGCGGCTTTTTTCTCAACCTGTGTTTGAACTGCCCCCGGGAAGAGAGTTCGCGTCGGGTCGCAGCACGCACGCCGATCGGCTTTCCACGATAAAAAGAATCTTCGAGAAAAACCGGGTCATGATCGATCCCCATACTGCCGACGGCGTGAAAGTCGGCCTCGAGCAGCGCGAGAAGGGCGTGCCGCTGGTGTGCCTGGAGACGGCGCTGCCGGCGAAGTTCGCCGACACCATCCGCGAGGCGCTCGGGCGCGAGCCGGAGCGGCCCGCCGCGCTGCGCGACCTGGAGCAGCGGCCGCAGCGCTTCGAGGTGATCGACTCTGAAGTTCGTATTCTGAAAAATTTCATTCAAAAACATGCCGGCTGAGAAGAACGTGCTCGGCGGCGAGCTGCGCGCGTGCAGCTATTCGCCCCTCACGGGCTATTTCCGCGACGGCTGCTGCGCCACGCACGAGCAGGAGGGCGTCGCGCACCTCGTCTGCGTGCAGGTGACCGAGGAGTTCCTCCAGTTCAGCGTGGCCAAGGGCAACGACCTCGTCACGCCGCGCCCGGACCTGCGCTTCCGCGGCCTGAAGGCGGGCGACCGCTGGTGCCTGCACGTCCTGCGCTGGATCGAAGCCTGGGAAGCGGGCAAGCCGCCGCGCGTGGTGCTCGAGGCCACGCACGCGAGCGTGCTCAACTACGTGCCGCTTTCCGCGCTCAAGCGCCATTCGCTCGACCTGAACTGAGACCGAAGGCCGGCGGGCAGCCGCCTTTGTAACAATCGTGCGATTGCACGCTCCGGATCAATGCGCTCTACTAAATGTCCTATGCGTGTGCGGCTCTCGGCATTGCTGACGGCAGGCGGCGCGGCGGCCGCCGCGTTGAGCTGGGCTTTCCTCAACCCCTCGCCGAACGACGCGGGCGAGACGCGGCGCGGCGGCGACGCCGGCGCGGGCGCGCCGCCCGCGGCGGCGCCGCGCCTGTCGGCGCTGCCCGAGCGCGAGGCGCTCGGCAAGCCGCAGGGCGAGCCGTTCGCCCCGCGCAGCTGGGTGCCGCCGGCGCCGAAGGCCGCGCCCAAGGTCGCGGCGCCGCCGGCGCCGCCGCCGATGCCTTACCGCTCCGCCGGCCGCGTGGTGCGCGAAGGCGTCGCGCAGACGCTGCTCGCGCGCGGCGACACGGTGTTCGCCGTGCGCGAGGGCGATACGCTCGAGGGCGGTTATCGCGTCGAGACGATCGCCGCCGATCACATCACGCTGGTCTATCTGCCGCTCGGCACGCGCGATCGCATCGAGTTGGGGCCCAGCCCGGGCGCGCGTCCCTAGTCCGTTCGGGCCATGGCGGGAAACGGGCAGCGGCTGCCCCCGTAACAGGTTGCGAATAGCCTCTGCCTGCATGGGCTACTTCAAGAGATCGCTGGTCTTCATCGTCTGCGCAGCGCTGGCGGGTTCCGCCTATGCGCTGGTGGATCCGGGACTCCTGAGCGCCGACGGCGGCTTGCCGCTGCCCGCGCTGCCCGAGCCCTCGGACTGGATGACCCTGCTGTGCGGCCTGGCGGTCGCCGGCTTCATCGCACGACGCAAGACGAGCGAGGGGCTTGGCTGAACCGGCTCGCCGCTGCTGCGGCCATTGCGCTGCTGGCGATCGGGCTGCAAGGCACCGCGGGCGCGAGTGAAGCGCTCGGCGCCGGTGATGCGGTGCGCATCACGGTGTTCCAGAACCCCGATCTCGCCACCGAAGCGCGGCTGTCCGAGCGGGGCAGCGTCGTCTTTCCGCTGATCGGCGAGGTGTCGCTCTCCGGGCAGACGCCGGCCCAGGCCTCGGCGCGCATCGCCGCGCTGCTGAAGAGCGGCAACTTCCTCAAGAACCCGCAGGTCAACGTCGCGGTGATGCAGGTGCGCAGCCGCCAGGTGTCGGTGCTCGGCCACGTAGCGCGGCCCGGCCGCTATCCCCTCGACGATCCGGGCACGCGGCTCACCGACCTGCTCGCGCTCGCCGGGGGCATCAGCCCCGGCGGTGCCGACACGGTCACCCTGGTGCCGGCGGAGGGGGAGAAGAAGCTGGAGATCGACGTCGCACGCATGTACCGCAGCGGCGACCTGTCGCAGAACGTCGAGGTGCGCGGCGGCGACACCGTCTACGTCGGGCGAGCCCCGGTGTTCTATATCTATGGCGAGGTGCAGCGCGCCGGCGCCTACCGCCTCGAGCCCAGCATGGCGGTGATGCAGGCGCTGTCGACCGGCGGCGGCCTCACTGCGCGCGGCACTACGCGCGGGCTCAGGATCCACCGCCGCACGCCCGGCGGCGAGGTGCGCGAGCTCGACGTGCAGCTTTCCGATCCGGTGCAGGCCGACGACGTGATCTACGTGCGTCAGAGCCTGTTTTAGGCGCGTGCGATGAGCCTGCAGCTCTTTCTCTCCGCCCTGCGCGCGCGCCTTGCGCTGTTCGCCACCGTGGTGGCGGCCGCGGTGCTGACCGCGCTGCTCGTCAGCCTGCTGCTGCCCAAGACCTACAAGGCGACCGCCCTGGTGCTGGCCGACGCCAACAAGGACGAGCAGTCGCTCAGCACCGTGCTGGTGCCGCCGCGCGAGCGCATCGGCTACATGCAGACGCAGATGGACATCCTCGGCAGCGACCGCGTGGCGCGCAAGGTGGCGCGCGACCTGAAGCTCGCCGAAAGCGCGGAGATGCGCCGCGGCTTCGCCGAGGAGACCGACAGCCGCGGCTCGATCGAGGACTGGCTGGTCGAGCGCCTGCTGAAGCGCCTCAAGCTGGAAACCTCGCAGAGCAACGTCATCCAGGTGAGCTACAGCTCGGCGGACGCGGGCTTCGCCGCGGCGACGGCCAACGCCTTCGCCCAGGCCTACATCGACACCACGCTCGAGCTGCGCGTCGCGCCCACGCGCCAGGCGGCAGTCTGGTTCGGCGAGCAGCTGAAGACACTGCGCGCCAGCCTCGAGAACGCGCAGGCGGCCCTCACCGAGTATCACCGGCGCCAGGGCATCATCTCGGCCGACGAGCGCCTCGACGTGGAGAACACGCGCCTGGGCGAGCTGTCGAGCCAGCTGGTGAAGACGCAGGAGCAGGCGGCCGACCTCGAGGCGCGCGAGCGTCAGGCGCGCGCGGAGGCGGCGCGCGGCGTCTCGCCCGACCGGCTGCCGGACGTGCTCGCCAATGCGCACATCCAGAAGCTGAACGCCGACCTGGCAGCGGGCGAGGCGAAGCTGCGCGAGATGCAGACGCAATACGGACCCAACTACCCGCTGGTCCAGCGCCAGGTGTCGGAGAACCAGAGCCTGCGCGAACGCCTCGATGCCGAGATGGCCAAGGTGGTGGCCGGCGTGAGCTACGCGCGGCGCCAGACCCGCCAGCGCGAGGCGGAGTCCGCGCGCGCGCTCGCCGCCCAGCGCGCGCGCTTGCTCGAGCTGAAAGAAAGCCGTAACGAGCTCGCCGTGCTGACGCGCAACGTCGAGACCGCGCAGCGCACCTACGACACGGCGATGCAGCGCTCGGTCGTCAATCAGGTCGAGAGCCGCGCCAGCCAGTCCAGCGTGGTCCTGCTCAACGCCGCGGTGGTGCCGGCCAGGCCCTCGCATCCGCGAGTGGTGCTCAACACGGCGCTGGCAGGACTCATCGGCACACTGCTGGCCATCGGCTGCGTCATCCTGCTCGAGCTGCTCGACCGCCGCGTGCGCTCGCCCGCCGACCTCGAACGCGGCCTCGGCCTCAAGCTGCCGGTGCTGGCGGCGCTCGAGCGCTGGCAGCCCGTGCTGCCCGCGGCGGCAGGGGCCGAACGCGCCTTGCCCGCACCCTGAGGCGAAGCATGTCCGCGCACGCTCCCGAGAACATCCTGCCGCTCGAGCCGGCCACGCGCCTCGCGCCGCGCGCCGAGCGCCGTATCGGCGCCCTGTTGCTGGAGGAGGGCAAGCTCGACGCCGACCAGCTCGAGCGCGTGCTCGAGGCGCAGCGCGCGCAAGGCGTGCCGTTCGGCGAGGCCGCACTGCAGCTGGGCTATATCGCGGCGAGCGACCTGCGCCATGCGCTCGCGCGCCAGTACCACTACGCCTACCTCGTGCCGGGCCGCGCCGGCGCGAGCCTCGAGCTGGTGTGCGCGTATGCGCCGTTTCACCGTCGCGCGGAAGAGATGCGCGCGCTGCGCACGCAATTGCTGATCCACTGGTTCAGACCGGACGCCGGGCGCAAGACGCTGGCGGTGGTGAGCCCGGCGGTGGGCGAGGGCAAAAGCTACGTCGCCGCCAACCTGGCGGTGGCCTTCGCCCAGCTCGGCCAGCCGACCTTGCTGATTGACGCCGACCTGCGCACCCCGCGCCAGCATCGCATTTTCAGCGTCGCCAGCAGCGGCGGCCTGTCGGCGCTTCTCGCCGGCCGTGGCGAGGAGGACGCCACCGTCCCGGTGCCTGGCTTCAACACACTCTCGCTGCTGCCGGCGGGCGCGCTGCCGCCCAACCCGCAGGAGCTGCTGTCGCGCCCGGCGTTCGATGCGCTGCTGGCGCAGATGCAGGCGCAGTTCGGCGTCATCCTCATCGACACGCCGGCGGCGCAGCCTTACGCCGATGCGCAAAGCATCGCCTACCGAGCCGGCGACGCGCTGATGGTGACACGCAAGGACCACACGCGCCTCGCCGCCGCGGACAAGACGATGCGCGACCTGACCGACGCCGGCGCCCGCCTGGTGGGCACGGTGATGAACGCGTTCTAGCGCGCCGCCTCGCCACATGGCCACGCTTTCCGCCAGTCGTCAGCTGCCGGACCGGCTAGCCCTGTACGCCGGCGGCGCGGCTCTGGGCGCGGCGTGCGGCGCGGCGGCGGCGTTCACCGGGCTCACCGCGTTGTATCTGGCGGCCTCGCTGGTCGGCTGCCTGTTCATCCTGCGCGACTTTCGCGTCGGCGTGGTCCTGCTGATCGTGCTGATGCCGCTGTCGGCGAGCCGCCTGTTCCCGCACGCCATGCTCGGCATCATCGGCCTGAATCCCCTCAACCTGCTGCTCGGTGCGACGCTCGCCTCGTACCTGCTGCATGGCCTGTTCGACGGCAGCATCCGCCGCTTCCTGCCGCGTCCGCTGCTTTGGCTGTACATCGTGCCGATCCTTTGCGCCGGGGCGCTGGGGGCGCGCCATGTCGGCGAGATTGCGCCTGCCTTCTACATGTACGAGCTGCTGCACTTTCATGACGCGGCCGGCTATCTGCGCGACCTCGTGCTGCGGCCACTGCTGCTTGTGCTATTCGCGCTGCTGGTGGCGGCCGCGGTATCGCGCTCGGTGCACCCTGAAAAATTCCTCATCCCCGCGCTGCTCTCGCTCTGGGTGATGAGCTTGATGGTGGTCGTCTTCGTCATCCAGTCCGGAGCTACGCCGGCGGAGCTCGCGCGCAGCGATTCGCGCAGCTTCCTCTCGCCGCTCGGCATGCACGCCAACGATCTGGGGCGGCTGTACGCAGTCGCCTACGCGCTGCTGCTTTTTACCTGGGTGGAAGCGAAGCCGCTCCACCACAGGCTGGCGCTGCTCGCGTCGATGGGGCTGGTGGTGGTGGCGCTGGTGCTGACGTTCTCGCGCGGCGCCTTCTTCGGTTTCGTCGTGGTCAACGCGCTGTACGTGCTCTGGCGCCGCGATCTGAAGACCTTCGTCTTTTTCGCACTGCTGGCGGCCGCGGTGCTGCTTACGCTTCCCGCTGCGGTCTACGACCGCATCGCCACCGGGTATGGCAGCGGGCTCGATGCCATCAGCGCCGGGCGCGTCGAGAGCATCTGGCTGCCGCTGCTGCCGGAGCTGTTGCACAGCCCGGTTTACGGCAACGGCCTGGGGTCGATTCTCTGGTCCGAGGTGATGCGCAGGGAGGGCGGGCTGGCGATGCAGGCGGTCGGCCATCCGCACAACGCCTATCTGCAGGCGCTCCTCGACATGGGGGCAGCCGGACTGATTCTGCTGTGCGCCTACTTTGTCCACGTCTGGAAAGGCCTGCGTGCCCTCAGCCTCGATCCGTCCCTGAGCCCGGTGTGGCGCGGATTCCACCGCGGGGCGATGGCAGGGCTGGCGAGCTTCCTGCTCGCCGCCGTTGCCGACAGCAGCCTGACGCCGAGACCGGAGCAGACCTTCCTCTGGCTGGCGATCGGCATGATGTACGGCCAGCGCGCCAGGGGCTGAGCCATGCTGCGCGTGACCTTCGTCGCCAGCTCGCTGCCCCACGGCGGCGCCGAGCGCCTCGCCATCACGCTGATGACGCGACTGGCGCACCGCGGCCACGAATGCCATGCCCTCGCCATCCGGCCCGCGACCGGCCCGCTCGACGGCATCCCGCCCCGCCGGCTCATCAGCCTGGACGCTGCAACCTTTCTCGACCAGCGCGCGCTGCGCGAGTTTGCCGACCATCTGGCGCGCCTGCGGCCGCACGCGGTCGTCGCCGCCAACCCTTACGCGCTGCTCTACGCCTGGCTGGCGCTGCGCCTGGCGCGCGTGCACGCGCGCCTGGTGGCAACGTTTCATTCCACGCGGCTCCTCGGCGCCAAGGAGCGGCTCCTGATGCTCGCCTACCGGCCGCTGTTCTGGAGCAGCGACGCCCTGGTGTTCGTTTGCGAGCGGCAGAAGCGCTACTGGCTGCCGCGCGGCGTGTGCTCGCGCCGCAACGAAGTGATCCACAACGGCGTCGATACCGACGCGTTCCGGGACCGCTGGGATGCGGTCAAGCGCGCCGCGCTGCGCGCCAGCCTTGGCTTTGGCGCCGCCGACTATGTCGTCGGCGTGTCGGCCATCCTGCGCCCGGAGAAGAACCACGTGCAGATGGTCGAAGCGATCGCCGAGCTGCGCCGGCGCGGCATTCCGGCGCGCGCGCTGTTCGTCGGCGACGGTGACACCCGCGCCGCGATCGAGGCGCGCGCGCGCGATCTCGGCGTGGCCGGCGACGTCGTCATCACCGGGCTGGTCGACGACGTGCGCCCCTGTCTCGCGGCATGCGACGTGGTCGCCCTGTGCAGCCTGAGCGAGACGTTCTCCCTCGCCGCGCTCGAAGCGATGGCGCTCGGCCGCCCGGTGGTGCATTCCGAGGTCGGCGGCGCGGCGGAGATGATCGTGCCGGGGGTCAACGGCTTTCTCTTTCCAGCGGGCAACACGCCGGCGCTGGTCGCGTGCCTGGCACCGCTCGCCGACCGCACGCGCGCGCGCGCTGTGGGCGCGCGGGCCCGCCGCCTGGTCGAGCAACGCTTCTCCGAGACAGCGATGGTCGAGCGCTACGAGCAGTTGCTGCTCGACCTGTGCCGCGAGAAACTCGAGGCCGCCGCGCATGCGACCTAGCCGGGTGCTCCCCCCGCCGTCGGGCGGGCGCAAGCTGCGCATCGGCATCTTCGCCGACGCGCCGCAGCAGCCGCGCTGGATGGTGGACTCGCTGGCCGGCGCGGCGGCCTCGGGTGTCGCCGAGATCGTGGCGGTGGCCGCGGGCGAGAAGGCCGGCGCGGCTGCGCCGAAGCTGTGGCGCGCCTTCCGCCGCGCCGACCACTGGCTGTTCGGCTCGCGCCCCGATCCCTCGACGCCGGTCGACCTGCGGCGCGAGTTCGCGGCGGCGCGAACGCTCGCCCTGCCGCAGCGCGACGCCGGGGTTGCCGCGCGCAAGGCCTACCGCGCGGCGGTCGAGGCGCTGGCGCTCGACGTCGCCTTCGCGCTGGGCGAGGTGGACGACGCGCTGGTCGAGGACGCGGCGCGTCACGGCGTGTGGCGCTACTGCTTCGGCGAGGCGCAGGACCCGCGCGAGGAGCTGGCCGGATTCCACGAGGCGGCCGAAGGCGCGCCGGTCACCGCCTCGGCGCTGGTCGTGCGCCACGACGGCGAGGAGCGCCTCGCTTATCAGTCCTGGTCGCGCACCTATCCCTATTCCGCCGCGCGCAATCGCGAGCAGCTGCTGCGCAAAACGGCGCAGTTCGCCGGCCGCGCACTGCGCGAGCTCGAGCGCGCGGGCGCCGCCTGGCTCGGCCGCTGCCCCAGGCTCGGCCGCGTGCGCCGCCGGCGCGGCGCGCGGACACCGGGCGGCGTCGAGCTGCTGCGCGGGGTGGCACGGCTTGGCCGCAGGATCGCCGGCCGCGGCCTGCAGCGGCTGTTGCACGTCGAGCAGTGGTTCATCGCCTTCCGCTTCGGCGGCGGCGAGCGCTGGCCGACGGACCTGCGCGCGTTCACGCGCCTGCTGCCGCCGCCGGACCGCTACTGGGCCGATCCCTTCTGCCTTGAGCGTGGCGGGCGGCACTACATCTTCTTCGAGGAGTACATGCTCGCGAGCGGCAAGGGACATATCGCCGTGGTGGAAGTCAGCCCCGGCGGCGCGCGCGGCGCGCCGCGGCGCGTGCTCGAGCGCCCCTATCACCTTGCCTATCCGTTCGTGTTCGAGCACGACGGCGAGCTCTACATGACGCCCGACAGCGGCACCCACCGCACGGTCGACCTCTACCGCTGCCTCGAGTTTCCGCACCGCTGGCAGCTGGAAAAGACGTTGCTGCGCGGCGCCTGGTTCGTCGATGCGACCCTGCATCTCGAAGACGACCGCTGGTGGATGTTCGTCAACGTCGGCGTCGACGGCGCCGAGGCGCACGACGAGCTGCACCTCTATCACGCCGAGCGCCTGCTCGGAGAATGGCAGCCGCACGAGCGCAACCCGGTGAAGTCGGACGCGCGCTGTGCGCGTCCGGCCGGGCGCCTGTTCCGGCGCGACGGCGCGCTCTACCGGCCGGCGCAGATCTGCGCGCCGCGTTACGGCAGCGGCGTGTCGATCAACCGCGTGCTGCACCTGTCGCCGCGTGGCTACGTCGAGCAGGAGGAGGAGCGCGTGCTGCCGGCGCAGCCGGAAGGCCTGCTCGGCCTGCACACGCTCAACCGCGCCGGCGAGCTGTGGGTCGCCGACGCCTTCATGCGCCGCCGGCGGCGCTGAGCATGCACGCCTATACCTGCCCGGACTGCCGCCAGCCGCTCGCCGGCCTGTTCTGCGCCGGCTGCGGCCACGAGTTTCCCTGCGTCGACGGCGTGCCGCGCCTGCTGACGCGCGACCCGCGCTACGCGCGCGGCGCCGAGCTCGCCGCGGCCTACGACGCCATCTACGGCGCGCAGACCGGCGTGTGGGAAGTGCAGGGGCGCACGCCCGAGTTCATCCGCTACTTCTCTTCGCTGCTCGCAGGATTCCGCCCCGCGCGCCTGCTCGAGATCGGCTGCGGCGAGGGCTACCTGCTCGCCGCGCTCAACGGCGAGGAGAAATTCGCCGTCGACCTCTCGCTCGAGGCGATCCGCCGCGCGCGCGCGCGCGGCGCGGCGCAGTTCAGCCTCGCGCTGAGCGAGCGCCTGCCGTTTCCCGACGCGCACTTCGACCTCGTCACCAGCGTCGGGGTGATGGAGCACTTCCTCGACATCGGCGAGTCGCTGCGCGAGATCCGCCGCATCCTCAAACCCGGCGGGCACTACATCAGCCTGACGCACGTCGAGCGTTCGCTCGGCGAGCGCATCGCCGCCAAGCTGTCGGAGTTCCTGCTGCCGTGGCCGCGGCCGCTGCGCCTGCTGCGCTGGCTGCGCAGCAAGCTCGGCCCGTCGCTGGTGCAGCAGCCGATCCAGAACCGCTACACCACGGCGGGTGCGCAGGCCTGGCTGCAGCGCGCCGGCTTCAGCGTGCGCGAGATCCTGCGCCGCAGCGCGCGCGCCGATCTGCCGCTCATCGGCTCCTACGTCGTGATCTACGTCGCGCGCAAGTGACGCCCTCGGGCTACCACTTCCGCCGCCTGCAGCCGCACGAGCTGCCGGTGTTCAACGCGCTCCACAACGTCTGCCACGGCGTGCGGCGGCCGCTGGAAGAGGCGCAGTGGCTCTACGGCGGCAACCCGTACGGCGAAGCCATCGTCATGGCGGCGTTCGACGAGCGCGGCAAGCTCGCCGGCGTGCGTCCGGCGATCGCCTGGCGGATCGCCTGCGGCGGCGAAGAGCGCACCGCCTACGAGTTCGCCGACGCGCTGGTGGCGCCGCGCCACCGCAATCGCGGCATCTTCAGCCACCTGGTCGAGCTGACCTGCGAGCTCGCGGCGAGCCATCGCTACGCGCTGTACTCGATTCCCAACGAGCGCTCGCTGCCGGTCTACCGGCGCACGCCGGCACTGCGCGTCGCCGGCGACGCGGAGACGCGAGTGCGGCCGCTGCACTGGGCGCGCTTCGTCGGCCATCGCCTCGGCATCGACGGCCACGGCGGCGTGGACCGCACCGTCGAGGCCGAGCCGCCGCGCGAAGGCGCGCTCGCCCTGCGCCCGGTGGAGCGCTTCGACTCCAGTTTCGCCGCGGTGCACGCCGCGTTCGCCGCGCTCGGCCTCGGCCACACGCTGCGGCGGCGGGCGTTCCTGCAGTGGCGCTACTTCGGCTCGCCGCTGCGCCGCTACCGCGTGGCGCTGGTCGAGGAAGCGGGCGCCGAGTGCGGTTACCTCGCGCTGCGCATGATCGGCTCGGTGGCGCATCTCGTCGACCTGTTCGTTGCGCCCGAGATGGAACTCGCGCGCAGGGCGCTGCGCCTGGCGTGCGCGTGGGCGGCGCAGATGGGCGCCATCGCCGTGCATTTCAACTCCTCGCGCGGCAGCCTGTTCCAGCACGCCGCCGCGCGCAGCGGCTTCTGGCTGCGCAAGCGCTCCGGCCACCTGGTGCTCGACCGCGACAGCGCGCAACGCCTGCGGCAGCACTACTTCGTCATGGGCGATTTCGACTTTTTCTAGGGGCGCGTAGTTCATTCGGACTAGGTCGATCGGACCAGCGCGCGTCACGCGCGGCTCAATATGCCGCGGACACAATTGCCGGATGAACACTAAACTGGCGCGCACCGCGCTCGCCCTCGCCGCGAGCTTCGCATTCTTCCTCTTCGCGCCGCAGGCGCTGGCGCAAAGCATCATGGTGACCATCACCGCGCCCCAGGATGGCGACACGGTGACCGGCACCACGCC
>Ga0075428_100008982_pt1 | contig 11087 bp, 8 predicted proteins | sample RhiMetdeltSRZDD2_FD_75291 | JGI IMG/M metagenome (GOLD analysis project Ga0075428, IMG submission 75291) | Populus rhizosphere microbial communities from Tennessee, USA - Rhizosphere MetaG P. deltoides SRZDD2 | ecosystem: Host-associated > Plants > Roots > Rhizosphere > Soil | place: USA... | reverse complement strand
CCGGTGTCGGGGTCGGTGTCGTTGCCGACCAGCTCGGCGGCGGTGAAGGTGCGCGAGGCGTCTTCGGTGACATTGAAGGGGCCGTCGTTGACGGCGACCGGGGCGTCGTTGTTGGCCTTTGTGACGGTGAGCGACACGGTGGCGATGTTGCTCTGAGTGGAGCCGTCGCTGGCTTTGTAGGTGAAGGAGTCAGTGCCTGAGTAGTTGGCGTTAGGGGTATAGGTGAACGACCCGTTGGGCTTGAGGTCGAGCGTGCCGTGGGTGGGGCCCGAGACCAGTGCTGCGGTAACGGTTTTGCTGTCGGGGTCTGTGTCGTTGGCCAGCACACCGCCTTTGGCAGAGGGGTTCAACGTCGCGTCCTCGGCGAGGGTGTAGCTGTCGTTAGCGGCCACAGGTGGGTCGTTGACCGGTGCCACGGTGATCGAAACCTTGGCAGTCTTGCTCGTGGCCGTGCCATCGCTGGCTTGGTAGGTGAACGAGTCGCTGCCCGAGTAGTTCGCTTTCGGGGTATAGATGAACGAGCCGTTGGGGTTGAGGTTCACAGTGCCGTTCTTCGGACCCGACACCAACGTGGCGCTCAGCGAGTTGCCGTCGGCGTCGGTGTCGTTGGCCAGCACCCCGGTGGCCGGCCCGATGGTCAGCGTGTTGTCCTCGTTAGTGGTGTAGCTGTCGTCGGTGGCCACCGGTTTGGTGTTGCCGCCGCCCCCGCCCTTCTTCGCGGCGGGGGCCTTAGTCGTCTTGGCGCTCAACGCGATCGCTTCGGTGGTGGCGACCGGCTCGTCGACTGCCGACGTGGTCTGTTGAGGCGTTACCTCCGGTTTCCCGCTGCCCAGGGCGCGCTGCGTTTCGCGGCGTGCCCAGGCCAGCACGGCCAACAGCACCGGCGCGTCGGACGGGGCGCCGCCCGGGCCCGGCTGCACGAACGGCGCCAACGCTGCGGCCAGCACCGTGGTCGTGAGATCGACGATGCCCGGCGATGCGGTCGATTCTTGTGGCGCACTGAGCGCAGACACGTCCATCGCGCTGGCAGTAGGGGACTGCTGTGAATCGGTCGCCCCGATCTCGCCACCGTTGGGACCGGGGACCAGGCGGGCCTGGGTGTGCTCGCCAAGGACCGTCACTGTTGTGGTCGGCTCCGCCGGCTTGGGTGCGTCGCCTGACGAGGGGGGTTCGGAGGAATCCGCCGCCACGGTGGCGGAAGGATGGGCGGCTGGCGTCGAATTGCCTTGCTGCGGGTTGTTTTTCGGTTGGGGCGTTGGAGTCGGCGCCGTGAGGGATGAGGAAACGGTGGGCACGGACTTCGGTTCCGTTTTCGGTGGAGTTTTCTTGTCTTCATCGCCGGAGGTGAGTGCTCCGCCGGAGCTGTCGTAGTTCATTTCGGGGACCGACGGGGTGTTGGTCGGCGCCGACGGCGGCTCGCTGGAAGAGCTGGTTGGCGTCGGCGTATTCGACGGTGGCGTCGGCGAGTTCAGATCACCTGACTCACCCGTCGGCGAAGGACCCGACGGCACCGAATTTGAATCAACCGACGGCGAATCATCGGCGCGTGCGAAACCCATTCCCTGGCCAGTGGCGACCGCCATCCCGACGCCGAGTGCGAGGGCCAGCGCGCCGACCCGACCGACATGCTTGGCATAGCCGGTGGAGGTGCCTGCACCAGGCATGTCGCCGGTCGGCGACGGATAAATGCGGAACGTCGGATAGACGGCTTGCGCCCCACCGGCCCGCCTTGACCTGCGATGGCGACTCTTGCTGCGGCCGACGTTGCGTCGCGATCCAGCGGCCATGGTTGCTACCCCCCACTGCTTCGGGCCCCGGTAAGGATTTCCTAACGCAGCAGCGCACGTCCGGTCCCGGCGGCGCTGCGATAACAGCAAATTTACGGTCAGCCCGACGATGAGGAATCGGGTGTTTCCCTACCTTCGGTGCTTCTGCGCATCAGCAACATTTACGCCGATGAAAATCGATTCGCTAAGGAACGCACAAAATTGCCATCGCTGATTCGGTTGGCGAGAACGTTCTGGCGAAGCTGATAAGGTAGGTCCGCCCCACAGGCAAAACCCGGCCGATCGCGGATCGGTTCTACGCATAATCGCAAGAACTCATCTATCGGTGAGTCGAGCGGATCTGTCACCTCCGCATCGCGAGAGCGACGCAGCGGTCAAGCTCAGTTGTATGTGGATTGCTGACCCAGATGCGTGTTCCATATGGCTAACGCACGTGTGCCCCGGCTCTGATTCCGCGAACAGCATCCAGCCAGCGTGTCGGCTGCAGCTGGCAAATCGTTGGACGCGCACGCACCGCATGGTGAGCTCCGACGGTCGGACGACGGCTGTGAGTTGCCGCCCGGCCCAGCGCGGCCGCGCCGAAGAAGGACCGGCTGCGGCTGCACACGTGTTCGCTGGGCGCGCCGATCGTCATGATCGCTTGTACCGCAACGTCGTTGACGTTGCGCCCGACAATTTCTCGCGACGCTTGCAAATTCTCGACCCAAGCTCCGAGTTCTGCGATCCGATTAGTAGACATCATCTGCGCGAGTTCATCACCAGACGGCCGTCATCAACGACGGTCGGGCGGCGCGGGCGGGTCTGTTGCTTGTGCCCCTGCCACGATCACCGCGCGATTTCGTTCCGCCACCACCGGAAGCGCCATCTTGACCACCTGCCGGTCATAGCTCAGTAATCCGTTGACCTCGTTTTCGACGTCTGTCGTCTGGGTATAGATCGCACCCGACAAACCGCCTTCCTGCACCGCCTTTTCGAGATCCTGGCTGACCTCGACATACCGCTGTGTCAGCCGCTCCTGGCTGTCGGTCATCTCGTACGCCTGCGGCAGCCCCGGCCACCGGTTCTTGTCGAGCACCAGCCCGAGGCCGCCGTACTCCCCATCGACCACCACGCGGTGCTCGAGTGGCACCGGATGGTTGTCGAGCATCAGCCGTTCGTCCTGCGGAGTCGTCGGGTTGTCGTGCAGCACCGGACGGCCGGGACCGACATAGGTGTGATCGTCGTAGACGTCTCCGGCCCTGCTGTCGCCGCGCGATTTGCAGCAGTTGACGCCGCTGTTCGCGTCCACCATCCGAGTCGGGTCCTGGGCTTTCACCGCGTTCGCGATTCTGGCGGTGTCGAACTCGCCCCAACCCTCGTTGAAGGGCACCCAGCCGACGATCGAGGTCACACTGCGGAGCTGGTCGATGATCGCCGATAGTTCCTTCTCGAAGTTCGCCTTCGCCGGCGGAACGGGATCCGGCGCGGGACCCACCGGAATGTCGAGCGACACGTCGAGCGAAGGCATGTCCTGCCACACCAACAGGCCGAGTTTGTCGGCCCAGTAGTACCACCGCGCCGGTTCCACCTTGGCGTGCTTGCGGACGAAGTTCATCCCCAGTGCCTTTATCTGCTCGAGGTCGAACCTCAACGCGTCGTCGGTGGGTGCGGTGTAGATCCCGTCGGGCCAGTACCCCTGATCCAGCGGACCATGTAGAAAAGTGATCTTGCCGTTCAACGCGATCCGCGGCCGGCCCTTGGCATCCGGCACGGTGCCGATGGTGCGCAAGCCGGCGTAGCTCGAGACCTCGTCGACCACCTTTCCGGATCGGCCGACAAGGCGAACCTTGATGTCGTAGAGGAACGGGTCATCTGGCGTCCACAGTCGCGGGTTCAGCACGGGGATCCGCAGCGTCGCTCCCGGCTGGCCCGAGCGCACCATCGCTTCCGCGCCACCTGGCTTGGAGACGACCACCTGGACGCGCTGGTATTGCGTTCCGGAAACCTTTGGCGTGATTGTGAAACCGGTCAAGTCCGGCGCGATGTCAAGTCTGTCGATGTGCGTGGGGCGGACCGGTTCCAGCCATACCGTCTGCCAGATGCCTGACGATCCGGTATAGAACAGCCCTTCCGGCCTGTTGCGCTGCTTACCAACGGGGAACGGGTTGGCCTCGTTGCGGTCCTCCACTCGCACGGTCAACTGCTGCAAACCTGGCTTGAGCGTTCCGGTGATGTCGGCGCTGAACTCCGTATATCCCCCTTCGTGATACGCCACCTGCTGGTTGTTCACCCATACGGTGGCGATCTGGTCGACCGCGCCGAAGTGCAGCAGCACGCGCCGCCCGCCCCAACTACTCGGCACCTCGAAGACCGTGCGGTACCACATTTGGTCGTCGTGGCGTTGGATACCGGACAGCGCCGACTCCGGCGGATAAGGCACCAGGATCCGCTCCCTGTACTCGGTCGCGGGCGGCGGTGCCGTCAACGTGTCCTGACCAGACCGGCCGGTGTAATTCCACAGGCCGTTGAGGTTCATCCAACTCGTCCGCGCCATCTGCGGACGCGGGTACTGAGGCAGCGCGTTGTCAGGTCCCACCAGGTCAGTCCACGGCGTTGACACGGGTGGTGTCTTCGGATGCCAGGCTGACACGGCGTTAGCCGGCGCGTTAACCATCATGCTGACACCTAACAGCGCGAACCCCACGGCCGCGAACCTGCTGATCCGCAAGGGATTCAACCCCACGACGCACCAGCGGCGGTCACCGCGTGAGCGATAGGGCCGAATGAGTGATCGTTCCTGCTGGACTTCGCGGCGATACCACGGCTCGAAGCCAGCGGCCACAGTAGCTACCCCCAAGGTTGAACACGGACAAGACCGACGTGCGGCGCGTGCCCAACCTGACCCCAGCGCACCGTTGCTGTACAGCAAACGAAACCACCCAGCTGGCGACGAGGAAGTCCAGCAGTTCCCTACGACGCGCGCCGAACAGGTCGGGAGGATGGGTTGCCGACGGCAAATGTAGCCTAGCGTCAATCAAGATCGCTACCAAATCCGAAATTCTTTTCGCACAGTAACTTTCGGCGCACAGTGATAACGGAGATTGTCAAGTTGCAAGGCCATAAACCGTGCGAAGCCAACAGGTATTGTGTCGGTCGTGCCGGATCGTCGGCGCCGTTCCAGGCGAGCGATGCTTCCCTAGGGAGCAAAAGGTAGCCTCGCAGGGCTCTGCCAGTTCGTGCTGGCCTGCCGCATCGGAATCCTGAAACCACCAGTGCTCCGTGAACGACGGTGCAGGATGAGCCTGATTAGGCGAAGGAGCACAACGTGCGCAAGATTTGGCTGTTCGCCGCGGCGGTAATCTTCGCCGCGGGCTTGATGATTCCAACCGCGCCTGCGGCACGGGCCACCGTGTGCGGCTCGATCGGCGGCGCACGCGTGGATGTCAGCGGATGCGCCGATCCGTTCTACGAACTCAACGATGCCCTGACAGCGCCGCCGCCTCCGCCCCCGGCTCCCAACGTGAGTGTCTGCGTGAATGCGGGCCGGCGGATCAGCGTGAGCGGGTGCATCTAGCGATGAGTGCATCCCTGGAACCGACTCCCGATCAGATCGCCGCGCTCGCCGCACGGCCGGCCGACGAACCCGTCGTGATGATCAACCTGCTGCAGTTCCGCGCCGACGGCGGCAGGCAGAGCTACATCCGCTACATACAAGAGGTCACGCCGCACCTGCAGCGGGTCGGCGGCACCGTCCGCTACGCGGGCGAATCGCCGACGGTCGTGATCGGCGACGGCGAAAAGCCATGGTGGGACGCCATTATCGTGGTCGAATACCCGTCGCCCGCTGCGTTCCTAAACATGGTGACCGACGAGGACTACCTCAAGGTGCACGAACATCGCGCGGCGGGGCTGGACCGCGGCGACCTCGTCGCCACCTCGATCTGGACCCGCGCCGAGTAGCGCCGTGTACCTGATCACAGGTGCCGGAGGCGGCATCGGCAGCGTCAGCCGCCGGGTCGTGCAGCTCTTGCTCGACGGCGGCGCACAGGTGCGAGCCATGGTGCGGCGCGACGACGACCGCGCCGACCAACTCCGGGAGATGGGCGCCGATGTGATCGTCGGCGACCTCACAAGTGCAGGCGACATCGTCAACGCGGTCGACGGTGTGCGCCGCATGTTCTTCAACATGAGCGTGTCACCGGATTACCTGAGGGCTACCACCGAGGTCTGCGCCGTGGCGCTCGACCGAGGCCAGCTCGACGTGATCGTCAACATGTCCCAGATGACGGTGTCGCAGATGACGCTGACAAGCACCGACGAGTCGAAACAACACCGCCTGCACTGGCTGGCCGAGCACGTGCTCAATTGGTCGGGTCTACCGGTAATCCACGTCAGGCCAACCACTTTCCTCGACAACCCGTTATTCACCTTTCTGGCGAAACAAGCTGTCCGCGACCGCGGCGTGCTGACCCTCCCGTTCGGCGCCGGCCGCACCTCGCCGATCTCCGCAGACGACGTCGCCCGCGTCGTGGCCGCCTTGCTGCGCGACCCCGCCGACCGGATCGGCCAGATATACGAACTGACCGGACCGGAGGTGCTCGACATCAACGGCCTCGCCGAGCAGTACAGCCGAGCGCTGAACCGGCCGATCTCGGCTGAAGACGTTCCCCTCGACGAATGGGAGCGCCAAGTGCTCGAACCGGTGGGCCTGCCCGACCACGTCCGACAACACATCGCCACCATGGCGCGGTTGCATCGCGAAGGCCGCTACGACCGCGCCACCGGCGACGTCGAGCAGATCACCGGTCAGCCCGCTCAAACGGTCGAGCAGTACGTGGCGTCGAATCCCGATCTGTTCTACTGAGCGCCGTGGATCGCGAAGCCTTCGACCGTCTCTTCGACATGACCGGCCGCTCTGTCATCGTGACGGGGGGCACCAGAGGCATCGGCCTGGCGTTGGCGGAGGGCTTCGTGCTCGCCGGCGCCCGCGTCGTGGTCGCCAGCCGCAAACCGGACGCCTGCGAGCAGGCCGCCGAGCACCTGCGCGGGCTCGGGGGCGAGGCCATCGGCGTGCCCACGCACCTCGGTGATGTCGACTCCCTCGGCGTCCTCGTCCAACGGACGGTCGACGAATTCGGCGGCATCGACGTAGTGGTGAACAACGCCGCCAACGCGTTGGCGCAGCCGCTGGGACAGATGACCGTCGACGCCTGGACCAAGTCGAACGAGGTGAACCTGCGTGGACCTGTGTTCCTGGTGCAGGAGGCGCTGCCGCATCTCAAGGAGAGTCAGCACGCTGCGGTGCTGAACATGATCTCGACGGGCGCCTTTCAGTTCGCGCCCGTGGTCTCGATGTATGCGGCTGGCAAGGCGGCACTCTTGTCGTTCACGCGGTCGATGGCCGCGGCCTACGTCCCGTTCGGCATCCGGGTCAACGCGCTAGCGCCCGGACCCGTCGACACCGACATGATGCGAAACAACCCGCCGGAGGCGATCGAGTACATGAAGGGTGGCACGCTGATGAAGCGGCTGGCCTCGCCCGACGAAATGGTCGGCGCCGCATTGCTTTTGACGTCGGATGCCGGTAGCTACATCACCGGGCAGGTCATCATCGCTGACGGTGGCGGAACGCCTCGGTAGCTTCGCCCATAACGCCGGCTGCGCCGGCGAGAATCTGGCTGCGGTTCTCCAGATGCAGCGCGGACTCCAGGCTCGTCGCATCCACATTCGCCCACATCACCTGCTTGGTGGACTCCACCCCGAATTTGCCGTAGCCACACAGTGTTTCGGCGATGGCCATTGCCTCGTCGACGACCGAGTCCGACAACCGCGAGACGAGGCCCAGCCGCAGCGCCTCGGCGGCATCGACCACACGCGCCGTCAGGATCAGATCGAACGCCGGCCCGGCACCGATGATGCGCGGCAGGGTGTAGCTGACGCCGATGTCGCAGCCGCCGATGCCCAGCTTGATGAACTGGGTGCAGAACCGTGCCGTCTCGGAGGCGATCCGGATATCGCATGCCAGCGCGATGCCGAAGCCGCCGCCGTACGCCGGCCCGTTGACGGCGGCGATCACCGGCTGCCGCAGACGATGGATTTTCGCGGTGAGGTCCGCGATGAGCTCTTGCCAGCGCATGCCGGACCGCGGGAACTCGGTGCCGCCGCCCGCCTGCGACGGATTCGGATCGCTCAGATCCAGGCCCGAGCAGAAGCCGCGCCCAGCGCCGGTGAGCACCACGACCCGGCAGTCGTTATTCGCGCGGATCCCGTCGAGGGCGGCATGAAGGTCCTCGACGAGCTCGTAGTCCAGCGCGTTGAGCTTCTCGGGCCGGTTCAGGGTGAGCACGGCGATGTCGGGGCGCGGGTAGGTCAATTCGAGGTGCGGCATGCACCTCACGCTAGATGGCGCTGCGCCACCCGCTGACGCCGACGGCGATCATCCGCAGTTGCTTGACCGCGATGCGCTTGATTTCCTCGATCGCCGCTGTGTCGTTGGCGTCCTCGATGGCCTCGGCGATCACGATCATCGAGTTCACGAACAGACTCGCCAGAATGTTGAGATCCTCACCGCTCCAGGTGTTCAGACCGGGAAAGCGGGCCAGGTCGATCGCCAACTCCGAAACGATCAAGCGGATTTCGGTGCGGATCGCATAGCGCAACACCGTCACGCCGCTGGACCGCTCGCGTCCGATGAATCGCCAGTGTTCGCGATCCTCGTTGACGCCGTCGATGAGGATGTCGACCGAGGATTCGATGACGCGGTTCGGGTCCAGCTTGCCGGCCCGCGCGGTGCGCAGCATGTCGCGCAGCCGGCGGAACGACTCGTCGATCAGCACCAGCCCGAGCGCCTCCATCGACTCGAAATGCCGATAGAACGCCGCGGGCACGATGCCCGCCTCCCGGGTGACCTCACGCAGGCTCAGCGCGGCGAAACTGCGATCCTCGAGCAGCTTGAGCGCCGCCGCGACGATGGCCCGCCGGGTGGCTTCTTTGCGCTCCTCGCGCGACAGCGTGTCGCGGGAGCGCGACTTGCCCGAACGACCAGATCGGCTCGTTCGTGAACTGGGCGTACGACTGTTCACTGTGTGAAACCTACCACAACCTGCTCGAATCGGTTGACGCCCGGCCCCGTCATGCCGCACGGTGTACGCATGTTCACTCAAACTTTGACGCGGCGGGTGCTGGCATCACCGCTGGTCGACCTGCTGACCGGGCCGCATGGCGTGGACCGGTACACCGAGCTGGTCGCCCCGACTTGGACCACGGGTGAAGCCCGGGCCAAGATCGTCGCGGTGCGGGGGCAGACCCCGCGCAGCGTCACACTGACCCTGGAGCCCAACCGGGCGTTCACCGGCTTTCGCGCGGGCCAGCACATCAACCTCACGGTCGAGATCGACGGCCGTCGCCGCACCCGGCCCTACTCACCGGCCAGCGCCGAAGGCGCCCCGTACATCGAACTCACGATCGGCCGCCACGACAGCGGCCTGGTCTCCAACTACCTCTACGAGCATGCCCGCCCCGGCATGGTCGTTGGGCTTGATTCTGTCGGCGGCGACTTCGTCCTTCCCGCAGTGCGGCCTCGGCGCATCTTGTTCGTGTCTGGCGGCAGCGGTATCACGCCTGTGATGTCGATGTTGCGCACACTGCGCGCCGAGGGCTTCACCGGCGAGGTCGCGTTCATCCACTACGCGCGCGCCGCCGAGGAGGCCTGCTACCGCGACGAACTCGACGCCATGCCCGGCGTCAAGGTGTTGCACGGCTTCACGCGTACGACCTCGGGCTCTGATCTCCACGGTCGGTTCGGTCCCGAACATCTGGCTGCCGCGATGCCCGACCCCGGAGAAGACACAGTGGTGTTTGTCTGCGGCCCACCGGCTTTGGTCGAGGCCGTCCGCGAGCATTGCGCGAACGTGCGGTCGGAGAGCTTCGTTCCGCCGGTGTTCGATCTCCCGGCCGAGGCGTCCGGCGGCCGAGTGTCATTCACAGACAGTGGCACTGAGATCGTCGACGACGGCCGGCCGCTGCTGGAGCAGGCCGAGGCCGCGGGGCTGATGCCCGAAAGCGGATGCCGGATGGGCATCTGCCACAGCTGCACGCGCCGCAAGACCCGCGGCGCGGTGAAAAACCTGATCACCGGAGCGGTGTCGAGCGCCGAGCAGGAGGACGTGCAGATCTGCGTGTCCGTCCCTGTCGGCGACGTCGACATCGCACTCTGACCGAAAGGTGCTCGACATGACCACCACGATCACTCCCACCCCGAAGACACTGCAGAAGACGGTCGGCGGGAAAACCGTCGCCATGACCCCCGAGCAGGCCGAGGCGTTCGGCCGCGAGCTCGACGCACTGAAGGAACGCGTGATTGCCGATCTCGGCGATCGTGACGCCACTTATATCCGGCGAATCATCAAGGCGCAGCGCACCTTAGAGGTCGGCGGACGGGCGCTTCTATTCGGCAGCATCTTCCCGCCGTTCTGGCTGGCCGGCACCGCGATGCTCGGCCTGTCGAAGATCATCGACAACATGGAGATCGGCCACAACGTGATGCACGGCCAGTACGACTGGATGGGCGATCCGGCGATCTCCAGCCGCGGGTTCGAATGGGACACCGCGTGCCCCGGCGACCAGTGGCGCCACTCGCACAACTACATGCACCACACGTACACGAACATCGTCGGGATGGACCGCGACATCGGGTACGGCATCCTGCGGATGAGCGAAGACCAGAAGTGGCGCCCCTACTTCCTCGGCAATCCCATCTATGCGTTCCTGCTGATGGTGCTGTTCCAGTACGGCGTCGCGCTGCATGAGCTCGAGACCGAGCGCATCCGCTCCGGCGAGATCACGCTGGCGGACAAGCGCGAGATCCTCAAGGGCATCTGGCGCAAGACCAAGCGGCAGGCGCTCAAGGACTACGTGGCGTTTCCGCTGCTGGCAGGACCGTTCGCGCCGTTGGTGTTCGCAGGCAACCTGACCGCCAACCTGATCCGCAACGTCTGGTCGTTCATGATCATCTTCTGTGGCCACTTCCCCGAGGACGTTCAGGAGTTCTCCATCGAGGAGACCAAGGCCGAGACGCGGGGGATGTGGTACTTCCGCCAGATCCTCGGATCGGCAAACCTGACCGGCGGCAAGCTCTTTCACATCCTGAGCGGCAACCTGTCGTTCCAGATCGAGCATCACCTGTTCCCCGACATCCCCGCGCACCGGCACGCCGAGATCTCTCAAGAGGTGCGCGAGATCTGCGGCCGCTACGGGGTGCCGTACAACACGGGTCCGCTGCCGAAACAGTTCGCCACGGTCGTGCGCAAGACCGTCAAGCTG
>Ga0075428_100008979_pt1 | contig 11090 bp, 5 predicted proteins | sample RhiMetdeltSRZDD2_FD_75291 | JGI IMG/M metagenome (GOLD analysis project Ga0075428, IMG submission 75291) | Populus rhizosphere microbial communities from Tennessee, USA - Rhizosphere MetaG P. deltoides SRZDD2 | ecosystem: Host-associated > Plants > Roots > Rhizosphere > Soil | place: USA... | reverse complement strand
CGCCGCCGACGATCGCGGGCTCGGGGACGTCCACGCTGACGATGAGCACCGCGCCGACCGCGATCCCGTACGCCGTCTCCCTCTCGGTGAAGGGAGTCGCCGGAGCCCTGTCCCACACGGCGTCGACCTCGCTCGTGACGAACCTCGCCCCCCCGGCGGGGCTCGCCGCGACGCCGTCGGAGACCCAGATCGCTCTCTCGTGGCAGCCGTCCGCCGGCGCGACCGGCTACCGCGTCGGGCGATCGCCGGTGAGCGGAGGCCCCTATCAGACGATCGCCTGCCCCTCCGGGACCGCGTACACCGACGCGGGGCTCGCCGCCGGGGCGACCTACTACTACACAGCGTCGGCCGTGTTCACCGGCGGGCCGAACGCCGGCGGCGGCAGCGCGGAGTCCGCCGAGATCGCCGCCATGACGCTCTGTCCGGTCCCCGCCTACGCCGGGGCGATCTCCGCGGAGAAATCGGGGGCGGACACCGTCTGGAGCTGGACCGCAGGGGGCGCGTCCGCCTTCGACCTGGTGCGCGGGAGCCTCGGGACGCTGCGGGCAACCGGAGGAGACTTCACCGCCGCCCTCGACGCCATCCCGGCCGGCGAAGCCGCGTGCCTCGCGAACGACACGAGCCTCCTCTCGCTGCTCGACCCGAACCCCGATCCGCCCGCGGACGAAGGGGTGTTCACGCTCCTCCGTCCCGTCGCGACGACCTGTCCGGCGAGCGGGACGCACGACGACGGCGATCCCTCGCAGGCGGCGGCGCGCGATGCGCGGATCGCGGCCTCCGCCCGCGCCTGTCCCTGAGCGTTAGGATGCGCGGATGACGGAACGGTCCGCGACGCTGGAGCGCATCCTCGAGATCACCCGCGAGCTCGCGCGGCCGCTCGATCTGGACACGCTGCTCGCGCGCGTCGTCGGGGCCGCCCTCGACATCCTCGACGCCGAGCGCGCGAGCGTGTTCCTGTACGACCCCGGGGCCGACGTCCTGATCTCCCGGGTCGCGACGGGGGCTCCGGAGCTCAAGATCCCGGCGAACCGCGGGTTCGCGGGGGAGAGCGTGCGGACGCGCGAGGTGGTGCTCGTCCCCGACGCCTACGCCGATCCCCGGTTCAACCCGGACGTGGACAAGGCGACCGGCTATCGCACGCGCTGCATCCTGACGATCCCGCTGATCGGCCACGACGACGCGCTCGTCGGGATCCTCCAGGTGCTCAACAAGCGCTCCGGCGCCTTCGGAGACGCGGACGTGGGCGTCGCGACCGCGCTCGGCGCGAGCTGCGCGGTCGCGATCCAGAGGATGCGTCTGCTGGAAGACCTGATCGCGAAGCAGCGGATGGAGCGCGAGCTGGCCGTCGCCCGCGAGATCCAGATGCGCGTGCTGCCGAAGACGATGCCGGCCGTCGCCGGGTACGAGATCGCCGGATGGAGCCGCCCCGCCGACCAGACCGGCGGCGACATCTTCGACGTGATCGCGGCGGACGGCGAGGTGATGCTCCTCCTCGGGGACGCGACCGGGCATGGGATCGGCCCGGCGCTCTCGGTCACGCAGGTTCGCGCGATGCTCCGCATGGCCCGGCGGCTCGGGGCCGGCCTCGACGACGCGTTCCGCCACATCAACGACCAGCTCTCCGACGACCTGTCGTCCAACCGGTTCGTGACCGCGTTCCTCGGGATCCTCGATCCCGCGACCCACCGTCTCGTCTATCACGCCGGGGGACAGGGGCCGATCCTCCACTTCCACGCCGCGCGCGGGGAGGCCACGCTCGAGGCGGCGACCACGCTGCCTCTGGGCATGATGCCCATGCGGAAGGTCGGCGCGCCCCGCGAGGCCGCGCTCGCCCCGGGGGACGTCTTCGCCGCGATCACCGACGGGATCTACGAGTACGAGGCGCGCGAGGGGGGGATGTACGGCGAGAAGCGGGTCGTCGCGATGGTGCGGAAGCACGCGGATGCGAGCGCGGAGGAGATCCTCCGCCGGATCGTCGAGGACGTGGAGGCGTTCGGCTCCGGGGCGCCACAGCTCGACGACATGACCCTGCTGCTCGTCAAGCGCCTCGCGTGAGCCGTTAGAACGGAAGCTCCATCCCCTCGCGCGCGACCACGGCCGTCGGCAGCTCTTCCCGCGCGATCCGCTCGATCTGGTCGAGCTGATCGTCCGTGTGCTCCGGGTGGTGGTGGAACAGGATGAGCGTCTCCACCTCCGCCGCGCGCGCCGCCTGCACCGCGGCGAACCAGGTGCTGTGCCCCCACCCCTTGCGCAGGGTCTCGTACTCGGCCTGCATGTAGGTCGCGTCGTAGATCAGGTAGCGCGCGTGCTTCGCGAAACGCGCGAGCGCGCCGTCGATCTTCGGATCGCCGTACTCGTGATCGGTCGCGAAGACCATCCGTCTTCCCTCCCGCTCGACCCGGTACGCGACCGAGCCGTCCGGATGCGAGAGGGGGATCGAGTCGACGCGCAGCCCGGCCGCCTCGAACACCGACCCGTCCACCTCCTTGAACTGGACTGTCGCCGGAACGCCGGCGAGCGCGACCGGGAAGTAAGGAGGCGCGATCAGGGTCTCGAGGTTGCGCCGGACGGTCCGATCCCCGGAGGCGAACCCGTGGAAGACGATCGTGCTCGACGGATCGTAGAGGGGCTGGAACAGCGAGAGCCCCTCGACGTGATCGAGGTGGTAGTGCGAGAGGAAGACATGGTAGCGGGTCGGGCGTCCGCCCCGCCGGCGGGCGAGGGCGGCCCCCAGCCTGCGGACACCGCTTCCGCAATCGAGGATGATGACCTCGTCCTCGGCCGGCTCGATCGACACGCAGGCGGTGTTCCCGCCGTACCGCAGCTTGTCCGGCTCCGGTGTCGGAACCGTCCCCCGTACCCCCCAAAAACGCACGATGCAGCCTTCGGATCCCACCCCGTGCCCCCCGATCGGCGGATTCTAGTCAGTCCATCTACCACCGGCTTCAAAAAAAGTTGGGCCCCCCTTGACACGAAGCGGTAGCTTTATCCGTCATCTCTTCCCCTGGAATGTAGTTAGGGGTGGACGCGGACGCGTCGCGAGTCGGCGAACCGATCCGCGGTTGGGGAAGACGTGAAGGGGCTGCGACCAATCGCTCTCAAGATTCTGAGGGGGTTCGACCATGCATGCTCGGGGGTGGAGTTCCGGTTGTAGACTGCTCGCGGTCGCTGCGGCGGCGCTTCTGACGGTCCAGGCCGCACGGGCTGCCACCAAGACCGTCGATCTCGACGGCAGGACAGGCGCCGAGAGCCAGTGCGACCTCAACGTGCTCTCGACCTTCCCTGTGAAGATCGAGGTCAAGGTGACCAACAAGACGCCGGGGGATGCGTTCACGTTCTCGTGGAAGTCCGCCGGCCCGTCAGGGTTCACCTCGAGCGTGGCGGCTGGAACGCCGGGAGGCGTCGGGGTGAAGTGGGTCTACACGACGAACCAGACGCTCTTCTCCTACACCGGCAACAGCTGCGCCAAGGACATCTGCTTCAACAAGACGGCGGGGCCCGATCCGGTCACGGCACGCGGACCGTTCGGGGTCCCGGGGCGCTCGCTCTTCACGACCGACGTCACCGTCTCCAGCGCGTCGCTGACCTCGAGCCTGATCACGTTCTTCTCGCCGCCCAAGGAGATCTTCAAGGTCACCAGCACCGCGCAGCCCGGCGGCGTCCTCGTGACGCAGCAGAACGCCACGGGTAACGCGGTCACGGTCAGCCAGGACGCCTACCCTCCCGGATGCTGCCAGGACGCGCACCGCCTCAACTGCGGCGGCGTCTGTGTCGAGTATCTGAGCGATCCGAACAACTGCGGCGCCTGCGGCAACGTCTGCGGCGCCGGCACCTGCTGCGCCAACGGGAACTGCGTCGCCGAGTGCCCGGCCGGCTACACCTTCTGTCCCGCCGCCGGCCTCTGCTTCGACCTCCGGAACGACCCGGACAACTGCGGCGCCTGCGGGAACGTCTGCCCGGTGGACAACGTCTGCACGGGCGGAGCCTGCATCCCCTGCGACGGCCAGGCCGGCAAGAAGAACGAGTGCGACAACCGGTGCACCAACCTCAACACCGATCCGTTCAACTGCGGCGCCTGCGGGACGAGCTGCAACCTGAGCTGCCCGTCGGGGTTCCAAGGGGTCTGCAGCAACGGTCAGTCCTGCCGCTGCGAGGCGGGACCGCCTTCGCCCCGACCTCCGTCGAACGACCCCGTGGGCGTCGTCCCCGGTTGTCCGAATCCGCCGCCGCCTCCGCCCGCGGTCGTCGAGGCGCCTGTCTGCGAGATCCCGGCGTCGAGCGAGACGATCCCGCCCGGAGGCGCGAGCACGACCTGCCTCCCGGCAGGGGTCCTCTACAAGGAAGCCCTGACCACGGTGACGATCTGCGGGGACACGATCCCCGGGCCGGCCGGCAGCTGCGGCGGCGTCTCGCCGCACGAGTCCACGGGGACCGTGATGCGCCTCCTCCCCGACACCAGCAAGACGGTCGGGAACGCGTACATCACCCCCTACGCCGTCCACGTCGTCTCCGACACGAGCGGCGACAGTATGCTCGGCGTCGGCGAAACCGGGAGTCTGATCATCGAGGTCCTCAACGCGGGACCGATGCCGGTCACCAGCGCGAGCGCCCAGCTTCTCAGCCCGGCGGTCGATCTGACCGACGACGGCGTCAACAACCCGATCGCGGTGACGATCGGCGGAGGATCGGCCTCCTACGGCACGATCCAGGGGACATCGATCGCCGGGCCCTGCTCGACGGGCGGCCTCCAGCCGGCGTCGAACGCGGTGCCCTTCCAGGTCACGATCCCGGCAGGCCATCCCGGCGACACGTCCCGTCCGTTCACGCTCCAGGTCGCGGGCATGGTCAACGGCGCGCCGTACAGCATGAGCGTGCCGATCGGGCTGGGGATCGCGGACAAGTGCGACGCCGCCGCCGCGACCGGCGACTACGACGGGCTCGACGGGCTGCTGTCGCCGATGGCGAAGCTCGTCCCCACCGGCGACACCGTTCCGTTCCCGCCGAAGGCGTTGACCGCCGGGAAGTCCGCGCCCCTGAAGGTCCGCATCCTCTGCGGAGGCGTGAACCTGAGAGGCGGCGAGGTGGACGCGCCCGAGATCGTCGGACTGTCGGAGCGCACGCGCGGCGCCATCGACATCACGAAGCTGAACTTGAACAACGACACCAACTCGAACGACCCGTTCTTCCGTTTCAGCACGTCCGCCAAGCAGTACATCTACAACATGCGGACGGCGGAGCTCGGAACGGGGACCTTCACGCTCACGATCCGCATCGCGGGACGGAAGGATTACGTCACGGGATTCGTCCTTCAATAAGCCGTCCGCCGGCAAAGGGGAAGTATGAACACCTGCCAACGGTCGACAGAGGGTGACGTGCGTCCGAAGGTCGCGCTCCTGCTCGCAATCATGGCGGCGATCGCGCCCTGGCCGGCGCGCGCCGCCGACGGGAGCCTCGCGAAGGTGACCGCCGTGCAGAACGTCGTCGAGGCGAAGCCCGCCGCGGCGACGTCCTGGTCCCCGGCGACGCCGGGCCGGACGCTCGCGGGGAACGATCGGGTGCGGACGGGCGCGGCCAGCCGCGCGTCGATCCTCTACTCGGACCAGACCCTCCACCGGCTGTCCGAGAAGAGCGAGATCGAGATCCTCCCGCCGAGCAAGCCGGGGGAGGGGGTGTTGAAGGTCCTGTCCGGTCAGAGCTACTTCACCACCCGCACCCCGAAGGACTTCGGCCGCGTGGAAACGAAGACCGTCACCGCCGCGATCCGCGGGACGGAGTTCGCGGTCGGGGTCGCCGACGACGGCACGACCACGATCACGATGATCGAGGGAACGGTCGTCGCGTCGAACGAGCACGGATCGGTGACCGTCACCGGCGGCGAGCAGGCCGTCGCGGAGCCCGGGAAGGCGCCGCAGCGGCGGGTGATCGTGCGCTCGCGCGACGCGGTGATGTGGTCCCTCTACTACCCGCCGATCCTCGGCGGCGCAAGCGCCGGCGATCCGCTCGCGAAGGCGGCGGCGCAGCTCTCGGCCGGGCAGGTGGACGAGGCGCGGACCGCCATCGAGGCCGCGCACGCGTCGGATCCGAAGAACGCGACGGCTGCCGCGCTCGCGTCGGTCGTCGCGCTCGCGGGGGGGAAGCGGGACGACGCCCGGGCGGCCGCCGACCAGGCGCTCGCCGCCGACGGCTCCTCCGCCGCCGCGCTGCTGGCCCGCTCCTACGTGGCGCAGGCCGATTTCGACCTGAAGCAAGCGCGCGAGCTGGCCGAGAAGGCCGCCGCCGCCGATCCGAAGAACGCGGAGGCGCTGGCCCGCGCGGCTGAGCTGCGCCTCGCGGAAGGGGACTACGACGGCGCTCGCAAGGCCGCCGAGGACGCGGTCGCGCGAGACGGGAACAACGCCCGCGCGCTGTCGGTGCTCGGGTTCGTCGAGCTCGCGTCGTACAGGACGGACGCGGCCGCATCCGCGTTCGACCGCGCGATCGCGGCCGACTCCGGCTTCCCGCTCGCCCACGCGGGCGCGGGAATCGCTCGCATCCGCCAGGGGAACGTCGCGGGCGGGCGCGAGGAGCTGCAGACGGCGGCCACGCTCGATCCCGCCGAATCGCTGTACCGCTCGTATCTCGGCAAGGCCTACTACGAGGAGTACCGCTCGAAGGAGGCCGGCAAGGAGCTGGCGGCGGCGAAGGACCTCGACCCGAACGATCCGACCCCCTGGCTCTACTCCGCGATCCTCCTCCAGAACGAGAACCGGCCGATCGAGGCGCTCCACGACCTCAACGGGGCGATCGACCGGAACGACAACCGCGCCGTCTACCGGTCGCGGCTCCTCGTGGACGAGGACCGCGCCGTGCGCGGCACCGATCTCGCGCGGATCTACGACGACCTCGGCTTCGACCAGCTCGGGCTCGTCGCCGCGCGCCGGAGCGCGGACGAGAACCAGGCGAACTTCTCGAGCCACCTCTTCCTCGCCGGGAACTACCGCAGCCTCCCGGGCTTCGCGTCGTCGTTCCTGAGCGAGACCCTCCAGGCGCGGATCTACCAGCCGATCGGCGCGAACGCCGCCCGGCCGGACGCGCAGGGAGGGACGGTCGCGTTCAACGAGTACACGGCCCTCTTCGACCGGCCGCGCTTCCGCGGATTCGCGTCCGCGTTCTACGGCTACACCGACACGGGGATCGACTCGTACTTCCCCGGCTGCGGCGCGCCTTGCACCGACTTCTTCGGGATCGACGACAGCCGGATCTGGGGCGGGAGCCTGCTCGGGACCTACAACGGCGACCGGATCGCCGCGTCGCTCGGCTATCGCAAGCTCAACGACGACGGCTTCCGCCAGAACAACCAGCGGGACGACGACGTCGTCACCGGCTTCGTCCAGATCGCGCCGACCGAGCGCGACACGATCCAGCTCAACGCGATCGCCGGGAACAGCGAGACCGGCGACCTCCCGCTGCGGCAGATCCCGATGCTCATCGCCCCGCAGACCTTCGACACCGACGAGCTGAACGTCGGCCTAGGGTGGCATCACCGCTTCTCCCCCGCGTTCGACCTCGCGGTGTCGGGGACCTGGAACGACACCGACCAGGAGGCGACGCTGCTGGGAACGTCGATCACGACGACCGCGAAGCTCTCGGGGCCGCAGCTCGAAGGGCAGATGGTCTTCCACCAGGGACGGCGGATGGTCTGGATCGCTGGGGTCGGCGGCTTCGACGGCACGTTCGAAGCCAAGTCGATCCTCGATCCCACGGCGCTCAAGGGGGACGAGACCTTCGTCAACGCCTACGGTTACCTCAAGATCCGCGACCTCGGCCCGTTCGAGGTGACCGGCGGCGTCGCCGTGGAAGACATCGATTCGCCGGTCGGGCTCCTCCCGCCGCGCGATTCGGCCATGCTGCCCAGCGACCTCACCTTCTCCGAGACCCACGTCAGCCCGAAGGTCGGCGCGAGCGCCACCTTCAAGACCAAGACGACGCTCCGGCTCGCGGCCTACTCGAGGATGGCGTCCAACATCGGGCGCCTCCAGACCCTCGAGCCTACGCAGGTTTCCGGCTTCAACCAGTTCTACGACGACGTGCCCGGGACGCGCTCGTGGAACTACGGGGCCGGGTTCGATCAGCAGCTCTGGTCGTTCCTCTTCTTCGGCGGGTCGTACCTGCGCCGCGAGAGCGACGTCCCCGAAGCGACCTGCGACGCCACTCCGTTCACGTCCTGCGGGTTGGAGGTCAGCACCGTCGTCGTCGATCGCTCGAGCGACGACGACCTCGGGTCGGCCTACGTCAACGCCCTGATCGGCAAGCGCTTCGCGGCCTCCGCCGACTGGTACCTCGACCAGCGCAACTTCGACACGACCACGCCGTCCCCGGTGGGAGTGTTCCAGCACTACTGGAAGACCCAGCGCTCGCGGATCCAGGGACGGATGTTCCTGCCCATGGGACTCTTCGCTTCCGCGACGGGCAAGTACTACGCGCAGCGCGTCGAGCAGTTCGACGACCTCACGCCGCTGGTGACGGCGCACTTCTGGCTGCTCGACGCGGCGATCGGCTGGCGCCTGCCGCGGCGGCTCGGGTCGATCTCGGTGGAGGGGAGCAACCTGACCGATCGCGAGTTCAACTTCTACGAGCAGTCGCTCCAGGAGAACGTGATCCCCGCCCGCCGGGTCGTGCTGAGAGCGGACTTCGCGTTCTGATGCGGCCGCGGGGGCAGCTCCGGCGCACGCGCGCGGCGCTGCTCCTCGCGCTCGTGCCGGGCGCGCTGGGAATCGCCCTCTCGCACTGGCCGCGGGCCGCGCGGCTCGAGAAGAATGGGCTCGACACGCTGTTTCAACTGCGGGGGGAGAGGCAGCCGCCTCCCGCCGTATGCGTCGTCGCCATCGACTTGGCCTCCTACCGTGAGATCGGCCGGCCGCCCGCCGCGAGCTGGCCCCGAGCGCTTCATGCCGATCTGATCCGCACCCTCAAGCGCGAGGGCGCGCGTGCGGTCGCCTTCGACGTCACGTTCGAGGGGGCGAGCGACGATCCACGGGCCGACGAGGCGCTCCGCAGCGCGATCGAGGAGGCCGGCAACGTCGTCCTCGGCGCCTCGGTGGAGATCGTCGAGGACCCGCGCTTCAAGCAGGCGACGGTCATCGAGCCGTACGAGCCGCTCGCGCGGGCCGCGGCCGACGTCGCCGACGTCAACCTCCCGATCGACGAAGGGGTGATCCGGTTGGCCTGGCCGGCCCGCGACGAGGGTCCGGGGCTCGCGCTGGCCGCGTACGAAGTCGCGACCGGCGACGCGTCGGCGCGCTCCACGGACCCGTGGATCCTCGAGTACTACGGCCCCGCGCGGACCATCCCGACGGTGTCGATGTACCAGGCGCTGGACCCGAGCCTCCTCGCCCCGGGCTTCTTCCGCGACAAGATCGTCTTCGTCGGGCTCTCGATGGACTCGGCGCCGGGGGACGCCAAGAAGGATGCCTTCCTGACCCCATTCAGCCAGCACGGCTCGACGACGTTCGGCGTCGAGATCCACGCGACGCTCGCGGCGAACTTCCTCGAGCGTCGCCGGATCGAGCTGCTCGACCCGCGAGTCGAGGCGGTCCTGCTCCTGCTGTTCCCCCTCGTGGCGGTGCTCGTGTTCATGTCGCTCCGTCCGCTCCTCGGCGCCGGGGCGCTCGCGATCCTCGCGATCGTGCCCTGGGCGGTGGCCTACGTCGCGTTCACGCGGCGGGGACTCTGGCTTCCGGTGGCGATCCCGTCGCTCATCCAGATGCCGACGGCCTACGCCGCGAGCCTGCTCTGGTACTACCTGACCACGCTGCGCGACCGGGAGAAGATCAAGCGCGTGTTCGGCTTCTACCTCGCCCCCGAGATGATCCGGCAGATCGCGGAGGACCCGGACGCCGTCAACCTCGGCGGACGCGAGATCGTCGGGACCGCGCTGTTCACGGACATCAAGGGGTTCACCCCGATCGCCGAGGGGATGAGCGCGCCCGAGACCGCGGCCATGCTCAACGCCTACTTCTCCGAGGCGACGCGCCACGTGTTCGACGCCGGGGGGACGCTGATCAAGTACATCGGCGACGCCGTGTTCGCGATCTGGGGGGCGCCGGTCCGCCGGGACGATCACGCGACGCAGGCGTGCATCGCGGCGCTCTCCCTCTCGCGCGCCGAGCAGGCCTCCCGCGACGGCGGCGGGCCGGCGTCGCGCCTGGTGACGCGCATCGGCGTCCACACCGGGCCGATGCTCGTCGGGAACCTCGGCTCCTCGCAGCGCTTCGATTACACGGCGATCGGCGACGCGGTCAACCTCGCCTCGCGGATCGAGGGATTGAACAAGACCTTCGGCACGCGCGCGCTCACGAGCGGGGAGACGCTCGCCGCGACCGACGGCCGGTTCGTCACGCGCCGGCTCGGGCGCGTGCGCGTCGTCGGCAGGCGGGAGCCGGTCGAGCTTCACGAGCTGATCGCGCTGAAGGAGGACGCGGCCGGTGCGAAGGAGGTCCTCGACACCTTCGCGCGCGCGCACGAGGCCTGGGTCGCCGGGCGGTTCGACGAAGCCGCGAGAGGGTTCCGCGAGGCGCTTCGCCTCTCGGGGGACAGCGACGGGCCGTCGGAGTTCTTCGCGCGCGACAGCGAGGCGCGCGCCGTGGCCGCGACCGGCGCGTGGGACGGCGTGCTGAGCATCGAGACGAAATGACCCCTCGAGCGCTGCTCGCGCTCCACGAGCGTCTCTGCCGCGCGCGGGCCTATCCCTCGAGCGCGGAGGAGCTCGCCGCGACCCGCCGGCTCCTCGCCGGCTTCTCCGCGCGGCGCGATCTGCGGAGAAGCGCGGAGAGGCTGGCGGACTCGGGGATCGCGGGGACGCCGATCCGCTATCGATTCTTCTGGCCGATGGCCCGCTGGCTCGCGCGGCGGTATCCGGCGCTGCTCGGGATCGACTGGTCCGATCCGGATCCGGAGTTCGAGCCCCGTCTCGCCGCCGCCCTCGACCTGCTCGTCGGCCGGGGTGAGGCGGAGGCGATCCGCCGCCTCCGATTTCCGGCGCGGCGCGCGATCGAGCGTCTGCGCGACCGCTCCGAGACCGACGCGGCGTTCGTGATCCGCCGCCTCGAGGC
>Ga0075428_100008977_pt1 | contig 11090 bp, 10 predicted proteins | sample RhiMetdeltSRZDD2_FD_75291 | JGI IMG/M metagenome (GOLD analysis project Ga0075428, IMG submission 75291) | Populus rhizosphere microbial communities from Tennessee, USA - Rhizosphere MetaG P. deltoides SRZDD2 | ecosystem: Host-associated > Plants > Roots > Rhizosphere > Soil | place: USA... | reverse complement strand
TCGCTGATCACCGCGACGTTCGCACCCGGTTTGTCGGTCGCCTCGTGATACGTGCGCCCAAGCAGCGGCGGCGCATCGAACACGTCGAAGAACGCGGCCGTGGTCTGCATCCCGATGATGCGGACCGGCTCGCTGCGCCCCGTCATGTCGACGATGTCGGATCGATATCCGGAGATCGCCGAGAAACTCGTCGCGTCTTTCTTCAAATCGCGATAATCGGGCACGGCGAAAGAATCCAGCCCGCCATTGACGCCGATGCGATCGACTCGAAGAATGCGGTCGGGATCAGAGTAGGGAAGCGGGCGGAGCAGCACGCCGTCGACGATGCTGAAGATCGCCGTCGTGCCGCCAATGCCGAGAGCAAGGGTGAGAAGCGCGACGAAGGTAAAGCCCGGCGCGCGGACGAACGAGCGCAGGGCGTACCGAATATCCTGAATCAGCACGCCCTACCTCCGATGAATGTTAGGCCGAGGCCCCGACGTTTTCTTCGACCACGCGGCCGTCGAACAGGTGCACACCGCGATCGGCGTGAGCGGCGTAGCGCGGATCGTGCGTGACCATGCAGATCGTGGCGCCGCCGCGATGCAGCTCGCGCAACAGCTCCATCACCGCTTCGCCGTTCTTCGAGTCGAGGTTACCGGTCGGCTCGTCCGCGAGCAGGATCGACGGCTGGCCGGCGACGGCGCGGGCCACGGCGACGCGCTGCTGCTGACCGCCTGACAGCTGCGACGGCAGGTGCTTGGCGCGATGCGCCATGCCGACGCGCTCGAGCGCCGCATTGGCGCGCTCGCGGCGTTCGGCCGCCTTCATGCCGCGATAGATCAACGGCAGCTCGACGTTCTCGAACACGGTGAGATCGCCAATCAGGTTGAAGCTCTGGAAGATGAACCCGATCTCGCGGTTGCGGACGCGCGCGCGCTCCGACAGCGAGAGGTTGGCCACCTGGTTGCCGTTCAGCAAGTAGGTGCCTTCCGTCGGCGTGTCGAGCAGGCCGAGGATCGCGAGCAGCGTCGACTTGCCGCAGCCAGACGGACCGGCAATCGCGACGTACTCGCCCTGCGCGATCTCCAGGTGAATGCCGGCCAGGGCGTGGGTTTCTACTTCGTCAGTGTAGAAAACCTTCTTGATGCCATCGAGGCGAATCAGGGGCTGCGCGGAAGCGTTCATCGAAGTCTCCTTGTGAGGCTGCGTCAACTATCGCAAACGAATTCTTTCAAACTGATCCCACGCCGACATATCGGAAAGGACGACCTGGTCGCCTTCCTTCAACCCGCCGAGGATTTCAATCGTGTTCACCGAGCTGCGGCCAAGCTGCACCTGCGTGCGGCTCGCCTCGCCGGTGTCATCGAGCCTGAACAGGCCGACCGTGCTCTGTTCCTGGCCGAACGCCGGGCGTCCGACAAACAAGACGTTATCCAACCGCTCGAGTTCAATCGTGCCGTCGACGCTGAGGTCGGGCCGCGAACCGCGCGGCAGCTCGCCCTCGAGCGCGACGTCAACGGTGACCGTGCCGTTCTGCGCCGAAGGATCGATACGAATCACCTTGCCGGGGATGACACCGCTGCGTGTATCGACCGATGCGATCTGGCCGATCGTCAGGTCACGTGCCTGCGTTTCCGCGATGCGCAACTCCGCCTTCAGGCGCGTCGGATCCGCCACGCGCACGAGGTTCGCGCCGGGCTGCACCTGCTGACCGACTTCAACCGAGACCTGCTCGAGCACGCCGGTCATGCCGGCGCGAACGCGCAGCAGATCGACTTCCTGTCGGCGCAGGTTGTAAGTGGAGCGACGCTGATCGACGTTGGCCTGTCCGGACAGCAGTTGAGCAGCGGCGCTGTCCTGGTTCACCTTCAGCCGTTCTCCCTCGATCTTGTAGCGTGTCGCCGCTGACTCGAAGCGAGTAATCGACTGCTTGAGAACGAGAGCCGAGACGAGCCCTTCTTTCGCGAGCCCCTCGTTCATGTCCTTTTCAGTTTGCGCGTTCTTGAATTCGGCTTCGACAACAGCGAACGCTGCGCGCTGATTCAGCTTCTCGGCATCAAGGCGCGCCTTCAGGCTGTTGTAATCCGCTTCCGCGGCGCGCACCTGCTGCTCCGCATCGCTCATCGACTGCTGCACCTGCGGATCGCTCAGTTCAAGGACGACGGTGTCGGGCGTGACCTGCACGCCGGGACGAAGGATGATCTTCTCGACGCGGCCGCGCGTCGACGCGGGAACCCATCGGCGTGCCTCGTCCACGGGAACCAGCGTGCCGAGGCCGCGGACCTGTCGGACCATGGGACCGCGCTTGACGGTATCAACCCAGACGGTGGCGCGCTCAACGGTCGGTGCGGCCGGCCGCAAGTTGGCGAGCACGACCGAGACAAGGACGATGACGATGACGGCGGCGGCGCCGACCATGTACTGGCGGCGCTTCTTTGCTTGCGCGACTGACGCGGGACGCTGAATGTCCATTTTTCGAGTTGCCCTAGTTAGACGGTGATGACCACCAAAAACGATGGCTTTTCTTCACGGCCGATTCTCTACGGCCATCCCCTGCAATATCAAGCCCTGTGCCACAGTGTGTCGTGGGCACAACATATTGATTCAACGAGAGTTAGGGGCCAAAGGTTCCCCACAATAGCCCCGCCGGTGTTCGCTGGTGGGACGTCACGAGCCGTCGATGGGACTACTTGCCGTGCATGACCTCTTCGAAGAGCGCCGGGTCGGTAACCCCTTCGCTGACAATGACCAGGACGCGAGAGCTCGGCTGTAGGCCAAGATGCGACCGCGCCTCGGCCATCGCCGGCTCGGTGCAGAGCGCCAGCAGTCCGCCGAGCGCCGCCGATCCCGACGAGCCTGCCCGAATGCCGACCGTGCTGAGCTCGCGCATCGCATCGAACGACCACCGATCGTCGATCGCCATAAACGCGTCGACGTTAGGCAGCAGCGACGCGAACGCCGGCGGCGAGACCTCGCGATTGCGAAGGCCCGCCATCGTCGTGTTGAGCGGCCCTTCGACGGCAACGGGGTGTCCGGCCTTCGCCGATGCCTGCAGGCAGGCGGCCTGCGTGGGTTCAACGCTCACCACCTTGGTGCCCGGCCGGTGAAACGCGCACCAACTCGCCATCGCGCACAGCAATCCACCCACACCGCCTTGAACGAAGATCGCATCGAATGGCGACTCGACTTCATCCAGCATGTGTGTGTAGCCGAGCATGATGAGAAACGGAATGCGCTCGTAGCCTGGCCAGGCCGTGTCGGACACGATCGTCCAGCCGTGCGCGTCGGCATCGCGTTGCAGGATTCTCACCGCATCGTCGTACGATCCGTCGACGCGGATAACCTCCGCGCCCTCGCCAGCGATGGCATCGACGCGCGCCTGCGCAGCGTCATGCGCCATGTAGACGCGCGACGCGCATCGCGCGTCGCCAGCGGCGCGCGCCACCGCGCGGCCGTGATTGCCTTCGCTCGCGCAGACGACGGTATCGCCGGCGCGTAGCGTGCCCTCGCTCACCATCGTGTCGATCGCGAACCGCGCGCCCAGCAGTTTGAAGGCATTGAGGCCGAAGCGTCCGGTCTCATCTTTGGCGGCTAACGAGCCGAGGCCGAGATTCGCCGCCAGCGAGGGAATCGCGGTCAGCGGTGTCGCGCGGAGCCGCGGCCGGGCGGCAAAGAATGCACGCATTTGCGCGTAGTCCGCGGCGGAAAAGAGGCCGCGAGTTCTCGTGCCATGAGGCAGATACGCCGATACGTTGTTGGAGAGAGAAATAGTCCAGCGATTATATTTCCCGCGATGATCCCCCAGCGAATCGGCAGGGCCGCCTGTGCGGTCGTGATCGCAGTGACGACGGCTTGCCAGTCGTCCGATTCGAGGTTTGATCTGATCGTTCGCGGCGGCCAGGTCATCGACGGCGCGGGCCAACTGCCGCGGCGCGTCGACGTCGGCATTGCGGGCGACCGCATCACCAGGATCGGCGATCTTTCGGGCGCGTCCGCGGGACGCGTCATCGATGCCACCGGTCTCATCGTCGCGCCGGGCTTCATCGATGTGCAGGGACAATCCGGGACCACGCTGTACGCCGACGGCAACGGCGAGAGTCACCTGCGACAAGGCATCACGACCGAGATCATCGGCGAAGGTGGATCGCCCGCGTTCTACACCCGTCAATCCGACGATAGCGAATCGCTCGCGCCGTTTGGATTGAGCGTGGACTGGACGGGGTTCTCGGAATACTTCGAAAAGCTTCGCGCGCGAGGCACGACGATCAACGTGGGCACGTTCGTGCCGGCGACGCAGGTGCGGCGCACGATCATCGGCATGGACAATCGTCCGCCGACCGCCGACGAGCTCACACGCATGGAAGCGATGGTCGACCAGGCGATGCGCGATGGCGCATTCGGCTTATCGAGCGCGCTGATCTATGTGCCCGGCACGTTCGCGGAGACCGACGAGCTCCTCGCGCTCGCAAAAGTCGCTGCGAAATACAAGGGCATCTACATCTCGCACATTCGCGGCGAGAGCTTCAATCTCTTCAACGCGATCGACGAAGCGATCGGCATCGGTCGCGATGCGGGATTGCCGGTTGTCATTTATCACCTCAAGGTGGCAGCGAAGTCCAATTGGGGACGCATGGGTGACGTGGTCGCGGCAATCAACAAGGCGCGCGCGCAGGGCCTGCAGGTGTCGGCGACGATGTATCCGTATACGGCAGGCGGGACCGGCCTGGCCGCGACGCTGCCGCTGTGGGTGCAGGAAGGCGGCCGCGACAAGATGCTCGAGCGGCTGAAGGATCCCGGAACGCGTCTCCGCGCGCGGAAGGAGATCGAGACCAAGCTCGATGGACGCGACCCCACCGCGCAAAGTCCGCGCGGCGGGGACCCCGCCTGGGAAAACCTGCTGATGGCGACTTCGTTCGAAGGCATCCAGATCGCATCGGTGCCGCGCGAATTCGATCAATCAGTGCTTGGCAAGCGCATCAGCCAGCTCGCCGCCGAACGCAAGGCCGATCCATGGGACGTGTACTTCAGCCTGCTGATCGAGAGCGGCGGGCGCATCGGCGCGCTGTATCACATGATGAGCGAAGACGATGTGAAGACCGGGCTGCGCGCGCCGTGGGTGACGATTGGTACCGACTCGTCGGCGTTGCGAGCGGAAGGCGTGCTCGCGCAGGGCTCGCCGCATCCGCGCTCGTACGGCACGTTCCCGCGCATCCTTGGCAAGTACGTGCGCGACGAGAAGGTGCTGTCGCTGCATGATGCGATCAATCGGATGACCGGCGCGGCGGCGGCGCAAATGGGATTGCGCGATCGCGGTCTGGTACGCGAGCTGTACCTTGCCGATCTCGTGATTTTCAATGCGGAGACCATCAAGGACACGGCGACGTACGAACGCCCGCATCAATATCCGGCTGGCATCGAATACGTCGTCGTGAACGGCGTGCCGGTTCTAGATAAGAATGGTTTGACCGGCGCGCGTCCTGGCCGCCCGCTTTACGGTCCCGCCAAACAACCATGATGTCTCGATGTGCCATCAGTGTCGCTGCCGCTGCGCTCGTCGTGTCGAGCGGCTCACTTGATGCGCAGTCGACGGGCCGCGTGACCGGAACAGTGAAGCTGACGCAGGCCGCTTCGGCGCCATCGAATGCAAGCGCGTACGAACGGCGATCGATCGGGCCGCGGCCGAAACCGCAACCCGAACTTCGCAACGTAATCGTTTTCTTTGCCGACGTGCCGGCGTCGAAGCCCGCGCTACGTGGTCGGTTTCTGGGACGATCAGTTTCTCGCGTCGGTCGTCTTCGCGAAGAAAATCAAATAGCAATCAGCAAGCAATCAGTAAGCCTTTTTTCCGTTAATCCACACGGCATCGATACTTCGCAAATTGCGGATGTTGTCGAGTGGATTGGCGTTCACGATCAATAGATCCGCCGCCGCGCCCTGGGTGAGCGTTCCGATCTGTCCCTGCTTGCGATGGCATCGCGCGGCATCGCTGGTGGCTGACGCAATCACCTGCATCGGCGTCATCCCGGCGTCGACCATCATCTCCATCTCGAGGTGCTCGAAGAATCCCTGGAAGCGTCCCGGCGGTCCGGTATCGGTGCCCATCGCAATGCGCACGCCGCGATCGACGAGCGTCTTCAGGTTTTTCTTTGCGACTTCGAGGCCCGCCTTGTACTGCTGGCCGGTCTTCCATCCGTTGCTGTTGCGGAACTGTTCCTGGCGCCTGGGATCTTTCAAGAGCTCGGGCACGCCTTTCTCGGCGCCTTTCAAGAAGAACGCATCGTCGACCCAGGACGGCGTCGCGTCGTAGATAAACGTCGAGACCTCGCGCATCAACGTCGGTGAATAACAGACGTCGCGCGACTTGAGCATGGTGATGAAATCGTTGTCGACCTGCTGGTCGCGCACGCTGTGCGCGATCAGGTCGGCGCCGGCCGCGAGCGTCGCCTTCGCATCGGCGAGCCAGTAGACGTGGACCGCGACCGGCAACTTCCGCGCGTGCGCCTCCTCGATCGTGGCGCGCCAGGCCGGCTCCGGCATCTTTGGCGATGTCCCGAGATTGTCGTCAACGCGGATCTTCAACAGATCCGGTTTCATGCCGGCGACCCGCACTGCCATCTCACGCGCTTCCTCCGCCGTCGCGCCGGTGATCACGGGTCCCGCGACAAAGACTTTCGCGCGATCGGTCGCGCCGGCATTCTCGTTCCGCAGCACGAAGCCGGCTTCCTGATCGTCGCCGAGGCTGAAGACCGTGGTGACGCCGTACATCGCGTAGGTGCGCAGCTGGCGCAGCAGGTTGTCGCGCGTGTAGAACTGCTTCACATCGCTTTGCAGTCCCATCGTCGCGGCGACATGACCGTGGGCGTTCACCAGGCCGGGCAGGATGGTCTTGCCCTTGAGATCGACGCGCGTCGCATTCGCGGGAACCGGCGTCGATGCCGGGCCAACGGCGGAGATCGCGGCGCCGCTGATCACGACGGTGCCGTTCTCGATCACGCGACCGGCGCCGTCGATGACGCGCCCGCCGATGAACGCCGTGGTCTGGCCCCCGGCGTTGCTGGCGAAAATGAGCAATAAGGCGACAACCGAAACACTAGATGTTTTACGCATGCGGCCGTAGCTTAGCAGACGGCACTCTGCACTTTTGCGCCTCTTCTGTGAGAGCATTTGTGGATGGTTCCTTTGCCGGTGCTGGTCGCGGACGATGAACCGGTGTCGCGCACCGTCGTCAGCGCCATGCTGAAGAAGGCCGGCTATCCGGTGATTCTCGCCAACGATGGTGAACAGGCCTGGAAGAAGCTCGACGCGGCCGATTCGCCCTCGCTGGCGCTGCTCGACTGGGAAATGCCGGGACTGCAGGGGCCGGAAGTCGTCGAGCGCATCCGCAAGCGCGCGTCGCAGGCCCCGATCTATGTGATCCTTTTGACGTCGCGCGATTCGTCGGCGGACATCGTGCGCGGTCTTCGCGCCGGGGCGGACGACTACGTGACCAAGCCGGCGAACGAAGACGAATTGGTCGCCCGCGTGAACGTCGGCGCGCGCGTGGTGCAGTTGCAGATCGCGCTCGCCGATCGCGTGCGCAGCCTCGAAGAGGCGCTGGCCAACGTCAAGGCGTTGCAGACGCTGCTGCCGATGTGCGCCTACTGCAAGTCGATTCGCAACGACCAGAATTACTGGGAGAAGGTCGAGACCTACTTCTCGCAACACTCGAACGTGTCGTTCACGCACAGCTACTGCCCGAACTGCTACGAGCGGTTCGTGCGGCCCGAGCTGGAAGCGCTCGAGGATGCGCGCGCGGCCCAAGACAAACAGAAGCGCGGCTGATGGGCACGGGGCCGGTCCTCGATCCGGCGGTCATCGATACCCTGCGACAGTTAACCGCTCCGGGCGAGCCCGACGTGCTCACGGAAGTGTTGAAGCTCTTCCTCGACGAAGTGCCGGCACGCATGGCCCGGCTGCGTAACGCCTGGGCAGCGGGGAACATCGAAGAAGTGCATCGCGCCGCGCACTCGCTGAAGGGCAGCGCCGGCAACATCGGCGCGCACGGGATGTTCGAGATCTGCAAGCAGCTCGACGGCATTGGGAGGTCTGGCGGCCTGCAGGCGGCCGGCCCTTTGATTGACGCGCTGGGTGCCGAATTTGGTAAGGTCGAAGTAGAGATACGCCGCCTCACGGCGGCGTGATTGGCAATTGCGGAATGGAGACTGAGGAATGATCGTCCAGCAGCGTTATCCCGAACCGTTCATCGCGCCGATGCGCGCCGAGCTCACGCGCCTCGGATTTGAAGATCTCAAGACGCCGGAAGCCGTCGACGAAGCGGTGAAGCAGTCGGGCACGACGATGATCGTGGTGAATTCGGTGTGCGGGTGCGCCGCCGGCAAGGCGCGTCCCGGCATCGCGCTGGCGTTGAGCCAGGGCAAGCGCCCGGATCATCTCGCGACGGTCTTCGCCGGCGCCGACGTCGAAGCCACGCAAACCGCGCGCGATCACTTCGCGCCGTACCCGCCCTCGTCGCCGTCGATCGCGATCATGAAAGACGGGAAACTCGTTTACATGATGGAGCGGAGAGAGATCGAAGGGCGCTCAGCGGATATGATCGCGGCCGAACTGCAAAAGGCTTTCGACACCCACTGCTAGCCGCCTCTCGTGTGCATCTCGAGGTGCGGATCTTTTTTCAGCGCCTTGAGTGGAATCAGCGGTGAGCGCACGCGCACGTCCAGTCGATTCTCGGCGCCGCGATCAGTACGAGCATGCCACACGCTCGTAATCAGGTCGCGCAGCGCTTCATCGCTCACGCCGCCGCGCAAGGGTCCGCGCAGATCGACGCCCCTCGCTGCGTAGAGACATAAATACCAGACGCCATCCGCCGTCAAACGGCTGCGGTCGCACGAACGGCAGAACGGCTCGGTCGTCGAGGCGATGATACCGAAGGTCGTGCCATCCGGCAGGCGGTAACGATCGGCCGGCGCCGATGTGTTTTCCCGTAACGGTTCGACGGGACCGTAATGCGCCGCGATCGTCTTCAACATCTCGTCGCGAGTCACGACTTGCGACATCGACCAGGTCGTCGCGCCGCCGACGTCCATGTACTCGATGAAGCGGAGTTCGGCGCCGCGCGCCTTTGCGAATTCGAGCAAGGGAATGGTCTCGTCGTCGTTGACTCCCTTGATCATGACCGTGTCGATCTTGAAGCCAGGGAACGTGTCGACCGCCGAATCGATGCCGGCCAGCACGCGCGGCAGCTCGTCGAATCGTGCCAGCCTGATGAATCGGTCGCGCATCAGTGTATCGAGGCTGATCGTCAGTCTCTTGAGGCCAGCGCGCTTGAGATCTTTCACAGCGGCCGCGAGGAGGACGCCATTCGTCGTCATGGCGAGATCACGGATGGCGCTCTTGCGCGACAACTGCTCGATCAGCGTTGACAGGTCGCGCCTCAACAGCGGTTCGCCGCCTGTCAGCCGAACCTTGTCGACACCGAGATAGAGGAACTGATCGACCAGCCGATCGATCTCTTCGAATTGGAGAATGTCCTCGCGCGGCAGCCAGAGGTAATCCTCTTCCGGCATGCAGTACTGGCAGCGCAGGTTGCAGCGATCGGTGACCGACAGCCGCAGGTTTGCCAGCGGCCGCTGGTGTGCATCTAGAACGGGCACTATCTCTTGATCATACTGTCAAATAGAGCCGCCGCCGGTGGAGGTAGGCGAGCAGGGCGAACAGCAACGCCAGGTTTGCAATCGCGTAAAGGAGCGACGCGTTGTATGACGAGGCAAGCGGCAGGAACGCTCTCATATAGATCCATCCTCCCAGCGAGAGCGATGGGTCCGGCCACTTCAAGTAGATCAGAGTCTTCGCCAGCAGTCCCGACAGCACGAACAGCAGGATCGCGTTGCGTCCGAGAGCAACGAATGGCTCGGTGATCGCCTTCATCACCTCTGACTCGCGCAAATCGCAGAGCCAGTAGCAGACCGCGAGGCATGCCGCGGCCATGCCGCCGGTGAACAGGACATAGGAGCTCGTCCAGAGGTTCTTGTTAATCGGCAGCCACAGGCTCGTGAAGAGCCCGAGCAGGATCCCAGCGAGTCCCCACAGCAACAATCCGCGAACGATCGCGCGCGGCGATTCGGTTTCAGCGAAGAACCATCCCGCCATAACGCCCAGCAACGTGGTCGCCAATGCGGGCACGGTGCTCAGGAGCCCTTCCGGATCCCAGTTGCCCTGGCGCCACAAATGCTGGCCGAAGATCGCGCGATCGACCGACGCACCGATGTTGCCCTCGGGCGAGAGATCGCCACCGGTGACGAGCAGAATCCAGTACAAGGCGAGCAGAAAGACGATCAGCGTCCGCGCGAGGCGACGACGCTGCGGATGTGACGCGATCGCGCGCGCAATCAGTGCGGCGGGAACGTAGCACCACGCGATGCGGGCGAGCACGCCGGTGATGCGAACGGTGTCGAGCCTGAAGAACGGATAGGCCGCCATGAACAGTCCAAGGCCCCAGATAATCGCGCCCCGGCGAAGAATCGTCGCGACCGTCGTTGGTCGGGTGCCGAGACCGATCGCGACACCGACGATGAACAGGAAAAACGGGAAGATCAGATCGGTCGGCGTCCAGCCGTCCCACTCGGCATGCAGCAGCGGCCAATACACGGTGCTCCAGTCGCCGGGATTGTTGACGATGACCATGCCTGCGACGGTGAGTCCGCGAAAGACGTCGAGCGAGCGCAGCCGCTTCATTTCTGTTGCTTCAGACGCTCGAGGATCTCGCCCAGCCGTTTGATCTCTTCGCCATACTTCGCCCAGTCACCGGCGCGCTGCGCTTCCATCGCGCGCTGATAGGTCTCACGTGCTTCTTGCGCGAGTCGCGTCCACTCCGTGGTCGTTGCACCGCTAGCACCCGTCGCACCTGTCGCACCTTGCGCACCTTGCGCACCCTGTGCACCCTGTGCACCCTGCGCACCCTGCGCACCCGTTTGTTGCCCGAACAATCGCGCCATCGCCTGATCGAGCGTCGGCTCCATGACGATGCGATTCTGATACGCGACGATCACGCGCCGAAGCTCCGGGATGCGTCCGTTCTCCGCGCGCAGATACAGCGGCCGCACGTAGATCAG
>Ga0075428_100008972_pt1 | contig 11093 bp, 9 predicted proteins | sample RhiMetdeltSRZDD2_FD_75291 | JGI IMG/M metagenome (GOLD analysis project Ga0075428, IMG submission 75291) | Populus rhizosphere microbial communities from Tennessee, USA - Rhizosphere MetaG P. deltoides SRZDD2 | ecosystem: Host-associated > Plants > Roots > Rhizosphere > Soil | place: USA... | reverse complement strand
CCCGTACAACGTGGCCAGCATCTGGAGGTTCTTCACCTCCGCCGGTTGTTCCGTCTTCCCGGTGCAGCCGAGCCAGAGGGCACAAAGTGGGACGAGGGCGATTCGGGCGCGATTGTGAACGCGATGCCGCACGCGCGGTTCCGATATGAGCATTGGGTGGGCGATTAACTCCTTTGTCGATGGTAAAGACCGGCGCGCGGGCTGTCAAGCAACCTCCGCGACGCCCCTCATAAGCCTCTCACCAGTGGTCGGGATCCGGAGTCGACGAAATGAGCGGGCCCTCGTGGCCGCGAAGGTCCCGAGGGCCCACTGTGTTCAAGAATTGCGAGTTCAATTCGTCGCCTTGGCCGCAGCCGACCGGGGGAACCCGACGGCCTCGACTTCCGCCGCGGCGCGCACCTGGTCGAGAGTCATCCTCCCGGCCTTGTGGTCGTCCAGCACCTGTTTCGGCACGCGGACCGTCAGCTTGATCGGAAGTTGAACCTTGGGAGCAACTGGCTTCTTCCCGCCCTCCCCTTCGACGCGCACGGTCACGGTCTTGGCCTTTTCGATGGCCGCCTTGGCGTCGTCGAGCTTGCCTTGCTCGAGCAGCGCCTGCGCCAGCTTCCCGTGGGCGTTGCGGAGGGTCTTGTTGGCGTTCTCCAGGACAGTGCGGACCTGATCGTACGCGGTGGACTCGGAGAACTGCAGCGGCTTGGACAGGATCTCAACGACTTTTTGATAGGCGCGGAATGCCTCGTCGGTCTTGCCCTGTTTGGCGTGCAGATCAGCCAGGGCCAGCTGTTCCTCTGCTTGCGCCACCGCCTGGCCGCCCGGCTCACTGGCCGCTTTCTCAGATGGCGGCGGCCCCTTCAGGGTGACGACAACGGTGATCGCCTCGCCCGCGGGCAGCTCGCGGAAACGGTGTCCGTATTTCGACAGATGGTTGACGACCAGTTCGGTCAAGTGGCCGGGCACACAGATCTCCTCGCGCGCCAGCCGCGTGGCCGCCGGCTCCTTTGGCTGAGGTTCTTTCTCGCCCCGGACCTGGCGGAGCTTCGCTTCCCACGCGTCGGTCGGTTCCGACTTCGCCGCGGCCCGCGGTGGCTGCACTTTCGAGTCCATCGCGGAGCCGTGACAGCGGTTGCAAGTCGCCACGAGGCCCGTGGTCTTGGACGGCGGTTCCAGCGCCGCCGCGTCCGAAAGGTCCATGTCCACGGTCAACAAGACCCCAACCCCTTTCACGTACGTCCCATCCGTCGGCGGGGCGGGGCGATCCGCCGAGTGAACTGTGAGAAAGGGCCGATATGTCGATGACAGCGCGACGTCATCGAATGTAGACGGGTTAACCAGGTTGTTCACACCCCGTTGCGTATAGGGTGTGCCCCAATCCATCGCGACAGCCCCGTAGCGGGCGATATTGGTGGAGTTCACGGTTGCGCCGTAGCGTTGGAAATTCACGCTAAGTGGATCGATGTATTGGCCGATCGAGAAGAGGTAGTTCGCGCTCACCGGAGCCGGCCGGGCATGCGCGATGGCGTCGCCCAGCAGCCGGCGCATCACTTCCACGTCCTCGTACATCGCCGTCCGGTCCGGCTTCGGCGGCTGGGCCGCGGCGGGCAACCCGAACAAAACGACCAGCGGAACAAGCCACAAGTACTTCATTCCCCACCTTCCCTTCGAGCGAATTGGGCGCGGTACAGCACGCCCACATCTTTTTGAATGTCCTGCCACCGGGCATCTTCCTGGAGAGCCAGTCGGTCCAGGCGGGACTTGAGCGCGGTGATCTCGCCGCGGCGGTCGCGGTCGCGGCCCTCCGCGTCGTCGGCCATGGCCCGGACGAGTTTCACCAATAAATCGACGCGCTCGTCGTCGCGCACCGGTTGCTCGACCTTGACGACACCCTGTGGCGGCTGTGGCGACGCCTCGCGCCAGCGTACGACCAGCGCCCCGTCGTCGATGCGAATGTCCGGGCGGACCAGGAGGATCGACAGCACACAGGCAGCCAGCGCCCCGGCTGCGATCGCGACCCGGCGCCAGCGGCGCGCCCGGCGCGCCTGGTCCGCGGTTTCGGCACGGAGAACGCCCGCGACGGAAACCGTGACCTCCGGGGGCGGAACCGCATCCAGGCTGGTTCGAAGCCGCCGGATCGCCTCGGCCTCGGATCGGCAGGCCGAACAGCCGGCCAGGTGGCCGCGAACCGTTTCTTCCTCCGCGCCGGTCAAATCGCCATAGACCGCGAGCGGTAGCAGCGGTCGCACTTGATCGCAGGTCATGAAGTTTCCCCCTCGTCGCCGAAACCCAACTCGCTGAGCCGGGCGCGCATCCGGCCGATGGCGACTGCGAACCGGGACTTCAGCGTGCTCGCCGGCACGCCAAGCACTCGCGACATCTGCTCGAAATTCAGCCCCTCATAGTGCCGCAGCACGAGGACCTCGCGGTGCGGCTCGGGCAACTCCGCCAGCGCCTGGCTGATGGTTTGAGCCAATTCGCGTTGCTCCCAGGAGTCGTCCACCGCGGAATTCGCCGGTACCTCGAGCGGTAACGGCGCCGGGGCCCGCCGCGCCCGCCGGGCAGAGTCGCGGGCCAAGTTCAAGGCGATCCGGTAGAGCCAGGTGGCGAATGCCCCCTCTTCGCGATACCGGCCGACGGCGCGGTGTGCCCGCAGGAACACCTCCTGCGTCAAATCGGCGACCGCGGCGTCCGTGCCAATGTAACGGGCGAGGAACCGCGCGACCGGGCGCTGCCACCGGCGCACGATCGTCCCGAAGGCGTCCACGTCCCCCTGTTGCCAGCGGCGAATGAGGTCGGCCTCGTCGCCCATGCGCGGCCCCGGCTGCTTACTCACTTAACGCTCGTGCCCGACGAATCGACGATCGGCCAGCCCGAATCCATCCAACCTGTAGTCGTCACGCTCCGCGTGACGAGCCCGGGCTCGTCACGCGGAGCGTGACGGCTACCAAGACCGACCCGACACGTACAATTCGTGCATCATCGTCCCACGACCGACTAGCGCGTGACAACACCACAGACCTTTGTCGTCGGCCGACGGGACGCGGATCAGACCGTGTCCGCGTTCCTGCGCGCCCGGCTCAACTTGCCCTGGTCGAAAGTGAAGAAACTGGTCGAGTCCGGCCAGGTCCGCGTCGCGGGCCAGAAAATCACCGACCCCGCCCTGCGCCTGAAACTCGGCAAGCGGGTGGACGTCGGGGGTTATGTCCCGACGCCGAAAGGACAGAAACCGAATCGCGCGAAGCTCAAGGAAGCGCCAGCTTATGACGGCCCGATGCCGGTACTTGTCTACTCGGATGATTCGATCGCGGTCGTGGACAAGCCGCCGGGGTTGACAACCATGCGGCACGCGGAAGAGGCGGCCGAATTCGGCGAGCGCGGGAAACACTACCTGCCAACGACGCTCGCCGATTTGTTGCCCGCCATGCTCGGGCGGCCGGGGAAAGCCGTCCGCGCCGTTCACCGAATCGACCGCGACACATCCGGACTGGTCGTGTTCGGCCGCACGCAGCCGGCGGAAGCGCACCTGACCGAGCAGTTCAAGGCACACACAGTGGACCGACGGTACCTTGCCCTCGTGCGCGGCCGGCCGAAATCCGGGACAATCGAGTCGTACGTCGTTCGCGATCGCGGCGATGGCCGTCGCGGCAGCTCTTCCACTGGCGACGGGCAGCGGGCCGTCACGCACGTCAAGGTCCTGGAGCAATTCACTGAGTTTGCGCTGGTCGAGTGTCGGCTGGAAACAGGACGGACACACCAGGTGCGCATTCACCTGGGCGAGGCAGGCTGGCCGTTGTGCGGGGAACGGGTCTACGACCGGCCGACAAACGGGCAGCCGTGGCCGGACGCAAGCGCGGCAAAGCGGCCGATGCTGCACGCGGCGCGGCTCGGGCTCACGCACCCCGCGACCAGCGAACGCATGACTTGGGAAACCCCGCCGGCCGAGGATTTCAAGGAACTCCTCGGCCGGCTGCGGAATCGTTAGCCCGACGCGCAAGCGAGGTAGTACTTCCCTCGCTTGCGCGTCGGGCTAACAAGAGGATGACCCGATCAATTCCGCTTCTTTTCGACGATATCACCGGCCTTCGATCTCACGATCGCGAGCAGTTCGTCCTGCTCCTTGGCCCCGACATTGAACTTATCGAGGCTCGATTTCAGGTCGGCCACGGAGGCATCAAATTCCTCCTGACTGATCCGCATGTCCCGATGGCTCTCCTTCAGGTCCTTGCCGGTGTATCGTTGCGGCCCGCCGGTCGCCATCCCGGTCAAGTCGACCAACATCTTTTTCAACCGGTCCATCGCCTCCGGGGTCGGCTTCCATTCGGCCGGGGTGCCCTTACGGGTGAAATTCACCTTCGGGTTGGCCGCCGTCCGCGCCACGAAGTCGTCGATCACGGCCCGGATCGCATTCTCGCCGCCGAGCCGCTCGTAAAGCGTTCTTTCCGACGTCCGGGGCGTTGTTCGTTCGAACGTGGTCGGCGGGGCCGAGCCACGTTCGAACACGGTAAAGTCCGGGACCATCGTGAACGGCGGAAAATCGACGCGCGGATTGTAATTCGACCGGTGAGCGGGTGCGAACACCGCGACCACCGGGGCGGGCGCAACGATCGGACCGGGAACTGGCATCGGCCGGACGACGCCCACCGGCGGGTTATAACCCGGCGGCGCGTAGTATCCCGGCGGCGGCGCCGGCACGAACCCGGGCGGTACGACGGTGCCCGGCGGCGGAGCAGGCGATCCGGGCGGAGGCGCCTGGGCGAGCGACATCGAACTTGCCCAGCACACGGCCAATCCGGCGACGGCGGACTTGAACATGGGTGTACCTCCAAGTGGGAAAGGGATTGCAGACCAGCGCCAGGCAGATTCCGTGGCAACTTGTTCCTACGCACTGACTTTAGACAGGAGATGGGTCCGCGGGACAGTTTTTTCGGATTGGAGAGTCGAATGCTGAGTCGAGAGCGGGTGGCGATATGGCACTTCGGACAGCGTCCCGTAGGACAGGTTTCCCAACCTGTCCTACGGGACGCTAGCTCGCAAACCGGCTGATGAGGAAGCGGACGAGAAGCCCGAAGCCGGACACGACCGCGAACGCCGACAGAATGGCAATGATGACCCACGGCCAGATCGGCTTCTTGTGGCCGTATCGCGGGCGGGGCCGCGGCGGCGGGGCCGGGGTCTCGCGAGTAGACATGGCCGCGGTCGGGAGTGTGCTCTCCGACAGGTCCTCGACCTCAACGTCGTCGAATGGGTCATCCCCCGACGGGGCCAGCGACACGCGGCCCTCGGGGCGAGGCTTGAGCTTAGGGCGTGCCGGGGCGCTCCAGTCCGCCTTCTTGCCGACCACGGTCGACAGTTCAGTGGCGAGTTCACCCGCCTTCTGATACCGCCACTTCGGGTTCTTGGCGAGCAGCTTGTGAACGATGGCCGCGACGGCTTCCGGTACTTCGGGCCGCTTCGTCTGGACCGCGACCGGTGCCGCGTTCCAGTGCTTCTCGATTTTCTCGGCCGGACTCCCGCCAGCGAACGGCGGCTCCCCGGTCAGCAGGAAGTAAAACGTGCAGCCCAGGGAGTAGAGGTCGGACCGACCATCCACCCCGTACTGGTTACGGGCCTGTTCCGGCGAGACGTAGTCCGGTGTGCCGAGGACCGTATTTGCTCCACCAGCGACAGCCTGGCCGAGGGCCGTGTCACCCGCCGTCACTAGGGTCAGACCAAAGTCGAGGATCTTTACCTGTGGACCGCTACTCGTTTGCTCGACCAACAGGTTCGACGGTTTGACGTCGCGGTGTACCAGCCCCATGACGTGCGCGTGGTCGAGGCCTATCGCGGCCTGGCGGATGTACTCGCAGGCTTGTTCGATCGGCAGTGGCCCCTGCTCTTTGACCAGCTGGGACAGGTTCGGCCCGTCCACGAATTCCATAACCAGATAGCTGCGATCCGCGGTGATGTAGGCATCGTAAGCCGTCACGATGTTCTGGTGGCGAAGCCGGCCGGCCGCGTGGATCTCCTTCTGAAACAGTTCGCGGGCCCGCTCCGTCGCCATCAACTTCGGCTTCAGGATCTTGAGGGCGACGAACCGGCCCATGGTTTGGTGGACCGCCTTATAGACGTGGCCCATGCCGCCGCGGCCCAGGTCTTCCAGGATCTTGTACTGGCCCAACAGGAAGCCGTCGGTCTTGCCCGCGAGCAGGTGCTCGGCCTGGAACTTGGTGAGTTTGCCGGCTTCGACGAGGTGGCGGGCGACCGACTTGCCACGATCGGTCGGCCAGATATTCTGCAGCGCGCGGTTCAACTCCTCGCGGTCCATCAGGCCGCTGGCGATGACATGCTCGATGAAGACTTGCGCGTCCATGCGCGGCGGCTTCTCGGTCATATCAGGTCCGTCGGGAGCTTCCGTCTCGGGTGACATTCCGTCCGAGGAAATGGGCGGTGCGGCCATGGGTTGCGCCGGGGGCGGTTATCAGGTAATTCGACGGCAACCCCTACCTATTATGACGTTCCGAACGGCGGAAAGGTGCGGGGTCGGCGAGGCAAGATTGCCCCATCATAAATCTGTAGCATGGAGCGTGCGCCGCCGTCGGTTTTTCATTGATTCCTGTCGCAACCCTCTCATTGTGCCGCTAAACTATTCCCACTTGCCCACACACACGCCGCGGCTTTCCCACACAGCCGCCTGCCCACCTTCCCTCCTCCCGCCTCGCTCGCCTGAGAGGGCCACTCATGACCTCCCCCCGACCGCGGCTCGCCGTACTCGTTCTGGGCTTTCTGCCGATCTCGGCCGTGGCGGCACCCCCCGCGGATGCGAAGGACCGGGCCAGGGCCGTCGGGCAGCCGACCGCCCTGGAAGTACTGCCCGCTAATGTCAGCTTAAATGGACCGCGGGCCGTGCAACAAGTCGTCGTTACCGGGAAATATGCCGACGGTACAATCCGCGACCTGACCCTGTTCGCCACGTTCACTCCCGCGGCCTCCGACGTGCTCGACGCGGACGGCGGGTTCCTGCGCGGCAAGCGGAACGGCAATACCCAATTGACGGTCCAGGTCGGCGGACAGGCGACGCAGGTTGCGGTCGCGATTACGAAGGTAGATGAAGCGCGCCGTGTGAGCTTCCGTCACGACGTGATCGGTGCCCTCAATGTCGGCGGCTGCAACGCCGGCGCCTGTCACGGCACGCCGAGCGGCAAGAACGGATTTCGACTCAGCCTGCGGGGGTTTGATCCGGCCCAGGACTACCTCCAACTCACTCGCGACGTCTGGGGCCGCCGCACGGATAAGCAAGACGCCTCCGCCAGTCTCATGCTGCAAAAGGCTCTCGGCCGCATCCCGCACGAAGGAGGCGCCCGGTTCGGAGCCGATACCATCCCGGCTCAGATGATCGCTGGTTGGATCTCCCAGGGCCTGCCGGACGACCCGAAGGAACTGCCGGCGATCAAGACGACGGAGGTCCTGCCCGGGACTCGCGTCCTGAAAGCGCCGGCCCGGTGGCAACAGCTCGCCGTCGTGGCTCACCTGGGCGATGGAACCTCCCGCGACGTGACTCGCCTGACCGTGTTCAGTTCCAGCGACCCGGCGGTCGCGGAAGTGACGCCGAGCGGGCTGGTTGAATTCAAGCAGGCCGGCGAGGTCGCAATCCTGTGCCGGTATCTCGAAGAGATGCGTTCGGTGCGCATCACGTACCTCGAGCCGCGCGAGGGGTTCACCTGGTCGAACCCGCCCGAAGCGAACTACATCGACAAGCACTTGTTTGCCAAGCTGCGGCTCATGACCATCCTGCCGAGCGACCTGTGCACGGACGCGGAGTTTATCCGCCGGGCGTACCTTGACGTATGTGGCCTGCTCCCGACGTCGGAGGAGGCGACGAAGTTCCTCGCGGACAAGTCCGCCGACAAGCGGGCAAAGCTGATCGACGCACTGCTCGAAAAGCCCGAGTTCGCCGACTTCTGGGCGCTCAAATGGTCGGACGTATTGCGTTCGAATCGCAAGACGCTGCAGGTGAAGGGCGTGCACGCCTTCCAGCTCTGGCTTCGCGATCATGTGGCGAAGAACACCCCCCTCGACGGGGTGATCCGCGAACTCTTGACCGCGAACGGCAACACGTTCGCCAACCCGCCGGCTAACTACTTCCGCATCGCCAAGGACCCGACCAACCTGGCCGAGACAACGGCTCAGCTCTTCTTCGGCGTCCGCATGCAGTGCGCCAAGTGCCACAACCACCCGTTTGAGGCGATCACGCAGGACGACTATTACAGCACCGCGGCGTGGTTCGCCCGCGTCAAGACCAAGCGCGACGCGACGGTGCCCGGCAAGGATCCGATGGCCCCGGTGGCGGAAGTCGTTTTCACCGTGCGCGAGGGCGAAGTCACGCAACCGCGGTCCGGGCAGGTGATGGCCCCGAAGTATCTCAAGGGTGCTGCGCCGACTCTCCCGGCCGGGAAGGACCGGCGTGAAGTGTTCGCGGACTGGGTGACTTCACCGGAGAACCCCTACTTCGCCAAGTCGCTGGTGAATCGCATCTGGTATCACCTGATGGGCAAGGGAATCGTGGACCCGGTGGACGACTTCCGCGATTCCAACCCGCCGAGCAACGACGAACTGCTCGACGCGATCGCCAAGGACTTCGCCGCGAAGAAGTTCGACCTGCGCTATCTTGTCCGCACGATCATGAACTCGCGGACCTACCAGCTCAGCGCCCAGCCGAACGACACGAACAAGGACGACGCCAAGTACTTCTCGCACGCGATCACCAAGCTGCTCTCGGCCGAGCAGCTGCTCGATGCGCTCTGCGACGTGACCCAGGTGCCAGAGAAGTTTGCCGGACTACCGCTGGGTACCCGCGCGATTCAACTTCCCGACGGCGAGGTGAACCACCCCTTCCTCAAGACGTTCGGCCAGCCGGCCCGCGAGCTGGCGTGTGAATGCGAACGCGAAAGCGACAGCAACCTGGCGCAGGCGCTGCAGCTCATTAACGGCCCCACGATCAACGACAAGCTCCGCAACCCGGGCAACCGGCTCGGGAAGCTCCTGGCCGACAAGAAGAGCGAGACGGAGATCCTCGACGCGCTCTATATGGCTGCCCTGGCCCGCCCGGCAACCGACGCCGAACGGTCACCTGCTCTAGCCCACGTCACGAAGGGAGCCGACAAGCGCAAGGCGTGGGAGGACGTCCTCTGGGCGATCATGAACACCCGCGAGTTCCTGTTCCGGCACTAACCACTTCTCCCTTTGATTTTTCTGCCCCGCATGTTTCTGCAGAAATATGCGGGGCAGAAAAACAAGACGAACCGATTTTGCTGACTCGGCAACCTGTACCGGTAGTGCCGGCACTCGTGACTACGTAACTTGCCCCATCCATATTGCACGTCCCGCAAAGCTGACCTAGGTTCCCGGCGTCCCCACATTCCGACCGGGTCCGACCATGGTGAATGCACAGCCTGACGTGTTTCTTCCCAACGGCTACCTGAACCGCCACGTCCTGACGGCCACCGCGGCCGGCGTCCTGGACGAGGCGATGGGCGCCGCCCGCGCGACGGGGTGGGAGATGATCTGTTCCGCCCATATCTTCATGGGATTGATCGCGACGCCGGACCGAACCGTCGGCCAGTGGGCTCGGCAGGCCGGTGTGGGCCTGGGACAGCGACTCGTTCGCTTTCGGCGACTGTTCCGCAAGCCGGGGATTCTCGAGCCATTTCTGCGGACACACCGCGAATTCATGACCGGCGACTGCATCGCCGCCCTCCGCAACGCCCGCGAGCGATGTGAGGAGTTGAACCGCACTCGCATCACGCCAGCCGACCTCCTGTGGGCCGTCTTGGCGCAGGACGGGTGCGTCATCGCCCGGCTGTCCGACGATGGCCTGCCGGCGCCAATGTTGCGGGTCCTGCTGGCAGAGACCGAGCGGCTGCATTCCGCGTTCGGCGGGCCCTTCAGGTCCGCGTAACCGCTACAACCCACCCAACCGCTGACTGACGCGAGGCGATTCCGACTCGCTTTGAGCACGGGGCGAAGAGTTACCGTTTTACAATCGAGTGTGGATTACCGGGTCTTCGCGAGGCGCGCCATGCCTTCCCGTGCACTCTTCCTGACGCTCGCCCTGGGCTGCGTGCTCTCGGCCGGCTGCCGCCACCATCCGTGGAAGCGGCCAGCCCCGCCTCCGTGCCCCCCGGGCGGAAGCGCGCTGATCCCGCCGACCGGCCTTCCGGACGGTGCACCACCGCTCCCGCCGGTCCCACGCGGTGTCGCCCCCGACAACGGATCCGAATTGCTTCTGCCGCAAAATCCGCCGGGTCGCGCTCGATCGGAATATCCGCGGATCGTTCCCGCCGACCCTCGCGGAGCCATCCTCGGGACTCCGGACTTCATCGAGCGGCCGCGAGTCGTTCCCGCCGACCCTCCGGCGGTCGATGCCCGGTCGTCGCCGCCCATCGATGTCGCCATCGGAATTACGGACTTCACAAAGGTCAAGGAGGGGGTGAGCGCTGGTCATCGGCCGACGCTGGAGGGGCTCGATTGGCTCAAGGCGAAGGGATACAAGTCGGTGGTTTACCTCCGCGGCGCCAACGACGACGACACGACCGACCGTCGGCAGGTGGAACGCCGCGACATGAAGTTCGTCAGCCTGCCCGTCACGCCGGAGACGCTCACCCCGACCTGGATCGACGAGTTCAACCAGCTCCTGGGCGACACTGGTTCGCGGCCGATCTTCGTCTACGCGACGGAGCCCGCGGTCGCCGGCACCGCGTGGTACCTGCACCTGCGGACGGCCGAATTCCTCACCCACGACGAGGCCCGCGTCCGGGCAAGTCGACTTGGCCGGATCGAGGAGCAGTCTGAGCTGTTCCAAGCGGCGGTCAAGGCGCTGATCACCAAGCGCTAGACGATCCCTATTTACATCATCGCCAATTCGCTCCACGTCAGGCCGCCACGCGCGCACTCAAGTTGGCGGTCTGAGGTAGGTCCCGCCTGCCGGGCGGGACCTTGGGCGCATGCCGAGTCACGGCCCATCCGCGGTCAGGTCCCGCCCGGCAGGCGGGACCTACTGGGCGATTTTGACGAGTTCGGTCAGGTGCATGCGCTTCGATTCGGCGAGCTTATCGATCCAGGAA
>Ga0075428_100008968_pt1 | contig 11097 bp, 12 predicted proteins | sample RhiMetdeltSRZDD2_FD_75291 | JGI IMG/M metagenome (GOLD analysis project Ga0075428, IMG submission 75291) | Populus rhizosphere microbial communities from Tennessee, USA - Rhizosphere MetaG P. deltoides SRZDD2 | ecosystem: Host-associated > Plants > Roots > Rhizosphere > Soil | place: USA... | reverse complement strand
TTCATCGGTCCGGAGATCGGCGCGCTCGCAGAAGGACCGAGCGAGCGACCCGGGCGGATGAGCGAGCCCGAAACGATTCTCCGTGCCGCCGAGCAGCTACTCGGCTCCGCCCCGGGGGGGGGGCCAACGAGCAAATGGTCGGGCAAACGGGTGGTCGTCACCGCGGGCCCGACGCGTGAGCACCTCGATCCGGTGCGCGTGATCACGAACCCCTCGAGCGGCCGCATGGGATACGCACTGGCCGAGGCGGCGCGCGCGCGAGGCGCCGACGTCGTGCTCGTCAGCGGGCCAACGGAGCTCACGCCACCTGACGGACTCGCGACGAAGCGGGTCGAGACGACCGAGGACATGCAGCGCGCGCTCGAGGCCCTCGTCCCGAGTGCCGACGCCCTCATCATGAGCGCCGCCCCTGCGGATTACCGTCCCAAGCATGCGGCGCCGAAGAAGCGCCCCCGCGGCAACGGCGCCTACACGGTCGAGCTCGAAGCGACGCCCGACATACTCACCTCGCTCAAACGGCGCAAGGGGATGATCGTGGTGGGTTTCGCCCTCGAGACGGGAAACGGATTGGCGAACGCCCGGACGAAGATGCAGAATAAGGCGCTCGACTTCGTGATCCTGAATGACGCCACTGAGCCCGGCGCAGGATTCGAGGTACCGACCAATCGCGTGACGATTCTGGGACCCGGCGGCAAGCAAGTCGACCTGCCGCTGCTCCCCAAGCGCGATGTGGCCGAACGAATCCTCGACGTTGTGGAAGAGGCGCTTTGACTGACGCGCGGGCTCTGGCAATCGAATACTTAAAACAGCAACGACTTTTGGGGGGCGACTCGGTTGTCCTCCCCATGGCCTCGGTCACCCCGGGCTTGCGCCCGGGGTTAGAGAACCCAACACAAAAACCCGAGAGCACACCCGCCGTTCTGAACCCGGGCGCAAGCCCGGGGAAAACCCAAACCGGCGCTAACAATTCGGGCTCCGACCTTCCGCCACTGGGCCTTTCATTCGACCCACCATCGGCCGATCTCTTCGCCACCAACCCAATCCAGCGGGCAAACAGTCTCGCGGAGGTCGCGCAGTTAATCGCCGCATGCCGCGACTGCAAGCTCTGCGACAGTCGCACCAACACTGTACCAGGCGAAGGCCCGGCGACAGCCAAGCTGGTCGTGGTGGGGGAAGGGCCTGGGCGAACCGAAGACGAAACAGGCCGGCCTTTCGTCGGTCGCGCCGGGGAACTGCTCACCAAGATCCTCGAGGCGATCCAGCTGCCGCGCGAGCAGGTGTTCATCTGTAACGTCGTGAAGTGCCGGCCTCCCGAGAACCGGCTGCCGCAGTACGATGAGATCGCCGCGTGCATGCCCTTCCTGTACCGGCAAATCGAGCTGGTCAAGCCCAAAGTCATTCTGGCCATGGGCGGGACGGCTGCTCAGTCGCTCCTCAACACCAAGCAGTCTCTTGGCGCCCTGCGCAATCAGATTCACCGGTTTCGTGGCATCCCGCTGATCGTGACCTATCACCCGGCGGCGCTGCTGCGGAACCCCAACTGGAAGAGACCAACCTGGGATGACGTCCGCATCGCCGCTCGCCTCCTCGCTGCCTGATCGCTCGGCCGAGTACGCCGGCCGCCAGACTCCCTGGAGTAACGAAGCGGAGCAGGCGGTCCTCGGCGCGATGGTGCTCGACCAGGACGCGGCGCTGAAAGCCGCCGAGATCCTGGACGACACGATGTTCTATAAGGAGAGTCATCGCCTGCTGTTCCGGTCGATGCTGTCCCTGACCGAACGCGGCGACGTCATCGACCCCGTCACCCTGCGCGACGAGCTGTCGCGCCGCGGCGACCTCGATCGCGCCGGCGGGATGGAGTACATCGCGGCGCTGATCGACGTGGTGCCCACGGCGGCCAACGTCGATTACCACGCCAAGATCGTGCGCGACAAAGCGGTGCTGCGACGCCTTGTCGAAGCGGCCACGGGGATCATCCAGGACGTCTACGAAGGACACGACACGGCGGGCGAGGTGCTCGACAACGCCGAGCATCGAGTCTTCCAGGTGGCGCAGTACCGGCGCGCCGAGGAGTTCATCCGGATCAAAGAGCTGATCTGGCCCACGATGGAGCGGATCGAGTCCCTCCAGTCGGGCGCCGGCGCATTGACCGGCGTTCCCAGCGGATTCGTCGACCTCGATCGCTATACGGCCGGCTTTCAGCGTTCCGACCTCGTCATCATCGCGGCGCGGCCGTCCATGGGAAAGACGGCGCTGGCGCTGAACATCGTCCAGCATGCCGCGATCGAGCACAACACTCGGGTCGCGTTCTTCTCACTGGAAATGTCCAAGGACCAGCTCGTGCAGCGGTTGCTCTGTTCGGAAGGACTGGTTGACGCACAGCGTCTGCGGCGCGGCCAGCTGCGCGATGACGACTATCCCAAGCTCGCGCGCGCCGCCGGGTTGCTCGGCACCGCGCCGATCTGGATCGACGACTCCGCCGCGTTGACGCCGCTCGCCATGCGCTCCAAGGCCCGGCGGCTCAAGGCCGAGCATGATGTCGGCCTCGTGATCGTCGATTACCTCCAGTTGATGCAAGGGCCGGGCGATGTTGAGAATCGGCAGCAGGAGATCTCCTACATTTCGCGCTCGCTCAAAGCGCTCGCCAAGGAGCTGGACGTTCCGGTCGTGGCGATCTCGCAGCTGTCCCGGGCGCCGGAACAACGCGGCGGCGAACACCGCCGGCCCCAGCTCTCCGACTTGCGCGAATCGGGCGCCATCGAGCAGGACGCCGATGTCGTGTGCTTCATCTACCGCCAGGAGTTCTACGACGGCCCCGTGGACCCGAAGACGAATGAGAGCATCGAAGGCATCGCCGAGGTCATCGTGGGGAAGCAACGCAACGGCCCCACGGGGACGGTGAAACTGATGTTCAAGAAAGAATACACGCGCTTCGACAACTATTCCGCGCGCGAGGCTCCGGCGAGTGTCTAACGCCCGGTCGGTGTTTCGTTGTACCGAGTGCGGCGCTGACCAGCCCAAATGGGGCGGGAAGTGCGACGCGTGCGGGACGTGGAATTCGTTGGTCGAGGAGCCGGTCGGGAGGAAGGTTGGACGGTTGGACAGTTGGACGGAAAAGACTGCGACACCCGTCCAACTGTCCAACCTTCCAACCGTCCAACGCAGTCGATGGCAAACCGGCCTCGCCGAGTTCGATTTCGTGTTGGGCGGCGGAATCGTTCCGGGTTCGGTCATACTCGTCGGTGGCGAGCCGGGGATCGGCAAATCCACGCTGCTGATGCAGTGCGCCGCGCGGCTCGAGGGGCAGGGCGTCACCACGCTGTACGTCTCAGGCGAAGAATCGCCGGATCAGCTGCGGTTGCGCGCTGATCGTCTCCAGGAAAACGCCGGCGCCATCCACGTCCTGGGCGAGACCAGGCTCGAGTCCATTATTCACCACGCGACACAGCGCAAGGCGAATGTCGTGGTGCTCGACTCGATCCAGACGACCTACACCGAAGAGCTGGAAGGCGCACCGGGCAACGTCGGGCAGGTGCGTGAGTGCGCCGCCCGGCTGATGCGCTTTGCCAAGGACTCGGGCCCCGCGGTGCTCCTCGTCGGTCACGTGACCAAGGGCGGTGGCATCGCGGGACCGAAGACGCTCGAACACATAGTGGATACCGTGCTGTACTTCGAAGGCGAAGCCACACTCGATCACCGCATCCTGCGCGCGGTGAAGAATCGTTTCGGCTCGGTCGATGAGATCGGGGTATTCAGCATGACCGGCGCGGGACTCGAGCCCGTCGCAAACCCGGCCGCGGCGTTCCTGGCCGGCCGAAGCAGCGGTGCCGCAGGCTCCGCGGTGACGGCGTTGATGGAGGGGACGCGGCCGATGCTCGTCGAAATTCAGGCCCTCGCCTCGAAAGCCGGATTCGGCACCCCGCAACGCGTCGCCACCGGACTCGACCAGCGCCGCCTCTCTCTGCTGCTCGCGGTGTTGGAACGCCGCGGCGGGCTCCCTTTCGGGAGTCTCGACGTCTTCGTCAACGTGACCGGTGGGGTTCGCCTGAACGAGCCCTCCACCGACCTCGCCGTGCTTGCCGCCCTCGTCTCCACCGTCCATGATCGTCCGGTTCCGGCCGATGCGCTGTTTCTCGGTGAAGTGGGATTGGGCGGCGAGATTCGCCCGGTGGCGGGCGTCGACCGGCGGCTGGCCGAGGCCGCGCGCCAAGGATTTCGGAGGGTGTTCCTGTCGAGCCGGTCGAAGGGCAGTAAGGATCTCGAAGTGATAGGCCTGGAGGGCATCGGTGACCTCACCCGCCGGCTCGCCGCCTGACGTCGGGGTAGTCGTCGTCGCGGCCGGCGCGGGTGTGCGCGCCGGTCCGGGCGAGCCAAAGCAGTTCCGGCCCATTCTCGGCGTGCCGATGCTGTTGCGGGCGTTGCGCCCGTTCACCGGCCACCCCGAGGTGCGGCACGTGATCGTCGCCCTGCCTCCTGGATACGCCGAGCGGCCGCCCGAATGGCTGTCCAAGATCCGCGGGGACCGACTCGCCGTCGTCGCCGGCGGGGCGCACCGGATCGACTCGGTTCGCGCGGGGCTCGAGGCTCTCGCCGTCGAGGCTGCGGTCGTGCTGGTGCACGATGCGGCTCGACCGTTCGTGAGCCGCGGCACAATCGACGCCGTCATTGCGCGTGCGCGAGCGGGCGTCGGCGCCGTCGCCGCAGTACCGGCTTCGGATACGCTCAAAGAGATCGGACACGGTCCGCTGCGGGCGACGCCACTCATCATGCGTACCGTCGACCGCGAGCGGATCTGGCGGGCACAGACCCCTCAGGGATTCCCGCGGCAAATGCTGCTCGAGGCGTACGCGCAGCTCACAGGATCGCAGGAGGCGGCCAACGGCGGCGCTCCCAGCGACGATGCCGAGGTGTGCGAGCGCGCGGGGTTTCCGGTCGAGCTGATTCCAGATTCACCGTACAACGTCAAGATCACGACAGCCGACGATTTCCGGATCGCCGAGGCTCTCGCGCGTGAATTGCGTTGAATCCGTTGCCATTTCAAACGGCGGAGGAGGTTGCGGCCGCGATCCCACAGGTCGTGACGCACCTTGGGAAGGGCGGCCTGCTCGCCTATCCCACGGAAACCGTGTATGGCCTCGGTTCACGCGCCGTGCAGACCGATGTCGCCGCGCTCGCCGCGCTGAAGGGCCGCGTCGCCAGCAAGCCGTTCCTCTTATTGATCAGCGATCGATCCATGGCTGAGGCGCACGGGCTCGCATTCACCCCCTCCGCCGACGCGCTGGCGCGCGCGTTCTGGCCGGGCCCGTTGACGCTCGTGCTTCCGGGGGGATCGGGGCGCCTGCCCGATCTGTTGCGCGGACCAGACGGCGGCATCGCGGTGCGGTGGACCTCGCATCAAGCGATCGCATCACTGGTCGCGGCATTGGGTGGACCGTTGACGTCGACGTCGGCGAATGTGCCGGGGCAGCCCCCGGGGCCCGGCGCGGCGGCCATCGCGCGGGACTTCGCACCAGCGGTGGCCGACGGAAGGCTGCTCGTGCTCGACGGGGGTGTGCTGGGGAACCGCCCGCCTTCGACTGTGGTTGACTGCACGCGCGCGCAGGCGCAGATCGTACGTGAGGGTACGCTGAGCGTCGCCGAATTGCGCCGAGCAGTTGGACGGCTGGCCCCATGACCCAACACGTCTTGTTCGTTTGCACCGGCAATATCTGCCGCAGCCCTCTGGCGGCTGCGCTGCTGGAGCGCGCCCTGAGGGAACGCGGGCTCGACGTGAGAGTCACGTCCGCCGGCACCGGCGCGTGGGATGGCGCCCCCGCATCCGAGGGCGCCTACCTCGTCGGGCTCGAGCGCGGTCTCGATCTCTCGAGTCATCGCGCCCGCCTGCTCACCCGCGAGCTGGTGGAGGACGCCGACCTGATTCTCACGATGGCCCGCCATCACCGTGCCCGCGTCGACGAGCTCGGTGGGGAAGGCCGCGTCTTCGTCCTCGGCGAGTACGCCGGCCGGGGCGACGACGAAGTGAGCGATCCGTTCGGCGGCGACCTGGATGTCTATCGCGACACCTGCCAGGAGCTCGAGGCCCTCGCCGCCGCGGTCGCGGAGCGGCTGGCAGCCGAAAGCAAACGTGGAGATCAACGCTAAGACGCGTCTTCTGGTGGTCATCGGCGATCCGGTGGCCCACTCGCTGTCTCCCGCCATGCACAACGCCGCATTCCGCGCGCTGGGGTTAGACGCTGTGTACGTCGCACTCCGGGTCACGGCAGACGCCCTGCCACAGGTCCTGGCAATGCAGCGCACGACAGGTGGCGCGGGCAATGTCACCGTCCCGCACAAGGAGGCGGTCGAAGGATCCGTGACGCGCAAAACGGATGTCTGCGCGCGCGTTGGAGCGTGTAATACGTTCTGGACCGAGGACGGCGCATTGGTCGGCGACAACACCGATGTCTTCGGCGTGTCGCAGGCCTTGGAGCGCATCGGGGCGAGTCAACGGCAAGCGCGGTGGCTCGTCATTGGAACCGGTGGATCGGCGCGCGCGGCGGCGGTGGCGGCCGCCGATCACGGTGCGACGCTGTTCGTGCGCTCGCGCGATGGCGAGCGGGCGCGGCGATTCGCGACCTGGGCGAACGAGGTCGGTGTGGCGACGCGCGTCGCAAGCGGTCCGGTCGAAGTGGACGTCGCGATCAACGCGACGCCCCTGGGACTCGCGGGACACGATCCGCTGCCGGTCGACATCAATCACATCCCCGGCGCGCAGAAGGCGCTTGACCTGGTGTACGCCCCCGGAGAGACCCGGTGGGTCCACTCGCTGCGCCAGCGTGGCATCACGGCGGCGGACGGGCGCGAGATGCTCGTGCAGCAGGGTGCCGCGGCGTTCGGCCGCTTCTTTCCCGACACGGCCGCACCCACCGAGGTAATGCGCGCCGCGGTCAATCGCGCGCTGCGTGCGTAGCCGGCGCTCCGTACGGAGTCAGTTTCGACATTCGACATTCGGTGTTCGACCTTCTCCGATTCGAGCAGCTTCTGCTTCCCACGGAGTGCCTGCTCTGCCACGCCCTGTTGGGCGATCGCGAGGCGCATCGCATCGTCTGCGCCATCTGCCGCCAGCGCTGGCGCGCCGTACGACCGCCCTGGTGCGCGCGCTGCGGCCAGCCCGCTCCGCATTTCGGCGCGTGCCGGCTGTGCGCCGGATGGCCTGCCGCGCTGGTTTCGGTTCGGTCTGCGGTCTGGCTCGCCGAGGGCGCACAGCAAGCAGTGCACGCGTTGAAGTACGGCGGCTTGCCGCGAATCGCCGATGACTTGGTGAGGGCGATGCCGCCGCTGCGACCGGGTGTCGACGGTCCGGCGGCGCTGGTTCCGATTCCGCTCGCGACACGGCGGCTGCGCCAGCGCGGTTACAACCAGAGCGAAGTCCTGGCGCGCGCGCTCGGGAGAGAATGGCGGATTCCCGTGATTCCTCACGTGCTGGTCCGCACGCGCGAGACACCGACTCAAACAACGTTGACACCGGAGACCCGGCTGGCGAACGTGCGCGCAGCTTTCGCTGTCGCGAATGTCCAATGCTCAGTGATCAATGATCATTGGACATTGATCATTGTCGATGATGTATTTACCACCGGTGCCACACTTGCCGAGGCAGCGAGAGCATTAGAGAGCGCGGGCGCGACGCTAATTCACGGGGTGACGTTCGCGCGGGCCGCAATTCCAGACTTCACCTAAGGGGAGCACATGGCGGTTCGGGTAGGGATCAACGGGTTCGGCCGCATCGGGCGCAACGTCCTGCGCGCGGCAACGATGGCGAAGCAGACCGAGATCGAGTTCGTCGGCGTCAACGACATCACCGACACGAAGACGCTGGCGCACCTCCTGAAATACGACTCGGTACACAAGCGCTTTCCCGGAACCGTCGAGGCGAAGGGAGACGCCCTGGTCGTCAACGGCAAGTCGATCAAAGTCTCGGCCATCAAGGAACCCGAGAAACTTCCCTGGAAGGAGCTGGGCGTCGAGTTCGTGCTCGAGAGCACGGGCCGCTTCACCGACAAGGAAAGCGCCTCCAAGCACCTCGCGGCGGGAGCGAAGAAAGTGGTGATCTCGGCGCCCGCGAAAGGCGAGGACATCACAATCTGCATGGGGGTCAATCACGACAAGTACGATCCCGCCCAGCACACGATCATCTCCAACGCGTCGTGCACCACCAACTGCCTCGTCCCGATGGTGAAGGTCGTGATCGACAACTTCGGCTTCAAGCATGGGTTCATGACGACCGTGCACAGCTATACCAATGACCAGCAGATCCTCGACCTCCCGCACAAGGATCTGCGGCGCGCACGCGCGGCCGCCCTCAGCATCATCCCCACGACGACCGGCGCCGCCAAGGCAACCGGTCTCGTCATCCCGGAAGTAAAGGGCAAGATCGACGGCATCTCGCTCCGCGTGCCCACTCCGGACGTCTCGATCGTCGAGCTCGTCGCCGACATCGAGACGCTGGCGACGGTCGAGGCCGTGAACACCGCCTTCAGAAAGGCCGCGGCATCAGGTCCTCTCAAGGGAATTCTGGAGACGAGCGACGAACCCTTGGTCTCCACGGACTACATCGGCAGCTTGTATTCGAGCGTCATCGATACGATGTCGACCGCGGTGATCGACGGCTCGCTGGTGCACATCTCGTCGTGGTACGACAACGAGATGGGCTACTCGGCGCGCTGCGTGGACCTGCTGGCCTATATCGGAAGCCGCCGTTGAACAAACGCAGCCTGCGGGATCTTCCCCCGCAGGCGCTGGATGGTAAACGCGCGCTCGTGCGGGTCGACTTCAACGTCCCGCTCAAGAACGGCACAGTCAGCGACGACACGCGGCTGCGAGCCTCGCTGCCGACGATCCAGTACCTGCGCGAGAAGGGCGCGCGCGTTGTCTTGCTGTCACATCTGGGCCGGCCGAAGGGTGGCCCTGACCCACAGTACTCCCTCAAGCAGATCGTGCGCGACCTGGAGACGCTGCTCGGGGCGCCCGTGGAATTCATCGCCGATCCGGCAAGCGGTGTCCCCGTAACACGGCGACTCCCGCGGGGAGGCGTAGCCCTGGTCGAGAACACGCGCTTCTGGCCGAGCGAAGAGAAAAACGACGCGGAGCTCGCCAGGACATTCGCCGCGCTCGGCGACCTCTACGTGAACGACGCGTTTGGCTCGGCGCATCGCGCGCACGCCTCGACCGAGGCGGTGGCGCATCTGCTCAAGCCGGCCGTCGCCGGGTTTCTGATGGAGAAGGAGCTGAAGTACCTCGGAGAATTGCTGAGCAACCCCAAGCGCCCGTTTGTCGCGGTGCTGGGCGGTGCCAAGATATCGGGGAAGATCGATGTCATCCGCTCGTTGCTGCCGCGCGTGGACGAGCTGCTCATCGGCGGCGCGATGGCGTGCACGTTTTTCGCAGGCTTAGGGCTCGAAGTCGGCTCGTCGCTCGTCGAGCCCGATCGCATCGCGCTGGCCAAGGATCTGCTGGCGCAAAGCGGGAAGAAGCTGATTCTCCCCCGGGGCGCCGTGATCGCACCGTCGCTCGAACGCGCGGCTGAAAGCAAGTCTGTCGCCAACGATGCCATCCCCAAGGGATGGGCGATGTATGACGTCGATGCCACGACGCAGCACGACTACCGCGCTCGTCTGTTGCGCGCCAAGACGATCTTCTGGAACGGCCCGATGGGCGTGTTTGAGACGCCACCGTTCGACGCAGGAACGCGCGCGATCGCCGAGGCTCTCGTTGACGCGGGCAAGAAAGGCACGGTGACGGTCGTGGGGGGTGGCGACTCGGTGGCGGCGGTCGCCGGCATGGAAGAGCAACTCACCCATGTGTCGACCGGTGGGGGCGCCTCACTCGAGCTGCTCGAGGGGAAGGTGCTGCCCGGTGTGGCGGCGCTGGAGAACCGGTGAGACCGCTCGTCTTCGCAGGCAATTGGAAGATGAACGTGGGTCCCGTCGACGCCCGCGAGTATTTGCGGGCGTTCTTTGCGGCCGGCGAGATCCCCCGCGAACGATCGGTCTGGTTTTTCCCTCCCGCTGTGTCGATTGCTGCGGTCGTACAAGGCGCAGCCGGCCACCGCAACGTCCTGGTCGGATCTCAGGACATCTATTGGGAGCCGAAGGGCGCGTTCACCGGCGCGATCTCCGGGTCCCTGGCCAAAGAAGCGGGCGCGCGCTTGACGCTCATCGGCCATTCGGAACGGCGTCATGTCTTCGGCGAGACGGACGCGGAGACCGGGAAGAAAGTCACAGCGGCGCTCGCCGCTGAGTTGCAGCCTGTCCTGTGTGTGGGCGAGACGCTAGCCCAGCGCGAAGCAGGTGAAACAGTCCCGGTCGTGACGCGACAGCTCGAGGCGGCTCTCGGGGGACGCGACGGGAAGGCACGTGTGACGATCGCCTATGAACCCGTCTGGGCGATCGGCACTGGACGCAACGCCACACCGCAGGATGCCGCGGAAGTCCACCGGGCGATTCGCGCGTGGCTCAAGGCCCTCGCGGTCACAGCGCCGCCATTCGTCATTCTCTACGGCGGCAGCGTCAATCTGAAGAATGCGGCCGAGCTGCTGGCGGAGCACGAGTTGGATGGCGTGCTGGTAGGCGGCGCGTCGCTCGAGCCGCGCGGCTGGGCGCAGCTTGTGCGCACTGCCGTGGCCTAGGTATCTTGCCCCGCGCATGTACACATTGCTCGTTGTAATTCTGATCATCGACGCGCTGATTCTCACCACCGCGGTGCTGCTCCAGGCGGGGCAGGGTGGTGGGCTCGCCACGTTGGGCGGCGGCGCCGGCACCGAGACGATCATGGGCGGCCGGCAGGCAACCACGCTGCTCACGAAGGTCACCTGGTGGACTGCCGGAATCTTCCTGTTTCTCGCCTTGGTGCTGACGTTCATGTCGCAGTCGGGCCGGCAGGTCCGCTCGATCCTCGAAGGCCAGGTCCAGCAACAGGCGCCGACGCCGGTCCAACCGACGCCATTACCGATCGAAACTCAACCGACGGCCCCCGCGGCCCCCGCGGCCCGCGCGCCCCAGCCGGCGCCGCCTCCACAACCCAATCGCAGACCGTAATCCAGCGCCTGCCTACGTCCTCCTA
>Ga0075428_100008960_pt1 | contig 11104 bp, 7 predicted proteins | sample RhiMetdeltSRZDD2_FD_75291 | JGI IMG/M metagenome (GOLD analysis project Ga0075428, IMG submission 75291) | Populus rhizosphere microbial communities from Tennessee, USA - Rhizosphere MetaG P. deltoides SRZDD2 | ecosystem: Host-associated > Plants > Roots > Rhizosphere > Soil | place: USA... | reverse complement strand
GCGCGTCCCGGGCAGTTCGTGATGCTGCAGGTGCACGAGGGACGCGATCCGCTGCTGCGACGTCCAATGAGCGTCTGCCGCGTCCCGGGGGGATCGCGCCGGCGCGTGGCGATCCTCTACAAGGTCGTCGGCGAGGGGACGCAGCGGCTGTCGCGCCAGCGCGTGGGCGGGCGCCTGGCGACCCTCGGCCCGCTCGGGAACGGCTTCCGGCTGCCCGCCCCGCGCCGCGGCGGGACCGCCGCGCCGGCGCTGCTCGTGGCCGGAGGCGTCGGCATCGCCATCTTCCCGTTCCTGGTCGACGCCTTGCGGCACCGGGGCGCGCGTCCCGTCCTGCTCTACGGCGCCCGCTCGGCGCGGGACCTCGTCGCGCTCGAGATGTTCCGCTCGCGGGGCGTCGTCGTGCGGCTCGCCACCGAGGACGGCTCGCGCGGGACGAAGGGCTTCGTCACGGCGCTCCTCGAACCGCTGCTGCGCGGCTCGGGCCCCCGACCCGAGATCTACGCCTGCGGGCCGACCCCGATGCTGCGCGCCGTCGGGGCTCTGGCTCTGGAGACGGGAGCGTCCTGCCAGCTGGCGCTCGAATCCCAGATGCCGTGCGGGATCGGTGTCTGCCTCGGGTGCGTGGTCGCCTGTCCGGGTGACGCGGCCGGGCCGATCTACCGCCGCGTCTGCACCGAGGGTCCGGTGTTCGCAGCCGGCGAGGTGCGCCTGTGAGCCGCCCGGCTCCGAAGAACGTCGACGTGGCCGTCCGCCTCGGCCCTCTCGAGCTGAAGAACCCGGTCCTGGCGGCCAGCGGCACCTTCGGCTACGGCACCGAGTTCGATGCCTATTTCGATCTCGCAGCCCTCGGCGGGTTCGTCACCAAGGGGCTGTCTCTCCGGCCGCGGCGGGGCAACGCCGCGCCGCGCACCTGCGAGACGGCCTGCGGCATGCTCAACGCCATCGGGCTGGCCAACGTCGGCGTGGAGGCCTTCCTGGACGAGAAGCTGCCGGCGTTGCGCGGCCGGGACACGAAGGTGATCGCGAACGTGTTCGGCGAGACCCAGGACGAGTACGTCGCCGTCGCCCGCCGTCTCAACGGTGCCGCGGGCCTGCACGCGCTCGAGCTGAACCTCTCCTGTCCCAACACCGAGCGCGGTGGCATGGCGTTCGGCACCTCCCCGGCGGTCATCCGGGAGGTCGTGCAGGCGGTCCGCCGCGCGGCCCCCGACCTGCCGCTCATCGTCAAGCTGACGCCCAACATCACGGACATCGCCGAGGCCGGCCGCGCCGCCCGCGACGGTGGGGCGGACATCCTGTCGCTCGTCAACACCTTCCTCGGCATGGCCATCGACCTGGACTCCCGCCGTCCGGTCCTCGACAACGTTGTGGGCGGTCTGTCCGGCCCGGCCATCAAGCCCCTGGCGCTATACATGGTGCACCGCGTGTTCCGCGAGGTCGACCTGCCGATCATCGGCATGGGAGGGATCGCGTCCGCCCGCGACGCGCTCGAGTTCATGGTGGCCGGGAGCTCTGCGGTGCAGATCGGGACGGCCAACTTCGTCGAGCCGGCGGCGCCGCTGCGGGTGGCCCAGGACATCCGGGACTGGTGCCGCAAGCGCGGCGTGGCCGCGGTGCGGGACCTCGTCGGCACGCTGCGGCTCCCGGCCGGCCCGGAGCGCGGCGCGGTGGCGGGCTGATCGCGGGCCGCCGTCAGAGGACCTGGTTTCCCTCCGCGTCCACCGCGGGATCGCCCGGAGGCGTGTCGGCCCCGGCGGCCGTGCCCGCCTCGACCAGCTCGCGGGCCGTCTCCCCGAACAGCTTGAGGAGCTCGCCGTAGACCTCGTCTCCGTTCGCCAGCCTGCGGCCGTCGGGCCCGTAGAGCATCAGGTGGGGCAGCGACTCGATGCCGTACTGCTCCGCGACCGGCATCGTCCAATCGACGATGTCGACCTTGCGCACCGCCAGGCGGTCCGACTGCGCTCCGGCGAGGCGCTCCAGGGCCGGACCGACGACCCTGCACGGCGGGCACCAGGCGGCGTAGAAGTCAATCACGGTGTACTTGCCGGCCGCGAGGTGCTCCGTCACTTCGACTTCCTGGCCGTGCGTGATGACTTCGAGATCGGCCTTGCCGGTCCTGGCCTGGTTCAAGCCGCAGGCCGCTCCGAGAAACGCCGCGCTCAGCAGGGTCACACCCGCCGTCAACCACCGCATCCCCGTGTCTCCTCGCGCCGGCGCCCGCGGGAGAATCGCCGGGCCGGCGGAGGATTATCGGACGCGGCGCCGGCCCGGTCAAGGATTGCCAGGGAGCGGCGCTTTCTGTGAGAATCCGCCCCATGAGCGCGGCTGATCGACTCATCGTGGCGCTCGACGTGAACTCACGCGAGGCCGCCCTGGCCCTGTGCGCCGCCCTGCGGCCGAAGGTCCGGCACTACAAGATCGGGCTGGAGCTGTTCACCGCCTGCGGCCCCGACCTGGTACGCGACCTGCTCCGGGCAGGAGCGCAGATCTTTCTCGACCTCAAGCTGCACGACATCCCGAATACGGCCGCCCGCGCCGCCGTCGAGGCGGCGCGCCTCGGCGTCGGCATGTTCACGATCCACCTCTCCGGAGGGCCCCTCATGGCCCGGCGCGTGGCCGACGAGGTCACGGCGCACTGCGAGATCCACGGCACGCCCCGGCCGCGCATCCTCGGCGTGACCGTCCTCACGAGCCTGGCGCAGCAGGATCTCGCGTCGGTCGGCGTGACGCGGTCCCTCGAGGAGCAGGTGGTCGCCCTGGCGGAGATGGCAGGCCAGGCGGGCCTGGACGGCGTCGTGGCCTCGCCGAGAGAAGTGGGCCGGCTGCGGGCCGTGCTGGGCCCGGAGATGACCATCGTCACTCCCGGGGTCCGGCTCGCCGGCGGGGAATCGCAGGACCAGGCGCGGACCCTGACTCCGCGCGAGGCGGTCGCCGCCGGCGCCGATTACATCGTCGCCGGCCGGCCCATCCTCTCGGCCCGCGATCCGCTCGAGGCCGCGGAGACGATCCTCCTGCAGATCGAAGGGCGATGATCCCGCGCCTCCGCACGCGGTGGACTGTCGCGGCGCCGTGCGTCCTTCTGACGCTGGCCGCAGCGCCCGCCCCGCTCACCAACGAGGACATCGTGCGGCTCGTCACCTACGGCACGGCCGAGAAGACGATCCTGCGCGAGATCGAGTCACGCTCCGTCGACTTCGATCTTTCGCCGGGCGTGGTGGAAGAGCTGGCGAGGGTCGGCGTGCGGCCGTCGATCATCGAGGCGATGCGCCGCCGGCAGGCCGCGATGCCGCGCCCTCGCGAGACCGGCCCGTCTCCGCCGGATACGCAGGGCCGCGAGGCGGGCGGCGCCGCTGCCGCGGCTCCGGAGGCGACGGGACGCCTGACGCTCGTGTTCGAGACGACCGTGCCAGGAGAGGACCGGCCCGCCGACCCGATCCTGGCGATCACTTCGCTCCCGAAGGGAGCGCCCCGCCCCGAAGGCGCCGAGATCGGCACGGTCACCGACCTCGCGCTCGCGATCCTGTGCACCTCGGGCGATCACGTCCCCGATCACTGGGACTCGCACACGCCGTTGCCAGAGGCTCCGCGGCACGAGGTGCTCCTGTTCCGGCCGGGAGGCTCGCCAGGACGGGTGAAGGGATTCGACGTCATCCTCCTGAGCCGCGAGCCGGCCGGGCCCGTCTCATTGAAAGCCGGCGGCCACGCGCTGCTCGTGGGACTCGCCGGCAAGCAGGCCGGATCGGGCGCCTGGCGCCTTCTCGCCGCCGACGCGATCCGCATCGATGTCCCGCAGGACGGCGCGGTGCGCCTGGTGCTCGAGGCGCACACGAAGATCACGGGGAGCCGGATGCTCGGATTCCATCTCGATCAGGCCTGGAAGGTCCGGCTCGATCCGCAGACCCCGGCCGTGGAGGCGCCGCGGTGAGCGCGACGCCGCCGGGCGGGCCTCTCAGTCTCGTCCTGTGCGGCGGCGGAATCACCGGGGCGATGTACGAGTTCGGCGCCCTGGCCGCTCTCGACGACTTCATGGGCCGTGGGTTCACGGTGAATGACTTCGACATCTACGTCGGGACGAGCGGCGGCGCCGTCGTTGCCGCCCTCCTCGCGAGCGGCGTGACTCCCGGCGACGTGGGCCGCGCGATCGTGCACAACTCCGACAGCCTGCTCAACTTCCGCCAGCAGGATATCGTGCAGATCGACTGGGGCGAGATGCGCAAGGCGTTCTGGAGGGCCCTGCGCGCCATGCCGGCGCTGTTCCGACACTTCCGCCGCCACCCTCGGCTGGCCACGGTCTCGCAGCTCGTCTACACCCTCGAGGAGTACCTGCCACCGGGGATCTACGGGCTCGACCGCTATCAGGCCTACCTGCACCGCCTGATGACCCGGCCGGGCTCCTCCGACAGCTTCGAGGAGATCCGGCGCGAGCTCTACATCCCAGCCATCCACCTCGACACCGGCGATCGGGTCCTGTTCGGCGCGCCCGGCTGGCGGGACGTGCCGATCTCGCTCGCCATCGCCGCCTCCTCGGCCCTGCCGCTCTACTTCCAGCCCGTCTCGGTTCGCGGGCTCGACTTCGTGGACGGCGGCGTCGGGCCGGTGGCCCATCTCGACCTGCCGCTCGAGCGCGGGTCGCGCTTCGTGGTGCTGGTGAACCCGGTCATCCCGATCCGCAACGAGGAAGGGGTCGTGTGCATTCCCACCTTCACCGGGCATTGCGCCCGCCTGCGGGAGAAGGGGGTCTCCTTCGTAGTCGATCAGGCGCAGCGGATCTCGGCTCGCCAGCGCCTGCTCCTGGGACTGGACCGCTACCGCACCCTCTATCCCGACGCGCGGCTCTTCCTCATCGAGCCGTCGCTGCGCGACGCGGTCCTGTTCATGGAGAACCTCCTCAACTACGGTTCGCGGGTCGGCATGCTCGAGTACGGCTACCGGTCGACGGCCGCGCTGCTCCGGTCCCGCTTCGACATCGTCCGGGCAGCGTTCGCCGGCTGCGGCATCGAGGTCTCGCTCGATCGCCTGCGCGAGGACGATCCCTGGGACTTCTCACCGGCGGAGCCCGCGCGCGCGGCGCCCGCGGGCTAGCCCGGACGTCTCAGCAGTCTTCGGCCGCGACCGCAGATCCGGCCGTCCCGTCACCCGCCTTGCTCACGCGGGATCGCGAACTTAGATTAGGGAGGTCCACCTCAAGGTTGGGGGGAGGGCCGTGGACAATAGCCGCGATCTCGAGATCCTGGTCCAGTCCCACCATCCCATCATCGCCATCGAGACGCAGGAGGAGGAGCGTGTCGAGGCGCTGGTGCGCGACCTGGCCGTGCGCCTCGACCTCCCTCTGTTCGGGTGGCGCTCGACGCGGGGACTGGTGAGGGCCGGCACCAGCGACCCGCTGTACGACACCGAGAAGCCGGTCCTGGCGCTGCGATCCGCCGCCGGGCTGCAGACCGACGCGGTGTATCTGTTCCACGACCTGCAGCGCTACTTCGAGGATCCCGTGGTCCTGCGCGCGTTGCGCGACATCGCCCAGACGTTCTCCCGGGCGCGGCGCGCGCTCATCCTGTGCGCCCCGGAGATCCCCTTGCCCCCCGACCTGCAGGCCTGCACAGCGCGCCTCACCCTCGATTTGCCGGATGCCGCGGATCTTCGCCGCATGGCGGTGCGCACGCTGCGCGAGCTGGGGGCGCCCCGGCGCATCAAGGTGGACCTGACGATGCCCGAGCTGGAGCGGCTCATCGACAGCCTCCGCGGTCTGACGCTCCAGGAGGCGCAACGCCTGCTCCTGCGCGCCGCCCTCGAGGATCTCCGGCTCGACCGCAAGGACCTCCAGGCGATTCTGGAGCGCAAGCAGGAGCTCCTGGCGCGGGACGGCGTCCTCACGCTGCATCCGCACGAGTCGACGCTGCAGCAGGTGGGAGGGTTGCAGAACCTCAAGGCCTGGCTCAAGACGCGCGGGGCCGCCTTCACGCCGGACGCGAAGAAATACGGCCTGGAGCCACCGCGCGGGATCCTCCTGCTCGGCGTCCAGGGATGCGGCAAGAGCCTGTGCGCCAAAGCGGTGGCGGCGGAATGGGGCCTGGCGCTCCTGCAGCTCGACGCCGGCGCCCTGTACGACAAGTTCGTCGGCGAGTCGGAAAAGAACCTGCGCCGGGCGCTGCGCGCCGCCGAAGCGATGGCGCCGTGCGTCCTGTGGATCGACGAGATCGAGAAGGGGTTCGCGTCGCGCGACTCGGCCGCCGATGGCGGGCTGTCCCGCCGCATCCTCGGGGCCCTCCTGTCGTGGATGCAGGAGCGCCGCCCGCCCGTCTTCCTGGTGGCGACCGCGAACGAGGCCCAGGATCTACCGCCGGAGCTCCTGCGCAAGGGACGGTTCGACGAGATCTTCTTCGTCGACCTGCCGTCGGCGCCGGCGCGCCGCTCGATCCTCGCCATCCACCTGTCGCGGCGCAAGCAGGATCCGGCCCGCTTCGATCTGGCCCGGTTGGCCGAGTCCTGCGCCGGATTCAGCGGCGCCGAGATCGAGGCTGCGGTGGTGTCGGCCCTGTATGCCGCCTTCGCGACGCGCGCGCCGCTTGCGGACCAGCACCTCCTCGAGGCGCTCCAGGCCGCGGTGCCGCTGTCGCGCACCTGCCGGGAATCGATCGAGTCGCTCCGCGCCTGGGCGGTCGGACGCACCGTACCCGCAGCCACACCCGAGGCGCCAACGGCGGGCCGCACGGCGCGAACCGCCGCCTGAAGGCCCTCACTCGAAGCGCAGCGGCAGGACCTTGGAGACGCCCGGCTCCTCCATGGTGACCCCGTACAGCAGGTTGGCGGCCTCCATGCTCTTGCGGTTGTGGGTGATGAGGATGAACTGCGTGTCGTCCGCGAGCTGTCGCAGCAGGCCCGTGAAGCGCTCGACGTTAGCCTCGTCGAGCGGCGCGTCGACCTCGTCCAGGACGCAGAATGGGGACGGCCGGTAGCGGAACAGGGAGAAGAGCAGGGCCACGGCCGTGAGCGCCTTCTCCCCTCCCGAAAGGAGGGCCAGGGACTGCAGCCGCTTGCCAGGGGGCTGCGCTGCGATCTCGATGCCGGCCTCGAGAACGTCCTCCTCGCCGTCCTGCAGCCGCAGCTCGGCGCGCCCGCCGCCGAAGAGGGCGGTGAAGCTCTCCTGGAATCCCTTCATGATCGACTCGAAGGCCTGCAGGAACCGCTGCCGCGACTCGCGGTTGATGCGCCGGATCGTGTCGCGTAGCGACTCGACGGCCTCCTCCAGGTCCGTCTTCTGGCGCGACAGGAACTCCCATCGCTCCTCGAGCTCGGCGCACTGCTCGATCGCCATGAGGTTGACCGGTCCGATCGCCTCGAGCGCCTCGCGGGCCGCCGCGACCTCCCCCTCCTCCTCCTCGAGCGTGCGACTCTCGTCGAACGCCGGCGGCGTGGCGCGCAGGGTCTCGAGATCGAGGCCGAGGTCCTCGCGGCAACTCGACACCAGGTGTCCCAGGTCGGAGGCGAGCCGGACCGCGCGGATCTCCTGTTCCTGCCGCTCCCGCTGCAGCGCCGCCAGCGCCTCACGCCCCTCGCGCGCAGCCTGCTCCCGAGCCTGCAGCAGGCTGCGGTCGTAGGCCAGGCCAGCGAGCGCGGCCTCGTCTCTCGCGGCGGAGCCGGCCCGGGAGGAGAGGCACCGCTCCAGGCTCTCGCGGGACGCCGCGTCCTGCGAGTCGAGACCCGCCGCGCGGGTCAGCGAAGCCTCCCGCTCGGAGCCGCGCTGCTCTTCCCTCTGCCGCAGATCGCGCGCGCCGGCTTCGACCCCTTCGCGCTCCCGCGCCAGGGCCGCGAGGCGCTGCTGCCCCGCCGCCGCCCGGGCGCGCGCCTCGGAGGCCTCGGCCTGGATCCCGTCGAACGCGGTGCGCTCGGCGGCCAGGCGCGCGGCGCCCTCGCGGATCGAGTCCTCGGCCTCGCGTCGGGCGGACTCGAGCGCCGCCTGCTCCGCCCCGGCCCGCTCCAGATCGGAGGCGAGGGCCAGCGATTCCCGCCGCAGGCGATCCGCCTCGCTCGAGAGGAGCGGCAGCGCCATCTCCAGTCGGGACAGCTCGGAGGTCCGCGATCCGAGCCGGACCTCGGCCTGGAACAGGTCCCTCTCCGAGGCCTGCAGGGCGGCGGCCGATCCCTCGAGCGCGGCCCGGCGCTCCTGCGCCTCGAGCCGCAGCGCGACCGCGCCCTCCTCCAACGCGACCCGGTCCCGCTCGACCGCTTCCATCTGACCGGTCAGAGCCGCCCGCTCGGCGCGTCGGGCCAGGATCCCGTGCTGCAGCTCGGGGCCTTCGCCTCCGACCACGACTCCGTCCGCCTCCACGAGGTCCCCTTCCGGCGTGACGAACACGAGGCCGGGGAACTCCCGCCGCAGAGCCAGGGCGCGGTCCAGATGGTCCACCAGCACGGCAGCCCCCAGGCGCGCGGCGATGGCGCCGGCCGCCCCGATCCCTTGCACCTCGTCCGCCAGGAAGCCCCGCACGCCTGGCCGGGCGACGACGCCAGCGTTCCGGCCACGGCCCGCATCGGGCGCGGCCGCCTCCTCGACGAAGGCGACGCGACCCCCGTCGCCGCCGCGCAGCCGCGCCACGCCGCGCACCGCCTCCTCGGACGAGGCGACGAGAACCCCCTCCTGAAGCCGGCCGAGGACGGCAGCCACGGCGCGCTCTAGACCCAGCGGAACCTCGAGCCGCTCGCCGACGATCCCCCGTGGCCGGCAGCCCTCCCCTCCCTCCAGGATGTCGAGAACTCCGCCCACGAGACCGGATGGCTGTCTCTCCAGCTCTCGGAGGGCCTCCAGCCGCTCGGCCAGGGCCGCGCCCCGTCCACGCTGCTCCTCGAGCCTCTTCTCCGTCGAGGCCAGCCGCTCCTCGGCGGCGCGCGCCTCGCTCGTCAGCCGCTCGCAGCGCTCGACGAGCCCCTGCTGCTCCTCCCGCCGCGTGGCGGTCCGCCCGGCCTCCGAGGCCGCCTCGACGCGCAGGACGTCACAGGACGCCGCGGCCTCGCCGGTCTCGCGGCCGAGGCGCTCCAGGGCTGCTTTCGCCGCACGCCCCTGCTCCTCGAGGGACGCGCGGCGGCGGCCCGTCTCCCCGACCCGGTCGAGGATCTCGAGCAGGGCGCCGCGCCGGCTCTCGAGGGCAGCCTCGGATGCCGCGATGGCGGCGGCGCGCTCCCGCTGCGCCGCCTCGAGCCTCTCGAGGGCGGCCGCCGCGTCCTGAGCCAGCGCGGCCTCCGACGCCAGATCCGCGTCGAGCGCCTCGCGGCGAGCCTCCTGCTCCACCGCCCGCGACCTCAAGTCCTCGATCTCCCGCAGCGCCTCGGCGGCGCGTCCTTCGAGCTCCTTGCGCTGATCCTGGTCCGACCGCATTCGGGACTGCAGCCGATCGATCTCCATGTCCAGGGCGTGCAGCTCGTCTCGGCGCCGGCGTGCTTCCGCCTCCTCCGCATCGAGCCGCTGGCGCAGCGACTCCAGGTCGGCCTCCGATCGTCCAAGGCCCGCCCCGGCCCCGGCGAGACGGCTGTCGACATCCTGCATCGCCGCGGAGATCTCCCGCTGCTCCGCGTCGTGCAGGCGCAGGCGGCGGCAGGCGATCACCGCGCGCCGCTCCCGCAGGCTCTCCATGAGCTTGCGATAGCGCCGCGCCTTGGCGGCCTGGCGCCGCAACGACTGGATCTGCTTCTCGACCTCGCTCGCGATGTCGGCGATGCGCAGGAGGTTCGCCTGGGTCGCCTCGAGCTTCTGCTCGGTCGAGCGGCGCTTGCCGCGGTATCCGAGAATGCCGGCCGCCTCTTCGATGATGAGGCGGCGCTCCTTCGGCCTGGAGACCAGAATCTGATCGATCTTCCCCTGCTCGATGGTGGTGTAGAGGCGCGTGCCGATCTCCGTGCGCGCCAGGAGGTCCTGCACGTCGCGCAGACGGCAGCGCTGCCCGTTCAGGGCGTATTCGCTCTCGCCCGATCGGAACAGCCGCCGCGTGAGGACCACCTCCCCCGGAAGGTCCTCGAGGACGAAGCGCGCGCTGGGCCGCTCGTGGTCCGCGTCCGACGCCGTCCCCTCCGCAGCCGACGTCACCCCCTCGGCCGCCGCGGCGGGCGCCGCGTCATCCACCGCCTCCAGGACAGCGAGGGCCGAAGCGATGTCGCCGCCGCCGTTACCATGACCGTTCCCGTGACCGTTGCCCGACTCCACCATTGCAGGGCCATCGGCCGCCTCACGGTCGATCGTCCCGCAGGTCTCGTTGTCGCGCGGCATGACGTTGCGGAAATGGAGCGACACCTCGGCCATCCCCAGCGGCTTGCGCCCCTGGCTTCCGTTGAAGATGACGTCCTCCATCCGGTCGCTGCGGAGCGAGCTGGCCTTCTGCTCCCCCAGGACCCAGGAGATGGCGTCGCCGATGTTGCTCTTGCCGCAACCGTTCGGTCCGACGACGGCCGTGATCCCTTCCGGAAAGTCGAAGCGCGTGCGGGCATAGAACGACTTGAAGCCGTTGATCTCCATCCGTTCGAGCTTCAGGAATCGCGCCATGGTCTCCGTCCTGCTTTGGGGGCGTCCCTGTCCCGGGGACATCGGTTGCGAACGGGGCGGATTCTAGCACACGGCCGAGGGCCAGACCCCCTGAGGCAACGATATCTTGGGTAATCGACGAAATCGGCCCCTGCCGATTGGGGTCCCGGGGAGGGCTCGATCGCGGCTAGTACTGCCGCGACAGGACGAACTCGGGCAGGAGGCGCAGGCCTTCCCGGGCCGGGGAGGGATCGAAGAGGTCAAGCCCCTCCCGGGCCCGGCGCGCGTAGTCGGCGGCGACGGCCCGAGCCCTCTCGAAGGTCTTCCGGGAGCGCAGCAGCTCGACGATCTCCTCGCGCTTGACGCTGAGGAAATCGCGCTCCTCGAGGACGGCGCGGATCATGTCGCGCTCCGCAGGATCGCCGCGCTCGAGAAGATAGATGAGTGGCAGGGTCAGCTTCCCTTCCCTGAGATCGGAGGCCACGGGCTTGCCGAGGACGCTGGTGTCGGCCGTGAGGTCGAGCAGATCGTCGATGATCTGAAACGCCATGCCGAGGTTCATGCCGTAGGCGGCCAGCGCCTCGACCTTCTCGGGGG
>Ga0075428_100008956_pt1 | contig 11105 bp, 10 predicted proteins | sample RhiMetdeltSRZDD2_FD_75291 | JGI IMG/M metagenome (GOLD analysis project Ga0075428, IMG submission 75291) | Populus rhizosphere microbial communities from Tennessee, USA - Rhizosphere MetaG P. deltoides SRZDD2 | ecosystem: Host-associated > Plants > Roots > Rhizosphere > Soil | place: USA... | reverse complement strand
CCCGCGCTCCTTCACGGCGGATGGCTGCATCTTATCATGAACATATGGTGGTTGCTGGACCTCGGCAGCATGATCGAAGCCCGTGAAAGCAGTCGCAAACTGCTGGTTGTCGTGCTTGTCACTGGAATCCTCTCAAATCTCACACAATGGTATTTTGTGGGACCAAATTTTCTTGGCCTGTCCGGCGTCGTCTATGGGTTGCTCGGATATATTTGGATGCGCAGTAAATTTGATCCCGCTTCAGGTCTCTATCTCCATCAACAGACCGTGATGGTAATGCTGATTTGGTTCGTCGTTTGTTGGCTCCAGATTATTCCGATACCGGTTGCAAATGCTGCACATACGGGTGGACTCGTCGCTGGATTGATCTGGGGACTGGCCTCGAGTTTCTTGTCGAAACGGCGATAGTAACATGCCTATGCAGATCCACTGGATTCGGTTCACCCTCTTCACGCTCGCGTTCACGGTGCGGAGCATGGCCGGCAGTGCTGATGCGCAGTCGCTTTTGAACGCCACGATCAGCGAGGTGTTTACCGAATTTCCAAACCTCAAGAGCAATCAACTCGCCATCACACTCGTATTGCTGCCCGAAAAGCAACCCCGCGCGCGCGCCAGTTATCGCGGTGACCAACCGATCTACCCCGCGAGCGTCATCAAGTTATTCTATCTCGCGGCCGCCCACCGATGGATGGAAGACAAACGCATCAGCGACACGCCGGAGCTTCGTCGCGCCATACGCGATATGATCGTCGATTCCGGAAACGAACCGACGCACTACATCGTTGATTTGCTCACGGGCACCACGAGCGGTCCTGAACTGCCTGAGGCCGAAATGACGGAATGGGGCAATAAGCGCAACGCGGTGAACCGCTATTTTCGCAGCCTCGGTTACGAAAACATCAACGCGAACCAAAAGCCGTGGTGTGAAGGACCCTATGGCCGCGAGCGTGTGTGGGTAGGAACCAACTATCACAATCGAAACGCGCTCACGACCGACGCGACGGCGCGCCTGCTGGCCGAAATTGCCGGCGGTCTTTGCGTCTCGGGCGAACGCTCGCGCCAAATGATGGAGTTGCTCAAGCGCGACTTCAAGCCCGACGGCAAAGACGATCAGGCGACGAATTTCTCAGGCAAAGCCTTGCCGGAGGACGCGAAGCTCTGGTCAAAGGCAGGCTGGACAAGCACCACGCGACACGACGCCGCCTATGTGGAATTACCGGCAGGCGATAAATTCGTCCTCGTTACCTTCACCACCGGCCACAGCAATAACAAGGAAATCATCCCGTCCGTGGCGCGCCGGATCGTCGCCGGTTTGTCCCGCGCGCCGTAGGCCCGCTGTCGCGTATTTACCGCTGTGGCAGGTTCTCGGCCTGCATCGACTCAACAAGGTCCTTTTCAGCGAGCACCCAGTCCTCAAGTGTGAGGCCACGGTCGTGCCCAAGCTTGTCGCGATAAAGTTCGGCCGCATGCTCGCGGACCATTCCTTTCGTGATGCCCGGCGTCACCGGCGGAGGTTGTTCAACGCTTCGTTGCTGTTTCTTCATAAGTGCTCCTTCACTGTACCCTAGGCTCGCACGGAATATTTTCAACCTGCTCCCTAAAATTTAACTGCGTTTTGCGCCAGCAGTGGCACACTTCCGGTTGACCACAGTTTACGTGATGAACATCCATCATTTAGAGCTGTTTTACTACGTGGCGAAGTTTGGCGGCATCAGCGAAGCCGTACGCAACATGCCGTATGGTATTCAGCAGCCCGCCATGAGCGGACAGGTCATCCAGTTGGAGGAACATCTGGGCACCACGTTGTTTCAACGTCGGCCATTCCAGCTCACCACCGAGGGCCAGGAATTGTACGACTTCATTCGCCCCTTTTTCGACAACCTCGAGTCTGTTGCGGATCGCCTGCGCGGTGGGGAAGGAGAGATTCGCATCGGCGCGTCGGAAGTCGTTCTCCGTGATCACTTGCCCGGTGCTTTGCGGGCGATGAGCCAGCGCTACAAACGCCTCAAAGTCAAGTTGCGCGAAGGTTACCAGCCCGAGTTGGAATCGTGGATCGCTCGCAATGAACTCGACCTGGCTATCACACTTCTAAGTGATCGCTTCCCGTCCGGCACGACTGGCCTGCCGCTGTTCGATTTGCCGCTGGTGTTGCTGGTGCCCACCGGCAGCCCTATCAAATCCGCGGAGGAGCTCTGGGCACGCGATCGCATCGAAGAGAGCCTGATCAGTTTGCCGGTCAACGAACCCATTTATAAACATTTCCAGGAAGGACTGTCGCGACGAGGAGTGGATTGGTTCACCAGCATCGAAGTCAGCACGGTTGAACTGGTGGAGGCGTACGTTGCCGAAGGGCACGGCGTCGGCTTATCCATTGCTGTCCCGGTGACCCCGTCCGCCCACCGCAAAGGAACCAAAGAAAAAGGCCTGCGCACGATCGCCTTGGAGGGCTTCAGGCCGGTGACCTTTGGCGTGCTGTTCCACCAGAAACCCACCCCCATCGTTGAAGCATTCGTTGAAATTGTTAAAGAGGCAGCCGCCCGCCTGGGCGGTTCACCCAAGCCTAATCGAGGCAAGGGCTGAGATCAGCAGCGGCATTGGCTAAAGATTTGACATGCCAGCTCGGGTACAAGACACAACGCGACCAGGCGCCGATGCACCTGGTTTTAAGGTGCCCTGTTGAGCTATCCATGAGGCCTCCAAAGTCGCGATCCCCACCTGATAATGTATGGTGTCAACACCCCATGAGCATTCTGGCATAAAACTTACCGCGCGGACTTTCTTATGCTGTGTAGCCTGTCTCAGGATGCAAAGACGTTTGCTGGTGCACGTGGACGATGATCCGGACCTGGCCTTTCTCCTGGGGCGAGGCCTCTCAGTCGCCGGTTTGCCGGAGTGGGAATTCAAGTATATCCAGGGCGGGGCTGCGGCCCTCGAGTACCTGGCCCGCGTAAAGGGAGGCGAGGCCGATCGCCCAACGTTGCTGCTGCTGGACATCAAAATGCCCGGCGTGAACGGCTTTGATGTCCTCCAATGGGTCAACGAAAACCTGCCCGAAATCCCTGCTGTCATGTTGAGTTCGTCGGAATTGATTGATGACCGCCTGCGCGCCCGTGATCTCGGCAGCAAAGGTTATTTCAGCAAGGTGGCCATTTTTACCGAGTTGGTGGAATTTCTGCGCACCTGGGAAGAAACAGCCTTCGCGGAGAAAACTCCTGCCGGACGGGTCACTCGGGTTGAGGGCAAAACTTAACATCGAAACAAAGGCGCTCGCGAAATTCACTCCATTGCCCCGTCCGGCAAGGAACCTACAGTCGTGTAATGCCTGCGGACCGCTCGAACGCGGAAGCGATACCCACCGTGGCGAGCACGATCACAGCTTCAGCGCCCGAATTCGCCCACGCAAAGCATTTGCGCGCCTCAGATCCCTTCAAGAGTGCGAACACCTCCACGTCCCCCTGCCAAAATGACTCTCGCCAAGAGCGCGTCCCTTAAGCCGCTGCGCTGACACCCTCGAGGCAACGGTAAACTGCCTCGATCAACTTCGTCCCGTCGAAAGGCTTTTCGAGGAACGGGTGCCCGTGGTCGACAGAAGATCCATTGGTCGCGGCGCCCGGACTATAACCGCTGGTGTAGAGGACACGCAGGCTGGGTTTCTGCGCGCTGAATTGCTCGGAAAGCTCCTCGCCGCTGATGCCCGATGGCAGTACCATGTCCGTCAGCAACAATTGAATCGTCTCGTGATGCTGGTGCCATACCGCTAGCGCATCAATCCCCGACGCAGCCTCCAGAACTTTGAAGCCACGCCGCTCGAGCATCGTACGGATAATCGCGCGCACGGGTGCTTCGTCCTCCACGACGAGCACTGTGTGGCCAAGTGTTTGCGCCGACTGCACCGTGCTCAACCGGCGTCCAGACACATTCTTGTCCACCGGGAAATAAATTCGAAGCGTCGTGCCATGGCCGATCTGGCCCTGCACTTCCACCCAACCCTGGTGCCGTTGTACGATCGAATTCACCGCGCCAAGGCCGAACTCAAAGCCGGCGCCGCTGCTCCGCGCCGTCCAAAGCGGGTTGAATAACCGGCTCACCGTCTGTTCCCCCGCGCCCGAATCCACTACCGTCAAACAAACGAACTGGCCCTGGCGCGCTTCCGGATGGTGCGACACGTTAGACCGCGTCAAATCGACCGTCGAAGTACTGACCAAAAGTTGTCCCCCACTCGGCATCGCTTCGCGCGCGTTGACGGCAATGCTGAGCACACACTGCTCGATTGAGTGTGGGTCCGCGTACACGGGTGGAAGATTCGGATCGTAGCAGAATTCCAATTCGATGTCCTCGCCGATCGTGCGCTGCAGCAACGTGCTCATGTCCGCGAGCACTTCGTTCAGATCGACGCTGCGGAAATTCGGCACGCCATTGCGACCGAGCGTGACCAGTTGATGCGTCAACTTGCCGGCGCGTTCGGTCGCGCGCGCAACCTGTTGCAACGAATCGTGCATTGATGGACTCAGATGCGGTTCGGCGCGCAGCAACCCCGTGTGCCCGTGAATGATGGTGACAATGTTGCTGAAATCGTGGGCGATGCCCGTGGCGAGCCGTCCAACCGCCTCCACCCGCTGCGCGCGGCGCAGTTCTTCGTCTAGGTCTTCGTAACGCTTGCGCGCCCACGCGAATTCCACCGCGCGTTGCAGCGTCACCGGCAGCCGCGCGATGCGATCTCTTTCGACCCAGTCGGTGATGCCTTTTTGCATCAGCCCGTTCGCTTGCTCTTCGTGCAGAACGCCCGTGAGGAGGATGAATGGAAGTTTTTTGTCGGCCCGCTGCAGAAGTTCGAGCGGCGCAAGGCCATTCCATCCGACAGCGGTAAAATCGGCAAGCACGGCGTCGAACTCGCGGTCGGCGACGCGCCGCACGAACGCGTCCGCGGTGGCGACCACTTCCGAGCGCACGTTCAGGCCCGCGTCCATCAACACTCGCAGGCACTCATCGGCGACGGATGGCTGATCGTGCACCACCAATAAATGAATTGGCCGTCCTATGCTCCAGCTTTCAGGCATAAATGTCCCGGCTGCGGACCCGGCCAACCCTTCCGCCGGGCAAATCCCAAATATTAAAATACAGGCTGAAATTCATCAGGCTCTCGCCCTGACTCGAAGCAAGTTCTCGTCCAAAAACGCCCTAATTTGGGCTGCTTACAGGCCCGACGATCTCCAAGGCGGCGGTAATCCGCCGCTTTAACTCGGCCATGGCAGGCACGTTGCGACGGGCAGGGGGTAGGGAATCAAGCGCCTGGAGCGCGTCCAGGTAGGCCGTCCGCGCCTCCGCTTTGCGCCCGGCGAGTTGAAGGATCTCACCGCGCCGCGCGAGCCATGTTTCCTTTCGCGGCGATTGGGCCGCTACCGTGTCCAGCCGCCCAAGGGCCGCATCGAATTTTTTGCGCTTTAACTCGATATCAATCGCGTGAAGCTGAAGCGTCACCAACGGCCCGAGCTTCTCGATGCCTTCATCGAGGCCTCGCAACGATTCCTGGTAGTGCTTTTCGCCAGCGCTCGCCAGCGCTTGGGCGCGCTCGATGTACAATTCCGGCCGGCCCGTCGGCGCGTAGCGAATCGCGGTCGTGAAGTCCCGCGCCGCGTCCAACGGTTTCTCAAGCTTCACCAGCGTGCGTGCGCGCGCCGTGAAACCCTCCACATGATTCGTGTGCTTGCGCAAAAATCGGTCGAGGCAGATTTTCGCTGAGTGCGGCCAGTTGGCTTCCAGGAGCATCCGCCCTCGCGTGAAGTCGATCATCGTCAGCCCCGGATTAAGCGCCAGCGCCTGATCATAGTCCGCCTGCGCCTCGTCCCATTCCTGGTGCGCGCGATGCAGTTCCCCTCGCTTGAAATACAACTCCGAATTCTTCGGGTCCTTCGCGATCTGCTCCGTCACCGCCCGAATCTGCTCGTGCAAATCGCCGTGCGCCGCAACTCGCCACGGCAAGAGCGAGGCGAGTGCGATACCCAAAGTTAGTGCGCGAAAAATCATCGCTAAAGGCTAATAAAAAGGGCGGACCGTTGCCAGCCCGCCCTTGCAATCGTTTCGTCTGAACTTCTTAAGCCTTGCCCCCCATTTCCTGATCGCGCTCGGCCATCGCCGCTTTGCGCGACAGCTTCACGCGGCCCTTTTCATCCACCCCAAGGCACTTCACCCAAATCTCATCGCCCAACTTGACGATGTCCTCGGTTTGCTTGACGCGGAAATTGGCCAGTTCGCTGATATGCACCAGCCCATCCTTGCCGGGCAGGAACTCGACGAACGCGCCGAAGTCTTTGATCGTCACAACCTTCCCGCGGTAAATCTTCCCGATCTCCGCCTCGGCAGTCATCCCCATGATCGCCTCGCGCGCGATCTTCATCCCTTCTTCGGACACGGAGTAAATATTCACCGTGCCGTCGTCCTCGATGTTGATCTCGCAGCCGGACTCTTCGACGATCCGCTTGATGTTCTTGCCGCCGGGGCCGATCACCAAGCCGATCTTCTCCGGATTGATCTTCAACGTCTCGATGCGCGGCGCGTACTTGCTCAATTCCTTGCGCGGTTCGGAGATGGTCTTTGCCATTTCCTTGAGGATATGCAATCGCGCGACGCGCGTGCGCTCCAATGCCTCGGCCATGATGTTGTGCGGCAAGCCGCGCAACTTTAGGTCGAGCTGAAAACCCGTGATGCCGCGCTCGGTGCCCGCGATCTTGCAATCCATATCGCAGAAGGCGTCCTCCCAACCGATGATGTCGGTGAGAAGTTTGTACTCTTTGATTCTGTCCTTGTCGTCAGCGACCGTGCAAATGCCGCAACTGATTCCAGCCACCGGGCGCACGAGCGGCACACCGGCATCCATCAACGCAAGCGTCCCGCCGCAAACGCTCGCCATCGATGTAGAGCCGTTGGACTCCATAATCTCGCTCGTGACGCGGATCGCATACGGATACGTGTCCAGCGGCAACATCGGTTCAATCGATCGTTCCGCCAAAGCGCCGTGGCCAATCTCACGCCGGCCCGGCCCGGAGATGCGCCCGGTTTCCCCCACCGAAAAATTCGGGAAGTTATAGTGCAAGATGAACTTCTTCTCATTCTCCCCGCCGGTGTAGGAGTCGAACTCCTGCGCATCTTCCGACGTGCCCAACGTCGTGAGCGTCACTGCTTGCGTTTCACCACGGCTGAACAGGGCTGACCCGTGCGCCCGCGGCAAAATCCCCACTTCGCTGGAGATTGGGCGCACGTCCTCGAGCCCTCGGCCATCAAGACGCTTGTTCTCGCGCATGATCAAACCTCGGACCGCTTCTTTCTGGATATAATAGAATGTGTCCTTGAGCACGAACTCGGTGACTTTCTCCTCGCCAAATCTCTCGACCAGCTTTTTGGCTACCTCGTCAGTCACTGCTTTGACTGCTGCTTCTCGCTCCAACTTCTTGTGCGTCAACAACGCAGGAATAATCCGATCGCCAGAGAGGCGCTTCGCCTCGGTGAGGATCTCTTCGGGAACAACGTTGAGCGTAATATTCCGCTTTTGCCTTACTGCCTTTGACGCGAGTTGCCGTTGTGCTTCGATGAGCGGCTGACAACATTCCTGGCCAAACTTCAGCGCGGCATTGAAATCCGCTTCGGTGATCTCCTTCGCGGAGCCTTCGAACATCACGATGTCGTTCGCGTTGCCGACGTAAACAACATCCACATCGCTCTCCGCCATTTCGGCATGCGTCGGGTTGGCGATGAACTTGCCGCCCACGCGCCCCACGCGGACCGCTCCCAAAGGGCCTTCCCATGGAATGTCGCTGACCATCAATGCGGCTGACGCCCCGACAAGGCTGAGCATGTCCGGATCGTTTTCGCCGTCGGCGCTGAGCACGATGCTCTGCACCTGCACTTCGTTGTACCATCCGCGCGGGAACAAGGGCCGAATCGGCCGGTCAATCAACCGGCTCGTCAGGATTTCCTTCTCCGTCGGACGCCCCTCGCGTTTGAAGTAACCGCCCGGAAACTTCCCCGCTGCGGCCGCCTTTTCCCGGTAATCAACCGTCAGCGGGAAAAAATCCTGTCCTTCCTTGGCTTTTGTCGCCGCGACAGCGGCTACGAGGACAATTGTTTCGCCGAGTTGGACGGTAACAGCACCGTCGGCTTGTTTGGCGAGTTTACCTGTTTCAATGAGAACCTGCTTATCGCCCACCTGGGCGGTAACTTTTTCAGACATATAACTTTCTTTTTACCCGTGGGCCCCCAGAGGAACTTCATTCAACACCGGCTGCGCCGATCCTGAATGAAATTACCCAAGTAGCCCACGGGCGGTTTAAACGCGGCGTTTTGCTATCCCGCCTCCGGGCCGCGTCAGCCGGAAAAGGGAAAGCCGGAACGGAATTTCGTTCGGGCAAACACGTTTTTTCATACCACGAGAACCCGGAGAAGCTCCGAACCCGGCGAAACTACTTGCGCAGCTTCAGTTTCTTGGTCACCGCCTGGTAGCGGTCCGCGTGCGTCGTGTGCAAATAATCCAGCAAACGGCGGCGCTGCCCGACCATCATCAACAACCCGCGGCGCGAGCTGTGGTCTTTCTTGTTCTTCTGCAAATGCTCGGTCAACCGGTTGATCTTGTCCGTCAGCAAAGCTATCTGCACGTCGGCCGATCCGGTGTCCTTCTCGTGCACCTGGAAGCCCTCGACGATCTTGCCCTTATTTTCGCTATTTCTACTCATCTCGTTTCAAAATTAATCCGCGTGAACCTATGGTTTTCAAAGGGGCGTGTAAAGGCCATTCCTTCGTAAAATCAGCGTTTCGCCCACGTACGGGCATACGTTTCACTCCTTGGAGCTTCTCTGATGCCTGGATTTGGCGTTTGAGGTTTTCCTCCCTACGCCGCCGACCGAAACCGTCCGATTACCTCTAGCGGTGGGCGCTTGGCCTGTCGCAGACCCGCTGCCTCCCGCCCCGCCGCCTTGGCCCCCAACTTCCCCGCTCGAATACGGACCTCCCATCCAGGTTCTTCCTGAAATCGGATACAAATGCGCCTGGTCCGTTTCACAACGTCTGTGTTAGGCAGTTAAACGGGCGCACCGGACCTTTCTTTCAAAGTTTTTCACGGACATTTTGCGGGAGAAACCGCTTGCACTATAGCAACACAGTTATATATTGCCCGTCCTTGGATCGCGGGGTGGAGCAGCCTGGTAGCTCGTCAGGCTCATAACCTGAAGGCCGCGGGTTCAAATCCCGCCCCCGCAACCAATCTTTTCGGTGCGATTCTGCGATTTTCCTTGAATTACTGACAGTTTACTGACCCTGGCGTGATAAAGCACAAGAGCGAGCCTCTGAGCGCAACCGACGCGGGATTTGGCCAACCGCTTGCTCTAGAACTCGCTGGCAATATACTCTCTTGTTTTATGACAAGCCCCAAGCTGGGCAGACAGGATCGAGAACGGTTGCGAGATGACAGCACGGATGGCTTCACGCTCGTCGAACTGTTGGTTGTTATCGCAGTGATTGCGATCCTGGCGGCAATCCTCCTGCCGGTGCTTACCACAGCAAAGACCCAGGCGCGGCCCATCGTATGTCTGAACAATTTAAAACAAATCCATTTAGCGATCACGCTTTACGCGAGCGATCACGAGGATCTCCTGCTGCCGGCGGAACAGCATCCGGGGAGCGGGGCGCCTTATCAGGAGGGTTGGGCGGCGACGTTGGTCCTGGATAACTATCTGCCGGCATTGCCCTCGGGCAGTTACACGACCCTGGCCGAAGGCAATTCCGTTTTTCGTTGCCCGGATGGGATTGCAGAGGTGTACACTTCGAATCCGATTTCGCGGGAAGATCCGGAAGGCGCGAAGGCATTTCCGTATGTGTCGGAGCGTAATGGCAGCAAAGTGTACGTAAATTGTTGGTATGGGTTGAACGGCGAATTGGGCGACACAAAGAAATGGCCGTTTAGACGCGTTCCGCTCCCGGATGGGTCGACGCGATTGAATACACTGACTTCGGCGCACCCGCGCATGCCAGTGGTTTATGACGGATTCTGGGTTCATAATGGCCGGGACGAACGTATCAACGCGCGCCACAATAAGAAAACCCGCACGAACCTCGCGTTCTTCGATGGCAGTGCCAGCACGTACGACACGTATAAGATTCCGAGTGTGCGGGACAAGAATACCGGCGAAATTCGCTGGAGATATTGAGGAGTCAAAGTGAGCGCAAAGAATCTGCTTGTCGGTGTCGGCGCCATTGTTGCGATTGCGGTCGCAGGAGTGGCGATCTATCGCAACACGCGGGCGCCCAAAGATGAAGTCAAGCTCAGCGTCCAGGAGGCTGTGGGCGAGGCGTTGGCGGAAGAAACGATCAAGGCGACCGGCGCGCAGGGGAAGATTGTGATCATAACTCTCGAGGAGGGGCAGTCGCCGGAACTGGACCAGTACGTCGCCGCCTTCAAAGACCGGATCTACGACACGCCGGTAAAAATCATGCGCACAGACCACATCAGCGCCGAGAAGACGGGCAAGTATGGGCCAGGTTCGGGCATGTCGGGAAAACGATTTGTGCGTATTGTTCAAAAGTACCCAAATGCCGACGCGATTGTTTCATTTGTGGGCACGCCCGATGGGGAAGACAAGGAACTCAAAGAGCTCAAACCGCCCGTGCCGAAATTCATCGCCTTCAGCCGCGCGCCGGATGACATCGATGAAATGTTTGAAGATAAGTTGCTCTACGCGGCGGTGGTGCCGAGATTCGAATTCCCCGCCCCCGGTCCTGAGAAGTCGAAGACCAAACAGGACCTGTTTCAGAAACACTATCAAGTGGTGCGCGCGGACACGAACAAGCCGAAGTAAACCTGCGGGTACGCCGAATGCTCAGGGAACCATGCAGCCTGCGAGTGCATCGTATTGTAGGCAATGCAACGCTGCCTTTCCGCGCGTCGCGCCGCTGGATGGAAACTATTCTGCCACGTGGGAAAGCATTTGGCCTTTTAGTGACAGATTTCCGACAAGAAATGGTGAGCGATAGCCATAGCTTTTCGATAGCAAGAATGTTACAAAACTAAGGCATTACTGTGACCAACGGAGGGGCCCAGGGCCGTAACGAAGTATTATGCG
>Ga0075428_100008955_pt1 | contig 11106 bp, 5 predicted proteins | sample RhiMetdeltSRZDD2_FD_75291 | JGI IMG/M metagenome (GOLD analysis project Ga0075428, IMG submission 75291) | Populus rhizosphere microbial communities from Tennessee, USA - Rhizosphere MetaG P. deltoides SRZDD2 | ecosystem: Host-associated > Plants > Roots > Rhizosphere > Soil | place: USA... | reverse complement strand
TGCGCGACCGCTACGAGGCCCTGCTCGCCGACTCCCGCCGGCTCGACGACGCTCTTCGGACAGGCGAGCGGCGCGCCAACCGGCGCGCCGCTGAGACCGTCGAGGTGATGGTGGACGCGATGGGCCTGTAGCTACTCGACGCCGGGGAACCAGAGGCCGAAGCGGCGGCAGAGCTCCTCGACGCTGTCGGGCTGGATGTCCAGCGCGTAGCGGGCGCAGAGCTCGCCCATGACCTCGGGATCGGGTGCGCCGCCGGCGGTGATCGGCGCCAGCTCGGCGAAGAACTGCTCGAAGCCCGCGGGGGAGATGAGCTCGAGGATCAGGCACGGCTCGTCGCCCGCGTTCCAGAACGTATGCCACTGGTCGCGCGGCTTGTACACGAGGTCGCCGGGGCCGGCCTCGACGACGTCGTCGCCGAGCAGGGCGCCCATGCGGCCCTTGAGGACGTAGCTGTACTCGTCTTCGCGGTTGTGGCGGTGCAGCGGGGCGGCGAGCGCGCGCGGCGGGATCGGGTGCTCGACGAGGCTGAAGCGGGTGTCGGTGTCGACCCCCGGGATCATGAAGCGGACGCCGATCGTCTGGATGGCGACGGACTCACCGTCGGTCGGGCCGATGATCGTCGGGGAGGCGAGAGTGGACATCGGGGAGGGAGCTCCTTCAATAATCGTTGGACACTACTGTTCGATGAATAAGCTACACGTCTGCCACCCGATGTGTCAAGATTCATCGAACACCAATGGCCACCGAAACCAAACGCCGCTACGAGAAACGCGCCCGTGCGACGCAGGAGCAGGAGACCCGGCAGCGCATCATCGAGGCCGCGATCGCGCTGCACGGCTCAGTCGGGCCGGCGCGCACCACGGTCTCTGCGATCGCCGAGCGCGCGGGCGTGCGCCGCGCCACCGTCTACCGCCACTTCCCCGACGAGCGCACGCTGTTCCTGAGCTGCTCGGGCACGTGGCAGGAGCGCAACCCGCCGCCCGATCCCGCGGCCTGGGCGGCGATCGCGGATCCTGCCGAGCGGCTCGCGGCGGCCCTCGAAGCGCTCTACGCCTGGTACGAGCAGGTCGAGCCGATGCTCACCGCAGTGCTGCGCGACATCGAGGCGATGCCGATCGTCGCCGAGATCCAGCAGCGGCGCCACGCGTTCCTCGCGCACGTCGAGGACAACCTCGCCGCCGGCTGGGGCGCACGCGGCAACGCCGCCAAGCGGCTGCGCGCGACGATCGGCCTCGCGCTCGACTTCCAGGCCTGGCACACGCTCCACGAGCGCGGGCTCAGCCGCGCCGAGGCCATCACGGTGATGGCCTCGGCCGTGCGCGCCGCCGCGGCCTAGCGGCGCCGCTTGCGCTTGAACACGAACCGCTCCGTGTGCGAGTCGATCACGCGACCCTCGGCGCGGATGACGACCTTCACGCGGATCGCCAGTTTGCGCTTGTGCCGGAGCTTGGCCCGGCCGGCCTTGGTCAGCTTCAGCCGCACCTTGGCCGACGTGCCCGCGGGGATCCGCAGCCGCGTCGTCTTCATGAGCGGCCGGCGCAGCGCAGCGGCAGAGGCCAGCTTGGGCTGCCGGGACGGCGCCTGGAACATCCGCCCGGTGCAGCCGGAGATGTCGCCGCCCGGCTGGCAGGGGATGACCACGATGCACGAGTTCGTCCGCGGGTCGACGACGCAGTCGCCGGGGATGTGGATCACGCCGCCGGGCTCATCGTCGTCGTCGCCGTGGTGCGAGCCGCCGCCGCTGCCACCGCCGCCGTGGATGACGCCTCCACCCATGCCGGGCGGCGGCGGCGGGGGCGGCGGGGGCGGAGGCGGCGGCGGGTCCTTGACCGTGATCGTCACCGTTGCCGGCGCGGACGTGTCGTTCGCGTCGGATGCCCGGTAGACGAACGTGTCAACGCCCGTGTAGCCCTCGGCCGGCGTGTACCGGACCGTGCCGCCGTCGCTGATCGCCCCGAGCGTGCCGTGGGCCGGGCCCGCGGTGATCTCGAGTGTCAGCTGGTCGCCATTCTCGTCGGTGCAGTCGAGCGGGACCGTGGTGGCCTTGTCGCGCTCGACCTCCACCTGCTGGTCGAAGCAGCGCGGAGCGATCACGCCGCCCAGGTACTCGACGGCGCGCCAGTTGGTCGCCGACTTGTAGGTCGGCGTGTTGGTGCGCTTGCGCAGCGCGGTGCCGTCCGGCCGCATCTCCCAGATCTGGGTGGTGTCCGGCCAGCCGCTCGGGCCCTTCGGCTCGCCGCGCTTGCTGGCGAACGCGATCCGCCGGCCGTCCGGCGACCACGACGGGGACTCGTCGCGCATGTCGAAGCGGGCCTGACCCGCGACCTCGTCGTCGTTGGTCAGGTAGCGCACGAAGCCGCCGGCTGTGTCGGCGATCATGATCTCGCCGTCGGTCCCGAACTCGGTCTCGACGAACGGCACGTCCCAGCGCGTGAACACGATCCTGTCGTCGGTCGGCGACCAGTCGGGCTCGTCGACCTTGCCGAGGTCGGTCACGCGGGTGAGGTGCCCGTCCTCGAGCCGGATCGTCCAGATGTCGGTGTCGAAGCGGCTGGCGCTGTCGGGCTTGACGAACGCCAGCTCCTGGCCGTCGCGCGACCACGTCGGCGCGGCGCCGGTGGTGATCTCCTGCTCGACGCCGGTCGCGACCGTGACGATCACGATGCGGCAGTTGAGGTGGTCGGACGAGAGCGCGCCCGAGCACCCACGCGTGTACGCGAGCTGGGTGCCGTCGGGCGACCACGCGACATCGGCGCGGCGCACGCTGTCGCCGCCGACGATCAGCTGCGGCTCGGTGGCGTCGGGCTTGCCGACGTACACGTCGTCGAACAGCGTCCATGCGAGCCGGTTGCCGTCGCGCGACCAGCGGGCGGCGGGCACCCGGCTGCCGTTGAGCGGGAGCTCGCGGATCACGTCCTCCGGGTCGACGGTCGCGTAATTGGCGTTGTGCTGCGCGTACGCGATCTCGCCGTTGCGGCCGCGCAGGTCGGGGCACATCGGTGCCCGGCCCTCGGCCTGGCCCGGCCGCGCGTCGATCCACGTCGAGCGCACGCGCTCGTCGCCCGCGCGCTTGACGCGCAGGCGCAGCAGCGCGTCGCCCGGCGCGAGCACCGGGGCGCCGCCGAAGCAGCCGTCACCGGGTAGCCCGTCGCCGTGCTGGCCGTCGTCGACCAGCGTCACCGAGTCGGGCTCCTCGCCGCGGCGTTGGACCTCCAGCGTCACGGCGCCGTCGGTCACCCGGCGGTCGAAGCGCGTGATCGCCGCGACCATCGGGAGCGCGCCGTCGGCCGCCGCGCGCCCGCGCCGCAGGTCGAGGAACCACGGGTCGTCGCGCAGGGAGGCGGCGACCGCGACCTGGACCGGAGCGTCGCCGGTCGACCGCAGGCGGACCTTCCACGCGCCGGGCTCGGGGTCGTCGGCGTTGAGCGCACGGGTGGTGCCGGCCGAGGCGCTATCGGCGACCGCGCCGTCCGGGTCGACGAGCTCGGCCGTGACCTTCGGCGGCGCGAGCAGCATCACGTCGAGCTGCGAGCCGCCGTCGACCGCGAGCGGCACCTCGGCGGTGCCGCCGGCGCCCACGGTCGCGATCGCCTGCTTGAGCAGCTGGTGCGAGCGCGGCGTGGCGGCGGGCAGCTCCTCGGCGGCCGCGCGTCGTGCGGCGGCCGCCGAGGGTGCGCCCCGCTCCCCGGTCAGGCGTGGCTTGACGAAGTCGGTGAACACCGAGCCGGACGTGGGCATCTCGACGTGCGAGACGTCGCCGACGACGGAGTCCTCGATCGTCCAGCGGGCGCTGGAGACCGGGACCTCCATGTCGCCGCGCTCGGTGCCGTGGATACACGTGTAGGCCTCGACGTCGCCGGCGAACGCGGAGAACTCCACGCCGCGGCGCTCGGTGACACGCGCGTTGAAGCCGTCCATCACGTCGCGCCGCAGGTCGTAGAACGGCCCGGCGTCGACGACCTCCGCGCACGGCGTGCCGGTGTTCGGCGTGCCGAGCTGGATCAGGTGCTCGACGACGCCGTCGGGCATCCCGTCCTGGATCCACTGGCGGGCGATCAGGCCGCCGAGGCCGTGGGCCACGACGTCGACGTGCTCGGCGTCCTCCTCCTCGCGCAGGTGCTTGACGAACGCCTGCACGACCTCGCTGTGGCGGTCGAGCGTGTCCGGCGCGTGGGCGAGATCGCCCCAGCTGCCGGTCTGCAGGCCGGCGACGGGATATGCCTCCCAGTCCGGGTTCGTGCGCTGGAGCAGGCCGGCGTACTCCTTCCACACCGACGCGTCCTCGAGCGCGCCCGGCACGAGCACGACCGGCCGCGGGCGCACCTTCAGCACGGATGAGCGGCCGCTGTAGATGCTGTGGCCGAGCACCGCGCGCACGCGCAGGATGTGGTCGGCGTCGGGCTTGCCGTCCTTCCAGGCCAGGCCCTCGGTGTCCCACTCGAGCTCCACCCAGTCCTCCTCGCCCGGATCGAGCGAGATCGTCGGCGCGGTGCCGGGGAGCGTCTCCTTGCGCGTCTCGTCGCGCGCCTTGAGCTGGAAGATGTGGGCCTGGTCGTCGTGGTTCTCGACGTGCACGTGCACGCGCACGACGTTGCCCTCGACGGTGCCGTCGGCGCCGACGTTCTGCCAGTTGCCGCTCGGGAGGTCATGGTCCTCCAGCCGCACGTCGGTCACGCACACGCGGCACGGACCGAGGTTGAGCTGGTAGGCGCGCTCCTTGCCGTCGATCGTGCCGAGGCCGACGATCTCCTTGCGGTCGTTGAGGCCGTCGGCGTCCTTGAGGTGCCAGCCGGTGTCCGGGACCAGCGAGTCGAGCATCGTGGTCTTGCCGTTCTCGTAGATCCAGGCGCCGTAGCCCTTGAGCGTGCCGAGGTGACCGGTGACGACGGTGCCGTCGGAGTTGACGCCCATCGCGAGCGAGTCGCCGCCGGGGACCCCCGGGATCAGCTGGGCCACGCCGTCGCGCCAGACCGTGGCGCGCGCGATGCGGCCGAGGTCGGACGTCATGCCGGTCACCGTGCGGCCGTCGGCCGAGACGCCGGACGCGCCGCCGCCGAAGCCGGGGTCCGGCAGCTGCGTGAGCGTGTGCGTGAGCGCGTCGTAGGTCACGGCGTGCCCGCAGCCCTCACCGGCGCGCTCGTAGCCGTTGCAGCCGACCGCGAGGCCGTTGTCGTTGATCTTGACCAGCTTCATGGTCTTGCGCTGCGTGGTGGGGACGCCGGCTTCCTCCTGGACGTCCACCATCGGGTTGCCGAGGCGCTTGAGGTAGCCGCGCGGCTGCTCCTTGCTGTCGTACGACCAGCCGACGACCCAGCCGTTGTTGTTGATGCCGACCGCGGTCGAGCTCGTGCCCCCGAGCGTGCCGAGCACGGTCGGCTGCGAGCCGTTCCAGAGGGCGGCGTCGACCTGCGCGAACTGGCGTGCGGCGTAGACGTTGCCGACCGACTGGCCGCGGTCATTGACCGTGAAGACCGTCCCGAAGACGCGACCGGCCGGCAGCTCGAGCGGCTGCACGGCACCGCCCTCGAAGCGGCCCGGCATCTGGTCGAGCTCGCCCGGGTGGCCGAGCGTCACGGCGGAGGCGCCGCCGCGCGCGATGTAGGTGGCGTGAGCGGAGCCGCTGTCGTCGGGCGCGGTCGTGCCGAGATCCATGATCTCGTAGTCGTGCGCGACGAGCACGAGCGCGCGCAGCTCGTCCTGCTCGCCGTCCGCGTCCGTGACGCGCAGGCCGACGTGGTAGCGGCCGGTCTCGGTGTACGTGTGCGTCGCGGTGGGCGTCGTGCCGCCGTTGGTCTCGAACGAGCCGTTGCCGTCGAAGTCCCACTCGTAGCGTGCGATCGGCGCGTCTCCCGGCCGGCTGCGCGTCGCGTCGAACGTAGCGGCCTGCGCCACGTCGAGCGGCTTGGGGCCGTAGTCGAAGATCGCACGCGGCGGGCGCTTGGTCGCGGCGTAGACCTGGAACTCGGCGAACGACAGCACGCGCTGCGGGGCGAGCTGGTTGACCGGGTGGAACAGGCGCACGCGGACGAACCGCACGTCGTCGACCGGCGCGGCCGGCCGCAGCTCGCTCATGCGGTGCATGTGCGCGTCGGTGATCCCCTCGCGCACGACCTCCTTCCACGCCCCGTCCTCCGACGCGACCTCGACGACGATGCGCGTCGCGCGCGAGCCGTCGTTGACCTCGCAGCGGCCCTTGGTCTCGGGCTCGATCGTCGTGCGCGGCGTCGGGTCGATGCCGAACGAGGTCACGCGCACCGCCTGCGGCAACGCGATGTCGATGAAGCCCTCGTCCTTGCCGGTGATGTCGGCCGCCCAGCCGCGCATGCGGTTGCCGTCGGCAATCCGGCTCGGCCCGCAGCCGTTGGCCCGCGACGTGTCGGTGCGCACGACCGCGGCGCCGGCGTTGATGTCGGCCCAGTTGCGGCGCAGGCGGATGTCGGCCTTCGTCGGGCCGTTGACCTCGACGTGCTCGGTGATCGACTCGGCGTAGGCCGGACCGCGCGCGATCAGGTGCGGGTACGTGCCGGCCGGGACGCGCTCGAAGCGGTAGCGGCCGTCGGCGTCGGTCGTCGTCTCATACGGACCCGGGGCGTCGCCGTCGAGGTTCGTGTGGCCACCGAGGCCGACGCGGATGTTGGCGAGCGCCGCACCGGTGTCGCGGTCGGTGACGATGCCGTGCAGCGTGCCCTGGCTCGTGGCGCCGTCCGGCCCGGGCTGCTTGTCGGCCTTCGGCTCGACATCGTCGGCGTCGGTCGTGGACGCGTACCAGCCCATGCCGCGCTCGCCGAACACGCTCCAGATCAGGTCCGCATCGTCACCGTCGTTCAACGCGTGGTCGGCCTGCAGCAGCGCATTGCGGTAGTCGAGGAAGCTCGGCTCGGGCGGCGACAGCTGGAGCGCCATGTAGGCGAGCGACCGGATCCGGTCCTGCCCGTCCATCGGATGCGCGGCCAGGATCGCGCCGCGCAGCTGCCACATCGTCTGGCTCAGGATCTCGCCGTCGTAGTGCGGCTCGGGCCCGCGGATGTCGACCACGCCGTAGTCGGCGTAGGTGAGCCCGCCCGGCGTGACGTTCATGCAGTTCGGGTGCATGACGACGACGGGGCAGTCGATCGCCTCGGTGCGGCCGACGCCGGGCTTGTACAGGTGCGGGCCGATCCACACCTCGCCGGGCGCGGCGGTATCGGCGATCAGGCCGCGGCCCACGAGGTAGTCGAGCGCGAAGAAGTCGGCCAGGCCCTCGTTGAGCGCCCACGACTGGTGCAGGCCCAGCGCGCCCCAGCCGAGCGCGTCCGTGATCGTGCGGCCGATCAGGCCGTGCGTGTACTCGTGGTAGACGACTGACGCGTCGTCGACCGGGTCGAGCGCCGGATACTTGTCCTGCTCGTGGAACAGGAAGGCGTTGAGGACGGGGCTTTCCTTCTCCGGCATCGTGATCATGCCCGCGTTGTTGAGGTGGGCCTGGTCGGGCATGCCGTTCTGGGCCGCGGCGCCGTCCATGACGTTGCCGATGATCGGGTCGTCACCGCGGAAGCCGTCGAACCCGATCGCCGGCGACGCGAGATGGTCGCCGTACTGAGCCAGCAGCGAGAACAGCTGGACGCCGGCCTGCGGGATGTTCGAGCTGTAGCTGCCCTGGCGGTGCGGGCTCCAGGCACAGCCGACGAGCGGGCACTCGGGCTCGAGCTTCCAGGCGTTGCGCGGGTACCGGAAGTCGCCGGTCCCGGCCGCCACGATGTGCTCCCCGGGGTCGACGACGTTGTCGGCGTCGAGGTCGGCCGACACGCGGGCACGCGGGCCGTAGAGCTCGGTGGCGCCCGCGTTGAGGTACGGCTCGAGGTCGATCGTGCGCGCGGTGCCCCCGTTCGCCGCGCCCGGGAAGTTGTCGAAGACGAGGCCCGGCTTCGCATGGTCGACGCGATCGCGGCGGCTGATCTCGGCGCCGCTGTTCGCGTCGATCAGCTGGTCGAGGTACTGCCCGCCCTGCCGGCCGAGGACGCGCCAGGCGAGCTTCAGGTCGCCGGTCGCGGCCGTGAACACGAGCGTCGCCTCCGTGCCCTTCGTCGTGCCGCCGGATGCCTTCGCGGCCGCCGCCTTGGCCGCGGCGGCGTCGAGCTTCGGGGTCCCGGGCTCGGGGAGGTCGTGGCGTGCGCCGCCGGTCACGTTCACGAGCCGCCCGTCGGCGGTCACCGCCGCCCGCAGCGACCCCTCGAGCAGCGGGACGCCGCCGGACTGCTGGGTCCACCGCAGCAGCGTGATGCCGTGGCTCGTGCCGCGGTCCGCGAGCTTCAGCTGCGCGAGGTCCGCGTCGTCGAGGCCGAACACGTCGCGGTGGCGGCGGACGTAGCCGAGCGCCACCTGCTTCGGATCGCGGTCGCTGCGGCGCGTCAGGAACCCGTCGAGCTTGCCGGCGAAGCGCACGCCGCCGGTGCGGCGATCGGTCGCGACGACGCCCGCGGTGCCGAGCCGGCGCGCGGCGCGCGCGCGGCGCTCGCGCACGCGCTGCGGCGTGGCGGTGGGGTGGAAGGCCGCGGGGACGGCGGCGGCGGCGGGACGGGTCGGCGCGGCGCGGTGGCCGGCGGGAGCGATGATCAGGGCGGCCGCAGCGGCGACCGCGGCAGCGAGCAGGCTGGCGATGGCGATCCGGGGGCGGGACATGGCGCGAACGGTCGCGTCCGCGCCCATATCCCCGCATCAGGGGTTCCCCTAGGGTGCGTGCGGAGCGGGCGCCACGAGATCCTCCGAAAGACGGTCGATGAAGGCCGACAATTCGGGGTGTTCGTCCGGCCCCCACTCGGCAGCGAGCTCGCACAGCGCGCCGCGCCGGGCGTCGGCCAGCGCGTCGACGGCGGCGGCACCGTCGGGCGTGAGGCCGGTCGCGCCGTCGCCGCTGTCGGTGATCAACCCGCGGCGGTGGAGCTCGCGGCAGGCGCCGCGGACCTCCTCGACCTCGAGCTCGCTGGACTCGGCGACCGCGCCCACGTCGAGCGTGCGGTCGTGCGCGGTGCGCACGAGGACCCAGCCCTCGAGCGGTGTGACGTCGAGCCCCGAGCGGGTCGTCGTGCGGCGGACGAACTCCTCGGCGCCCTCGCGGCCGACGAGCTGACTGAGCTCGCGCGCCACCGTGCGCACCGACTCCGGGTGCTCGGGCGTCGCGAAGGCCTCATGCATGCCGGCGGTGGCGACGGTCTGGCGCAGCGGGCGCTCCTCGAGCAGCCACGTGAGCAGGAACGCGAACGCGATCACGAACGCCGCCACGAGGAACACGAGGTCGAGCGCATCGGTGAACGATGGGATGCGCGGGGTGCCGCCCGCCAGCAGGTCGTCGAACCGCTGGGTGAAGATCGAGCCGAGGATCGCGGTGCCGATCGAGCCGCCGATCGAGCGGAACAGCGTCGCGCCCGACGTCGCGACGCCGAGCTGCTCGTACGGCACCGCGTTCTGCACCGCGAGCACGAGCACCTGCATCGTCATCCCCAGCCCGAGGCCGAGCACGAACATCTCGCCCGCCGCCCGGGTCGTGCTGGTACCGGCGTCCATCGTGCTCAGCGCGAGCATCCCCAGGCACGCGACCGCGGTTCCCGCGATCGGCCACGCCTTGTAGCGGCCGGTGCGGGAGATGATCTGGCCCGAGGCGATCGACGCGATCAGCACGCCGGCCATCAGCGGCACGAGCTGGAGGCCGGACTCGGTGGGCGAGGCGCCGCGGACGACCTGCTGGAACAGCGGCAGGTACGTGAGCGCGCCGAACAGCGCGAAGCCGACGACGAGGCCGATCGCGCTCGTCACGACGAAGACGCGGTTGCGGAACAGCTCCGGCGGCAGCACCGGCTCCGGCGCGCGCCGCTCGACGGCCGCGAACGCCACCAGCCCGGCCACGGCCGCGACGCCGAGGCCGACGATGAACGGCGAGTTCCAGTCGTACGACGTGCCGCCAAGCGTGGTGGCGAGCACGATCGCGGTCAGCGAGACGGCGAGCAGCAGCGTGCCGAGGTAGTCGACGGCGTGCTCGACGCGCTCGCGCACGCCTGGGAGCGTGAGCGCCAGCACGACCATCGCGGCGATGCCGAGCGGCAGGTTCACGTAGAAGATCCAGCGCCACGACAGGTGCGACGTGAAGAAGCCGCCGATCAGCGGCCCGGCCACGCTCGACACGCCGAACACGGCGCCGAACAGCCCGACCCATTTGCCGCGCTCGCGCGGCGGCACGACGTCGCCGATCGCGGCCTGGGCGGAGACCATGAGACCACCGCCGCCGAGCCCCTGGATCGCCCGGAACGCGATCAGCTCGGTCATCCCTTGCGCGAGGCCACAGAGCGCCGAGCCGATCAGGAACAGCACGAGCGCGATCTGCAGCACGATCTTGCGCCCGTAGAGGTCGCCGAGCTTGCCGTAGAGCGGTGTGACGGCGGTGATCGCGAGCAGGTACGCGGTCACGACCCAGGAGATGTGCTCGAGCCCGCCGAGGTCCTCGACGATCGTCGGCAGCGCGGTGCTGACGATCGTCTGATCGAGCGACGCCAGCAGCATCACCATCATGAGTCCGCTCGCTACGAGCAGGACTCCCCGCCGGTCAGTTGTGGTGGACACCCGATCGCTCATCTACCCGCGAGCTACCATTGGATAAGCCGCGCGCAGCCCCTGAGGCCGTCCTTCCGGGCGCGCGCCGTTGATCTTCCCGAGCGTACGCCGCATGGTGGCCGGTGCGCTCGTCCGCTACGAATCCGGAGGTAAGCCGTATGCCAGTTGAAGAGAAGCTCTCTCTCGAGGGCGTCGTCGAGGAGTCCCTGCCGAACCTGATGTTCCGCGTCGAGCTCGACAATGGGCATTCCGTCCTCGCCCACATGGCCGGCCGCATGCGCCGCGCCCGCATCCGCGTGAACCCGGGCGACCGCGTCCGCGTCGAGGTCTCGCCGTACGACCTCAGCCGCGCCCGGCTCATCTACCGCCTCAAGTAAGCGCCCGCCGGACCAGCGCGTCGAGCGCCCGGTCCGGCAGCACGCGGGCGAGCACCGCTCGCACCCGGGCCTCGCGCCCGACCACGTACCGCGTGCGCGGTCGGCTCGCCGTGAGGGCGTGGCCGACCGCTTCGGCTACCGCCTCCGG
>Ga0075428_100008954_pt1 | contig 11106 bp, 12 predicted proteins | sample RhiMetdeltSRZDD2_FD_75291 | JGI IMG/M metagenome (GOLD analysis project Ga0075428, IMG submission 75291) | Populus rhizosphere microbial communities from Tennessee, USA - Rhizosphere MetaG P. deltoides SRZDD2 | ecosystem: Host-associated > Plants > Roots > Rhizosphere > Soil | place: USA... | reverse complement strand
GGGCGGGAGCGATCGTGTCCAAGGATGCCGAGCTGGGCCAGCTGGTCGACAAGTCGGTGTTCCCGGGGTTCCAGGGCGGGCCGCTCGACCACGTGATCGCCGCCAAGGCCGTGGCCTTCCACGAGGCGCTGCAGCCGTCGTTCGCCGAGTACGCCCGCCAGATCGTGGCCAACGCCGTCGCGTTGGCCCAGGCGCTGGCCGAGTCCGGGCTGCGGCTGGTGTCCGGCGGCACCGACAACCACCTGATGCTGGTCGACCTGCGGTCCTTCGACGAGGAGCTGTCAGGGAAGAAGGCCCGCCTCGCGCTCGATCGGGCCGGCATCAGCCTCAACGAGAACACCGTGCCCGACGACCCGCGCCCGCCGTACATCACCAGCGGCCTGCGCATCGGCACGCCGCCGGTGACCACCCAGGGCATGCGGGAAGACGAGATGGCCGAGATCGGCTCGTTCATCCATCGGGTGCTCACCCACCGCGAGGACGACGCCGAGATCGCCGCCGTGCGCGACGAGATCGGGGCGCTCTGCTCGAAGTACGCGCCCTACCCGCCGGCCCACTAGCAGGGACGTCGGAGCGCAGGCCGTGGACCGGGGCTACATCGCCGCTACCGGGGCCGCGTTCCTGGTCTCGTTCCTCACCATGCCCGTGCTGCGGCGGCTGGCGTTCCGCATCGGCGCCGTCGTGGAACCCGACGCCCGCCGGGTCCACACCCGTCCGACAGCCGTGCTCGGTGGCGCCGGGATCATGGCCGGCTTCCTCGCCGGCATGGGCGCCGCGTGGCTCAGCGGCGAGTTCCGCCCGGTGTTCGAGACCATCGCCCCGCCGCTGGGGGTGGTGCTGGCGGCCATCGCGATCTACCTGGTCGGCCAGCTCGACGACCTGCGGGATGTGTCGGCGCCGGCGAAGATGGCCGGGATCGTGCTGTCCGGCAGCATCCTGTCGATCGCGGGCGTCAGCATCCTGTTCTTCCGGATCCCCTTCTTCGGGCTGTTCTCGCTCTCGCCCGACCTCTCCGCCCTGATCACCGTGGTGTGGGTGGCCGGTCTGGCCAACGCCATCAACTTCATCGACGGGCTCGACGGCCTGGCCGGTGGCATCGTCGCCATCGCCGCGGGTGCCTTCCTGCTGTGGACCGAGCACTTGAACGACACCGGCATCATCGACAACGGCAACGTCGGGCCGTTGATCGCCGCCTGCGTGTTGGGGACCTGCCTCGGCTACCTGCCCTGGAACATCTTCCCGGCCAAGATCTTCATGGGCGACGCGGGGGCGCTCCAGCTCGGGCTGCTGATGGCGGCGGCCACCATCGCCGTGGGCGGCAACTCCGACGTCCCCACCAGCGGCCAGGCCTACTTCTTCTTCGCGCCGCTGTTCCTGCCGCTGGTGATCCTCGGGGTGCCCATGATCGACACGGCCTGGGCCATCATCCGCCGGGCCTCCCGCCGGTCGGGGGTGTCGATCGCCGACAAGGGCCACCTGCACCACCGGCTGATGGCGCTGGGCCACGGCCAACGGCGCAGCGTCCTGATCCTGTGGACCTGGACCGCCCTGCTCTCGGCCCTCGTGCTCTACCCGACCTACACCCGGCGGGGCGACGCCATCGTCCCACTGGGCATCGCGGCCCTGGCTCTGGGTCTCTACACCCTGTTCGCGCCGGGCATCCGCAGCCGCCGCGCCAACGGCGAGGCCGAGCCGCCGGCCAGCGCGGCCAGCGTCCCGACCAGCGCACCGCCGGCCCCGGCCGGCCGCGGCCGAGAGTGGGAGTGGGATCGGCAGACCCATTAGGGTGCGGCGGATCACGACCACTTGCCATGGAAAGACAAGGATTTGGCGCGTCGCGAACATAATCCGCTAGATTGCGAAATCATTCACAAGCGTCCCCGCGATCTCGGGTGGCCGAGGGTGCTAGGAGCGAGAGTTGGCTGATCACTCCGTCAGGCGTGAACTGAACCAAGGCGCCGGTGACGCCCTCTCGATGGCCGTCGAGCTCGCCGTGACGCCGGCTCTGTTCGCCTTCCTGGGGTGGCGCCTCGACCTCTGGCTGGGGACCTCACCGCTGCTGCTGCTGGTGCTGTTCGTCTTCACCGTCTGCTACGAGATCTGGAAGCTGTTCCTGCGCTACGACGCCAAGATGCGCGAAGAGGAAGCCAAGCTCCCGGGTCGCGCCCGCCGGGAAGGGCCGTCGTCGTGAAGATCACCGCTGCCGACCTGCACGCACCGGCTCCGGACGCGCCGGCCGTCGAGCGGGAGCTGGCCTTCGACATGGCCAAGCGGGGGGCGTGGGTGGCGCCGGCCGTCGTGGCCGCCGCGGCCATCCTGTGGGGTGGGGACGGCGCGTGGTCGGCGCTGGTGGCCGTGGGCATCGTGCTGGTCAACCTGCTGCTGGCCGCCGTGTCGCTCTCCTGGGCGGCCCGCCGGTCGCTCACGCTGCTCATGGCGGTGGCCCTGGGCGGCTTCGCCGTGCGCATGGGCCTGGTGACGGTGGTCATGCTGCTGGTCCGGAACCAACCGTGGATCGACCTCGTCGCCCTCGGCGTGACCGTCCTCGTGACCCACTTGGGGCTCCTGTTCTGGGAGCTGCGCTACGTGTCCGCAACGCTCGCCTTCCCCGCGCTCAAGCCGGCCGACAAGGAGGCTCTGCACCCGTGATCCTCGGCTTGGAGTTCCCGCCGATCAGCCACGTGACGGAATGGCCGACCTGGTTCGGCAGTGGCCCCTTCGCCGTCAACAAGGTCGTCTTCCTGATGTGGGTCTCCGTGGCCCTGGTCTTCGGGTTCCTCTACATCGGGGGCCGGCAGCAGGCGCTGGTGCCCCGGGGTGTGCAGAACGCGGCCGAGGTGACGGTGGACTTCGTGCAGGACAGCATCATCCTGCAGACCATCGGTCCCGACGGCCTGGGCTTCACGCCGTTCCTGCTGACGCTGTTCACCTTCGTCTTCACCTGCAACATCTGGGAGATCGTGCCGGGCGTCCAGATGCCGGTGAACGCCCGCATCGCCCTGCCGGCCTTCATGGCGGTGCTGGTCTGGTTCATCTATCACACCGTCGGGATCGCGAGTCAGGGGCCGTTCCGCTACTTCAAGTCGGCGGTCTTCCCTCCCGGCGTGCCCTGGTACGCGATGTGGTTGGTGGCGCCGATCGAGTTCGCCCAGATCCTGATCGTCCGGCCGCTGTCACTGGCGGTCCGGCTCTTCGCCAACATGATCGCCGGCCACCTCCTGCTGGTCAGCTTCGCGGTGATCACCCAGGCGCTGTTCGAGGCCACCATCGTCGGCGCCGCCCTGCCTTTCGCCCTGCTGATCGCGCTCACCGCCTTCGAGGTGCTGGTGGCGTTCCTGCAGGCCTACATCTTCACGATCCTCGCCGCCGTCTACATCGGTGGCGCCATGCACCCCGAGCACTGAGCAACCCGAAGGAGAGGAATCCCGTGCTGCAACTCCTCGCCCAGCAGGCCGAAGGCGAACTCGTCGAGGGACTCACCGCCGTCGGCCGAGGCATCGTCTACGGCGGGGCCGCCATCGGCCCCGGCATCGGCATCGGGCTCGTCGTCGGCAACGCGATCACCGCCATGGCCCGCCAGCCGGAGGCGGCCGGCATGGTGCGAACCACCATGTTCCTCGGCATCGCGTTCACCGAGGCGCTGGCCCTGTTCGGCTTCGTCCTCGCCTTCATCATCTCGGGCTGAGGAGGTCGGCCGTGCGCACTCGCACCTTGTTCGCCGGACTGCTGCTCGCCGTCGTCGGCCTCGTGCTCTGGGCACCGGCCGCGGGGGCCCAGGACAGCGGCAGCAGCGAAGAGAACCTGTCGGAGGAGACCCGGCACTGCATCGAGGCGGCCGAGGCGGCCGACGATCCCGAGGCCTGCCAGGAGGCGCCGAACCCCATCCTGCCCGCCACCGACGAGCTCTTCTGGGGCGGTGCCAGCTTCGTGATCCTGTTCTTCCTGATGCGCAAGTTCGCCTACCCGGCCATCAAGCAGGGCATGGAGGCCCGGGCCGAGCGCATCCGCACCGACCTCGAGGCGGCCCAGAGCCAGCACGAGGAAGCCGAGACGGTCCTCGCCGAGTACCGAGCGAAGCTGAACGACGCCCGGGCCGAGGCCGGCCGCATCATCGAGGAAGCCCGCCAGGCGGCCGACGGCCTCCGGCGCGACCAGGAGCAGCGCCTCCAGGCCGAGCTGGCCGACATGCGGCAGCGGGCCATCGCCGACATCGAGGCCGCCAAGACGCAGGCCGTGGCCGACCTCCGGGGCGAGGTCGCGGAGCTCGCGATCGGTGCCGCCGAGATCGTCGTCCGGCACAACCTCGACGACGCGACGCAGGTCCAGCTGGTCGAGGACTACATCGACCAGGTCGCGGCCCGGAGCTCATAGGAGTCGCAGGAGAACGCCATGGCAGATGACCGCACGCTCGCCTACGCCGATGCCCTCTTCGCCGTCGCCGGGGCCGAAGGGACCCTGCGCGACGTCGAGGAGGAGCTGTTCCGCTTCTCGCTCGCGCTCGAGGGCTCGGACGAGCTGCGCGAAGCGCTGATCGACACCCACATCCCGGCGGCACGGCGCCAGCAGATCGTCGAGGACCTGCTCGGCGCGCACGCTCTGCCGGTGACCGTCGCCCTGGTGTCGATGGTGGTCGGCGCGGGGCGCACCCGCGACCTGCCCGCGATCGTCCGCCAGCTGGTCGAGCGCAGCGCCGCCGAGGCCGACAAGGAGGTCGCCGAGGTGCGGGTGGCCGTCGAGCTGACGGCCGACCAGCGCAAGCGGCTGACCGCGGCGTTGAACAAGGCGACCGGCAAGAAGGTGGAGCTCAAGGTCATCGTCGACCCGTCCGTGATGGGCGGGGCGGTCGCCCAGGTGGGCGACACGGTGATCGACGGGTCCGTGCGTAGTCGTCTCGAGCAGCTCAAGCACGCTTTGTAGGAGAAGGAACGATCCGATGGCAGAGCTGACCATCAACACCGCCGACATCGCGGCGGCGCTGCGCAAGAACCTGGAGGACTTCAAGCCCGACGTCGAGACGGCGCAGGTCGGGCGGGTGGTCGAGGTCGGCGACGGCATCGCGCGCGTCGCGGGCCTTCCCGAGGCGGCCGTCAACGAGCTGCTGGAGTTCGAGTCCGGCGTGCTCGGTCTGGCCCTCAACCTCGACGAGGAGTCCATCGGCACCGTCGTGCTCGGCGATGCAGCGGAGGTCAAGGAGGGCCAGACCGTCAAGGCCACCCACCGCATCCTGTCGGTGCCCGTGGGAGACGGTCTGCTGGGCCGGGTGGTCGACGCGCTCGGCCTGCCGATCGACGGGAAGGGTGCACTCGGCAACGTCGCCGAGCGCCGCTTGGAGATCCAGGCCCCGGGCATCACCGGTCGCAAGCCGGTGCACGAGCCGCTCCAGACCGGCATCAAGGCCATCGACTCCATGACGCCGATCGGCCGCGGCCAGCGCGAGCTGATCATCGGCGACCGCAAGACCGGCAAGACCACGGTGGCGGTCGACACGATCATCAACCAGCGCGGCCTGGGCGTGAAGTGCATCTACGTCGCCGTGGGCCAGAAGGAGTCGACGGTCGCCAACACCGTGGCCACCCTCGAGCAGCACGGCGCGATGGACTACACGGTGGTCGTCGTGGCCGGCGCCTCCGACCCGTCGCCGTTCAAGTACCTGGCGCCCTACGCGGGCTGCGCGATGGGGCAGCACTGGATGGAGCACGGTGAGCACGCCCTCGTGGTCTACGACGACCTGTCCAAGCAAGCCGAGGCCTACCGCCAGATCTCGCTGCTGCTGCGCCGGCCGCCGGGCCGCGAGGCTTATCCCGGCGACGTGTTCTACCTGCACAGCCGGCTGCTGGAGCGGGCCGCGAAGCTGAACGACGAGAAGGGCGCCGGTTCGCTGACCGCGCTGCCGATCATCGAGACCAAGGCCGGCGACATCTCGGCCTACATCCCGACCAACGTGATCTCGATCACCGATGGCCAGATCTACCTCCAGGAAGCCCTGTTCAAGTCGGGTGTGCGGCCGGCCTTCGACACCGGCCAGTCGGTGTCCCGAGTCGGTGGTGCGGCCCAGATCAAGGCCATGAAGAAGGCGGTGGGCACCCTCAAGGGCGACCTGTCGCAGTTCCGTGAGCTCGAATCGTTCGCAGCCTTCGGATCCGAGCTGGACAAGGTGTCGCAGGCTCAGCTGGACCGGGGCTACCGGCTGGTCGAGCTGCTCAAGCAGCCGCTGAACAGCCCGATGCCGGTCGAGGAGCAGGTCGTGTCGCTGTACGCGGGCACTCAGGGCTATCTCGATCCCGTCCCGGTCGGCGAGGCGAGCCGCTTCGAGGCCGAGCTGCTCGAGTACGTCGGGGCCCGTCATCGGGACATCCTCGATGCCATCCGGGAGACCGGCGACATCCCTGACGAGGCCGCCTTCGAGGGGGCCATCAAGGAGTTCGCCGAGCAGTTCTCCTGGGAAGAGGCCGCTGACTCGACCGACGCCGGCGACAGCCCCCAGGACCGGACGTGACCGTGGCCATCTCCGGAGGCACCTGATGGCTGGCGGTCAGGAGAGGGAGCTGCGGCGACGCATCCGCTCGGTGCAGTCGACCAAGAAGATCACCAAGGCGATGGAGCTCATCGCCGCCAGCCGCATCGTCCGGGCCCAGCAACGGGTGGCCGCGGCTCGGCCCTACAGCGAGCGCATCACGGAGGTCATCCGCAACCTCGCGGCGGCCGGCGCCGGCGGCGACTCTCCGCTGCTGATGGAGCGGGAGCAGATCGGCACCGTCGCCTACGTGGTCATCGGGGCCGACCGGGGGTTGTGCGGCGCGTACAACAGCTCGGTGATCCGGGCCGCCGAGCGGTCGATGCAGCGCCAGCAGGCCGAGGGTCGCCGGACCCGCCTGGTCACCGTCGGCCGCAAGCCGACCGCGTACTTCCGCTTCCGGGGCTGGTCCATCGACCGTGCCTTCCAGGGGTTCACCGACCAGCCGCGCTACGGCGACGCCCGAAGCATCGCCGAGTACGTCATCGAGCAGTTCGAGGGCGGCGAGTACGACCTGGTCGAGCTGGTCTACACCCAGTTCCTGTCGGCCGCCTCGCAGCGGGTGGCGGTCCGGCGCTTCGTGCCCCTCGACCGTTCGATGATCGAGGAGGCCGCGGCCGCGGCCCCGGAGGGGCCTCGGGCCGGCTACGAGTTCGAGCCCGACCCGCAGGAGATCCTCGATCGCCTCCTGCCCCGCTACGCCGAAGCCCGCCTGTACGCCGCTCTGCTCGACGGGGCAGCCTCGTTCCTGGCCGCCCAGCAGAGGGCCATGAAGTCGGCCACCGACAACGCCGAGGAACTGATCACCAAGTACACCCGGGCCATGAACCGGGCCCGCCAGGACGCGATCACCACCGAGATCATGGAGATCGTGGGTGGTGCCGAGGCGCTGCGGGCGGCCAAGTCCGATGGCTCCGACCTGCTGGTCGACCGCGCGCTGATGTCCGCCGACATCCTCATCGACTCCCTCACCGACGCCTAGGAGCACCTGACCATGACTGTGACCGAGACTGCGCCCAAGGACGGCCGCGTCGTCGCCATCGCCGGCCCGGTCATCGACGTCGAGTTCCCCCCTGATGCCGTTCCCGCCATCAACATCGCCCTGGAGATGACGGTCGAGGTCGACGGCGAGGACGTGGTGGTGCGGTCCGAGGTCGCCCAGCAGATCGGCAACTCCCGGGTGCGGGCCATCTGCCTGCGGCCCACCGACGGCCTGATCCGGGGCACGACCGTCCACAACCTCGGGACCGGCCTGACGATGCCGGTCGGCGACGGCGTGCTGGGCCACGTGCTCAACGTCATCGGCCAGCCGCTCGACGTCGCCGAGCTGGACGACAGCAAGATCGAGGACCACTGGCCGATCCACCGCGATGCGCCGGACTTCGACAGCCTCGACCCCAAGAAGGAGATGTTCGAGACCGGTATCAAGGTCATCGACCTCCTCACGCCCTACCTGCAGGGCGGCAAGATCGGATTGTTCGGTGGGGCCGGCGTGGGCAAGACCGTGCTGATCCAGGAGATGATCCGCCGGGTGGCCCAGGAGCACGGCGGCGTGTCCGTGTTCGGCGGGGTCGGCGAGCGGACCCGTGAGGGCACGGACCTCTTCCTGGAGATGCAGGAGTCGGGGGTGCTCGAGAAGGCGGCCCTGGTGTTCGGCCAGATGGACGAGCCGCCCGGTGTACGGCTGCGGGTCGCGCTGGCGGCGCTGACCGTCGCCGAGTACTTCCGGGACGCGAAGGGCCAGGACGTCCTGCTGTTCATCGACAACATCTTCCGCTTCGTGCAGGCGGGGTCCGAGGTCTCGACGCTGCTCGGCCGCATGCCGTCAGCGGTCGGCTACCAGCCGACCCTGGCCGACGAGATGGGCGAGCTGCAGGAGCGCATCACCTCGACCCGGGGCCGGTCGATCACGTCGCTGCAGGCGGTGTACGTCCCCGCCGACGACTACACCGACCCGGCGCCGTTCACCACCTTCACCCACCTGGACGCCACCACCGAGCTGAGCCGCGACATCGCGGCGCTCGGCATCTACCCGGCCGTCGACCCGCTGGCCTCGACGTCGACCATCCTCTCCCCCGAGGTGGTCGGTGACCGCCACTACGCCGTGGCCCGCCGGGTCCAGGAGATCCTCCAGCGCTACAAGGAGCTGCAGGACATCATCGCGATCCTGGGCCTGGACGAGCTGTCCGAGGAGGACAAGGTCACGGTGTCGCGGGCCCGCAAGATCCAGCGCTTCCTGTCCCAGCCGATGTTCGTGGCCGAGACCTTCACCGGCCTCCCCGGCATCTTCACCTCGGTCGAGGACACGGTGTCGTCCTTCGAGGCCCTGGTGCAGGGCGAGCTCGACGACCTGCCCGAGCAGGCGTTCCTGAACGTGGGCGGGGCCGAGGACGCGAAGCGCAAGGCGCAGCAGCTGCGCGAGCAGACGGGCGAGTGACGAGAGTGACGCGAGTGCCACCCGTGCCGCGGATCGTGGAGGCTGCGAGCCGATGACGCTGCAGGTCGAGCTGGTGTCGCCGGAACGGATCCTGTACTCCGGCGAGGCCGAGATGGTCATCGCCCGCACGGTCGGAGGCGGCGAGATCGCCTTCATGACCGGGCACGCGCCCTTCGTCGGCGCCCTCGACATCGCCCTGGTGACCATTCGGTCGGAGGGGGGCGACGAGGTCGTGGCGGTGCACGGCGGCTTCGTGGAGGTCTCGGCCAACCCCGAGGCCAGCCGCAGTGATGGCGGTTCCAGCGACGCGGCCCCCGCGACCCGGGTGACGATCCTGTCGGACGTCGCCGAGCTCGGCCGACAGGTCGACGTGGGCCGGGCGGAGCAGGCCCGCGACCAGGCCGAGGCCACGCTCCGCGAGTCGTCAGACGACGAGGGAGCCCACCTCGCCAGCCGCCGGGCGACGGTTCGCCTGGCCGCCGCCAACGCCCCCGGCTGAACCGCTTTCATCGCCTACGGACGACCCCCGCCCAGCGCGGTGTGGTCCTCGCCTCGGGGAGCCGACGCATGGCGGCCCGCCGCTGGCGACGGATCCGACTCGCCGAGTGCCGGGCGAGTGTCACGAGAGCCTCACGAGCGGCCGGATCGCCCGCGGGCGGTCGGTAGCGTTCAGGCCGATGCCGGAGCTTGCCACGGGGCGACGACGGCGTCTCGCCGAGGAGCTGGCCGAGGTCGGGCTGCCCTGGTCCGGTGACGACGCCCTGCACGAGATGCTGCTCGAGGAGATCGACCGGGCGCTGCGCCCGCCGATCCACGAGCGCCGCATCCCGAGCAGCGGCACGATCGCCGAGCCCCGGTCCGACCCTGAGACCTGGGGGCCGGGCTCGCAGCTCGACATCACCCGCAAGACCATCGTCCACCAGCCGCTGCCGGCCGCACGGCGCTTCGCCGACGGGCTCTCGAGCTGGATCATCCGCCGCACCGACGGCACCAACGACTGGCTGGTCTTCGACCGGCCGGCCGGTTCGGAGCGTGACCTCGTCGTGCTGGCCAGCGTGTTCGAGGCCACCATCGTGCAGCGCCATCCCGCCGGCCCGGTGCGGGTGGTCGGCAGCTTCGGCGTGCTCCGCTGGGACGGGTTCAGCTGGCACCACGAGCCCCCGGTCCGCAGCTGGATCGACACGCTCGCCGCGTGCGCGGTCGACGGCAACGCCGAGGTCGTCGAGGCGCTGCTGGAGTTCGCCGTGCACGACCTGGGATCGCTCGGCATCGGTGCCCTCCTCGTCTACCGGCCCGACCCCACGGCGAGCCCGACGGTCGAAGAGCTCCTGCCGCCACCACCGGCCCTGCAGATCCGCCGCGCCACGCACCTCGGTCCGCTCCGCCACGCCCTGGCCCAGATCGACGGGGCGGCGATGTTCGACGCCGACGGCGTGCTGCGGCAACTCGGTGTCCGGCTGATCCCGAGCGCGGCCGCCGAGCAGACCGTCGAGGCGTTCGGCGGCACCCGTCACACCTCGGGCCGCCGCTACAGCCGAGACGATCCCCGGGCCACGGTGATCGCCGTCAGCGAGGACGGACCGGTGAGCGTCCTGCGCAACGGGAAGGTCCTAGGCCACTCCCACGACGGCGAGCACCCCTGACGAGTGCCGCCCTGGAGGCTGCGGTCAACGCCGCCATGAGGCTCCTCGGTTGAAGGGATACTGAGTCCGTGCCGAACGCCCCGGACGTCGACCCCGTCGGAGGGGGGCCGCCGTTCAAGCTGGGCGACGGGCCGAACCTGATCCTGGTCGGCGTCGACGGCACCGAGACCTCGTTACGTGCCGGGGCTTACGCCGGCGGCCTGGCCCGGCGCCAGGGGTCGCGGCTGATCGTCCTCTACGTGGCCACCACACCGTCGCTGTACGGCATGGCACCTGGCGCTGCGGTTGTCGCCGAGGCCCAGAGCGAGACCAGCCGCCAGCTCGCGCACCAGGTCGAGGAGGGCGCCGCGTACTACGGCGTGGACGCAACCTTCGAGCTCCGCCACGGCGACCCGTTCACCGAGTTCTCACGGATCGCCGACGAGACCCACGCGGACTCGGTGATCGTCGGGGTGTCGACGCACGCCGGCCATCGGATCCTCGGCTCGCTGGGGCTCAGGCTGGTCCGTGCC
>Ga0075428_100008947_pt1 | contig 11112 bp, 12 predicted proteins | sample RhiMetdeltSRZDD2_FD_75291 | JGI IMG/M metagenome (GOLD analysis project Ga0075428, IMG submission 75291) | Populus rhizosphere microbial communities from Tennessee, USA - Rhizosphere MetaG P. deltoides SRZDD2 | ecosystem: Host-associated > Plants > Roots > Rhizosphere > Soil | place: USA... | reverse complement strand
GCTCGAGGCCACGGCGGGCCTCTTGAACCGGACGGAAGGGGTGTACGGTGACCCGTGACACGACAAGAGCCCCTACGTGTCGGGCCAACGGTTGGCTCGGGAGCGGTGCTTCGGACCCTGGTAGCGCGTCATCCACAAGCGCCTGAACCAGGAGGAACACCATGGCTCCCATCGACTCCCCGTCTGTGACCATGCTTCGTCCAGCCCCGAGGGGAGGCCCCGGGGGCGACAGCGCCAGTGTCGTGGTCTGGCTACGTGGCGAACACGACATCTCGACCGTGGCCGCGCTGTCAGAAGCGATGGATCGGGCGATCATGCTCGACGACGCCGATGTCGTGGCCGACCTGAGCGACGTGCAGTTCATGGGTGTCGCAACTGTCGCTGTCTTGCGCCGCGCCAAGGATCTCCTACGAGCACGGTCGCGGTGCCTGGTGCTGCGATCTCCGCCAGCGTGCGCGATCCGGCTGCTGGAGCTGTGCGGCGACGCGGATCTTCTCGCCTCTGGCGATGCCACGCCGACCGACGCCCTCGGCGCCGTGTCATCGGTGGTGGCCAACCACCGGGACGAGGAGCTCAGGGCGACCGTTGCTGGTCGTGGGGCTCCGTGAGCTGTGGCGGGCGAACGGCGCCTGCGGATCCTGTCCCTGCTGGTCGGCAGCTCGGCCCCCGACCTCGGAACCAAGCTGCTGTGCGAGGTCGCGCTCGACATCACCACAATGAGCGGAGCGGGGATCATGCTGATGGACGGCGACCTGCCCCGGGGCTCGGTGTGCACCTCCAACGGTGTCAGCGCCCTGATCGAGGACCTGCAGTACGCGCTCGGTGAGGGGCCGTGCGTAGACGCGTTCTCCCAGGACCGACCGGTCCTCGAACCGGACCTGGCTGATCCCGACGTGCCCCGGTGGCTCGCCTTCGCTGGCCCCGCACTCAACGCCGGGGTGCGGGCCATCTTCGGGTTCCCTCTTCGAGTTGGCGCGGTCCGCCTCGGCGCCCTCAACCTCTACCGGGACTGGCCGGGACCCCTCGACGACGACCAGCACGCCGACGCCCTGGTGATGGCCGACGTCGCCGCCCAATCTCTCCTCGTCCTCCAAGCGGACGCGCCACCGGGCAGCCTGGCTGCCGCGCTGATGGCCGACGCCGACTTCCACTACGTCGTACACCAGGCCGCAGGCATGGTGGCCGCCCAACTCGACACCAGCGTCGCGAACGCGCTCATCCGGCTCCGGGCCTACGCCTTCGCCAACGACCGTCCCCTCACCGACGTCGCCCGGGACGCAGTAGCCAGGAAGCTGCGCTTCGACACCCAAGACCGCGACGAGGACCCCGAACCGTGAAGCATCCCTGCTTCCCTGAGAGATCCGCAGCCGTCATAACATCAGAGCCGAGTCACGCTCCTGCGTCAGCGATGGCCCTCCCGTCGGGGCCGACGTGACTGGAGGGCCGATGCCCAGAGAAACGACGCTCGCCAAGACCCTCGTCGAGTTGGCCGACACCCTCGTGGCCGACTTCGACGTCGTCGAGCTCCTCACCGTGCTCACCGACGGCTGCATCGACGTCCTCGACGTCGGAGCCGCCGGCCTCATGCTCGTCGCGCCCGATGGCGACCTGCGAGTCATGGCCTCCTCCAGCGAGACCATGCGCGTCCTCGAGCTGTTCGAGCTGCAATCCCGAGAAGGCCCCTGCCTGGACTGCTACCGCACCGGCCAACCCGTCCTCAACCAGGACCTCGCCACCGCTGCCGACCGCTGGCCCCGCTTCGCCCCTGAAGCCCACGCCGCCGGATTCCGAACAGTTCACGCCCTGCCCATGCGGCTACGTGGCACAGTGCTCGGCGCCCTCAACCTGTTCCACATCCATCCCGGCGACATGCGCCACGCCGACATCGACGCCGCCCAAGCCATGGCCGACGTCGCCACCATCGCCATCCTCCAGCACCGCGCCACCCACGAGGCCCAGATCCTCAACGAACAGCTCAACCAGGCCCTCAACAGCCGCATCGTCATCGAACAAGCCAAAGGCATGCTCGCCGAACGGCTCGACGTCGGCATGGAACAAGCCTTCACGCGGCTACGCCACCACGCCCGTAACCACAACCTGCGCTTGGTCGACGTCGCCCACAACATCATCGACGGCACCCTCGCCGCCACAACGCTCGACCCACCCCCATCCCCACCCGCCAGAGCCTCCTGACAAGCCTCGGGGCAATCCCCTCAGCCCCCTCGTCAGCGCACCCCACGCACCCGGAGCGCCGCTACGCCGAAGCGGCCAGCCCGGTGCCTAGCGACCATCACACCCGGCTGAGCTGGGCAGACCGGACGTGCGGAGGGGAGGGGGAAGGCCTTCCTTCCCCCTCCGACGGGTCCAATCTCCCCGGGTGTGGTGCGGCTCAGGGCGCCAGGCAGACCGGCAGTCGGTGGCTGCCGCCTTGCCCGTGATCCTGTCCGTCCAGCCCGTCGAACTGACAGGTCTGCTCGCCCTCGGCGCTGGCTGGGGACGGCGCCACAGCCGCAAGTAGTGACAGGCCAAAGCCGACGGCGAGCACGGCGGCCAGTCTTCTGGTCGTTCTGATCATGTGGAAGGTCCAGACGTAGTAGGAAGCCGAGCGCTCGACGAGCGTTCGGACCGGCGAAGCGGTGCTCCGCCGGACGTGTTCGGCACCCTCGGAGCGATCGGATGCATACGAGACGGCCCTTCAAGCCCGAGGGAGGCTCAGAGGGCGAGGAGTTGGTCGAGGGCGCGGGTGATCGGCCACGCGCCGCTCGACGTGTTGGACACGACGGTGTGGGTCAGGTCGCGGGCCCGGTCGTGAACGGTCCGGAACGAGACGCCGGCGTCGTAACCCTCCAGCATCACCACGTCGTCCCGTGACTCGTGGAGCCAGAACCCGAGGCCGTAGCGCATGGACTCCGTCACGGCGTGGCTCCGGGGTCGGAGCATCCGCTCCACCCACTCCTGCGACACGATCCGCCCGCTGAACAAGGCGGTCCAAAGCGCCCGGATGTCCGAGACAGTGCTGTAGATGCCGCCGTCGCCGCTGCCGCGGACCGGTAGGTGCAGGACGTTGGTGCGGAGCCCCTCCGTCGCGAGGTAGCCGACGGCCGTCCGCCCGGGCAGCTCGTCCGACCGGTCGAAGGCCGTGTCGTGCAGCCCCGCCCGCCGGCACAGCTGCTCGACGAGCTCGTGGAACGGGGTCCCCGCCACCCGCTCGGCGATCAGGGCCAGGACGACGTAGCCGCTGTTGCAGTACGCGAACCGCTCGCCGGGCGGGAACTTGGGCGGATGGCCGTCGAGCAGGGGCAGGTACCCGGCGGTGGTGGCCAGCTCGTGGACCGGGACCGGCAGCAGGTCCTCGTCGACGTCGTGCCCGTCCTCCTCGTCCAGGTAGTCGCCGATGCCCGAACGGTGCCCGAGCAGGTCCTCGATCGTGGCGGCCTCGGCGATCAGAGGCAGGTCCGCGCCGAGGACCGATCGGGCGCTCGTGCCGGGCTCCAGCCGCCCCTCCTCGATGAGGCTCACGATGGTCAGCGCGGTGAGGCCCTTGGTGCCGCTGGCGATCGCGAACCTGGTGTCCACGGTGTTGGCGACGTCGCAGGCCCGGTTGGCCAGCCCGTACGCCGCGCGGAGCACGAGGCCGTCGCCCGAGTCGACCCGCACGACGCCCGAGAACCGGGTCTCGGCCGCCAGTCGGTCCAGCTCACCGGACAGGTCCTGCACCGTGGCGACGCTACAAGCCGGCCCCGCTGCGCCTGCCCGGGGCCGGTCGACGGCCGTCAGGACGGGCCGGACGCTTCGCCGGCGGTCTCCTGGATGCCGGTCGTCCTGAACCGGGCCTGAAAAGCAGGACGGGCGGTGTCAGCTGTGCTTCAGGGACCGACCCCCACCCTGCGGCCATGACTCCCGCGCTTCCTCGAACTGGCCGTACCCGTCTCGCGAGCCGTGCCGCGCTCGGCGTCGGGCTCCTGACCATCGGCCTGAGCCTGTCTGCCTGTGGCGACGACGACTCCACAGCCAGCCCCTCGACCTCTTCCCCGACCTCGTCCTCTCCCTCGGAACAGAACAGCTCGACGACATCGAGCGAACCGGTCGTGGACCCCGGTGACGGCGGCAATTACCACCCGACCGTCGATCCGGCGAACTTCGCCGACACCATCGACAACCCCTATCTCCCCCTCACCCCTGGGTCCCGCTGGGTGTATGAGGGCCTGTCCGACGGCCGGGCCGAACGCAAGGAGGTGGTGGTGACCGATCAGCACCGCACGATCATGGGTGTCGCCACCGTCGTCGTACGGGACACGGTGTACGTCGACGGCGAGCTGCACGAGGACACCTACGACTGGTACGCGCAGGACAGCGACGGCAACGTCTGGTACTTCGGCGAGAACACCACGACCTACGAGACCGGCCAGCCGCCTGACACGTCAGGGTCGTGGGAGGCCGGCGTCCACGGTGCTCTCCCCGGCATCGTCATGCCGGGCGAGCGGTCCGAAGGCGACGCCTACCGGCACGAGTACCTTGCCGGCGAGGCCGAGGACATGGCTGAGATCCTCGAGGTCGGGACGAACCACACCATCGGCCTCGGCGACTACACCGACGTGGTGGTCACCGAGGAGTGGAACCCGCTCGAGCCCGAGGTTGTCGAGCACAAGTACTACGCCCCCGGTGTCGGCCTCGTCTACGCGCAGCGCACGGCCGGCGGCAACGACTCGGAGGAGCTCATCGAGCACTGATCGCTCCCATCCCTCCGAGAGCGCTGCCAACGACGAGGACGCGGGAGGTCCGCTGGTCCCGACAGCGGCCCTCCCCGCCTCGGGTTTACGGTGATGTGGTGGCGTGGGGCGGGGACGGGAGCGCTCTCGACGAAGCGATCGAGGGGCTGTACCTGGCCTTCGAGGCCTACCCGCTGCGGCCGTGGACGGAGCCGTGCACCCACTGCCACACCGCGGAGGACGAGCGGGCCGTCCACCGGCACCCGCTCCGAGAGCTACGGCCCGAGGACCTGTCGGGGTTCGCGGCGGACTCCTTGATGACCTGGGGCGAGGTCGTCGACCTCAAGCACTTCCTCCCCCGCCTCTTCGAGATCCTGGCCACGCAGGGGTTCCCGTACCCCGACACCGAGAGCATCGTCGGCGCCTTGGACCGCGGCGCCTGGTCGACGTGGCCGGACTCCGAGCAGGCCGCCGTCGCCCGGTACCTGATGGCCTGGTGGCGCGCTCACCTGACCACCTACCCAGCGCTCCACCGCACCGACAGCCTCCTCTCCGCCCTCGCGATCGCTACCGAGGACATGGGGCCCTACCTCGACGAGTGGCTCGCCGCCGAGGGGCTCTCCCCGACGTTGCACTTCGCCGACTTCGTCGAGGACAACGCGGTGCACAGCACTGTGAGCGAACCCCTCACCAACCCCTGGTTGCGACACCGGCCAGAGCAGGAGCGACAGGTGCGCGAGTGGCTCCTCCACGTCGCCGACGCGTTCCTGCCACGCCTCGAAGCCGCGTTCCTCGACGCCGAGGACGACCCCATCCTGGAGATGCTGGCCCACGCGATCGACGTCGCCGCGGCGACGGCCCGCTGACCTGCGTCAGGTCCGGGCGGCGGCGGTGGGGGCGGTCGGAGCGGTCGGGGCCGTGACCCGTCCCAGGGTGACCGCCGCTTCGCGGTGCAAGCGCCCGAAGTTGTAGTACGCCGCGCACGCCCCCTCGGAGGAGACCATGCAGGTGCCGATCGGTGTCTCCGGAGTGCAGGCCGTGCCGAACACCTTGCACTCCCAGGGCTTGATCACACCCTTGAGCACCTCGCCGCACTGGCACGCCTTCGGGTCGGCGACCCGGACGCCGGGCACGGCGTAGAGGAGCTCGGCGTCGAAGGCGGCGAACTCGGACCGCAGCCGCAGCGCACTCTGGGAGATGAACCCGAGGCCCCGCCACTCGAAGTGGGGGCGGAGCTCGAACACCTCGGCGAGCACGCCCAGGGCCCGGGGGTTGCCCTCCTCGCGCACGACCCGCGTGTACTGGCTCGCTCTACGTGGCCAACGAGGGGAAGATGGTGGCCATCGTCCCGGGCGCGGAGGTCGACACGGCGCTGGCCGCGCTGCGGAGCCATCCGCTGGGACAGGACGCGGTCAGGATCGGCGAGATCCGGGCCGATCCGCCCGGCATCACCGTGCTCGTGACCGGGTTCGGCGGCACCCGGATCGTCGACATGCTGGTCGGCGACCCTCTCCCCCGCATCTGCTGACGCTCGGTTACGGTCGGCGACCGGTGTCACCGGTGTCCGAGCTGCGTCGCCTGCACGCCATCAGGGCCCTCGCCGCCCCTGTCGCCTGCGCACTGCTGGCCGGCGTGCTGGTCGCCGCCTGCGGTGGTGGCGGCGGCTCCGGCGACGACGACGTGAACGTCGTGCAGCCCGGCGCGCCCGGAGAGGCGGGCCGGGAGCTGACCGACGAGGAAGCCGCAGGGGTGGAACCTCCCGAGCACACCCCCGCCGACACCGCCTTCATGCAGGACATGATCGTCCACCACCAGCAGGCGCTGGAGATGGCGGCCCTGGTCGACGACCGCACCGAACGGGACGACCTGAGCTTGCTGGCCGAGCGGATCACGGTGTCGCAGGAGGGGGAGATCGAGCGGATGGAGCAGTGGCTCACTGATCGCGACGAGGACCCACCCGACCGGGACAGCGACGGTTCCGGCGGCGACGGCGGAGACCACCCGGAGCACCTGATGCCGGGCATGGCCACCGCGGCCCAGCTCGATCAGCTCGAGGCGGCCCGGGACACCGCCTTCGACCAGCTGTTCCTCGAGCTGATGATCGCCCACCACCAGGGGGCCCTGACCATGGTCGCCGACCTGTACAGCGCCGGCGGCGGCCTCGAGCCCGAGGCCGACCGGTTCGCCCGCGACGTCGAAGCCGACCAGAACATCGAGATCCGGCGCATGCAGGACCTCCTGGCGGCCCTGCCGAGGCAGTAGGTCAGTCGAGGTCCCGGCACTGGCCGGTCGCGGGGCCGTGGACGGTGTTCCCGGCCTCCAGGTCGATCGGCGCCGGCGTGTTGCCGAGGCAGACCAGCGGTCCCCGTACGTCGTTGCGGGCCACGATGGGCTCGACGTCGCCGGTGGTGTTGTTGGCCAGCACGGCCGGACCTCGGATCGTGGAGTCGACCACCGCCACGCTGCCGGTGGCGCCCGAGACGGACAGCGGCCCGCGGACGGTGCTCTCGAACACGTGCACCGCGGCGGCGCCGGTGGCCACCAGCGGCCCGGAGATCGTGGAGCCCAGGGCGAGGAGTGATCCACCCTGCCGCACGAGCACCGGCCCGGAGACCGTGGCGCCGTCGAGGCAGGTCGTGCCGGTCACGACCAGGGGGCGGTCCAGCCGGCCCGACACCGTCGACGTGCAGGTCCGGGCCAACTGGTCGAAGCGGGCCCGCGCGACGGCGAAGCTCGGTGCCCACGTGATGCGCGACTGGTGCTGCGCGTTGAACTCGCCCACCTGCACCTCCTCGGCCGCGTCGACCTCGGCCTCGGTCAGGTGCTCGCTGGGCAGCAGCCCGAAGACGTCGAAGCCGCGGGCGATCTCACTGCCGAAGACGTTGCCGTTGTACCAGTAGGCCGACCAGAAGCCGCCGAGCACCAGCGACGTGGAGCTGATCGGTCCCCGGTCGAAGAAGCCGATCTCGGTGGGATGGGCCGAGTCGGTGAAGTCCATCAGCGAGATCCCGCCCTGGTACCAGGCCTGGACCATGATGTCGCGGCCGGGGACGGGCACCAGCGATCCGTTGTGCGCGACGCAGTTCTCCTGGGCGGTCTGGGCCACCGGCAGCTTGTAGTAGCTGGCGAACTGCAGGTCCTGGCCGACGACGTCGAAGATCGCGTCGGCACCCCACTGCGGCTGCTCGCTCTCGAGGCAGTGGGCCGCGACGCCGCCGCCCCACTCGTCGGTGAAGACCACTTTGGTCCCGTCGTTGTTGAGGGTGGCCGAGTGCCAGTAGGAGAAGTTGGGGTCCGCCACCTCGGCCACGCGCACCGGGTTGACGGGATCCGAGATGTCGATCAGCAGCCCGTTGCCCTCACACGCCGCGGCAGCCAGCCCGATCTCGGGGTAGGTGGTGATGTCGTGGCAGGCGTCGGTGATCGGCGTCGGGCCCCAAGGCGTGCCCGAGGGATGCAACGGCGTCGGTGGCGCGTTCTGGAGGCCGTCGATGGCCCCCGTCGCCGGATCGGCGAACAGCCGGGGCTGGCTGACCACCGCCGCGGTCTCGGGCGCAGCGCGCGGGACCTGGATGATGTCGATGCGCCACCGCGACGGGTTCGGCCCGGTCGCCGGGTCGTTGCTGCAGCCCGCCAGCGTGCTCGCCGGGCGGACGCCGGCGGTGCCCGCGACGTAGACGTAGATGTTGTCCGGATCGTCGGGATCCACCACCAGCGAGTGGGTGTGGGAGCCCCGGCAGGTCTGCACCGCAGCCACCTGGACCGGGTGGGTGATGTCGCTGATGTCGAAGATCCGGACGCCCTGGAACCGCGTGCCGACGGCCGGGTTGGTGCCGCAGTCGACGCGGGCCCGGGACTCCTCGACCGACATGAACAGCAGGTCGCCGTGGACCGACATGTCGCCCTGGCCGCCAGGGCAGACCACGTTGGTCACGATGGCCGGGGCGGTCGGCTGGCTGATGTCGTAGATGTTGAAGCCGTTGAAGTTGCCGACGAAGGCGTTGTCACCCCGGAACGCCAGGTCCGAGGTCACGAACCCGAAGTTGCCCGGGTTGGCGGGATCGACGAAGCCCTCCGGCTTGTCGTGGTGGGCCAGGAGCTCCAGGTTCCGGATGGCGGTCTCGGCGTCGAGCCACCCCGCGCCCAGCCCGACCCGCGGGTCGGGCTCCTCCTGGGCCGCGGCACCCGAAGGAGCCACCGTCACGGCGAGCACGGCCGCCACGGCCGAGCAAGCGAGCCAGCGCCAGCACCCCTGCGAACCGGACGTTCGCTGACGTCCCATCATCGGTCGTGCCTCCCCCCGGGGCAACGGGCCCCTCGACCCCGTTGCGCACGATCGTCACCCCTCGCTCAGACCATACCCCGCGTCACCCACCATGCACCGAGCGTCTCGTGATCGACCCTTGTGCGAATTTGTGAGATCACATAACTTCTAACGTCATGGAGGGGGGCGCGGAGAGGAGCGCGCAGGGGGACGCGCCGGATGCCGTCGTGGCGTTGCAGGGCGTGTCGAAGCGGTTCGGCGCCACCCACGCCCTCGCCGACGTCTCCATGGAGCTCCACAGCGGCGAGGTCCACGCGCTGGTCGGCGAGAACGGTGCCGGCAAGTCGACGCTGATCAAGCTGATCGCCGGTCTGCACCAGCCCGACGACGGTTCGATCGTCGTGGACGGGAACCGGACGGCGATCCACGGCGCCGCCGACGCCCAGCGCCTGGGCATCGCCGTCATCGCGCAGGAGCCGTTGATCTTCCCCGACCTCAGCGTCGCCGAGAACATCTTCATCGGGCATCGCGACCAGCCCCGGATCGTCCGCTGGCGCAAGCTCTACCGGGAGGCCGGGGCCCTGCTGGACCGGCTCGACGTCCACCTCGACCCCCGCGTCCCGGCCAGCGGCCTCCCCGTCGCAGCCCAGCAGGCGATCGAGATCGCGAAGGCCATCTCGCTCGATGTCCGGGTGCTGGTCATGGACGAGCCGACGGCCTCGTTGTCCGCGCACGAGGTCGACCGGCTGTTCCGTCAGGTGCGCGACCTCCAGGCGACCGGGGTGTCGGTCCTGTTCGTCAGCCACCGGCTCGAGGAGGTGCTGGAGATCGCCGACACCATCACGGTGCTGCGCGACGGCCGGCACATCTCGACGCGGCCCCGCGACGACGTCGGCGAGGCGAGCCTCATCGCCGACATGGTCGGCCGGCCGACGTCGGAGCTGTTCGCACGCGGCGAGCATGAGCCCGGCCCGGTCCTGCTCCAGGCGCAGGGCCTCGGCCGGACCGGACGGTTCGCCGACGTGTCGTTCGAGGTCCGCAGGGGTGAGGTCCTCGGGCTGGCCGGGCTGGTCGGCGCGGGCCGGACCGACATCGCGCTGGCCCTGTTCGGCATCGCGCCCGCCGAGACCGGGCAGATCCTGCTCGACGGCCACCCGGTGCGGATCGACCGCCCCCGCCGGGCGCTGGAGCTGGGGATCGCGTACGTCTCGGAGGATCGGCGCCAGCTGGGCCTGTCCCTGCCGCAGTCGGTGACGGCGAACGTCACCCTGCCCGCCCTGCGGACCTACGCCTCACGCCTCGGGCTGGTCGACCGGGCGGCCGAACGGCGGGCGGCCGAGCTGTTCCGGGACCGCCTCGACATCCGCTCCCGGTCGTTGGGCCAGGCGGTCGCGCTGCTGTCCGGCGGCAACCAGCAGAAGACCATGTTGGCGAAGTGGCTCAACACCGAGCCGCGCCTGCTGATCCTCGACGAGCCGACCCGCGGCATCGACGTGGGCACCAAGGTCGAGGTCCACCGGCTGATCGACGAGCTGGCCCGGTCGGGGATGGCGATCGTGCTCATCTCGTCGGACCTGCCCGAGGTGCTGGCGATGAGCGACCGGGTGCTGGTGATGCGGGAGGGCCGGCCGATGGGGGTGTTCACCCGGGCCGAGGCCACCGAGGAACGGATCATGACCGCGGCGGTCGGCGTCGCATGATCCGACCCGAGCGGCTCAAGGAGCTGTCGCTGGCGGCGATCCTCGTCCTCACCGTCCTGCTGTTCAGCCTGCTGGTCGAGGACTACATCAGCGGCCGCATCTTCAACCGGGTCACCACCAGCGTCGTGATCACCGCCATCCTCGCCGCAGCGCAGACCCTGGTCATCCTGACCCGCAACGTCGACCTCTCGGTCGGGTCGATCGTCGGGGTCACGGCCTACGTCACCGGCGACTACCTGGTCGGCCACCCGGACACACCGGCTCTGGTCGCCGTCGGCCTGGCGGTCCTGCTCGGCTGCGGCCTCGGCGTGGTCAACGGCATGCTGGTGGCCTACGGCCGGGTCCCGGCCATCGTGGTCACCCTCGGCACGCTGGCCATCTACCGCAGCTGGCTGATCGACCACTACGGCGGCCGCACCATCACCACCGACTCCCTCCC
>Ga0075428_100008945_pt1 | contig 11113 bp, 12 predicted proteins | sample RhiMetdeltSRZDD2_FD_75291 | JGI IMG/M metagenome (GOLD analysis project Ga0075428, IMG submission 75291) | Populus rhizosphere microbial communities from Tennessee, USA - Rhizosphere MetaG P. deltoides SRZDD2 | ecosystem: Host-associated > Plants > Roots > Rhizosphere > Soil | place: USA... | reverse complement strand
GACGACGTCGCCGACCTTGCCGGCGCCTTTCCGAGCCTACCGATCGTCCTGAATCACTGTGGCGTACCCATGCGAATTGGTGCGTATCAAGGCCGCCACGAGGAAGTGTTTGCCCGTTGGTCCGCCTCGCTCCGGCGACTCGCGACGCACGAGAACGTCTCCGTGAAGGTAGGCGGACTCGGGATGCGGTACGCCGCGCTCGGGTTTGCCGAACGCCCGGATCCCCCGTCGTCCGACGTAGTAGCCACGCAGTGTCGCCCCTACGTCGAGACGTGCATCGAGACGTTCGGAGCGTCGCGCAGCATGTTCGAGAGCAACTTCCCAGTCGACAAGGTGTCTTACAGCTACCAGGTGTTCTGGAACGCGTGCAAGCGGTTGGTGAGTGGCGCCTCTGCGAGCGAGAAGGCAGCGCTGTTTGGCGGTACCGCCAAGCGGGTGTACCGTCTCGATGCGATCAGCCTAGGCTAGGCGGCTCGTTACTGGTATCACTCGCTAGTAGGCGACAAGGCAGGACCTATCCTCTGCGATATGCGGGCGACTTGGGCGGTGTTACGCGGGTCGGCCTAATCAGGTTTCACGGGAGCCCGCGTCCTTCAACGAGTGCCTGTGACCATATAAAGTTGCAGACACTCTTCGACGGGGCCGGCTTGGCGCTATGCTGCGGGCCTCGTAGGGTCGCCCGTGATATGCCGGTCGGCCCACTACTAGTTAGGCGCCCCCAATCGACGGCGATCGAGAGAAGACATGTACGTTCCATCGTCATTCGACGTCTCGGACGGAAGGATTTTAGAGTCCTTCATCAGCCGCTACGGTTTTGCCACGCTGATCACCTCGTCGTCCGCAGGCTTGATCGCTTCACACATTCCGATCACGTTGCAGAAACGTGGAGACGCGAACTGTCTGATCGGTCACGTTGCTCGTGCTAACAACCAGTGGCGCGCGTTCGATGGCAAAGCGGATGCGCTCGCCATTTTTCACGGGCCGCACGCCTATGTCTCACCGACTTGGTACGCCACGTCACCCGCGGTGCCGACGTGGAACTACGCTGCCGTACACGTCTACGGTAAGCCCGCTGCTTCCGAAGATCGCGACTTCACCAAGGCTGCGCTCGTCGACCTGGTTGCGAAGTACGAAAGCACGCGCAGCAACCCGTGGCGCGCGGAAGGCCTTGCGTCCGATGTCTTCGACAAACTGGCTAGCGCCATTGTTGCCTTTGAAATGCCCGTCGAGAGGATCGAAGGCAAGTTCAAACTAGGTCAGAACCGATCGCGAGAAGATCGCGGAGGGATGCTCGCGGGACTCGAGGGGGAGGGCACCTCGGATGCAGAGCTGCTGGCGAGATTCATCCGAGAACATGCCGGAGTGTAAGCGACAGGGCGACGGCTTCCAGTGCCAATCGTGCGGCGCAAGTCCTCTCCGCACACCAGGCACGGAATTGCACGTGGACCACATCCTGCCGTGGTCGTCCGGTGGCGAGACAGTCGACAGCAATCTTCAATCTAAGCGGCCTCGCGCTGTTCACATTGCTACCCGCAGGGTTCGTCGGCTACATACCAGTTCGCGTGGTGCAGGCCCCTTCCGTGGTGGATGTGATTCTGCTCGCGGGTGGTGCCATCACGTTCCTAGGCCTGGCCATCGTGGTGTTCGAGTACGGCCTGCGGCGGTATGCGTCTGGGAGTCGGTTCACCACGTTCGGGTGAGACAGAAACCGTCCGCAATAGCGCATTACTCGAGACACTCACGAAGTTCATCTCCGGCCTGTTTGGCGGCTCACCGACGCCGGCCTTGCCTTACTTAACTCGGTAGCCGGAACGCAATCAGCTCACCCGGATAGCCTCCACCTCCAACCGCGATGACGATGTACTGCTTCCCGTTGAGCATGTAGGTCATCGGCGACCCGCTCTGCTGCGCCGGCATGAGTACCGCGCCCGCATCCTTACCCGTGGTCTTGTCGTACGCGCGCAGCAACGCGCCGCGTGGGTGTCCCGCCGTTGTCGCCTGCGCTTCACCCGCGATGAGCAGCGTCTTGGTGATCAGCGTGCCGATGATTCCGGCCTGCCCTGTGCGCGGAATGTTCAGCCCCTTCAACGCGGGATGGTTCCGAACGTTGTCCGGTGTGTCGCCATGCGCGATCTGCCAGAGGACCTCCCCCTTGTCCAAGCTGATCGCGCTGATGCTCCCGTACGGTGGCTTGACGATGGGCAGCCCCTGCACGGTGATGGCTGGACCGCCTTCGCCTCCGCCGCCGCCCGCCCCCCCGCCGCGCCCCTCTCCCCCCGACGCTTCGCCCGCAGGAGTGGACGCGCCTCGCGCGATGACCACTGGAGGTCGAGGAGCCGCTCCCATCGGGTTCGAAGCCCGGGCGCCAGTGAGCGCATTACCCGCCACATAGTTCAGGTCGGTCTTCGCGGGATCGTCCGGCTTGACCAGCCCCAGCGCACCCGGTGAGCGACGTGAATAGACGTACAGGATGTGCGTCTCCGGATCGTAGGAGCCGCCCGCCCAAACAGTGCCTCCGCTGTTGATCGCCAGGCTGAGCGTCCCGAGCGGTCCGTCGACTTTGCTGACTACAGGGGGCGTAAAGATCGGACCGATCTTGTATTTGGAGATCACTTTCTCGGCTTCAGCGTGGAGCTCGGGCGTGAAATCGATCAAGTACTCGGGCAGGAAGCCATTCAGGTCGTAGGCGAACGGCTTGCCATGCGCATCGAGGGGAAACGGCTGCGTTGGCGCGTACCATTCGCCGGGCACGTCACCTTTCTCGACCGGTCGCTCTTCAATCGGCCAGATCGGCTTGCCGGTCGCGCGATCGAACACATACAGAAACGCCTGCTTGGTCGGCTGCGCGAGCGCTTTGACCGTCCTTCCATTGATCGTGACATCCACCAGTATCGGAGCGCACGGGATATCCCAGTCCCAGATCCCGTGGTGAACGAGCTGATAATGCCACTTGCGCTGACCGGTCTTCAGGTCGAGAGCGACGACACTTTCGCCGAACAGGTTGTTGCCCGGTCGATGTCCGCCATAGTAGTCGCCGGTGGGCAGCTCCACTGGCAGATACACCATGCCCAGCTCTTCGTCGATGGACATCTGGCCCCACACTCCCCCGTTGCCGGTGTAGGTCCACGAGTTGTTCTGCCAGGTGTCGTTGCCGTACTCACCTCGCTGCGGAACCGTGTGGAAGATCCAGAGCCGCTTGCCGCTCTTGACGTCGTATCCCCTGACGTACCCCTTGTCGTTGGTCTTGCTGCGGGGCACGCCGCCGCTCATGTGCGCCGCTCCGATGATGATGGTATTTCCCGCAATGACCGGCGCAGCATGCAGCCCCACCTCGCCGGTGACCGGGTCCATCTCCTGGTCGTCTTCGAGCTTCAAATCGACGACGCCGGCCTTGCCGAAGCTTGGAATTGGAATGCCGGTCTTCGCGTCGAGCGCAATGAGCCTGTAGCCGGGCGTGACGTACAGGATCCGTTCCTCCCGGCCGTCACTCCAGTACGACAACCCGCGGCCGGAGAGCTGGCGGGGCGCGGCTTCCCCGCGCGCCCCTTCTTGCTCGCTGTGCATCCACAACAGCTCGCCCGTTGCCGCGTCGAGGGCGACTACCGCGCGACGCGTGCCGGCGGTCGAGTACAGAACGCCACGCACCATCAGCGGCGTCGACTCGAAATTGAACTCAGGTCGCGGGCCGAGGTTGTCGGTCTTGAACCGCCACGCCACCTCGAGCTTGCTGAAATTCCCGGCATTGATCTGATCGAGCGGCGCGTATCGCGTATTCGCCAGATCGCCGCCGTACGTCGCCCATTCGCCCGATTTCGCACGGGACTCCGCCCCGGACTGGCCGATGACGGGAAACGTGGCCCAGATCAACAGTCCTAACGGTGCGACAAATCGCACACACCACCGACGAACTGCTCGCCTCATATGTCCTCCGCGATTCGATCTACCGCGACACTCCGATTTGACGCACGTTGATCGGTCGCATCCTACACCAACCATTGCGCGCGGGTCAGAATTCCTTCCCGTATGGATCTCGCATCGAATAACCAAGAAGGTCGGGTTCTCTTCGCTCGAGGAACGCTCGACAGTGGCAACATTTCGGTCTGGACCCCCGACAGCGCTCGTCCCATCCGCGCATCTACTAAAGCATGGCAGACTGATGGCAAACGAATACAACGAGGAGTACGATGTCCCCAGGAAGGAGAGCTGGGCCATGCCGCATAGCACGACACGCGGAACGACGAAATGGACGCTGATGATTGCCACCGTGACCCTTCTGACGGGAACGGTGTGGGCGCATCACGGCTGGACCGGATATGAGGAGAAGGAGCAGACGGTCACCGGCACGATTCGAGAATCGAGCTACGAGAATCCTCACGGTTCCATACGGTTGCAGGCCGACGGCGCGAATGGGAAAACGTGGCTCGTCGTTCTCGCGCCCACGGGACGGATGACTGATCGCGGATTGACGCGCGATGCATTGAAGGTCGGCACAAGGGCGACCGCTGTCGGCTACGCGCATAAAACCACTCAAGACGAAATGCGGGCTGAGCGGATCACAATCGCAGGAAAGACTACGGAACTCCGCTGACTGGCGGTCGACGCGTGCGACGTGGCAGTTAGCGCCAGGCGTTCTTCAGCGCGTCGTAGGCGGCGGAGCCATCGTGGGATCGAGCCACCTCATCACCGCACCGACGTCGGCCTCCGCCGCGGTGGCTTCGGCGAGTGTATGCAAATTTTGGACAGCTGGCGGCTGAAGGCGGGGAGTCACCAGCCAGTTGCGGATTGAACCCCTCTAACACCCAGCCGAACGACGATAGGTATCGAGTGACGCCGCAGCGTTTACGCATCTGGCCCCAGCACAAATGCGAACCTTCCTCTGCGCGCTGCGCGAGCGGAAGCGAAGGCGCGATTACGGTGGCGTGTCCGCCGCGCCCACGTCCTGTTGATCCCACTGCCGCCGACGCTGCCATCGCTTGCGCAGCGTTGCCAAAAAGGCGACAACCGCCAGTACCAGGATGCCGATCCACAGCGATATAGCGCTGGTGACGACGGGAATCCAACTCGTCCAGCGCCGGTAGACTTGCCACGCGCGGGCCGCAGCCTCGTCTGGCGTTTCGCCCGTCTCCGCCGCAAACGCCTCCGCGAAGCCCGCGCCATGCGCGACGCGGTCGACGATCGCCCCTGGCACCGCGGCGCCGTGACGTTGCCGGAGGTCGGACACTAGCGCGGCGGCGAGGAGGTATGCGGTGGCGGTCTCCGGCTGTGTCTCCGAATTGAACAACCGCTCGAGATTGGCGAGGCCAGCACTGCCGCCGGCCGCAAGCAACAACTGCAGCTAACTCGTGGCACCCCATCCTTTCTCGACCGACATCGCCACACCTTCGTGGAACCAGCGCGGGAGTGGTCGGTTGCCAGCCTGGGTCGAGAGCGCCAGGTGCACGACCTCGTGCCAGACGACTGATTCTAGCGAGTCGTACGGGTAGGAGCCGATGCGCTCAGGGAAGATTGCAATGTCATGACGGCCGGACGCCAGGCCCACGATCCACACGGGCGTGGCGCGTGCGCGCAAGTCGTCCTCCGCAATGAGGGTGATGCGGATCTCTGGCGGAATGGCGAGCCCTGCGCGCGCGAGCGCTTCAACGAGTTGCTGTCGATCGACGCGGCGCACACGTTCGGCCGCCGGGGCCAGTGACGCCGGTGCGCCGACCGTCAGATCCACCTCGCCACGTTGCGGCATCACACCGGATACGCTGGCCAGCAGCAGGACCGCTGTGAGAGCAGCGCCGGTGCCCGTGCGCGGCATGCGGCTCACTTCCTCAGCGTAACGCGCCTTCTCGCCATCGAAAGGGGGGAATTGGCTGAGTGAGATCGTTGACGCCCTGCCTGCCAGTAGCGGTGTGCGTTGTCTGTTCATGCCCCAACGCGAGGCGCAGCCGAGCGGAAGCGGAACCTAATGCGCGGTTAACGGCCAGGGTCGCCTGAGATATGGTGGTCGGCCCATAGGGACGAATGAAGACAAACTGTCGCGGTGGTCTGCGGCTTCGGAGAGCGGATGCGCGCAATTGTCACGTTCGCCTCGGAGGTGCCGGTCAGCTTCGATGCGATCGTTGGAGATTCACCGCCACCTCACACGTGCGGTGCTGAACATGTCAGCGCATACTGACGTGCCGCATGAGGGGAGCCGTGACATTCGAATAGGGCCATCCTGCGGCTGTGGTAGATTATTTCGCAATATACGAAGAAATGGCCCGTCCCCTCCTCACAGACTTGGAGTTGATGATTCTGCTCGCCGTTCTCGGAGTTGGCGATGAGGCGTATGGTGTCCCGATCACTCGACACATCGAGAAGATCGGCGGCCGGGCGGTGTCCCTTGCGACTGTGTACGCAACGCTCGACCGATTGGAGGAACGAGGGCTCGTTAAATCGCGGGTCGGCGAACCGACGGCGGAGCGGGGTGGAAAGGCCAAACGGTTTTTTCGCGTGACCGCCGCCGGACTACAGCGAGTCCGTGCGACGCAGCAGGCGTTCACGGCGCTCTGGACCAATCTGCGCGTATTGAAGGGAGGAACCACGTGACCAGCCGAGCCCTGCCACGATTGGCCACCATACTTCTGCGCGGCTTCGGTCCTAACGATGACGTGCTGACCGGGGATCTCGAGGAGGAATGGCGAGCGGGACGCTCGGCCGCCTGGTACTGGCGGCAGGTCTTGGCGGCTGTCGCGCATCACCTTGTGGCAGAAATACGTGCGCACTGGGTCATCGTCGCGCGGGGCGTCTTGACGTTTGTGCTCGTACTGAAGTTCCTGGCGCCGGTCTTCGGGATGATCGCTACCGAGGCCGACCGCTGGGTCAGCGTTCATGTACCCGCGTACGGCCAAATGCCCGGATACATCTATATGCAGTTGCAGTTGTATAGCCTCAAAGGGTTGGCGATATGGTGTCTCACATGTATTGGGTCGGGCTGGATAGTTGCTCGCCTGCATCGTCGCCACCGAGCCGCAGCGATCCTCGGCTGTTCCGTCGCCATGATCTCGTTAGTGGTCACAGACGTTCGGCTCCAGTCCCTGGTCGCGAATTCGTTCACGCACGAACGGTTTTGGCCCTATCTGCTGATTCACTTCCTCCACTACCCAGTAGGGGTGACTGGCCTGATGACTGGAGGATTGATGGAGGCGGGAATCAGCGTCCGGCAGCCATTAGCGAGATGATCGAAAGGCGCATCACCCTCGTACCGACTGCTGTCAATGCTAGCCGTCCGTAGTGCCGATAATCAGGGATCATGCGATGGTGGAGACTAGCAACGGGAACGGTGGTTGTGGCGGTGTTTTATGTGGGCCGGGCGATGGTCCGGTCAGCGAGCGTTTATAAGATTGACGTTGGCCCCGTCAGTGAGAGGTGGCTTGCGGAGCAAAGAGAGCGGAAGGGTTAACAAACGTTCGATGGGTTCTCACTATTTCCGGATAACACGCCTTATCCTCGGTAGCGGCGCCTTATCCGAGCCGCGCCTTGATCACTGCGGCGGTCGGCCCGGCATCCGGATCATCAAAAGTGCGCGGAATGACAGAGATTGCGGGCTTCCAGTAGTTTTCCTAGCTTGATCGCTCCCGAATGCTCCGGTAAAAAATCAGGCACACGTGGGCCCGATTCCGTACCCGAATGTTGCTCAGAAGAAATCCTGAGCCAGAGATCAGATCCTCTCGGTAGCGTAGAGGCGCGGAAAAAAGCTCGGCTTGAAATGAACGGAATCTACTCCGACTGCATCAAGAGGCAGCTCGCAACACGCGTCGGTTTATTCGCTGCTGATTCCTGATGCGCTGTCGTCGCTCGTTGGCGAATTGGTCGCGGCCAATCAGGCTTCGATCGATACTCGAGCTTTCAATTTCAAATCGCGGCGAATGCGTTCGGTGTACCGACCGAGGTCTAGCTAAGCAGGCAAGAAACGTCGAGATCGCCATGACGGCTTCCTTTCGACTGGACTTACGACGATCAACCAACCACTACTCACTCCGTTGATCACTCGCGGTAATCACACTCGAATGGTCGTTCGCCCTAAAGCAACCGGCATGCCATGACTCGACCATCAGGAGCGGCCAGCTAACGCGCCGATCGCCGAGGACGCCGGGCCTGCGGATCCGAGGCGGCAGGAACTGCCACTACCGATTGGACTTGGAGGAACGACGGACATTCCTCAGCGAAGCACAGCGGCCACACCACAGACGCTGAGAGCACGCGTAATCGCAGGGGGTCGTTGAACGGCAATATTGGAATCAGCGTCGCGTGACCGCCCCACCTGTATGGAAATTGATCGAGGCCAGGACCTACGCTGTCAGGGGGCGGGCGTCAGAGTCAGCGGATGGAACGGCCTCGGCTTCAGCTTGGATCGCAGATCCGCTGCCCACACTGTCGCCGCTGGCATCCTGTCGTGCAGCGACACATGGAGGGCACGGAGTATACGCGCCAGATGCTGTACTGGGAATGCCGCGGGGAGCGGTACTACGCCGGCCAGGTCGGCACGGCGAGTCGACATGAGACGCGGCAGTGAGATGAACAGCGATGATTATTGTGCGTACACGATCTGCATGGCTTTATGGCCGCATTCGTTCATACAGTTCCGGGGCGGCCCGCCCGTGTCGCTGCGCAACCGCCCAGGAGCGTTGCTGCCGCTCTGTGTTTCGAGCGGCTCATAATCCACGCGCTGCAGGCGATACCGCCAGACAGCGTCGCCGCAAGTACTAGCGTACGCGTCCACCCAGGAAACGCCAACGTGTTTGCAAGTGCGGCGATGCTGAGGAGCAGAAAACCAACGACGCTTCCACTCAGGATCTCGGCCTCCTGCTCAAGCTGACCGTATCGCAACGCGATTGGACCCTCAATCAGCGCATTGAGAGCCGAGGCTGTTAGTTGGTTCCCTCTATCGACCAAAGCGATCGCCAACAGCCCAACCACATAGGCGACCACAAGGACAGGCACCGTGGCGATCCCAGCCCAGTTGGAACTACTGACCAGAAGGGTCACAAGATATGGCAGGTTGGTCGCAAAGACGCTGACGATGAAGAAGAGACCAACAAGGCACAAGATGCCCACGCCGGATGCGCCGGCAAATCCCTGTATGCCCTGGAATAGTGTCGGCATCGTTCCTCGAAGCAGCTATATCGTATAGCGACGACGAAGCGTGCTTAGGATGGTCTTCGGGGTTGAGCCTCCATCGAAATCCTGGGCACATTTGTCTTTTAGTGGAGCGGCGTGATGGCGATGGGCTTCGGCGCTTGTGGCATCTTGGATTCTTGGTTCTTCAAGGCTTTTGAGAGGGATGGTCCTATGCGCCACCGCCGACTGATTGCAGCGAAGGCGCGGAAGCGGAGAGCGGCGAAGAAACGCTAAAGCTCCAGCGCGCGAACTTTGTCCTGGATCTCTAGCGGTAGCCAATCTAACCGCGTGGCCCACGTATGCTGGCATTCCGCGCACGTCACGGTCACGACGGTGAGGCTTTTCACGACGAGCGCGCAGCCTCGGTGATGGCAACTGGGACACTCAATCAGGAGAGGAAGGTTCGTGTTGGGCATTGGCAACAGCTCGAAGTGCAATGGGCTTCGTGAAGCTGCTTGGGCCAAACGCGCCAAGCGATCAGGCAGGTTCAGAAAGTCGATTGGGAAGTGATCGTAGTGGAGAACCGCGTTAGAGCAATATACCGGCTACATCGAGGCTGAGGTCGCGAAGCTCGGGGCGCGTGGTTGGTTCGGTCCACGCATGTTCACAAGGCACACAGAACATCGCCGCGACGGTGTGATTGCGAAACGTCACCACAGATTGCTGGTGTTTCCCGCTCGGACAAGGGATGTCCACGTAGCGGTGGACGATGACATTTGAGGGGTTAGCCACGGACGCACCTCGGAGTCCTCTGGTGAGGTTCCGCAGGATGACGGATGGCTCAGGAAAGGTGCCTTCACTGTACCACTAGCACGCTCGATCTCGACCTCAGCTGACGCTAATTGCCAGAAACTACAAGGAGGGGAGTGCTTTGAGGCGTTGTCGCACGAGCGGCGGTAGCCCGTCGATTTGTGCCGACCACGTACATCGGCACGTCGTACACCGGAAGGTCACGGTCGTCTCGGACCGCACGAGCAGAACGGTCTCGCGAGCCCCACATGTAGGCTCGGCGCATTTCACATGGAACGCTGCGGCGACACTTGGGGTCGGGGGCAGCGACTCTGGTTGCATGGTCGATGGATCGTAGTCAGTCCCAGACGGCGCGGCTGTTCAAATCGGCACATCACTGAACATGGCGGCTTATGAAAGCCATCATTACCAGCCGAAGGCGCGGAAGCGGAAGGCGGCGCAGAGGCGATGACGATCGACGAGTTCCTTGTCGGAATGGGACGGCTAGACATCGATCTCTAATTTAGAGTTGGGCGGCATAAAGGTAAGGATCCATGGGGATTCTGACCGCCGACATGAGGTCTCGCACTGTCGTTCGCCCTGGTGTGCATAGGCGCGGCGATGACACGCACCGCTGTGGGATACCTCGTGGCGGCGTGCGCGCTCTTTGGCGCGTGGGTCTTTGGGTGGGTTGTTAAACGGTTCGGGCCACTCTTTCGAGAAGCGGTCAATGACCGTAGCTCAACGTGAGGCAGCGGCATGGGTCAACCGCCTAGGACTTGCCTCGACAAATGGTAGGAACGGCCTGATGGACTGGAACAAGGTTCGTGACTCACCGAACTGGTACGAGAAGAGGTAGACGCGACGACTGGCGCGGACGCTGAAAGCGAGCACCTACGGCAACGCATTTCGGAACTCCGGAAAAGCGGCGCGAAGATGGACCCTGAAATTGATGCGCAATTGACACGGGAAGTCACCGACGCCCTTCGAGCCGCCGGACACGAGGCGCTGTTGCTTCGGTACATGGCGGCCCTGCAGTGGTTCAACAAGACCCGCGCCGAACTCGATCGCGCCAACGCCGAGGGACAGATCAACGACGCGGCGCAGGAGGCGATGAACGACGCGCTTGAGGACTTTGAGCGCGTCGAAGCTGAAGTAATGGCCGCGTTCGATCGTTTGGATGAGGAGAGAGGGTGAACCCGATGGCGACAGCACGACACAGCAACAACGGCCTGCG
>Ga0075428_100008944_pt1 | contig 11114 bp, 4 predicted proteins | sample RhiMetdeltSRZDD2_FD_75291 | JGI IMG/M metagenome (GOLD analysis project Ga0075428, IMG submission 75291) | Populus rhizosphere microbial communities from Tennessee, USA - Rhizosphere MetaG P. deltoides SRZDD2 | ecosystem: Host-associated > Plants > Roots > Rhizosphere > Soil | place: USA... | reverse complement strand
ATAAAAAAGATCTCGCTGGATAAAGGGATTGTAATGAGGGTTTGGAACTTTAGCCTTACTCAACCAATCACATTCCGCAAAAAACCACATCGCCATACTGAGAGTGAAAAATATTTTCATATTGGGTACCTTCTCAATACCGAAAGTCTTGTTTTAAATAATAAAGCCTTTCCAAAACCCATGCGTATCCCGCAGGGCATGAATACCATATTTTTTTCAAGCGACGCGGAAATGGATTTTGAGATTGAAACAGGTTCAGGCCTTCATGCTATTGATGTGTCAGTAGCTTATTCCTGGCTTATGCGGGAATTTTATGATTCCGATTCTGATTCACAAATAAGATCATTCATAGATGAATTGAATGCCAGGCATTATCCGACAATGTTATTGGAATCATCATCGCCGGCTGAATACAGGGTGATCTCTGATATTTATACCGCGGCGGGCTCTGACCTAAAATCTCATCTTCATATTAAGGCGGAGGCTCTGTTATTAGTAGCAGAATTTTTCAGAAAAATCTCATCAAGATCCTCTAAAGAAGTTCTTGAAAGCAAAGTCCTTTATTATGATAAAATTTTGATGGCCGAAAAGTTACTTGCAGAAAACCTACAGGGGATTTTTCCTGGGATCGATACCATCGCAAAAAAAGTAGCGTTAAGTGAATCGACCCTGAAAAGATATTTTAAAACGGTGTTCCATAGGAGCTTGTATGAGCATTATCTTGAATTAAAAATGGAACATGCAAAAAGGTTAATGCTTGAAAAACATGTGACGGTTAATGAAGTGGCTTCAATTCTCAATTATGAGAAGGTGAGCAGTTTTATCGAAACGTTTAAAAAGCATCACGGTTATTCGCCGGGACAGTTGAAGAGGAAATCGGCATAACAAATCATTTACTCTATACAAAACTAAAACTGTCTCCATCAAATAATCCTTTATCACTCAATTTCAGGTGAGGAATAACCAATAATGCCATAAAGGAAAGAGTCATAAAAGGAGCAGAGAGAGTTGAGCCCAATTCTTTCTTTACCATTTTATCAATTGCAGTATACGCTTCGGCAACTTTATAGCCATTATCATTGCTCATCAACCCCGCTATGGGCAATCCAAGTACCATTTCTCTTTTGTCGCTTACTGCGCTTATCCCACCTTCCTTTGCTATTACAAGATTGACTGCTTTGCAAATACTTTCATCATCAACACCAACTGCAACGATATTATGGCTATCGTGTGCAACAGAAGAGGCAATAGCGCCCCTTAATAATTTGAAATTGTTGATGAACGCTTTTGCCACCGGCGCATTCTTATAACGGTTCACCACGACAATTTTTAAAATATCATCTTCAATATCACTTTCTAATTTACCATCTATGACTTCCGGCTCATAGGCTATTCTATTTGTAATAAGTTGGCCGTCGAGTGCCTCGATAACAGATATTTTGAATGGTGAATGATGAGTGGTCAGCGGCCAGGCAAAATCTTCTATCTTTCTTTTACTGCATGTAAAATTATTTATCACTTTCGATTTTACGCTTTCAATTTTCGACTGTCCTTCTTCTGCAACCAGTTTCCCGTTGATAAATGTTTTTACAACTTTAAACTTCTCCAAATCTTTCACAACAATAAAATCTGCAGGATCACCTTCCTTCAGCAAACCAACATTCAGTTTGTAATGCAATACAGGATTTACACAAGCAGCCTGTAATATGTTAAACAGGTCAATTTTTTTGGCAATTGCTCTTTCACACAATTGATTAATATGCCCGAGCACCAGGCCATCAGGATGTTTATCATCGCTGCAAAACATCATTTGATTGGGATATTCATGAAGCAGATCGATCAATGCTTCAAAATTTTTTGCAGCACTGCCTTCACGAATTATGATTTTCATTCCATTTTGCAGTTTGTCCAAAGCTTCTTCTTTTGTAAAACATTCATGATCGGTTGTAATACCCGCGGCAATATATTGTTTGGCTTGCTCGCCTCGCAACCCGGGCGCATGGCCATCCACAGGTTTTAATAAGCGATGTGAAGCTGCGATCTTCTTCATCACTTCCTCATCTTCATTCAATACACCGGGAAAATTCATCATCTCACTCAAATATTTTATTTCATCCCTTTTCAAAAGTTTTTCTACATCATTTGAATCAAGCAGCGCTCCTGCTGTTTCAAAAGTTGTAGCCGGTACGCAGCTTGGTGCACCGAAATTGAATTTGAAAGGAACTGTCTTTCCATTTTCAATCATGAATTCAACGCCTTCTATTCCGCAAACATTTGCGATTTCATGCGGATCGCTTACCGTGGCAACCGTACCATGCACCACCGCAAGTTTGGCAAATTCGGAGGGCACAAGCATGGAACTTTCAATATGAACATGCGAATCAACAAACCCGGGTAGAATATAATTATTTCCGACTTCTGACTTCCGACTTCTGACTTCATTTATTGACACAATCTTTCCGTTTTCAACTTTTATTTCTGCCAGATAAATTTTCTTTTGATGAACATCAACAAGATTACCACTTATTGAGAATGAAGACATGCAAATATTTTGATAAAGATATAACAGTGTAATCAAAGACATGTTTCATAGAAACACAGGAAAGTCAGCATTTTATTTGGTGGGATAAATTATCTTAACATAATTGGTTTAAAATTTGACCTCGTAATTTCTGCATATGGAAAATGAAAAGTGGCTGATCTTGTTATTATCACTTGGATTGGGTTTGTTGGTTGGCATGCAACGTCAATCTGCCAATTCAAAAACCGCGGGTATCCGCACATTCCCACTTATAACGCTTATCGGAACCATCTGTGGTTTGCTGGCAAAAGAGTTTGATGGCTGGATATTGGCCGCTGGTTTACTTGCGGTTGCTTCATTATTAGTTGTTGGGAATCTTCACCGAATGAAAACCGAGAAGGACGACATCGGCATCACTACTGAAATGGCTGTATTATTAATGTATGGAATTGGGGCCTATCTTGTTTTTGGTGAAAAGATCGTCGCTGTCGTGGTTACCGGGATCATAACTGTTCTCCTTCATTTTAAAACAACCCTGCATGGCTGGGTCGATAAATTTGGGCAAGAAGATCTTAAGGCTATCATGCAATTTGTTCTCATCTCAATGATCGTGTTGCCGGTTTTACCTGATACTACGTATGACCGTTATGAATCATTGAATCCAAAAAATATCTGGCTGATGGTTGTGTTGATCGTAGGCATTAGTCTTACCGGATATTTCATTTACAAATTTATTGGTAGCAAAGCCGGTGTATTGTTAGGGGGAATATTGGGAGGATTAATATCAAGCACAGCTACGACGATTTCTTATTCACGGATGGCTCGCAAAACAGAAACCATTACCAAACTCGCGGCGTTTGTGATTTTAACGGCATCTGCTGTTTCATTGGTTCGGGTCATGATCGAGATCAGTGTCGTAGCACCAGCTACTTTTAAATCTTTTATTTATCCACTGGCGGCGGAATTATTAATGATGATAATCCTGATTCTTATTTTATTTTTTCAAAACAGAAAACAAAAGTCTGAGCTACCTGTTCAAAACAACCCAGCCGAGTTAAAAGGAGCATTGATATTTGCGGTTTTGTATGGTGTAATCAGTTTTATTTCAGCTGCAGTTAAAGATAATTTTGGTGACCAGGCACTTTATATTGTATCGGTTGTCTCAGGACTAACAGACCTGGATGCAATTACACTTTCCACGGCGAAAATGACCGAACAAAAAAATATTGAAGCGGCTTTAGGGTGGAGGCTGATCCTTGTTGCTACCTTATCCAATTTGGTATTTAAAGGAGGTATGGCATTAGTAATGGGAAACAGGCAACTTGGACGACTTGTAGGTTTTTTATTTGGTATACTCATCATCACCGGGGTATTAGTCATCTTATTTTGGCCATCGCAGATCTAAGTTCTTTTATTTTGTTGATGCGGCTCCTATGATTTCCGTAAATTTCAATTCTTAATTCATCATATATGAAACTAATCTTGCTTGCCATTTCAGCATTTTTATCTATCAGTTTGGTCGCACAAAGAAAGAATACAGCATCGATACAGGATAGCGATTCAATCTTATTTTCAAAACTTAAATACCGTTTGATCGGTCCATTCCGTGGTGGCCGTAGCGCTGCTGTAACGGGTAGTTATAAAAATAAAAACACATTTTATTTTGGAGCTACAGGTGGTGGTGTTTGGAAAACATCTGATGGTGGTAACAACTGGACAAATATTTCGGATAAATATTTTGGAAGTTCTATTGGCGCAGTAGCCGTTGCACCTTCTGATGAAACTATAATTTATGTTGGCGAAGGAGAGAATACAATGCGTGGTAATGTAAGCGAAGGTCTTGGTGGCATGTGGCGCAGTGATGATGGAGGAAAATCATGGAAAAATATTGGATTAAAAGATGGCCGTCACATACTTCGCATTATTATTCACCCTAAAAACCCTGATATAGTTTGGGCTGCTGTGATGGGACATTTGTTTGGACCCAATGAGCAACGAGGTGTTTACAAAACAACCGATGGCGGTAAGACATGGAAACGAACTTTGTTTGTAAATAATCAAACTGGTGCAAGTGATTTGGTAATGGAACCCGGTAATCCAAAAGTTTTTTATGCAGGGACATGGCGGTTGATAAGAACACCCTACTCAATGGAAAGCGGTGGTGATGGCAGTGGTTTATGGAAAAGTTCGGACGGCGGAGACACCTGGATAAATATTTCAACCAAAAAGGGATTACCAAAAGGAGCATGGGGAATTGTGGGTGTTGCTGTGGCCCCATCAAATACCGACAAAATTTATTCAATTATCGAAAATAAAGATGGTGGATTATACATGAGCGCCGATGGCGGAGAAACATGGACATTAACCTCAAGCGACAACAATATTCGTCAACGTGCATGGTATTATACAAAAGTTTTTGTTGATCCGAAAAATGAGAACCGGGTGTATTGCCCGAATGTTGGTTTTATGCGAAGCAATGATGGCGGAAGAACATTCCAATCAATAAGTACACCGCATGGTGATCATCATGATCTGTGGATCGATCCCGAAGATGCAAACAGGATGATCATTGCTGATGATGGTGGCGCACAGGTAACCTTTGATGGGGGAAATAACTGGAGTACATATTTAAATCAGCCAACTGTTCAGATCTATCGTGTTAGCACCGACAATGCATTTCCTTACCGCATTATGGGTGGGCAGCAGGATAATAGCGCTTTCAGAATTAAAAGCCGTACGTACGGAACTGCGATAACTGCAACCGATATGGAAAACACAGCAGGAAGTGAAAGCGGTTATGTTGTTGCCGATCCATTAAACCCGGATATCACTTATGGGGGTAATTACATGGGCTTGTTGCAAAGATTGGATCATCGCACTGGTGAAAGCCGGGCGATAAATGTGTGGCCAATAGATAATATGGGAGCAGGCGCCGAAGCTGCGAAGTATCGTTTTCAATGGAACTATCCAATTTTCTTTTCACCCAATAATCCTAAAAAATTGTATGCGGCGGGTAACCATCTTTTCGTAACTGAAGATGAAGGTAAAACATGGCAAATGATATCGCCTGATCTTACAACCAATGATAAAAAGAAGCAAGTATCAAGCGGCGGACCGATAACACAGGATAATACAAGCGTTGAATATTATTGTACTATTTTTTATGCAACAGAGAGCTGGGTTGAAAAAGATCTCTTATGGACGGGGAGTGATGATGGCCTTGTGCATGTAAGTAAAGACGGCGGAAAGAATTGGGAGAATGTTACGCCAAAAAATATTCCGCAATGGATAATGTGGAATTGCATCGAAGTAGATCCTTTTAAAAAAGGAGCGGCCTATATTGTTGGAACAAGGTATAAACTCGATGATTTCCGATCATATATCTATAAAACCGAGGATTATGGTAAAACCTGGAAGCAGATCGTAAATGGTATTGATCCATTACATTTTTCAAGAACTTTACGAGCGGATAGAAAAAGACCAGGCTTGTTATATGCCGGCACCGAGTATGGAATGTATATTTCTTATGATGATGGTGCTAACTGGAGATCATTTCAGTTAAACTTACCCGAAGTTCCTATCACTGATCTTGCCATTAAAAATAATGATCTTATTGTCGGCACACAGGGAAGAAGCGTTTATATATTGGATGACTTAACTGTAGTGCAGGAAAAAAATGCAGATATATTAAATAAGAATCTTCATGTGTTTAGCGTAAACCCTGCTTATCGTATGCCCGGTGGCGGTAGACGTGGCGGTGGCGGAGGCGGGGGTCAGCAAGTTTTGCGGAATGTCGGGATGAATCCGCCAAACGGCGTCGTTCTTAATTATTATTTGCCAAAAGCAAACGATTCAACCAAACTTGCTATTGAGGTTATGGATAAGAATAAGAAGTCAATCAAAACTTTTTCTACTTCATCCAAGGAGAATAAAATTGAAGTAGCGAAAGGAATGAATCAATTCGAGTGGGATATGAATTATCCGGAGGCGGAAAGGGTAGAAGGTTTGATATTATGGAATGGGTTTATCAGCGGCCCGAAAGCTGCACCGGGAAATTATTTTGCAAAATTCAAATCCGGAAATGATTCAACTGAAGTTCCGTTCACTATTCTTCCCGATCCAAATTATAAAACCTCGCAAGCTGAATATGAAGAACAATTTAATCACCTGATCACTATTCGCAATAAATCAACTGAGATCATGAAAGCGATAAAAAATATTCGTGAAATGCGACAGCAAATGAATGATTTCAGTGCAAGAGTTGGAAAAGATTTACCCAAAGAAGTAAAACAACAAATTGATACGGTAAATAAACAAATAACAGCGGTTGAAGAAGCTTTGCATCAAACAAAAGCGAAAAGCGGGCAGGATGTTTTGAATTATCCTATCATGCTGGATGATAAGCTTTCAAGCATTTACAATGCATCCGCTGCTGGCCAATCCGGTCTTTCCAAGCAATCAAAAGATGCTTATGCGGAACTTGTTGTACAAATCGATGAGCAATTAAACAAGTTGAAAAAAATAATGAATGACGATGTAGCTAAATTAAATCAGCTTATTCATGAAAAAACATTGCCGGTGATAGGCGTAAAGAAAGAATAACTGGACAAAAATTACAAAAGAACCTAGAAGATGATATTTGCATATCATCTTTTTATTTGACTTTTTTGCGATGCCTGACTTGTTTAAAGATCAATCGTTGTTTATCACGGGAAACTGATAACCCTTCATCATCATCATCGAAATTAAGACTATTCATACCTTCTGACTGAAGAGCTTGCTGCAACGTTTGAACAGGCTTATAATTATAGTATCTGGTAAGTAATTCTTTCCACCCGGATTCTTTATAGAATTTCATTTCCTTTTTTCCAATAATTGATAGTTCTTCAAATTTGCTGTTTTTAGGAAAACAAATAGCAATACCATTACCACCGATAGCTCGTTTTCCCAAAACAGGTTTTTTATAATTGCTTCCCATAAAGCTGGTGATCAGGCCTCCCTGAATTTGATAGATCACTTTTAAGATCATTTCTTCACGCTGATCATCCAGGCTATAGAATAATAAGTTTTCCAACAACCATATCAGATCAATATTGAACATAGGATAATCAATTTTACTTACCGATAATTTATCTGTGTCTTTGTAAGTGTAATCAAGGCATTTTGCCCTTGCATTTTTCAGCAGATAATAAGTGTAGTCATGCTTTTCCTTTAGTTTTTTTATAAATAACTGACATAGGTCACTAAAGTCCTTAAGAAACTTATGATATTCGTTTAAGTTTACACTGGTGACAGAGACCCCCATTTTACGGAATTCGGCAACCTCGCTATCGTAATCCGCATAGTTTTGATTGTAATAAATTGCTACAATGAGATTCGCTGCCTCTTCGGGTCTTATGGCAGGCCGTTTTATAAAATGACTACATAGCTGTGTATAACCCAAACCCAATGCCGGCATTTCATCGGCAGAGGCAACATAATAATCGGTAACATTTATGAAATTATATGCGTTTTCGATCTGCTGCGCCCAGCAACAATCCATACAAAGAAAACCAAGCCTGCCATTAAACACATTGCGCAAAATGGATGAAAGTTTTTTATAAGAAAGAGTTTTAGTATTGCGTTTACTATATACAAGAAGGATGGGTTTTTTATTTACTTTGTTCTTTTTGATCGCCGGATACTCACAATAACCCTCAAATGTCCAGCCCTTTTGTTTATCTCCAAACATTTTTTCCAACCTGCTATCCGGGAGTTTTGGATTGATATAAGCAGTTCTTGTTACGAACATTCCTTTTGCCAGATCCGTTTCACCAGGCCCACCGTGTCCTTTATAGAAAAATCCATAGTTGGCTGCCGGAAAATTTTCCACCACAATATTTAGAAGTCTTTGTAATTGTTTGGGATCCGTAAGTGTTGCATTATGTTTCCTGAATATGTGAAAGTGGGTATCGGTCAGGAAATCAGTATTTTTTTGAGCATAAAAAATAGCTGGCCTTTCCAATGATTCAGAAAACTTATCTCCTCCTAAACCATCAAGAATAATAACTAAATTCACATCTTTACTGCTGCCAACTCCATAAATTTCATTTATTACCTTTAATTGCTCCATGTAAAGGTTGTTCTTGGCACTTAGTAGAAAGATAAGTGTCCATTTTTTTGGCTTGTTCTTTTTCATGGTGGTAACTTGTTATTTAAAATTATTATTAATTTAATTCACAATTATAGTGTTTCCATGAAACTGCCGTTTATTCTTACTGTTACTCTTCTTTTGTTGATTTCAAACACGTCATACCCTCAGCAGTTCAATGTGAAAACGTACTCTTTTGCTGAAGGTCTTAGTACCTATAACATAAAAAAAGCGGTCCAGGACAAATACGGCTTTATATGGCTGGCCACCCAGTATGGCGTTTATAGGTATGACGGAACTTCTTTTGATGCGTATAAAAAAAGTGCAGATATAAGTAATAGCATCCGAGAGAATTTCATTTTTGATATAGCACTGGGGAATGATGAAAACCTTTATATCGCTTCTTTTAATGCCGGAGTTGATGTGATAAACATAAGAACCCAGGAAGTCAATCATCTTTTATCAGAAAAAAAAGACAATGAAGAAGGTCTTCCTGATCTATGGATAAACAAGATCTTTTGTGATGCGCAGGATAATTTATGGATAGGAGGTGAGGATTTTTTGGAGATCTATAGCTTGAAAGAAAAAAAGTATAAAAAGTTTCAATTACCCGAAAATTTTAAAGCTGATATCAATGTACTTTTTATACGTCCGGTAAATAAAGACATCGTCGCGTTGGGAATTAAGAACTATGGTATTTTATTTTTTGATATTGTCTCATTAAAGATTCAGAGCTTATTAGAAAAATTCGAAGACAATCAGAACGATAATTCAACAGCAAGCGATCTGGCTGTACTTAATGACAGCTGTTACATCAGCTCTGGCCCAAATATATTCAGTGGGACCATCAAAAATGGCAGGTGGATTATGAGGAGGAAGATCACAATTCCGGCAATTAGTAATAACGTTATCAATTGCCTCATCGCCGGAAAAAACAAAGAACTCTGGCTGGGTACTAATAGCGGGCTTGGTAAACTGGATCTAATCAAAAACCAATTTGATCCCGTTGTTAACAATGAATTTTTAAGTGCTGATAATTTTATTTTTGATCTTCTTCTTGACCGCGAAGATGGTCTTTGGATAAGCTCATCTAAGAATCTTATCCGTATGAATCTTCTCGCGTCTCCTTTCACTGCATTCAAGAAAAGTGCAGACGGAAAAACCAGGATGAATCATATCTATTCACTTATCCCTGCAAGCAAAGGACAGATCTTTGCATGTGGCACTGATGGCCTTTATGTGGCCGATCTTACCAAGGCGGATATTAAGAGAATAAATGGCACTGCAGCATTAGGTATCATACATCGTGTTCTAAAGATGAATGAAGATCTATGGTTGATATCATCCGCAGATGGCATGTATGCTTACGAACCAGCGAAAGGAACACTTTCAAAAGAGCTATTAGTAAAATTATATCCGGAATGGAAACCATTTGCAACAAGTTTTTTTAATAATGCCATCAGGTCTGGAAACAAAATTTATTGGGCAAATGAAGGTCAGGGAGGATTATTGATATGGAAACCTGACCAGCACATTATTATGCAAAAAAAGGTCGAGTCGGAATTTTCTGGCGGCCTGCCTGAAAACCATATACATAATATTAAGTTTGATAAAGAAGGGTACATGTGGATATTGTTTGATAATGCAGTTGCAAAATTTGACCCGGCGATTGATTCAGCTGTTCAAATAATTAAATACAAACGAAATGGCAGCGGTTTCAATTCCGGAATTTTCTTTGATATGTATGATGATGATTCCGTTCTATGGTTTGGAACTTACGGCGGAGGTATTAATGGTTACCATAAAAAAACAGGAAAGTGGAGATACATTACTGAACAAGATGGATTGTGTAATGATGCTGTATATGGAATACTTCCCGAAAAAGACAGCATTTTCTGGGTGAGTACAAACAACGGACTTTCAAGAGTGAATTATATAACAAAAAAGTGTCTTAATTATTTTGTTGAAGATGGTCTGCAGGATAACTCTTTTGATGAAACAGGGGCACTCGCATTTGAAAATAAATTATTTTTTGCGGGAATAAATGGGTTTACAAGCATTGACCTGAAAAACTATGCCGGTAATTCTTATCCGTTCCCGGTATATATTAAACGAATTGAATATATAAAGAAGAATAAAAAAACTATTTTGAATAACCTGGAATGGCGTGCAATTGAATTGCCTCCAGGAACTACGAGCGCCACTATTTGGTTAAGTGCCATATCGTTTGCCAGTAATGAGCCAAGGTTCAGCTATAAAATAAAAGGCTTTCAAAATGAATATTTGCCTGCAGGAGATAAAAACAAAATAGAGCTGAATGCATTGACTTATGGTGATTATGAAATTGATATACGCTACATAAATGAGAAAGGTGAATTTGTAGAAAATGTTATTGGCGTCAATATGGAAATTCTGCCTTATTGGTATCAAACATGGTGGTTTAGAACATTAATTATCCTGGCC
>Ga0075428_100008942_pt1 | contig 11115 bp, 12 predicted proteins | sample RhiMetdeltSRZDD2_FD_75291 | JGI IMG/M metagenome (GOLD analysis project Ga0075428, IMG submission 75291) | Populus rhizosphere microbial communities from Tennessee, USA - Rhizosphere MetaG P. deltoides SRZDD2 | ecosystem: Host-associated > Plants > Roots > Rhizosphere > Soil | place: USA... | reverse complement strand
ATCAGCGGCGGTCGCGCCGGCTGGAACATCGTCACCACCTCCAATCCCGACGCCGCGCTCAATTTCGGCCTCACCGATCACATGGAGCACGCCGAGCGCTACGCCCGCGCGCGCGAGTTCTACGACGTGGTGACGGGGCTGTGGGACAGCTGGGCCGACGATGCCTTCATCCGCGATGTCGAGCACGGCATCTTTTTCGACCCCGACAAGCTGCATGTGCTCGATCACAAGGGGAAGTACCTCTCCGTGCACGGGCCGCTCAACATCGCGCGGCCAATCCAGGGATGGCCGGTGATCGTGCAGGCTGGCGCGTCCGACGCCGGCCGCCAGCTTGCGGCCGAGACCGCGGAGGCGGTGTTCACAGCACAGGCCAACCTCGCAGTGGGGCGCGCATTCTATGCCGACGTGAAAGGCCGGGCGGAAAAGGCCGGGCGCGACCGCGATCACCTCAAGATTCTGCCGGCCTGCTTCGTTGTGGTCGGTGAGACCGTGGAGGAGGCACGCGCCAAGCGCGCCAAGCTGGACAGTCTCGTGCATTACGCCAACGCCATTGCCTCGCTTTCGATCGCGCTCGGCCACGACGCCTCCAAGTTCGACCCCGACGGTCCCCTGCCCGATATTCCCGAAAGCAATGCCAGCAAGAGCGGTCGCCAGCGGGCGATCGATCTGGCCCGTCAGGAGAACCTGACCGTGCGCCAGCTCGCCCAGCGCCTCGGCGGCTATTCCGGCCTCGCCATGGTCGGCACGCCCAAGACCATCGCCGACGAAATGGAGGAATGGCTCCTCACCGAAGGGTCCGACGGCTTCACCGTGATGTTTCCCTACTTGCCGGGCGGGCTCGACGATTTCGTCGAACGCGTGGTGCCGGAACTGCAGCGCCGCGGTCTGTTCCGGCGCGAATATGAAGGCAAGACGCTGCGCGAGAATCTCGGCCTGCCGCGGCCGGCGAACCGGTTCTTCTGACTTCGCAATGATCGGCAGGGACGGCGCGCCGGACGCCAGGCGCGGATGCAGCGGTGGACGCTATTCGCCGCTGGCGTTCCGCGCCGCGGCGGGGTGCGATACGCTGCACGATCCCATCTTGGTCAGCCCAAGGCAGAGCATCGTCATGAACCGCATTCTCGAAATCCCGCCGGAAAAGCTTACAGCCGAGCAGAGCAAAGTCTTCGAACAGCTCACCGCCGGCCGCGGCCGCATCCTCGGCCCGTACAAGATCTGGATTCACAGTCCGACCGTCGCCAGCGGCATGGAGCGGATAGGGACATTTCTCAACAAATTCTCGTCGCTGTCGAAGCGCGAAGTGGAGATCGGGATCCTGGTGATCGCGCAGCATTGGCAGGGCGATTACGTCAGGCAGGCGCATATCCGCGAAGGCACGGCCGCCGGCCTGTCGCAGCAGACGATCGACGCGATCCTTGCCGGGACCGATCCCAAGCTCGTCGACGCCCACGAGCACGCGGTCCACCGGTTTGCCGCGGCGCTGGTGAGCGGCGCGAAACTGCCGGACGCGGAGTTCGCCGAGATCGAGCGGGCGCTCGGCCGCGAGGGCATCGCCGAGGTGCTTGTTCTGCTCGGTTACTACACCTCGGTGGCACTGGCGATGAAGGTCCACGAGGTGCCGATCCCGCAGCAATAGATGCGCCGCTACGTCGCGTCGAGGACCTGCAAGCGCACGGCTGCTGGCGACCCACTTCCCCACCGCCTGCGCCACGCCACTGCACGCCGTGCCGGCGTCGCTGCCCCAGAACGCCCGCAAACTGTCCTCACAATAGCTCCTCCTGCAATCGGAGGAAGAAGCGATCGTTGAGCGCACCAGGAGACGTATCTTTTAGGCAAGCCCCCATCTTGGAATAGGAACTCGGACGCCCCGCTCCGAACCTCGTGATCGGCTTCACGTCTCATGGACGTCCACGTCGCGGACGGAACCGGAGCGAGCTTCGGCCAAGAGCGGTGGAGCGGTATCTTCGTGTTGGCGCGTCAAAAGGGCGCGCGCGCAACACTCCATCTCGCCGCAATTTTCCGAATGCTTAGTCGGAGCACTACGGGGGCCCAGATGAGCAAATTACTCAAGGGAGCAATCCTCCCTATCGCGGCCGGCATCATCGCGCTGGTCGCCGCTACCGTTCTCGTCATCCTGTTCATGGTACACCCGGAGACAAAGGTAGCGTCCCCCTCGCAAGCAATGCAGCCGCCCGGGGAAGATCGCCAGACGGGGAGTCTCTCGCCGCAAGCAATGGGCGCACTTCGGGATATCATTCAAGCGCAGGGCCTCAGCTGCCCCGCCGTCACCGATGGCGCGTTCCGGGGTGAGGATCCCTACGGGCAGGTGATTCAGGTGAGCTGCGACAACGAGCTCAAATTCAAGGTCACGATGGGCGCACGGAGCGGGGCCTTTCACGTAACGCCCTGGGAATGAGCTCGTTACCATCATTTACTGATCGTCGCTGATTTTTTGCCCGGCGGCGCTCGCGCGGAGCGGGCGCGACTCGCGGCCTATCGCTTTTCGCGGACATGCGGCTGCGTTACGCGCCGACGATGCGCGTCAATTTTCGGCCTTGATATTGGCTTGCGCGACGATCCTGCCGAACTTCTCGGCTTCCGACGTGACGAAGTCGCGATACTGCGCGGGGCTCATGATTCGCGGCACGATGCCCTGGACTTCGAGCTTCTCGGCGGTCGCCTTGTCGCGCAACCCCGTCGCCACGATCTCGTTGAGACGCGCAACGATGGGCTCCGGCGTTGCGGCGGTCGCGAACAGTCCGAACCAGTTGAGAAGCTCGTAGCTCTTGAGCTCGGGGGCGGCTTCGGCCAGCGGCGCGACGTCGGGCAGTTGCGGCATGCGCTCGCGCGACGTCACCGCGACGGCGCGCAGTCTGCCATCCTGAATGAGTGGCAGCGCGGCGGCCAGGCTCGAAAAGCTCATGGTGACGGCGCCGGTCGCAACGTCGGTGACCGCCGGTGCCGAGCCGCGATACGGCACGTGCAGCACATCGGTGCCCGCCATGCTGTTCATCAGTTCGCCCGCAAGCTGCTGCGGATTGCCGATGCCGGACGAGGAAAACGACAGCTTGCCGCGGTTGGCCCGCGCATAAGCGATGAGCTCGGCGGCGGTGCGCACCGGCGTCTGCGCCGCGACCACCACCACGCAGGGCACGATGCCCACGAGCGCGACCGGCGCCAACTCGCGCAAGGGGTCGTAGCTCATCTTGTCCTTGTAAAGATGCTGATTGATTGCGACTTCGCCCGAGGCCGCCATCAGCAGCGTCAGGCCGTCGGGCGGGGACTTCGCGACCGCGCTTGCGGCAATCATGGCGCTTGCGCCGGCACGGTTCTCGACGATGACGGATTGCCCGAGCGCGGCCTTCATCGGCTCGGCGAAGAGTCGCGCCACGATATCGACGCCGCCGCCGGCGGGATAGCCCACGAGGATGCGGATCGGCCGATCGGAATAGCCCACTTGCGCGTGCGCCGGCCCGGCAATCAGCGCAAGGCCCGCAGCCGCTATAATCTCACGTCGGGTCGGCACGGGCATCTCCTGCGGTCAAGACCGGGACGGAAATGGTAGCGCATTTGCCCGGGCTGGAGTCGGGGTGATCCGCCGGCGTGACCCCCGTTATCGACGGCGGGCGCCGGTTCGTCGCGAAGGGCGCGCTGTCCGGCATCCCGCCGCGCGCGCAAACGTGGCGACATTCGGGCAACCGCAGCCGAATGCGTTCAGATTCCGTTCAGTGTCGGCGTGAAAGACTCGCGCTTAGCCTTTGCGCTTGCGTGTGCACAACGAGGTAACGTCATGAGGAAAACCCTGACCGCTGTTGCCATGGCCGCGACGATCGCCGCCGCGGCAGTCGCTGCGCCGACCACGGCGGATGCCCGCGGCGGCTGGTGGGGCCCGGCCGTCATCGGCGGCTTGGCCGCCGGAGCCATCATCGGAAGTGCGCTCGCAAGGCCTTATTACGGCGGGTATTACGGGGGATACGGCTACTACGGGGGCTACGCGCCCACGTACTACTACGGCGGCTATGCGCCGACTTACTACTACGGCGGCGGCTACGCGCCCGCCTACTACGGCGGCTATCGACCGGCCTATTACGGCTATTACGGACGGCCATACTATCGCTGGCGCCGTTGGTAGCTCATCGCTATCGCGCGTGCTGACGACGACGCTTCCTCCCGCGGACCGCGGACCTGACGCCGGCGCTCTCTCATGGGATCGCCGGCTTTTTTTGCCTCAGATGCTGCTGTCGGCCGCCGCGGACCGACCAAAATTCCGACAAATTACCCCGCTTATGTATGAATAGCTGAATCGGGGAAATGGCTCAGCTGGGGCTTATTCGAACATCGCAACCTGTTCCCGCGTCCGGCTTTGCCGGCGCTCAAGGAGAATCTCTGATGAAGAAGACTCTGACTGCCTTCGTTGCGGCCGCGACCATGGCAAGTGCGATCGCCGCCATGCCGACAGCGGCAGACGCCCGCTGCGACGGTTGCGCGATCGGAGCCGGCGTCGTCGGCGGCTTGGTCGCGGGCGCCCTCATCGGCGGCGCCGTCGCGAACGCCCGGCCGGCGCCGGTCTATGTCGAGCCGGCGCCGGTCTACGCGGCGCCAGTGCGCACCTGCCTCGTCGAACAGCAGGTGTGGTCGCCGCGTTACCAGGCATGGGTGATGCGGCCGGTGCGCGTCGCCTGCTGAGCGGCCGACCGGGCGCATCCAGTCTTTCGCGAATCGGGCCGACGGGTTCGTCGGTCCGGACAACCGCGATCCACGCTAGAATTCGCGATCATGGCCGGCTCGTGCGCCGGCCATTTTCATTTCGTGCACACGCAGACCTGACTTATGGTTCTCTAGTTTTTCGCCGCGCGCTTCTGCATGTCGTCGAGCACGGCCGAGGTCGGCCAGCAATCGACTTTGAGCCGATTGGCCTTCTGATAGGCGCCAAGCGCTGAGCGCGTGAGCATGCCGGCTTTGCCGTCGATCTTGTCCTTGTAGAGGCCGAGCTTGGTCAGCGTACGTTGCATCGTCTCCACCTGCGCGGTGCGCAATTGCGTGTTCTTGCTCCACGGCGTCTCGAACGGACGCGGATCGCGGATGCGATCGCTGAGATGTCCCACGAACAACACGTAGAGATCGGAGAAATTGTATTCCTTGATGACGTAATAGTTCTTAAGCGTGAGGAACGCCGGCCCGTAGGTGCCCTCGGGAAGCAGCAGCGACGCCGGCTCGTTGAGCTCGGCGGGATCGGGCTTGCGGCCGTGGGCCAGCACGTAGCCCTGCTTGAGCCATTCGCCGAGCGGGCGCGTGACCTCGGGGACGCCGATGGTGCAGTCCACGCTCTGCGGCACGCGCACCTCATAGGCCCAGTGGATGCCGCGTTGCCAGCCTTTTCCGGCCAATTGCTGCGCGGCCGACGCGAGCGCGTCTGGAATCGACGTCCAGATGTCTTTCTTGCCGTCGCCGTCGAAGTCGACCGCGTATTTGTAGAACTCGGAGGGCAGAAACTGGGTCAGCCCCATGGCGCCGCCCCATGAGCTGCGCAGATCCGCGAGCTTGACGTGACCCTCGTCCACCATCTTGAGCGAGTAGAGCAATTCCTGCTTGAACATGTCCTTGCGTCGCCCGTAATAGCCTTGGGTAGCGAGCACGGTGATGCCGTTCTTGGGCAGCTTATAGGTGCCGAAATCGGTCTCGCGCCCCCAGATCGCGAGCAGCACGTTGCCCGGCACGCCCGATTGCTGCTCGATCGCGGCGAGCGTGCGGGCGTGCTCGGCCGCGAGTTTCTTTGCCTGCCCCGCCATGCGCGCGATGTTCGCTTCCTTGATGTAGTCGGCCGGCGTCTGCACGAACTCGGCCTGTCCGCGCGGGGGCGCGCCCTCGCGGCCCGGCAGGTCTAGGTCGGGGAGGGTCAAGTCCGGCTCGACCCCGCGCGTCGCGGCGTCGAAGGTCTTGCGCGAGATACCCAGCGCCTGGGCCTGCGGCCAGAGGTCGGCAAGCCATTTTTGAAAGCCGGGATCGGCGGCGGGCGCGGACGTGGCGGTGAATACCGCAAGACACGCACCCAGAAAAACTGCAGCATATCTGCCAGATCGATCCATGGCCTGCCTACCCTTTCGACCGCTCAGGAAACCCGGCGCAGTTCCGTTGCCGCCATTGCCTGCAACGATTCGACCTGACCGGGCGTTAACGCTAGCGCGGCAGATTTGCTGTTCCTATCATCTTAGCCGCGCTCGCGACCGCACTAGACTCATCAGCTTGCTACTGTCCGGTTCCGAAGTTCGCAACCTGCGGCGCCTCTGATGCGAATTTCGGAATTGGGACCCTAGCGCCAAAAAGCGCCCAAGATATGGAGTTCCGGATGCTGCAAGTGCCGCTGGAAATCGCGTTTCACAATATTGAAAGCTCGGAGTGGGCCGAGCAGGAGATCCGAGAGCGGGCGGCCGATCTCGAAAAGCTGTACGACCGGCTCGTCTCCTGCCGGGTCCGCATCGACCAGCGCGCCAAGGATCTCACCGGCACCATTCCGCCGGTCGTCCACATCGAACTCGGCATTCCCGGCCGGCCCGACCTCGTGGTCAGCCACGAGCCCGAGCACCTCTTGCGAAAGTACCAGCACCCCGACCTGCGCAAGGCCATCCACGAGGCGTTCCGCATCGCCGAGCGACAGTTGCTGGCGCTCAAGAAGCAGCGCGATGGCCGCACCAAGGTCGGCGACCACGATACCGAGAACCAGTTCCTCGGTCAGGTTGCCGAGATCACGCCCGGGCAGGATTTCGGATTCCTGATGACCAAGGAGGGCGGCCTGCTCTACTTCCACCGCAACTCGCTGCTTACCGGCGACTTCGACGATCTCAAGCGCGGCGACGACGTCTATTACAACGAGGACGTGGGCGACACCGGCCCGATCGCGACCAAGGTGCGCGTCAAGGCAAAAAGCCTGGCGGCCGAGTAGACGAGGGCGGCGCTGCCGCGTGGCCAGCATATGCTGTTATCGCGTGGCGACGATGAACAACCGGGGGAATCGCAGCAGGACGCGACCGTCGAAGCGCGCGGGATAGGCGCGCGCGACGCGCGCGCTGTACTCAGCCACGAAACCGCGGCGCATGTCCGCATTGAGGACGGACAGGAACGGGCGCAGGGCGGAGCCCCTGAACCATTCCACAATAGCGTCGGGTCCGGCCATGACGTGGTTGTAGACCGTGTGCCAGATGTCGAGGTGACCGCAGAGCGGCTTGAGTAGATCGTAATAGTCCGCCGGCCCCGGCAAGTCGTCGCGTGCCGCGGCCGCCAGCCCGACCTCGGCGGCCCACGGCCCGCTCTTGGCCACCTCGCGCATTAGGGCAAGGGCCGGCTCGTCGGTGTTGTCCGGCATCTGCAGCGCGAGCACGCCGCCTTCGGGCAGCCGTTCGAGCAGGCGCCGCAGCACCGCGGGGTGATCGGGAACCCATTGAAACACCGCGTTGGCGAACAAGAGGTCGGTATTCTCCTGCGGAATCCAGGTGGCGAGATCGGCTTCGGCGAAGGCGCAATAGGGTAGCCGCTCACGCGCCTGCCGCAGCATGTCGGACGAGGAATCCACTCCGACGATCTCGGCCTGCGGATAGCGTGCAATCAACAGCTCGGTGGAATTGCCGGGTCCGCAGCCGAGATCGATCACGCGGCGAGGCGACTGCAACGGCACCTGCGCGAGCAAATCGCGCGGCGGGCGCGTGCGCTCGTCTTCGAACTTGAGATACTGACGCGCGTTCCAGTCTTCGGCCATCAGAACATCCCATTACGTGTTAAGCCTGACGCAAGATGGACTGGCCTGGCGCAGGCCACAGGCGGGCGCGAGCCCGCAATCATCGCCCATCGGAAACAGCCGCCGACGTCGACAAGAGCATGATCCCGAAAAGCTGCAGGCTTTTTCGATGAGATCATGCGATCGAATAATACTTGGAGAGAATCGCGGTCCAATCCGGAGCGATCTGGCTCTAGCGCGAGAACTTCTTGTACTTGATGCGATGGGGAATGGTCGAATCCGTCCCCAGCCGGCGCATCTTGTCCTGCTCGTAATCCTGGAAGTTGCCCTCGAACCACTCGACGTGGCTGTCGCCCTCGAACGCCAGGATGTGGGTGGCGATGCGATCCAGGAACCAGCGATCGTGGCTGATGATCACCGCGCAACCGGCGAAATCTTCCAGCGCCTCTTCCAGTGCGCGCAACGTGTCGACGTCGAGATCGTTGGTGGGCTCGTCGAGCAGGAGAAGATTGGCGCCTGACTTCAGCATCTTGGCGAGATGCACGCGGTTGCGCTCGCCGCCCGAGAGCGAGCCCACCTTCTTCTGCTGATCGGCACCCTTGAAGTTGAAGTTCGAGCAATAGGCGCGCGAATTCACCTCGCGCTTGCCCAGCAGAATGATGTCCTGGCCGCCGGAAATTTCCTCCCACACGTTCTTCTTGCCGTCGAGCGCGTCGCGGGACTGATCGACGTAGCCAAGATGCACGGATTCGCCGATCTTGATCGTGCCTTTGTCCGGCTTTTCCTGCCCGACGATCATGCGGAACAGCGTTGTCTTGCCGGCCCCGTTCGGGCCGATCACGCCGACGATGCCGCCGGGCGGCAGCTTGAAAGTGAGATTGTCGATCAGCAGATTGTTGCCGAACGCCTTGGTGAGCCCCTCGAAATCCACGACGTTTTGCCCGAGCCGTTCGGTCACCGGGATGATGATCTGCGCTGTCTGGGTCGTCTTCTCCGCGGCCTGCTTCACCAGTTCTTCGTAGCGCTGATAGCGCGCCTTGGACTTCGCCTGCCGTGCGCGCGGAGAGGCCGCGATCCATTCCTGCTCGCGCGCGAGCGTGCGTTGGCGTGCTTCCTCCTCGCGGCCTTCCTGGGCGAGCCGTTTCTGCTTCTGCGAGAGCCAAGCCGAGTAATTCCCCTCGTAGGGAATGCCGCGTCCGCGATCGAGCTCGAGGATCCAGCCGGTGACGTTGTCGAGGAAGTAGCGGTCGTGGGTAACGATCAGGATGGCGCCGGGATAGTTGCGCAGATGGCCTTCCAGCCAATTGACGGATTCGGCGTCGAGGTGGTTCGTGGGCTCGTCGAGCAGCAATAACTCGGGCTGCTCGAGCAGCAGCCGGCAGAGTGCGACCCGCCGGCGCTCGCCGCCGGAAAGCTTAGCGACGTCGGCGTCATCCGGCGGACAGCGCAGCGCGTCCATCGCCTGGTCGACCTTGGAGTCGAGATCCCATAGCCCCTTGGACTCGATCTCGTCCTGCAGCCTAGTCATCTCGTCCGCGGACTCGTCCGAGTAGTTCATGGCGAGTTCATTGTAGCGATCGAGGATCGCCTTCTGCGGCGCGACGCCCTCCATCACGTTCTCGCGCACGCTCTTGCTCGCATCGAGCGCCGGCTCCTGCTGCAGATAGCCCACGCGGGCGCCCTCGGCCACCCAGCCTTCGCCAATGAATTCCTTGTCGATGCCCGCCATGATGCGCAGCAGCGTCGATTTGCCGGAGCCGTTGACGCCGAGCACGCCGATCTTTGCATCGGGGTAGAACGACAAGTTGATGTTCTCCAACACCTTGCGGTTGCCCGGATAGGTCTTGGAGAGGCCTTCCATGTGATAGATGAACTGACGGGCCATCGGCGCCCTGCTCGCATCGGTTGGGCACCCATCGGCGCCGGATGTCGGGAAGTCGATGCTGATGTAACGACACCCGTGCGCCGGGGCAAGCCCGCCGCGCCGCTCTCTTTGAGCGGAAAAAAGCAAACACGCGTGACGCGCGTCACATCCGCCAGACCGCGGCGGACGTATCTCACATCGAGACAACGAACGCCGACGGAGTCTTACCAATGTTTAAGGCAATGACGTTGAACGTCGATGCCTGGCGGGCTCACCAACAAGCAAAGGCAGCACCGACGACGGCAGACGCCGCGCGGACAGTGTCATGATCACGATTGGCGCCGCGACCCGAACACTCATCCATCGCCGCAGGGCGTGGAGTGCGGCTGCCGACATTGCCGGCCTGTTCCGCACGCTGGCGAATGCGCTGTTCGACCCTTATCGGCCGGAACTGCACTATATGCGCGGCCCCGGCCCCAAATGGCGCGCCAAGCATCGCCCTCCGCTTTGATTCGCCTCTATCCGCGTGCTCGGGGGGCTCCCCCAGCTCGTCCCCCAACCGGGACTGAGCGGCGGTGTCCCAGGCTCTTCCGTTACGATCTTTATCCAACTGTGACCTGATTGCATCGGTTCTTAACCCTAACCGTAGCTTTTTTGCAACGGGTCGTCAGCAAACTGAAATCACTAACGAATTCGCACTGGTTTTTAACAAATTTGCCCGGACAATGGCGTGCAAATGGGGCGCTCTCCGCGGGGGCGGGGAGCGAAGCGGAAACCGGCAAAGACATCAGTCGACCGGAGGGGGTCATGGGAAAGACAGTTCGCAAAGCGCCGGGCTTGTCGGGCGATCTCGCCGAATTCGTGCAGAATCTGGCCAGGAGCCTGTTCGACCCGTACCGACCCGAGCAGCATTATATGCGCGGGCCCGGGCCCAAATGGCACGCCAAGCATGATCGGGCGCACCTGGCCTATCGGGCGATCCCGGTGCTTGTTCCGGTCCGGGTCAAGCGCTGATCCTCGGCTCCCACGGGCATTCGCAGGCCAGGCCTTCGGCGAGCGCCGGCCCTCGGTCCCCGCTCCCTAGGGATCTCAACATCTGCGTCGCGCCCGCCTCGCCAGGCTGAAAGGCGCCGGCCGTGAACTGCCGTGTGCTATAGGGGACGCGCTTCATTTCTCGCCTCCCACTTCCACGGGCCAACCACGGACATTTCGCCATGCCTCGCCAACGCTGCGCGATCCTCGACGACTACCAGAATGTCGTACTCAAGATAACGGACTGGTCGAAGGTCTCGGGCGATCTCGACATCAAGGTCTTCAACCAGCACCTCGGCAGCCACGAGAACGTGATCAAGGCGCTGCAGGGCTTCGACATCGTGTGCGCGATGCGCGAGCGCACCGCCTTCCCGCGCGCCGTCATCGAGAAACTGCCGGACCTGAAGCTGCTCATCACGACGGGGCTGCGCAATGCATCCATCGATGTCGCCGCCGCCAAGGAGCGCGGCGTCGTGGTCTGCGGCACGCC
>Ga0075428_100008941_pt1 | contig 11116 bp, 8 predicted proteins | sample RhiMetdeltSRZDD2_FD_75291 | JGI IMG/M metagenome (GOLD analysis project Ga0075428, IMG submission 75291) | Populus rhizosphere microbial communities from Tennessee, USA - Rhizosphere MetaG P. deltoides SRZDD2 | ecosystem: Host-associated > Plants > Roots > Rhizosphere > Soil | place: USA... | reverse complement strand
TCCGCGGCCGACAAGTTCGGCGCGGAAATCGGCTGCCAGGTCTATCACGACCTGGACGCGATGCTGGCCGACAAGTCGGTCGATGTGGTGACGATCTGCACGCCCAGCGGCGTGCACATGGAGCCGGCGGTTGCCGCTGCGAAGGCCGGCAAGCACATCATTGTCGAGAAGCCGCTGGACATCACGCTCAAGCGGTGCGACGCGATGATCGCCGCCGCCGACAAGGCCGGCGTCGTGCTCTCCACCATCTTTCCGTCGCGGTTTCATGAATCGTCGCAACTGCTCAAGGGAGCTATCGACAAGGGCCGGTTCGGCAAGCTCACGATGGGCGACGCCTACGTGAAGTGGTTTCGCACGCAGGAGTATTACGACAGCGGCGCGTGGCGCGGAACCTGGGCCCTCGACGGCGGCGGCGCACTGATGAACCAGGCCGTGCACAGCGTCGATCTGCTCTTGTGGTTTATGGGCCCGGCCGTGGAAGTCACAGCGTACACGGCGACGCTCGCCCACGAGCGGATCGAGGTCGAAGACGTCGCGGTCGCCACGGTCAAATTCGCGTCCGGCGCGCTCGGCGTGATCGAGGCCAGCACGGCGACCTGGCCCGGCGAGCTGAAGCGGATCGAAATCAGCGGCAACGCCGGTAGTGTCGTGCTCCGCGAGGAAGATCTGGCCGTCTGGAAGTTCGCTAAGGAGACGAAAGCCGACGATGCCATCCGCGAAAAAATGGGCAGCCGCACGCACACTGGCGGCGGCGCGGCCGATCCCAAGGCCATCGGGCATCACGGACACACGCTGCAGTTCCAGGACGTGCTCAATGCCATCAAAAAGGGCAAGCAGCCGCTGATCGACGGCCCCGAGGGGCGGCGAGCGGTGGAGTTGATCCTGGCAATTTACAAGTCGGCCGAGAGCGGCAAGCCGGTCCAACTGCCGCTGGCGGCCGATCCGGTTTTGAAGGGCCGCAGCAAGGGGAAAAAGCTCTAGCCGGATGAAGTCCGGGCACATTCCGCCGTCGTCCGGCGGCGAATTGACGTATAGTCGAGATGGAGCGCGTCTCTTCTCTGTCTGAGCACTCGATATGTCTACGTTCCGCTGGCCGCTGCAAGCGCCAATCTTGGCTGCGATTCTTGCGGTTTTGCTCGCCCCACGTTTCGCGGACGCCGCGGACCGGGCTGCCGCGCAAGCCGCGCTGGCCTCGATCACCAAGGAGGAACTGAAGTCGCACGTGGATGTGCTGGCCGACGACACGTTCGAGGGCCGCGAAACCGGCAGCCGCGGCGGTCGTGCCGCCGGCAACTACGTGCTCAAGGCGTTCGAGACGCTGGGATTGAAGCCGGCCGGAGAAGACGGGACCTATTTGCAGTCGTTCGGCAGCTCCCGCAACATCCTGGGCCTGGTCGAAGGCGGCGATCCGCATCTCAAGAGCCAGTTCGTCGTACTCGGCGCTCATTACGATCACGTGGGTTACGGCCGCTCGACCAACAGCTATGGCCCGTGGGGCTACATCCACAACGGGGCCGACGACAACGCCAGCGGCGTGGCAGGCCTCCTGGAAATCGGTGACGCTCTGAAGCGTCTGCCAGCGGTGCCGCGGCGCTCGATCCTGCTGGCCTGCTGGGACGGGGAAGAGGCGGGGCTGCTTGGCTCGCGGCATTGGATCAGCCGGCCGACCGTGCCGCTGGCCCGCGTTGCGGCCACGATCAACCTGGACATGATCGGCCGGATGCAGGACGGCAAGCTGGAGGTGCTCGGCTCGCGGACCGCCGCCGGCCTTCGGCGGCTGGTCAGTGAGTCTAACGGTGAAGCCCGCGCGACCGTCGACTTCGACTGGTCGCTGAAGGCCGACAGCGATCACTGGCCATTTTACGAGCAGAAGATTCCATTCCTGATGTTCCACACGGGCTTGCACGCCGACTACCACCGCCCGAGCGACGACGCCCACCGGATCAACCACGCCGGGCTGCTGGGCGCCACCCAAATTGCGTTTCAGACGGTGCTGGCCCTCGCCGATGCCGAGCAGCTGCCGGCCTTTCGCGAGGCCGTGCGGCGGGAATCGTCATGGGGACGCGTTGCGCTGGAGCAACCCGCTGCCGCGCAGCCGCCGCGGTTCGGCATTCCGTTCAAGGTCGAGTCGGCCGATCCGCTCAAGATCGTGCTGACAGGACTCACGCCAGGCTCGCCGGCCGAGTCGGCCGGGCTGAAAGCCGGCGACGAATTGCTCCAGCTGCAAGGCCGGCCGATCGAAAGCGAGCAGCTGTTTCGGCTGCATCTGCTGGCCGCAGCGGGCGAGACGGCGTTTCTCGTCAAGCGGCCCGGCAGCGATACACCGCTTTTGATCAAGGTCACGCCGCGCGGCGATCCGATCCGCGTCGGACTTTCGTGGCGGTTTGACGATGCCGAGCCGGGCTCGGCACTCGTCACGCACGTGATCTCGAGCTCTGCAGCGCAGCTCGCCGGCCTGAAAACTCGCGACCGGATTTACGCGGTCGGCGGGCATTCGTTCCAGTCCGAAGCCGATTTCGTCAACTTGCTGAGCACCGTGCCCAGCCCGATGGATTTGGCCGTCGAGCGCGACGGTAAAGTCGAAATGCGCAAGCTCGAGCTCCTGGATTTCGCTCCGGCGCCGTAATCTCGGCGGCAATTGGCCCGTTTGACGACCCGCCGCGTCTCGCATACAAATACCTAGGCGGCGCGTTCGCCCACTGCGTTCGAAGCGGCCCTCGCGAGGGGAAGCCGTGAACCTGGTCAGGCCTTAACCGGAGCAGCCATAAGCGATACTTTCCTTGTGCGGGGGCCGCTTCGAGGGCAGTGGAAGGCGGGCGAACATGGCAGATCGGGAAGGAGCCGGCCAGTACATCGTCGTCGCCCGGCGGTATCGGCCGCAGGATTTCGCGCAGCTCGTCGGCCAGGGCCAGGTTGCCCAGGCCCTGGCCAATGCCATCACGACCAATCGCGTCGGCCACGCCTATCTCTTCACGGGCGCCCGCGGCGTCGGCAAGACCTCGACGGCCCGCATCTTCGCCAAGGCTCTGAATTGCGTCCGCGGTCCGACGACCGAGCCCTGCGGCGAGTGCGACGTCTGTCAGGGGATCGCCAGCGGCGACGACGTCGATGTGATCGAGATCGATGGGGCCAGCAACCGCGGCATCGACGAAATCCGGCAGCTGCGGAGCACCGTAAACGTCCGCCCCAGCCGGGCCCGCTTCAAGATTTACATCATCGACGAAGTCCACATGCTGACGACGCCGGCGTTCAACGCGCTGCTCAAGACGCTGGAAGAGCCGCCGGAGCATGTGAAGTTCATCTTCTGCACGACCGAAGCCGACAAGATTCCGATCACTGTTTTGTCGCGGTGCCAGCGATTCGATTTCGCACCGATTGAAATGCGGTCGATCGTGGAGCGGTTGCAGCACATCTGCGCCAGCGAGGGCGTTTCGGCCGAGCCCGAGGCGCTGCAAATCATCGCCCGCCGCGCCGCCGGCTCGATGCGCGACAGCCAGTCGCTGCTGGAGCAACTGCTCTCGTTCGGCGGCAAGCAAATCACGGTGGCCGACGTTCACGCGATGCTAGGCACCGCTCATTCCGCCCGGCTGACCGCGCTGGCTCAGTGCGTCGCCCGGCGCGACGCGGCGGCGGCCCTGGCCGAAGTCGAAGCCGCCGTGGTCGAGGGCGTCGATCTGGGCGCGTTCACCGAACAATTGCTCGGCTACTTCCGCGATTGCCTGGCAGCGCTGGTCGGCTGCACGCCCGAGTTGATGCTCCATACGGCCGCCGCCGATCATCCGGAGGTCAAAAAACTGGGCGAGGCGCTCGGTCTGGAAACGCTGCTCGCAATGGCTCAGGTTCTCGACCATACATTGACGCGCTTGCGTCAAAGCACGCATGTGCGGACGCTCGTGGAGGTGGCTTTGGTCCGGCTGTGCAAGCTGGAAGACCTCGATGCGCTGCCGGGCCTGGTAGCGGCACTTCGGGACGGCGCGCCGCCCCCGGATGCTGGCACCAAGACCACGGCGATCAAATCCGAGCACACCCCCGCTGCTGAGGCCGATCCGCCTTCGGCTCAAAAAAAAACTTCGGAAAACGGTGACGCTCCAGGTGTCGTGGCCGTCGAATCGACTCCGGTTCTGGATGCCAGCACGGCCGTCTCAGCATGGAAGCAAACCCTTGCCGAGATTGGAGATATGACGGCCGACTTCGCTGGCCGGGCAGACGGTGTAGCAATTTCCGGGCCAAACCGACTGGTCGTTCGGTTCCGAAAAGCCTATACTCAAGCGCTGCAGTATTGCGAGCGTCCGGACAAACGCCAAAGGCTGGAGCAAACGCTCTCGCGAATCACGGGGCGCAACATCCGGATCGACTTTGCCCTAGTGCAGGAGGAATCGGCCGCACCGGCGCCGGAACCGCCCCGCCCAATCAACCGGCGGCAGCGGCAACAGGAACTGATGCGGCATCCGCTGATTCGCAAGGCAGCGGAACTTTTCGACACGGAGATCGTCGCGGTCCTCGAGCCGCCGCCTGCCGAATCTGGGCCGGCGGAGGCCTAGAGTCGCGGCGAACGGTACGCAAGACGGAACGCACGCGGCGATGACGCAGATCACGCAGTCGGTGGGCCGCCTGATCGACGAATTGGCCAAACTGCCCGGCATCGGGCGCAAATCGGCCGAGCGACTGGCGTATCACCTGCTGCGAGTGCATCAGAACGAGGCTTTGGCCCTGGCCGACGCCATCCGCGACGTTCGTTCGAATGTCCACTATTGCTCGATCTGCTTTAACCTCGCGGAAGGCGAACGGTGCGCGATTTGCACAGACCCTAAACGCGATCCGACGCAGATCTGCGTGGTGGAGCAGCCGCGGGACCTGATGGCTTTGGAACAGGCTGCCACTTTCCGCGGTCATTACCACGTGCTGCTGGGCCGGATCGCACCGCTGGACGGGGTTGGCCCCGAACAGCTGACGATTGACCGGCTGGTCGAGCGTGTGCGGGAGGGTGGCGTGCGGGAGATCATCATGGCAACCAATCCAACCGTCGAAGGGGACGGAACGGCCCTGCACATCTCCAATATGCTCGCGGAATATCCTGTGCAGATCACGCGGCTGGCCCGCGGCATTACCACCGGCAGCATCCTGGAATACACCAATCGGGAAGTGCTGGCCGACGCGCTCAGCGGACGACAAAGGTTTTGATGCCCGACTGAAAAGCAACTCGAAAAAGTAAGTCCTATGCGTCTCTCCTTCGGCCTCGAACACCGCCAGCTCCAGGTGCAAAAACTGGCGCCGCGGATGATCCAGTCGATGGAGATCTTGCAGCTTCCTTTGCAGGAATTGCAGGAGCGGATCGAGCAGGAGCTGGTCGAGAACCCTACGCTCGAGTTGCAGGAGCGGGATCCAACTTTGCCCGATGAGCCGGTCGAGCAAGAAAACCCGCTGGAAAAGCCGATAGAAGACAAGCCGCTCGTCGTCGATGAGGCCCACCACAACGCCGACGACTTCGAGCGTTTGCTGAACCTCGACCGCGACGTTCCCGAGTATTTCGAAGAGTCCACGCGGCGCTCCTCGAACCGCATCGAGGAAGACTCCGAGCGGGCGCACGACGTGATTTCCAACGTCGAGGAGCGGCCGGAATCGCTCCAGGACTACCTCGTCCATCAACTGGGCGAGATGGAGCTCCCGCCAGAGCTCTTCGCCCTCTGCGAGCGAATTATCAGCACGCTCGATCCGAGGGACGGCGGCTATTTTCGCGCCAGCCTGCGCGACTTGCTGCCCCCCGATGCTGCGCAGGAGCAATTGCAGACGGCTGAAAAAGCCCTGTCGATCGTACAATCGCTCGACCCGCCGGGCATCGCCGCCCGCGACCTCCGCGAATGCCTGCTGGCGCAGCTCGACCCGGACATGGACTTCTACGAAGAGCTGCATACGCTCATCTCCAACCACTTGGAGGACCTGCGCGACAACCGGCTGCCGCTGATCGAGCGAGTCACCGGCTTGTCGATCGAAGAAATCCAGGAGGCCTGGAGCGAGCTGCGAAAGTTGAATCCCAAGCCCGGCGCGCGTTTCGCCGATGCCGTCGTACCCACGGTCACGCCCGACGTGACGGTGGAGCGCTCCGACGACGGGCAATACAAAGTGCACGTCGATGAGAGCCGCACGCCGACGCTCTACATCAGCCGGCACTATCGCGAGCGGCTGGCCAGCGGCACGGCCACGCCCGAAGAGCGCGAGTACATCAAGCGGAAGATCAACGCCGCCCAGTGGCTGATCGAGTCGATCGAGCAGCGCCGCAACACGTTGACCCGCGTTTCGCAGGCGATCGTGGACCACCAGACCCGCTTTCTCGACGACGGCCCGGAGTTCATCGAGCCGCTGAAGATGCAGCAGATCGCCGACAAAGTCGGCGTGCACGTGACGACCGTCAGCCGGGCGGTGGACGACAAGTACATTCAGACGCCGCGCGGCATATTCCCGCTGAAGCGGTTCTTCGTCGGCGGCACCAAAAGCGACGAAGGCGAGGACGTCGCCTGGGACATCATCCGCATCCGGCTGCAGGAGATCGTCGACAAGGAAGACAAGACGAAGCCCTATTCCGACGACGAGCTGGTGGAGGAATTGAAAAAGCAGGGGCTGGTCGTGGCCCGCCGCACGGTCACGAAGTACCGCCAGAAAATGGACATCCCCAGCTCGCGCCAGCGGCGGGATTGGAGTAAGACGGCAGCGGCCCCCAGCGTCCATCCAGCGATTCCCCCCGAAGCCGTCGTGGCGCCTGCCACGCACTAAGCCGCCGTGGCCTCCGCCACGCGCTAAGCCGCCCGGCGCGACTTGAACAGCGCCGACACGGAATGCCGCAGCGACGACCAGCGGCTGGCGGTTTCACTCACGACGTAGTTCAGTTGCATCGAGCGCCGCTCGCCGTCGAACGGATGGTGGCCGTGCCAGGCATTGGGCCGGCAGCGGAAAGCGACCAGGGCGCCTTGATCGGGTGGCACTTCGGCGACGACGTCTTCCAAGTCATGTTCGCTGCGCAATAGCCGCAGCCGCCCGCCGCCCGCCGTCCAGTGGCGATTGAGATAAAGCAGGACGGTGATCAACTTGGACTTGCTGTCGATGTGAATCTGGCCGTCCTTGAGGCGGGTGCGGCCGCGGACGGTGAGCGTGGCTGGTCGCTCGCTGAGGTCGATCGCAAACTTCTCGGCAAATACCTGCCGTACGTCGTCGCCGAGCAATTCGTCCGTCAATTGCTCGAACGCCGGCCCATAGTGCAGCGAGTTGAGCGGAAAGCTGCCGCCGCTGGCGATCGGCGGAAAGTCCCGCTCGATCGCCTCCAGGCACTCCGCCTTCACGAAGCGCGGCACGATCAAGTGCTCGAACGGCTCGGAAATCAGCGTAGTCTCGCGAAGCGCCGCCAGTTCGAGCATCGACATGTTCTGCCTCCTGGGATTGCCTGCTCTACGCTGCCGCCCGCGGCTGCGCCGACCGCTTGAGGATCTGATCGCAGGCGGCGGTCACTTGCGCAGCCGTAATCAGGCTCATGGCCTCGTTCGTGGCTTTGCGCCGCTGGCTCCGCGTGCCGTCGTCGTACCGCGACTGCAGCGCGATGTGCTGCGGGCCGTAAGGGCCGCAGTCTTCCGGCCGCGTCGTGCCGTACAGCGCGACGCAGGGCGTGCCGACGGCTGCGGCCGTGTGCATCGGCCCGGTATCGGAACCGACAAAGATCCGCGCCCGGCGGACGAGCGCCGTCAGCTCCAGCAAATCGGTTTTCGGCGCGAGCAGTGCGCTCGCCGGGAGCCGGGCGACAATCTGCTCAGCCCAGGCCCGCTCGCGGTCGCCGGCCCAGACGGCGACCGACCGCAGGTTGTGCTTTGTACAAAGGTGGCGGACGACCTCGACATACCGCTCGCTCGGCCAGAGCTTTGAGTCCCAGCTCGCCCCAGGATTGACGACCGCAAAACCATGCGCCAATTCGGATGCGGCCAGGAACGCGGCAATCGTCGCCTCTGCCGGGGCATTATGAGGCACGCGAAACTGCGCCGGACTGGGACGTACGCCTAGCGGCTCCAGCAATTCCAACGAGCGATCGGTGATGTGGCTCTGCCGGTTCACGAGACGGACGTTGTTCAGCCACGTACTCAACTCCTTGCCGTAGAAGCCGCCCAAGCCGATCCGCTGCTTCGCGCCCGACAGCCAGCAGGCAATCGCCGTCTTGTTGATGCTCTGCGGGTCGATCGTCGTATCGATCCGCATTGCCCGCAGGCGTCGTCGCAGCCGCCAGATTTCCAGCGGGCTCTTGAGCCAGAGCCGCGGCAGCACGATCAACTCGTCCAGCGCGTCGTGCCCTTGCACCATCGGGGCGGCCGCCCGCTCCACGACCCAGGCGATGAAGGCCTGGGGAAACGCCTGCCGCAGCGCGCAAAGCACCGGCAGCGTCAGCACCGTGTCGCCGATGGCGCTCATCCGGGCGATCAGGAACCGGGGCGATCCGTCAAACGGCATCGCGATCCTCGCTGGGCAGGATTTTTGGGCGCGGTAGAGTATGCCAGCACCTGGGAGCCGGCAAGGTCAACTTGCCTGCCACGACGGCCGCTGCTAGCGTCGCGCCATTCGTTCTTCATTCGGGCCAAACCGGCATGCCGGGCGAACCCACCACGATCTATTCGGCCGCCAACTCGCAGCAGGCCTATCTGCTCAAAGGCCTGCTCGAGGAGCGCGGCATCACGGCCTGGGTCGTCAACGACGCGCTCCAGATCGCCGGCGGCGAGCTGCCGCTGGGCTGGACCGCCGCGGCCCGCGTCGTCGTGAGCAGCAGCGACGCCGCCGCGGCGCGCGAATTCGCCCTCCAGTTCGACCGCCAAACGGCGCACGAACCCGCGCCCGACGACAGCGACCAGGAGCCGCCGCCGGCCGAGTGGGCCAACTGGCCCACGTGCCCAAAGTGTCAGGAGCGGCGCTCGGCCCACTGCCCGGTTTGCGGAGCCAGCGGGACGCGTTTTCCGCTGGCCGACACCCAGCAGACCGAGGGCGGCGAGCGAGTGCTTCTCTACTGCCAGAGCTGCGACGACCACATGCTCCCGCAGTGGCATCGTCTCTGCCCGCGCTGCGGCCACGACTTCGGCGATGGCCTCGACCTGAACCGACCTCCGGCCAAGTGGAGCCTCAACGCCCGCTCGTGGCTGGTGATCGCCGGCTTGTCGGCCGGCGTTGCGATCTTTGTGGCCTACTGCGTGTGGCTGTTCTCCCGGTGATCGACCTGGTTGGCGCTAATAAGGCGGCCCCTGGTTGGGTGGCTTGCAAAGGCCTCAAAACGCTTTTTTGTGATTGCAAGCCATTGCCGCTTAAAGACTTGCGTCAAAACTCTCGTCCCCACCTTAAATAGTACTTATTAGCCTTAGAGAACGCGTCATTCGGCGGCGTCTGGGCAGGCGACATCCGCCGAAACGGCAGTCCGCCGCGCCAGACAGAACAATGGTGCAAATTTCATACCAATGTACACTACTGATCTCAATGGGTTACGCCCGTGCGTTGACAACTCGACAAGTGCCATCGACAATCGGCCGTTGCACTCCCCGCCGCGAGGGCTGCCAGTCGCCGTCCATTTTCCGTAAAGTCAATGGCCAAAGCCACTTACAAAGACGCCGGCGTCGATCTCGACGTCTATGACGAGGCCATGACCCGGCTGCCGCGGCTGATGCACCGCACGTACTCGCCGCGGGTCCTGAAGCTGGACGGCGGCTTCGCGGGGCTGTTTCAGCTCGACTTTGCCAGCCGGCTGTTTGAGCGGAAATACGAGAACCCGATCCTCGTCTCCTGCACCGACGGCGTGGGAACGAAGCTCAAGGTGGCGACGCTCGTCGATAAGCACGACACGGTGGGAATCGACCTCGTGGCAATGAGCGTCAACGACGCCCTCTGCTGCGGGGCGGAGCCGCTGTTCTTCCTCGATTACGTCGCCATGTCGCACGACGATCCGGAGCGGCTGGAGCAGCTCGTCCGGGGCGTGAGCGACGGCTGCATCGAGGCGGACTGCGCCCTGATGGGGGGCGAGACGGCGATCATGCCCGACATCTACGCCCGCGGCGAATACGACCTGGCCGGGTTCTGCGTCGGCGTCGTCGAGCGCAAGCACCTGATCGACGGCCGCTCGATTTCGCCCGGCGACCTCGTCCTGGGCATCGCCAGCAGCGGCCTGCACAGCAACGGCTACAGCCTGATCCGCAAGGTCGTGTTCGACCTGGCCGGCCTGGGCGTGCACGACCAGGTGCCAGAGCTGGGCACGACGGTCGGCGAGGCTCTGCTCACGCCGACGCGAATTTACTCGCGGCCGATCCGCAAGATCCTGCAGTACTACAAGGTGAAGAACGTCGTCCACGGCATTGCCCATATCACCGGCGGCGGTCTGCGCGACAACCTGGAGCGGATTCTGCCCGAGAACACGCAGGCCGTGCTCGAAAAGGGCTCCTGGCCGATTCCGCCGGTCTTCACCTGGCTGCAGGGCCTGGGCGGCATCGAGGACGCCGAGATGGAGCGCGTCTTCAACCTCGGCATCGGCCTGGTGCTCGTGATCAGCCCCTATTACGAAGCCACCATCAGCAGCATGCTCGCCGACGCCGGCCTCGATCACTGGAAGCTCGGCGAAATCAAGACCGGCCCCAAATCCGTGGTTTGGAGGCAGTAGCCGCCGTGAGCGACCCAGACTGACGAGCCAAGAATGAGAATAACGGAGCCTGACCCATTGTGAGGTGCAAAATGAGAGAAGATTCAACTCTTGTTCTAAAGACGGTGAGATACGCTGGCATCGCTGTTTGTGGCTTGATGGTGGCAGGAATTGCTACAGTAATGTTTTTGGCTCGTGGGACAGGAGAGGACATCACAGGTGTGGTAGCCCCGGCGCTATTGATTACGCTTCTTTCGGGCGTCATTGCAATCGTCGCGACTATTCTTCAGAAGCGCGGGTTAAAGACTATCGACATCGAACGAAACAATGATCTAACAGACTCACGGAAACGCCATGGATAGCATCACCACGATGCCGAAGCGGAAGGGGCGAAGCGGAAGGGGTCACAAGGTGCCACGCGGAAGGGGGTACAAGCGGAAGGGGGTCAGGCCAAATACGACAGCGATGAGGCCAGGT
>Ga0075428_100008940_pt1 | contig 11116 bp, 12 predicted proteins | sample RhiMetdeltSRZDD2_FD_75291 | JGI IMG/M metagenome (GOLD analysis project Ga0075428, IMG submission 75291) | Populus rhizosphere microbial communities from Tennessee, USA - Rhizosphere MetaG P. deltoides SRZDD2 | ecosystem: Host-associated > Plants > Roots > Rhizosphere > Soil | place: USA... | reverse complement strand
GCGACGGGGAGGCTCGGCCCCTTTATGAGGCCGCTATCGCCATCTACGAGCGTGCGCTGAGCCGCATCACGCCACCGTCAGTAGGTCGAAGGCCAGTTTGGCGGAATCCTTCGATGCGCAGGGTCTGACGCATGAATCTGCTAAAGTGCTCGAGTGAGTGCAGGCGATCAGGCAGGAAACCTTCAAGGAGAAGGGCGTTCCGCACCGACTCGTTACCCGGCATTTGTGGGATCTGAGCCTGCCCGCGCAAGTGCGTGGCCTGTACGCGCAGTCGGAGGACGTCTACGTCGAAGAGTTCCATCGCTGGAATTACATCAGCATCATGAACGGCAATGCCCTGCAACATCGAAGGGGTGATAGCCAGCGCTTTGCCTTCCTTGAGTTTGTGAAGATTGCCTGGGACCTCGCCAAGTACGGGCGCGACAACACCAAGCTGGATGAAACCTTTCGCGCGGTTCAATGGGCGTATGGTTCGGATGCGGCGCATGCGCTGGCCATGATGGCCGTCCGGTCGCGGTGGTCATGGCTGTACCTCTTAATATCCTTATGACTTTGCAGCGGCGTTTGGAGAATACGGCACTGCTTCGGCAATCGGCGACTTGAAAGTGGGAACTATCTCACCGGCTAGGCTGATAAGATAGATGATCTTCGGATCGGGCCCGCCAAAGGCAGCGCTGGCATGCTCCTCCAATGCGGTTTTTGGAGGCCGCCACTCTGCCGAAGAGCTACACGCCCGTACCGATTGGCGGAATCAAACCGCCTTTCGCTTTAGATGCGCTATTGGTAGGTCAGCGACGGAAGGTGCTAGTCTGCCACTGGTCCCAGGTAGCCGCTTGAAGGAGTGCCAAGCTATGACCGCAAAATACTCCGGGGGGTGCGCGCATGTGCACCTCACCTCCTCCGCCGAGCCCATCGATAACCACGAATGCCACTGCAATGTCTGCAAAGCCGTGACCAAGCAACACACCACGCACGTGGCCTTCTTCAAGTACGGCGACCTGAAGGTCGATCACCCCGAGAAGATGAAGCGCGTACCGTTCAACGCCGACAATCCAGGCGGTCCGCTGGAGATCTGCCTTTGCACCGAATGCAATTCGGTGCTGATGCTGGACGACAAACAGCATCGTATCCGCGTTGCCGTGCCGAACATCATGGGATACGACACCAGCAAGTTTCCAAAGGCGACCTACCATGCCTTCTGGGACCAATCGAAGGGATACCCCAAGCCGGCCGACGGCCGGCCGGTGTATGCAGGGCTGCGGCCAGACTTCGTGTGGCCCGCGGGCTCGTGAAGCAGCAGCGAGTGGTGAACCTAATTCGCTCACTACCCGTGCCGCCGCGGCCTCGAGGGCAAATCGAAAGCCTTTGCTGGTTACCAACTGGCGTCCGTTTATTTGAACTACTGCGGCCGTCGCTAAGACAGGCCCACTGTGATGAGCTCGACCGATCGGGCGATGTCTGCAAGCTCTGCGACGGATGGCAGGCGAGCTGGCTGTATGACCTGCTCGACAGTGACGGAAATAATCCCTAAGAATCCTGCGGGAATTTTGAGTGTCCCACTTTGCGGTAAGAACTTGAGAAATTTGCGCGACGGTACCTGCGTCTCATGTCTGCCCCGCTCCACGACCTTGATTAGGTTGCGTGTTGCGGCGATCAGTGTGAACTCACGACCCAAATCTGACATTTGCGCCGGCTCAATTCAGCCTACGCAGCCCCACGCGATCCGTGGCGCGGATTTACTCAAGCGCAGGCTCTCGCGGATGTTGCGGGCAGGGTGATTTCCTAGGCGCGGCAGATGATGTTGAGAAGGGCGTGCCGCTTCTCCTTTTGCATCACGTCAAGGCAACGCGCGATGGCCGCGGGAAGATCCTCCGGCCGCTCGACGCGCTCGCCGTAGCCGCCGGCAGCGCGGCACACGTCCTCGAAGGGTGGCAGCTTGTCCAGATGGGTGAAGACCTGCCGATTGGATTTGATTGCCGCGCCCTCCGGATACATGGCGCGGGTGAAGTGATGGACGGCCGCCCACATGGAATTGTTCATGATGACGAGCAGTACCGGCAGCCCGTGCAGCGCCGCGGCGTGATGCACGGCGACCGGGTTGGCGAAGAGGAATGCCCCGTCACCCAGGACCGCGATCACCTGCCGCTCGGGTGCAGCGAGTTTGGCGCCGAGCGCCGCGCCCGCGCCCCAACCGAGCCCCGAAGCGGCGCTTGAGCCGAAATAGCAATCGGGCTCCTCGAACTGCGCGTGGTCGAGCATCAGCGTGTACTCGTTGACGACGATCGCGTCCCGATCCTTGATCTTGCTGATGCAGTGGCTGGCCCACGCTGCGTGGATCGGGCTTGATGTGGCAGCCGCCTTGCGCACTGCCGCGATCTCCTTCTCAAGCGCCCGGTTATGGCCCTCCGCCCATTTGCGTCGCGCGGCGAGGATCGAGGCGGATGGCACGCCGAGCGCCGCAGAAAGGCCGTCGAGGATGAGGGCTGCGTCGCCCGCAAGCGTGACGTCGCTCGCATAGCCGCGGATGGGAATGCCAGTGTGCAGCGGATCCATACCGGCGTGGATGATCTTCGCACCTTCGCGTGGCACCGCCTGCACCGGCATCCACGGCACGTCGCACTCCAGCGCGATGATGAGGTCGGCCTCGGGCACCAAACGCTTGGGCTCGGTGCCGAGATACATCGGGTGTGACGTTGCAAGCGAGAGATAGCGCGGCTTGTGCTGTATCACGGGCACGGCGTGACGCTCGGCGAACGCCGACAGGGCCGCAAAGCCAGAGGGCAGGCGCCCCGCGTTGCAGGCCACGATCAGCGGCCTCTTCGCTTCGGCGAGAAGTCGGGCCGCGGCCTCGAGCGAGGCGGGATCGGGCGCGCCGGCTGGCGCTGGCGCGACGCGGGGCGTAGGCGAGATCGCCGCGGGGCCGTCCTCCGCCAGCACCTCGCGCGGCAGGCTCAGGTACACGGGCCCGCGCGGCTCGCTCGCGGCGATCGAGACCGCGCGATCGACGACAGTCTCGAGCTGATCGGCGCTCCGCAGCTCGTAGTCCCACTTCACGATCTCGCGCAGCACGCCGGCCTGATCATACATCTCCTGCGCCCAGTGGATGTACCCGTCCCGCGCGCCAAGCCGCCCACCTTCCGTGAGCGGAGTGCGGCCTGCAGTCAACAGAATGCCGACGTTCTCGCGGGCCGCGTTCATCGCGCCGCACACCAGATTGGCCGTGCCGACGCTGACATGCACCATCACGGCCGGGATCCGCCGGCTGATCATGCCGTAGCCGTGCGCCATGGTGACGGCGAGGTTCTCGTGTGTCGCGATGATAGGCCGGGGCACCGGCGCGCCCCGCTGCTCGAGCTCGGCATAGGCCTCGATCAGCGGCGTGAAGTCGGTGCCCGCATTGCCGAAAATCAGGTCCACGCCGCGGCTCGACAGCAGCGAGAGGTATGCGGCCGAAACGCTGCCGCGCTTCCTGGATCTCGAGGCTGCTTTGTCGGATTTCATGGGTGTCCGGTTCCTACCCCTCGGGCTTGTTGTCGTTGTGCGGCTATGCCGCTTTCGGGAAGGCGAGCACGGTGTCGACCGCGAAGACAAGTCCCGCAGGCGAGCCCGTTGCCCATCGTGCCACCTGCGCCGGGCCGGCGAGCCGCACGAGGACGGCCGCCCCAACTTCCGCGCCGACATCGACCAGAACATCCGTGTGGCCGCCCTGGAACACGCTCGCACGCACCTTTCCGGCAAGCGGAATGCCATCGCGGAGCGCCGCAAGCGTGATCTGCTCGGGCCGGACGAAGACGTCGACCGGCGTGCCGGGTGCCGCGTCCGCCAGGTGCGTACGCGACGCGCCCACATGCCCGTTGCCGACCCTGATGGTCGCATGCCCATCGCCAAGGCTCTCGACGACGCCGGGGATCACGTTCACGTCGCCGATGAAGGAGGCAACGAACCGGTCTGCTGGGTCCGCATACACCTCGTGCGGCGTGCCGACCTGGCGGATGACGCCCTCCGACATCACGGCGAGCCGGTCCGAGAGACTGAGCGCCTCGCCCTGATCGTGCGTGACGAAGATCGTAGCGATGCCAAGCTTGCGCTGGATGTCCTTGAGCTCGATCTGCATGGAACCGCGCAGGGATTTGTCTAGCGCCGAGAACGGCTCGTCGAGGAGCAGCACCTTCGGCTCGATGACGAGGGCACGCGCAAGCGCAGTGCGCTGCTGCTGGCCTCCGGAAAGCTGGCTGGGCTTGCGCGCTTCGAGCCCCTGCAGCTTGACGAGGACGAGCGCGTCTGCGACCCGGCGGCGGATCTCCGCTCTCGGCATCCCGCGCATCTTGAGGCCGTAGCCAACGTTGGCCTCGACCGTCATATGGGGAAACAGCGCGTAGCTTTGAAACATCATGCCGATCTCGCGCTGGAAGGTCGGCACGTCGTTGACGCGCTGCCCTTCGATGGCGACCTCGCCCGCATCCGCCGAGAGAAAGCCCGCGACGATGTTGAGAAGGGTTGTCTTCCCGCAACCCGAGGGGCCGAGCAGCGTCATCAGCTCGCCCGGCCGGATGTCGAGCGACGTGGCCTTCAACGCCGCGATCGCGCCGAATGACTTGCTCACGGCATTGAGGGAGACGGCCGGAGAACTAGCGCGGCTGCTCGACATTCAAGACCTTCCCGAGACCGAGATAGAGGTTGGCGAACGTGAGGAGCGCTGCGGTGGCGGCGATGTAGAGCACGGAGATGGCAGCCATCGAGGGATCCGCGTACTCGCGCACGTAGTTGTACATGGCGACGGGCAGCGTCTGCGTACGCTGTCCGGTCACGAACAGGGAGGCGGTGAACTCGTTGAAGGACAGGATGGCGGCGAGCAGCCAGCCGCTGACGAGGCCGGGAACCAGCAGCGGCACCGTGACGGTGAGGAGGACCCGGGCGGGCGGGGCGCCGAGGCTCTCTGCCGCTTGCTCGAGCCGCCTGTCGAAATTGCGCAGGGAGACATAGACGCTGCGCAGCACGAACGGTAGCACCAGGATCACGTGCGCGGTCACGACGACCGTGAAGCCGCGGGCCATCCCAATCTGCGCGGCGATGATCAGGAAGCCAAGGCCGATGGTAAAGTGCGGCACGATTAGGGAAGACAGCAGGATGGTCTCGATCGTTCGCTTAAGGCGGAACTCGTAGCGGTCGAGCGCGAACGCGAAGGCGGCGCCGACGATAAGCGCGATCGACGATGCCCATACGGTGACGGCCAGCCCGTTCCAGAAGCCGGCGCGGAAATCCTCGTAGGTCAGCGCCTTGGTGAACCAGCGCAGCGACAGCCGCTCAGGCGGAAAGGCGAGCAGCGCCTTCTCGTTGAAGGCCGCGATGGTGACGACGAGCGGCGGCAGGATCAGGAACCCGATCACCGCCACGACGCAGATACGTGCGAGGCGACCGGGCAACGTATGGAGTGCAAGAGGGCTCATATCAGTGCTGCGCCACGTTCTCAAAGCGACGCGTGCCAAAACGGATCAGGCCGAGCAGCGCGAAGGTCATAGCGAGGCCTGCGACCGAGAGGGCCGCGGCGAAGGGAAAATTGAAGCTGGCGAAGCCAAGCTGGTAGACGAGATTCGACACCATGTTGACCCGGCCGCCGCCGATGAGCTGAGGGGTCGCGAAGGCGCTGAACGTCCAGGCGAACGCGGTCGTGACGCCGGCAAGGATACCAGGCGTGGACAGCGGCAAGGTGACCGTGAGGAAGGCGCGCAGGGGGCTTGCGCCGAGGCTGGCGGCCGCCCGCTCGTAGGCCGGATCGATGTGGGCTAGCGCGGCCGCCAGCATCACCACCATCACCGGCAGCGTCACGTGCACCAGCGCCAGAACGACGCCGAAAGTGGTGAACATGAGCTGGATGGGGCTGGCTATGAGACCGAGCTTCCAGAGTACGAAGTTTATGAAGCCGTTGTTGCCGAGCACGATGATCCAGGAATAGGTGCGCACCACCTCGCCGAGGAACAGCGGTGTCACGACGATGATAAGGATCAGCCCTTTCACGAATGGCCGCTTGGCGTGCACCAGCGCGTGAGCGACGGGATAGCCGGCAAGCAAGGTCGCAAAGGCGGTGAGCAGGCAGATCCACGCGGTGTCGAGAAACACGCGGGCATAGAGCGGCTTAAGCAGCGCAACAAAGTTTTCGAGCGTAAAGCCGCCGGGCTCCAGCGAGCCCGGCACATGCATGCGAACGCTGTACTGGAGGATGGCGAGGAGTGCCGCCACCAGCGCCACGGCGCAAAGCGCGGCTGGCGCGACAAAAGCCCCGAGAAACGGTCGCGACGTCATGCGGCAGCTGCTTCGAGCTTCGATGGAGACCGGGACATCGCTATGTATCTCCTTCGCCCCGGGAGGGCGGCAGAAATGCCCTCCCGAAGGAAGCCTTCCTCATCCGGAGCCTCAGTTCATGATGTTCTCGGCGAACCACTTGCGCCACTCGGGTGTCTTCTCGCCGCGCATCTTGTGGTCGACGATGATGGCCTGCGTCTTCCACTGCTCGGGCGTGGTGAACACGCCGGGCAACTTGGCGACCTCCGGATCGAGCTTGGCATTGGTGACGACCGGGCTTGCCTTCTTCAGCTTCGCGGCTTCCGACTGGATCGCCGGATCCAGCATGATGTTGATGAACTTGTAAGCCAAGTCAGTCTTCTTGCTGCCCTTGAAGATCGCGATGGTGTCGATGCCGAGCACCGCGCCCTCCTTGGGGATCACGATCTCGACCGGCACGCCCTGGCCCTTCATGTAGTGCGCGTTCATGGACAGGATCACCTGCACCGGCGTCTCGCCCGAGGCGATAAGCTGCTGGCTGTTGGCGTCGTTCGTGTAGAACGCCTTGAAGTTGGGCTTCAACGCCTTGAGCTTGTCCTGGCCCCTCTCCCACGACACTGCATCGCCGCCCGAGAGCATCGCCGAGACGACGATGAGATGACTGGGATCGAAGTCCGGCGACGCGAGCTTGCCCTTCACCTCCGGCTTCCACAGATCGGCCCAGCTCTCGAACTTGATGTCCTTCACGAGGTCCGGGCGATAGCCGATCGTGTATACGTAGGCCCAGGTACCCAGGTGATAGGGGCTGATGCGCGCTTCCGACACGAGGTTTGCCGCGTTCGGGACTTTGGACAGATCGAGCTTTTCGTAAAGATCGTCGGCGGCGTAGAGCCAGCCCACGTGCGACGTCGTGAAGTTGATGTCGGCCTCGGGGTTGCTCTTGGCGAGCTTCGCCTTGTTGAGACGGTCGATGGTGCCGCCAGTGATGAACTCGACGGCGACGCCCGTCTCGGCTGTGAATCTTTTCGCCGCCGTGTCGGCCACGAGATCCTTCCAGCTGCCACCCCAGATACTGACGACGAGCTTGTCCTGCGCGGCGGCCGGAAGGGCCTGCGCCAGGAGAACAAGGACTGCTGCAAGCATCTTCATGTATCTCATCGGGGGATCCTCCCAACACACGCCAAGCAGTGATCGTGTACACCCGCCGGGGGGTGAGCCGCCACGAGGCTAAGCGACCGGGGCACACGTGTCGAGGTGGTCTGTGTGCTTAGCAACCAGCCACGTCAGGCTTGCAGCGCGCACCGCACCTTCTCACGCGTGAGCGGCACGTCGATGGTGAAGCCGGGTTCGCGGCCCAGTCGTTGACGAGGGCGCACGGCGCAGCCGTGGTGCCGCTCTCGCCGACGTCCCTGGCTCCGACTATGTTCGTAATCCAAGGCGAACCACCTGGTCACCAGTCCCTGTAGTGTCGACTACGAGTATGACACCTGCAAGGGGTTTCCCGACGCAAAAGGACGCCGTGGAAGGAACGGCAGGATTTGGCACGAAACGGAAATCCCTGAGCGTCAGCCACTTCTTCGCGGCTTTCGGGTCCAGCAATGCACTGGAGTTCCGTGCGCGTCGGATAACGACGTTGCTGGCTGCACCAAAGATCGCCAATATCCAGCGACTAAACCAGGGACGTTCGTTCGGTGGAGTAGGCATGCCGGTCGAGAAGATAGATACACTGGTCGTGGGCGGCGGGCAGGCCGGCATCGCCATGAGTGAACATTTGAGCGCGAACCGCGTGCCGCATCTCGTGCTGGAGCGGAACCGGATTGCTGAGCGCTGGCGCACGGAAAGATGGGATTCCCTGGTCGCGAACGGCCCCGCCTGGCACGACCGCTTTCCGGGGCTCACGTTCGGCGTCGTCGACAAGAACGTCGGGCCGGATGATTTTCCGCGCAAGGACACCGTTGCGGACTATCTGGCCGCCTACGCGGAGAAGATCGCGGCACCCATCCGGTGTGGTGTCGAGGTCTTGAAGGCCGAACGGAAGGACGGGCAGTGCGGCTTTCGCGTGGAGACCACCAAGGACGTGATCGAGGCCCGCAACATTGTGGCCGCCACAGGCGCGTTCCAGCGGCCGATCATGCCCGACATGGTCCCCGCCGAGACCGGCGTCATGCAGATCCACTCGACCGGATACCGCAACCCGGCACAGCTTCCGCAAGGCGCAGTGCTGGTCGTCGGCTCGGGCTCCTCGGGGACCCAGATTGCGGAAGAGCTTCTCGAAGCGGGGCGGAAGGTCTTTCTTTCGGTGGGGCCGCACGATCGCCCGCCCCGCGCCTATCGCGGGCGAGACTACTGCTGGTGGCTGGGCGTTCTTGGAAAGTGGGATGCGGTTACCCGCGAGGCCGGCAAGGAGCACGTGACGATCGCAGTGAGCGGGGCCAACGGGGGCCACACCATCGATTTCCGCCTGCTGGCGACGAAGGGGATGATCCTGGTGGGCCGCACGGAGACCTGCAGCAACGGCGTGCTGCGTTTCGCGCCGGACCTCGTCGAAAACCTCAGGAACGGAGACGAGAACCTGCTCAGCGTGTTCGACGAGGCCGACGCCTATGCCGCGCGCAACGGGCTCGATCTGCCGGAAGAGCCCGACGCACGCCGCACGGTGCCCGATGCGGACTGCGTGAAGATCCCCATCCTCTCGCTGGATCTCGCCGGCGCCGGTATTGCGACGATCATATGGGCGACCGGTTTCACGACGGACTACGACTGGCTGAAGGTCGACACCTTCGACGAGAAGGGAAAGCCCAGACACCAGCGCGGCGTGTCGGCAGAACCCGGGATCTATTTCCTGGGATTACCCTGGCAATCGCGCCGGGGATCTAGTTTCATCTGGGGCGTGTGGCACGACGCCAGGTTCATCGCAGACCAGATCAAGATCCAGCGTGACTACCTGGCATATCACGAAGCCGCAGCACGCCGATGAGCCGCGACTTCCCAGGCAGTGACGCAAGCTGCGGGTTGCGCGGAAAGCCCCTCAATGCTTTCCGCCCTGCGGCCGCTATCGACGCGTGAAAGTTACGGAGGCTCAAATGGCCCACAAGCGCATTCGCAAATTCAACACGAAGGATACCTATCCCGAGCAGAAACTCGATAACGATCTGGCCCAGGCGGTGGTGACGCAAGGAGGCAGGATCGTCTGGCTGCGCGGACAGTGCCCGCAGGACCTCGACGATGCTGTCAACCTCGACAGCCATGATCCGGTCCAGCAGACCCACAAGGTCATGCAGAATATGCGGCAACTCATCGAAGAAGCCGGCGGCAAGATGGAGCACCTCGTCAAGGTCGTGGTCTACATCACCGACATCCGTCACCGGGAGGCCGTGTACCGAACGATGGGCGAATACATCAAAGGCGTGCATCCCGTTTCGACAGGCCTTGTGGTCCAGGCGCTGGCCCGGCCCGAATGGCTGGTCGAAATCGACGGCACGGCCGTCATTCTGGACTGAACACTCGAGTCACCCCTAGCGAACGGAAAGAGACCCATGACCTTCTCGTTGGTCGCTCGCTGCCGGGAAACCGGCATGTTCGGGGTTGCGGTGACATCGTCCTCGCCGGCGGTCGCCGCCCGCTGCGCCTATGCGCGGGCAGGTGTCGGCGCCGCACTCTCGCAGAATGTGACGGACCCTTCGCTTGGTCCGCTCACTCTCGATCTCATGCAAGGCGGCATGAGCGCCGAGGCTGCGATCGCAGAAATCAAGAAGCGGGGAAAGTTCATCGAGTATCGGCAAGTGTTGGCGGTCGATCAGCGCGGTCAAACGGCCATTCATTCGGGGCCCAATTCCCTCGGTATCTGGACTGAAGCCCGGGCCGAAAACGTAGCTTCGGGCGGCAATTTGCTGGCCAATGACCGCGTGCCGCAAGCCGTGGTGGACGGCTTTCTCGAAAGCTCCGGCCATCTGGGCGATCGCCTGATTGCCGCGATGCGCGCCGGGTTGGCTGCCGGCGGAGAGGCCGGTCCGATCCATTCGGCGGGATTCCAGATCGTCGATCGCGTGAGCTGGCCGATCGCCGATCTACGCTGCGACTGGACGCAAGATTGCCCCATCGAGGCGATCGCAGCGCTCTGGGACATCTACAAGCCGCAGCTCGACGCCTACCTTCAGCGCGCCCTCGATCCGAGCCAGGCGCCAAGCTACGGCGTGCCCGGCGACGAGTGACGTTTCGCTTGAAGATCAGCGGTGTGCCAATGCGCGCACAAACCACTCGCCCGGCTGCGAACGCAGGAAACTCGCAAGCGGCTCGGGGATCGAGAGGGCGTGCAAAATGATCGAGGTGTCGATCGCGATGATGCACGCGCCCAGGATTGAAACGACAGTGCCGGCGATAACGAGGAAACCAAAGACTTCGTGATGCGGGTTCAGCACGAGAGAGAACAGATAGCGGAAGACCAAAGAGAGCTGTAGCAACGGCGCGACAAGCATGATGCGGGCAACGGCAAGGGCGGAATAGAGGAAGCCCTGGGCCGCAACCTTCGCCCGTTTTCCTCTCGCGCGCGTCATGGGGGTTAGACGTTCGCGCTGATTTAGCGAGATTTTTGAACCGTACTCCAAAGTTTCACGTTCGGCGCGCAATTCGGCGATCAGCCGAGCAATCCTCATCCCAACAAGATCGACGCGGATGCCTGGTTCGACCGCTACGATGCGGCGCGCTTCGAGGTGATGGAGCAGTGCCTGGTGACACTAAAAGTTCCGTCACCAAGACGTCTTCAGGTGTAGAAGTTTGGACTTGCTCTGACGGGCTTCGTTAATCGGGGGTGGGCTGTCCGATTGCACGAAGCTGTGGG
>Ga0075428_100008939_pt1 | contig 11117 bp, 9 predicted proteins | sample RhiMetdeltSRZDD2_FD_75291 | JGI IMG/M metagenome (GOLD analysis project Ga0075428, IMG submission 75291) | Populus rhizosphere microbial communities from Tennessee, USA - Rhizosphere MetaG P. deltoides SRZDD2 | ecosystem: Host-associated > Plants > Roots > Rhizosphere > Soil | place: USA... | reverse complement strand
ATGGCCAACGTATCCGCCATCTACTCGGTAGGCGACTCGCTGACGGCCTATCTCCGCCACGCCTACGAGCTGACGCGCACGGACGAAGGCCTGCCCTCGGCCAGCTTCGCCCTCTGCCACGCGGGCGAGATGATCGGCACCGAGAACGGGGCGGATCCGGTGGACAAGCCCGGCGTCACCCTCTACCTCTACCGCGTCACGGTGAACGAGCACCTCCGCAACGACGAGGGCCGCACCGGGACGCCGGCGCTCACCGTCAACCTCCACTACCTGCTCACCGTCTGGGCGGAGACCGCCAAGGCCGAGCACCAGATCACCGCCTGGGCGATGCGCACGCTGCACACCCACCAGGCGCTCGGCCCGTCCGACCTCACCCCTGACGGCGGCTGGGGCACCGGCGAGCTGGTGCAGATCATCCCCGCCGAGATCTCCCTGGAGGACGCCACCCGGATCTGGAACGCGCTCCACCGCCCGTTCCGCCCCAGCCTCACGTACATCGCCCGCGGCGTGCCCATCGGCATCGCCCCGTCGCCCACCGGCAAGCCGGTGGTGGCGCGGCGCCTCTCCTTCTCCTCCTCCGCCGGGACCGGTGGTGGCCAATGACCGCGGAGAACGTCGACCACCGCGCGCTCGCCGCCATCCGCTTCCTCGACGAGGAGACGCGCCTCGCCGTCCGCGCCCCGCTCAAGGTGGAGGGCGCCGGGCTGAAGTTCGTCCGCAACCTCAGCGGGCTCACCGTCATCACCGACGCCCCCGGCTTCTCCGACTACGCCGCCAGCTTCCTGGTGCCCCAGTCGGTGCCGCCCACCGCCACCTTCACCCTCACCGCGGTCGATCCCTCCCGCACCTACCTCTCGCGCCGCTTCAGCGTGGAGCTCCCGCGCGATCCGGCGCCCGGCCCGGACGAGTCGCTGCCCGCCAACTCGGTGTTCCGGCCGGTGGAGGTGACCCTCTACCCGTCGCCGGTGGCGCGCCCCAGCGCCGGCAGCGCGGTGATCCGGCTCCGGGTCACGGACAACAACGACCTCCCGCTCCCCGGCGCGCTGGTGGAGCTGACGCTCGACGACCCGGCCATCGTCCGCCGCGGGCTGTGCGACGGCCGCGGCGAGGCGCTGGTGCTGGTGCCGGGCATCCCGATCGCGGACTGGACCGACCCGTCCGCCACCACCGAGTTCGACCTCACCGTGAAGGGCGCCTGGCTCCCCGGCGACGGACCGCCGGACCCGGACGAGCTTGTGGACGAATTGCAGGACGTCGCGGGGACCATCCAGGTGGCCACCGGGGCGGAGATCTCGAAGACCATCAAGTTGACGTGGATAGAGCTGTGAACGCGCCGTGACCTAGCGGCCCGACCGGGCCAATCAGGAGGGGAAGTCCAGTGGCCGAATATCTCGCACCGGGAGTCTACGTCGAGGAGACGAGCTTCCGCTCCAAGTCGATCGAGGGCGTCAGCACCAGCACCACCGGCTTCGTCGGCCCCGCGCACAAGGGACCGACCGCCGGGACGCCGGTGCTCATCACCAGCTTCCCCGACTTCACGCGCATCTTCGGGGAGCTGGACGACCTGGGGTTCGGCGGGCTCAACTTCCTCGCCCACGCCGCGCGCGCCTACTTCAACGAGGGCGGCTCCCGCCTCTACGTGGCGCGGGTGTTCGACGGCGACGCCGCCGCCAGCACGGCCAGGAGGGTGGTGGTGAACGGCGCCGGGCCGGCGGACCGGCTCACGCTCTCCGCCCGCTTCCCGGGCGCCGGCGGCAACGGCACCGCCGCCGCGCGGGAGGTGCTGGTCTCCGCCCCCGTGGCGGCGATGAAGCGCGCCCCCGACGGCAGCATGGTGAAGATCAGCCAGAGCGCTCCGCTCCCGGCCAAGGTCACCTCCACCACCGGCCCCACCTACGATCTGCCGGATGGCGCGGCCATCACCCTCACCATCAACGGCAGCCCCGTCACCCTCACCTTCAAGGGCCGGCCGGCCACCCTCACCGGCACCGCCGCGCTGGACCCCACCGTCACCGTGGGCGGGGCGGACGCCACCCTCCACGTCACCGTGGGCAACGACGCCCAGACCATCGCGCTCGCCTCCGGCACCCGCCAGGAGATCGTGGACCAGATCAACGCCCAGATCCGCGCCGGCCGCGCCCGGCTCAAGCCCACCACCAACGAGCTGATCCTGGAGACGGACGTCCGGGGGGCGCAGGCCAAGATCGCGGTCACCACCGCCAACCCCACGCTCCACCTCACCGCCACCACGGTGGACAACGCCGCCGACACCGCCAACAACAACGTGGGCGACCTGGCGCGCATCGGCCTGGCCGACATCCAGGGCCTGCTGGACGACGACGGCGACGCCAGCGTGGAGAACAACAAGCTGGTCTTCGCCTCGCCGGACACCGGCGCCGGGAAGACCATCACCGTCACGACGCTGAGCAGCCCGGGCCTGCTGGGCTTCACCCAGGGCCAGGTGGGCGACCCCGGCGTGGCCGGGCTGGGCTCGCCCTTCTACGTGAAGGACGCGGGCGCCTGGAAGAACGGCGGGGACACCCTCACCCTCCCCAACGACGCGCCCTCGCAGCTGGCGCCGCTGCGCGGCAGCGCCTTCGTCACCCTCACCCTGGAGACCACCGACGGCGGCGGGCAGGTCCGCGTCTACGAGGAGCTGGGCCTTTCGCCCGCGCACTCCCGCTACATCGGCAACGTGCTCGAGCCCAACCCGGCCACCATCTCCGAGCAGTCCAGCCGGCTGTACTCCATCACCGTCGGCGCCAACCTCACCCCGTTCCAGGTGCACGCGGCGCTGGCCAACCAGACGTTCTCCCTCACCGGCGGGAGCGACGGCGGCCAGCCCGCGAACGCCGCCTACGAGGACGGGCTGACCCGGCTGGGCGGGGTGGAGGACATCTCGATCATCGCCGCCCCCGGCTCGTCGGCGTACGCCTCGGCGCAGGCGGTGCGGCAGGCGCTGATCACCGCGGCGGAGAAGCGGCGGTCCTACCGGATCGCCGTGGTGGACACCCCGGCGGAGCTGGGGCCGCAGGACGCGGCGCTGGTGCGGGCGCAGATGGACTCCACCCGCGCGGCGCTCTACTACCCGTGGGTGGTGATCGCCAACCCGCTGGCCACCGCGGACCGCGCGGACGAGCCGAAGGAGATCGCGCTGCCGCCGTCCGGCTTCCTCTGCGGCATCTACGCGCGCACGGACATCGACCGCGGCGTGTTCAAGGCGCCCGCCAACGAGGTCATCCTCTCCGCGCTCCGCTTCGAGACGGACATCAACTTCGCCCAGCAGGAGACGCTCAACCCCATCGCCGTCAACTGCCTGCGCTACTTCCCCAACCGCGGCAACCGGGTGTGGGGCGCGCGCACGCTCAGCTCGGACCCCGAGTGGAAGTACGTCAACGTCCGCCGCTACTTCAACTTCCTGGAGCGGTCCATCGACGTGGGCACCCAGTGGGCGGTGTTCGAGCCCAACGGCGAGCGCCTGTGGGCCAACATCCGGGAGACCATCTCCAGCTTCCTGGAGAACCAGTGGAAGACCGGCGCGCTGCTGGGCACCTCCACCAAGGAGGCGTTCTTCGTCCGCTGCGACCGCAGCACCATGGACCAGAACGACCTCGACAACGGGCGGCTGGTCTGCCTCATCGGCGTGGCGGTGGTGAAGCCGGCGGAGTTCGTCATCTTCCGCATCGGCCAGAAGACCGCGGACGCCCGCGACTGACGCGGCGGGCCCGCCGGCCGCTTTCCACAGATTCGACGATTCGAACGAGCACCAAGGAGATTTGAACCATGGCAGACAACCGCACGGCACCCTACGGTGCCTTCAACTTCGAGGTCAGCTTCGACGGGGTGGCGTTCGGAGGCTTCTCCGACGTCTCCGGCCTCACCAACGAGTTCACCATGGCCGAGTACCGGGAAGGCCGGGACCTGGAGAACCACACCAGGAAGATCCCCGGCATCTGGAAGGCCGGCGACGTGACCTTGAAGCGGGGGATCATCAACTCGTCGGACCTCTACGCCTGGGTGGAGGACGTCCGCCGCCGCGGCCCGCTGGGCAAGAAGGACGCGGTGGTGATCAAGCTGCTGGACGAGGCCCGAAAGCCGGTCCAGTCCTGGAAGCTCTCCCAGGTCACCCCCATGAAGTTCACCGGCCCCACCCTGGCCGCCAAGGGAGGCGGCGACGTGGCGATGGAGGAGCTGGTCCTCTCCGCCGAGAAGGTGGAGATGGGCTTCCCCAACCCGCCGTGACCGTGAGCGTCGCTTGGGGAACGTGACTCCATGCAGGGTCTGATCTTCGAGGTGGAGGAGCGGGTCGCGCCCAGCGCGCCCGAGCGGACCGACGTGGCCTGCTTCGTGGGCTACGTCCGGCGCCGCGCGGACGCGCCGGTGTCCGCGGCGCTCTCGCGCTTCCTCTTCGAGGCGGGGTGGACCCAGCCGCCGCTCTCGCGGGTGGATCCGCTGGACCCGCTGGATCCGCTCCAGGACGTCCCGCTCCCCTTCGAGACGTTCGACGCCTTCGCTCGCCACTTCGCCTGGGAGGCGCGGACCACCGAGGAGGCGGACGGCGCCACCTACCTGGGCGCGGCCATCCGCTCCTTCTTCGCCCAGGGCGGGCGCAAGTGCTACGTGGTGCGGGTCGACGACCCGCTGTCGCCCGCCGCCTCGCGGACCGCCCGGCTGGCGGCGCTGGCCCCGCTGCTGCCCACCGGCACCACCCCGGTGGACCGCACCACCTGGCGCGGCGCCGCCCACCTCCACGGCCTGGACGACGTCTCCTTCCTCGCGCTCCCGGACGTGCCGGAGCTGATCGCGGTGGACCCGGAGCCGCTGCCCCTGCCGCACCCGCCGCCGCCCTCCCAGCCGCAGTTCGTGGAGTGCGCCACCGGGCCGGACGCCGGGGCGCCCACCTGGCACACCCCGGAGCGCACCGCGCCGCGCTGCGACCTCCTGGGCTACGAGCAGTGGGGCACCTTCCTCAAGCGGGTGAGCGACCTGCTGGGCGGCGGGCCAGAGCACCGCGGCGGCGGGCACCTGCGCGAGGTGCACTTCGTGGCCGCGCTCCCCCGGCCCTCGCTGGAGCTGTCGGTGGAGCTGCCGGGCGGCAAGAAGGTGGCGGCCGAGCAGGACCTGGGCCGCTACCTGCAGATCAACAACATCTTCTCCAGGTTCCAGAGCGCCTTCGTGCAGCTCGCCTACCCGTGGGCGCACACCACCGGCTCGGAGGGCCTGCCCGAATCGCTGGAGCCGATGGACGGCGTGCTGGTGGGGACGCTGGCGCGCAACGCGCTGCTGCGGGGGACCTTCCGCAGCGCGGTGGGGCAGCTGGTGGCGGAGGTGCTGGAGGTGAAGCCGATCCCCACCCGGGTGGACCAGGCGCTCAACGGACCCGGCGCGCCGCTGCGCGGGCTGGTGGAGCGGGTGTCGCTGGTGGGCCCCACGCCCAACGGGACCCGCCTGCTCTCCGACGTGACCTCCAGCAAGCAGGAGGCGCACCGGGTGGCGCCCGCCAGCCGGCTGATGACGGTGGTGCTGCGCGCGGCCCGGCACGCCGGCCTGGAGCACGCGTTCGACCCGTCCAGCCCGGACACCTGGAGCGCGCTGACCAGGACCCTGGAGGAGGTGCTGGAGCGCCTCCTCGACAACGGCGCGCTGCGGGGGACGCGACAGGAAGCCTTCGACGTGCGCTGTGACCGGACCACCATGACCCAGGACGACCTGGACAACGGCCGGCTGATCGCCCGCATCGAGGTCCAGCCCGCCGCCGCGCTGGAGCGGCTGCGGGTGGTGCTGGCCGTGGCCCAGGACGGCGTGGCGGTCACGCAGGGGGCGGGCGCATGAGCAACACCTTCGGCGTGCTCCACACCTTCCGCTTCGACGTGGTCCTGCAGCCTCTGCTCCTCAAGGGGTCCTCCAAGCCGCCCACGCCCATCACCGGCTCCTTCTCCGAGTGCACCGGCCTGGAAGGCACCATGGAGCAGAAGGTGATCAAGGTGGGCGGCCGCAACTACGGCGCGGTCCAGCGCCCCGGCCAGGTGACCTTCGCCACCGTCATCCTCAAGCGGGGCATCAGCCCGGACGCCGAGCTGGCGAAGTGGTTCTACAAGATCGCCAGCGGCCACTACGCGGAGCGCGCCAACGTGCAGATCACGCTCCGCGGCCCCCCGGAGGCCAAGGGCGGCACCACCCCGCGCAACGTCCTCACCTACTCGCTGCGCAACGCCCTCCCGGTGAAGTTCAAGGCGGCGGACTTCAACGCGCGCGCCCAGGACGTGGGGATCGAGGAGCTGCACCTGGTGCACGAGGGACTGACCCTCTCGGAGAAGCCGGCATGAGCGAAACCGCCAAGTTCTCGGCCGTCGACCCCAAGACCAAGAAGAGCCTGGGGAGCTTCACGGTCCACTTCAACCCGGCGTCGATGCAGCAGTCGGTCAACAACAAGCTCAAGGACGACAAGAACGGGAAGCAGGGGCAGACCGTCGAGGAGAGCGTCACCAAGCTCACCATGGAGCTGGTGTTCGACACCACCAACGCGCCGGACGGCTCGGGGAAGAAGTTCGCCAACGTCTGCAACCAGACCGCGCAGATCGCCGCGCTCATGGGCCGGCAGAAGCAGGTCCCGCCCCAGGTGCGGTTCGAGTGGGGGACGTTCTCCTTCGAGGGGATGATCGACTCCTTCCGCGAGACCATCGACTTCTTCGCGGAGGACGGCACCCCGCTCCGCTCCACCGTGGCGCTGGGCATGACCGCCCAGGACAAGGTGTTCTCGCCGGTCAACGGCGCGACCGGGACGGACGACCTGAAGCCGCCGGAGGGACAAGGGGTCAGCGCTGCTCCCGGCGGCGGTGCCGGAGGCGGCGGTGGAGGTGGTGGGGGAGGAGGCGGCGGCGGTGGCGGCGGCGGCCCTGCACCGGACACCAACCCCCGCTTCCCGGATCCGCCGGGCTCCAAGCCACCGCCCGCGCCCCCGAAGGTGCAGCTCGGTCCGCCGTCGGCCTTCGCCACCGGCGGCGCCGGCGCCGCGGCGGGATTCGGGGCGGGCGCCTCGTTCGGAGCAGGCGCTTCCTTCGGCGCCGGTGCGTCGTTCGGGGCGGGCGCCTCGTTCGGAGCGGGTGCTTCCTTCGGCGCGTCCGCCGGCGCTTCGTTCGGCGCGGGCGCCTCCTTCGGGGCCGGCGCGTCCTTCGGCGCGTCCGCCGGCGCCGGGGCCTCCTTCGGCTCCTTCTCCGGCGGCGGGGCCTCGTTCGGCGCGTCCGCGGGGGCCGGCGGCGTGTTCGGCGCGTCCGCGGGCGCGGGAGGCGTGTTCGGGGGCGGCGCGGGCGCCGGCGCTTCGTTCGGCGCCGTGGCGGGCGCGAGCGCGTCCTTCGGCGCGTCCGCCGGCGCCGGGGCCTCCTTCGGCTCCTTCTCCGGCGGGAGCGCTTCGTTCGGCGCGTCCGCGGGCGCGGGCTTCTCCGCCGGCGCGGGCGGCGGCTCGTACTCCAGCGCCGGGGCCACCTACACCGCCGGGGCGCGCTTCCCGGCGGCCACCGGCGCGGCCGGCTCCGGCTTCTCGGTCAACGTGTGGTCCGGCTCGCAGGTGTCCGCGGGCGTGCCCGCGCTGCAGGGCGCGTTCGCCGGCCTGCGCGCCGCGCCGCCGCGGCCGCCGCCTCAGCTGAACGTGCAGCAGTTCCAGCAGATCAGCGGCCGGACGTACGTGGCGGGCGCCTCGGCGACGTTCGAGCTGGGCGGGCAGATCCGCGCCGACCTCCACCCGCCGCCTTCCAGCCTCAGCGTCCGCACCCGCATTCGCTTCTTCGAGGACTGACCGATGCGCATCGTGTTCGACGAGGTCCTGGGGACGGTGGCCGCCCCGACCGACCAGGAGGAGAAGACGCAGAAGCAGGGCGCCCCCACGCCGGCCGCGCCCTTCTCACCCAGGATGGTGGCGCGCGAGCTGCGCTTGATCGCCGAGCGAAAGGCGCGGCTGCACGCCTGCTGAGCCCCCCATGGCCGACGTCGACACCAGCCACGACCTGGAGCTCATCCGCCCCACCGTCCGGATCGACGGGCAGGCGGACGAGCGCGTCTCCAACCTGATCAACGCGATGCAGGTGGAGGAGGCGGAGGGCGGCCTGTCGTCGCTGGAGCTGACCTTCCAGGCCATGGGCCGGCTCACCGACGCCGGCGTGGCCCAGGTGTTCGAGGACGAGAAGCTGATCAAGCTGGGCACCAGCATCGCCGTCTACACCGGCCCGCAGTTCACCCCCACGGAGATCTTCCGGGGCGTGGTGACCGGCGTGGAGGGCCGCTGGGCGAGCGACGCGTCGGCGGAGCTGGTGGTGCTGGCGGAGGACCGGCTGCAGAAGGCGCGGATGACGCGCAAGACCCGGGTGCACGAGGACGCCGTCATCTCCGACCTGGCCTCCTCCGTCGCCAGCGACCTCGGCCTCTCCCCGGTGGTGACCGGCTTCACCCAGAACCTCGGGCTCCAGGTCCAGTGGAACGAGAGCGACCTGGCCTTCCTGCGGCGCCTGCTCGCCAGCCGCGACGGCGATCTCCAGGTGGTGGGCACCGAGCTGCACGTCTCCCCGCGCGCGGACGTGAAGCGGGGCAAGCTGACGCTGGAGCTGTTCAACGACCTCACCCGGGTGCGCGTCACCGCGGACCTGGCGCACCAGGTGACCAAGGTCACCACCGCCGGCTGGGACGCGCTCAACGGCCGCGCCGTCTCCGGCACCGGCACCGGCCAGGACGCGGGCCCGGGCAAGGGCCGCAAGGGGCCGGACCTGCTCTCGCGCGCGCTGGGCGACCGGGTGGAGCACCTGGGCGGGGTGCCGGTCTCCTCGGACGACCAGGCCACCGCGGTGGCCAACGCCGCCTTCGACGCGCGCGCGCGCCGCTTCGTCTGCGTGGACGCCACCACCCGGGGCACGCCCGGGCTGCGCGTGGGGACCCAGGTGGAGCTGAAGGGCATGAGCAAGCGCTTCGACAACACCTACTACGTGGTGCGCGCGTGCCACCGCTACGACCTGGAGGGCGGCTACATGACCGACTTCCAGGCCGAGTGCAGCTTCCTGGGAGAGCCATGATCGACACGCTGCCCGCGCCGGACAGTCCCACGCTCGGAGCCCTGCACGGGGTCTTCCGGGCCAAGGTGATCTCGGTGCAGGACCCGCAGAAGCAGGGCCGCGTCCAGGTGAAGCTCTACTCCGCGCCGTCCGACGCCGCCGACTCCGACGTGGGCCTGTGGGCCTGGGTGGCCGTCCCCTTCGCCGGCAAGGACCGCGGGGCGCTCTTCCTCCCCGACGTGGGCGACGAGGTGGCGGTGAGCTTCGTCCAGGGAGACCCCAGCCAGCCCATCGTGCTCGGCGGGCTGTGGAACGGGAGCGACGCGCCCCCGGACCAGCCCGGCGGCGACCGCATGGACCGCTACGTGGTGAAGGCGCGCGGCGGCAGCAAGATCGCCGTCGTCGAGGAGAGCGAGGGCAACGCCAAGATCACCGTCTCCGTCCCCGGCCAGGTGACGGTGACGCTGGACCAGGCCAGCAGCGGCAAGCTCACCCTGGAGGCGGCCGGGAACAAGATCACCCTCGACAGCCAGGGGATCACCATCCAGGGCACCACCAAGATCTCCATGTCCGCCAGCCAGATGGAGGTGACCGCCGGCACCGTCTCCTTCCAGGCCGCCACCGCCAGCTTCTCCGCCCTGGTGAAGGCGGAGATCGCCAAGGCCACCACCGTGGTCGCCACCACCTACACCACCGGAGCGGGGAACGTATGGTAGGCGAGCATCCCGTCCAGGTCCGCGGCCTCACCTTCGACCGCTCCAGCGGCGCGCCCTCGCCCGCCACCGGCGGCGCGCTGGTGCTGGCGGAGCGGCAGGACGACGACTTCGTGAAGGCGGTGCTGGGCGAGCTGGGCTCCGGCGACGGCCGGAAGGCGCTGGCCAAGACCGTGGTCTCCGAGGGGCCCGGCACCAAGGGCCTGAAGCTGCTCCAGCCGGTGCACGGCGTCTTCAACCTGGCGATGGTGGAGGCCCACTGCGAGACCTTCGGCGACCCGCGGCTGGACCCCAGGGACATCGACAGCGCGGGGCTGGTGATCCGGAGGGTGAGCGGCGCCGGGCGCGAGGCGTGGGTGAAGCGCGACGGCAAGGTGGCCGGGTGGGTGAAGCTGTCCGCCGCCGACCTGGACCGCGACCCGGATCCGGCGCGGCGAGACGGGCCGGAGGGTCCCGGCCCCGCCGAGGTGCGGCGCGAGCTGCTGAAGCGGATGGGCGCCAGCTCGCGCGACGAGGAGCAGACCTCCCCGCTGTTCGTCGCCCCGCCCAGCGAGTGCAAGGCGCTGGGGCGCACGCTGCTGTACGGCGTGGTGCTCACCGCCAGCGCGGAGACGCCGGACCCCTCGCTGGCGCCGGCCCCGGGCGGGTTCGACGCCTCCGAGGTGCAGGGGCTGATCTCCCCCTACTTCGCCAGCGGCAAGACGGTGGACTGGAAGGGGCTGGAGCTGCAGTCGTTCGCCTTCGAGGACCTCAAGGAGACCAGCAAGATCAGCGCGGACGCGCGCAAGAAGCTGACCCTGCTGGCCGACTTCCTCCGCGGGCTGGTGGCGGTGTTCGACGCGTTCCAGACGCCCAAGCTGCGCGCCGCGCTCAACCGGGTGGAGCTGGACTTCGCGGACAAGAGCTCCCACAAGGCCGGCGACGTGCTCTCCCAGGCGGCGGACGTGCTGGTGATGGGCAAGGCCGGGAAGGTGAAGCTGCCCAAGGTCTGGCCCAAGGTGTCCGCCAAGGACCAGAGCGAGATCGTGGCCCAGGCGCGGACGGCGGCCGCGGCGCGGCTGGGCCAGCTGGTCTCCGCCGAGCGCCGCTACGAGCGCCGCAGCTCCGTCTACGTGGCGCGCGCCTTCATCCGGGTGAACCGCGGCGACGGCTGCCCGCCGAAGATCGTCTGGAGCCCGGAGAGCGCGCCCTTCACCATCGCCGCCTGGCACGAGAAGGGGAAGCTGCCGCCGGTCCACATCGACCTGCCCTCGCTGAGCGACCTCAAGAACCTCACCCCCAACGTCACCTTCAAGGTGCCGGGCAACCTGTTCAACATGCTGAACCAGGACCCGGTGAAGATGCTGGAGGGGAAGGGCAGCGACGGCGC
>Ga0075428_100008936_pt1 | contig 11118 bp, 7 predicted proteins | sample RhiMetdeltSRZDD2_FD_75291 | JGI IMG/M metagenome (GOLD analysis project Ga0075428, IMG submission 75291) | Populus rhizosphere microbial communities from Tennessee, USA - Rhizosphere MetaG P. deltoides SRZDD2 | ecosystem: Host-associated > Plants > Roots > Rhizosphere > Soil | place: USA... | reverse complement strand
TGGGTCCGCGCCTACTTCGACGTCGGCAACGTCGTGATTCATGCGTTCCCGCAGGACTGGATCCGCACGCTCGGCTCGCGCATCGTGAAGGTCCATCTCAAGGACTTCAACTTCGATCGACAGAACCGCCGCTTCGCGTTCAAAAACATCGGCGAGGGCGACATCGATTGGCCGGAAGTCCGCAAGGCGCTCGCGGAGATCAAGTACACGGGGTTCGTGACAACCGAGATCGAGGGTGGCGACGAGGCCTATCTTCGGGATGTCGTCGCGAGGCTGGATCGGTTTCTTGCCGGGGAGAAGCCTGTCGGTTGATCGGAAGTCCGGAGGTTCGGAAGTCCGGTCTTGCGGACGTCCGGTCTTCCGGTCTTTCGATCTTCCGACAGCGTCTCTACCCCACGTCCACCCAATTCAACGTCCGCTCAACGGCCTTCTGCCATCCTGCGTAGCTGGCGTCGCGTTGATCGGCGCTCCAGCGCGGTTCCCAGCGGCGATCGGCTTTCCAGTTCTGGCGCAGGTCGTCCAGGCCTTTCCAGAATCCCGTGGCCAAGCCCGCTGCGTACGCTGCGCCAAGCGCCGTCGTCTCGGCCACCACCGGCCTGACAACCGGGACGCCAAGAATGTCGGCCTGCAACTGCATCAACGTGTCGTTGACCGTCGCTCCGCCATCAACCTTCAACAGCTCGAGGCGAACGCCGGAGTCGTTCACCATCGCGTCTAGAACGGCGCGGGTCTGGAAGCAGATGGCCTCGAGCGTCGCACGCGCGATGTGTGCGCGGGTGTGGTAGCGCGAGAGGCCGACGATGGCCCCACGCGCATCGGAACGCCAATACGGCGCAAAGAGTCCTGAAAACGCTGGAACGAAGTACGCGCCGCCGGTGTCGTTCACGCTGTTCGCGAGCGCTTCGATCTCGCCCGCGGACTGAATGATCCCGAGCTGATCGCGAAGCCACTGCACCGCGGATCCGGTGACCGCAATGGATCCCTCGAGCGCATAAATTGTTTCGCTCTCGCCAAGTTTGTAGCAGACCGTCGTCAGCAACCCGGCTTTGGACGGCACGATTTGCCGGCCTGTGTTGAGCAGCATGAAGTTGCCGGTGCCGTAGGTGTTCTTGGCCTCGCCCGGGGATGTGCACACCTGCCCCACTGTGGCCGCCTGTTGATCGCCGAGATCGCCCGCGACCGGCACTTCCCCGCCAAGTGGCCCAGTACGTCGCGTGGTGCCGTAGAAGCGCGAGTCCGAAGACGGACGAATCGCTGGCAACGCAGCGCGCGGCACGCCAAACAGCTTCAGCAACTCATCGTCCCAATCGAGCGTACGAAGATCCATCAGCATTGTCCGGCTCGCATTGGTGACATCCGTCACGTGCGCGCCGCCGTCAACGCCGCCGGTCAGGTTCCAGATGACCCAGGTGTCGATTGTCCCGAAGACCGCTTCGCCTCGCGCCGCCGCGTCGCGGACGCCGTCAACGTTCTCGAGGATCCACTGCAGCTTGCCGCCAGAGAAGTAGGTCGCGGGCGGGAGACCGGTGCGCTCGCGAATGGTTTTGCCCGCCGGCGTGCGATCGAGCGCGCTGACGATGCGGTCGGTGCGCGTGTCTTGCCACACAATCGCGTTGTACCAAGGCTTACCGGTCTTCGGATTCCATACGACCGTCGTTTCACGCTGGTTCGTGATGCCGATCGCTGCGAGATCCTGTGCCGACAGGCCAGCGTCCCGCATCGCGCCGGCGATCACGGTGTTCGTGCGCTCGGCAATCTCGAGCGGATCGTGCTCGACCCATCCAGGCTGCGTCATGATCTGCGCGTGCTCGAGCTGATGCCGCGCGACCTCGTGGCCGCCTGCATCGAACACCATGAATCGCGTGCTGGTTGTCCCTTGATCGAGTGCACCGACGAACTGGCTCATGACAGCTCCCAGTTTCCGCGGTCCGCTGGCCGCAGTCCGCGGTCCGCTAAAACCCCACGACCGTGTAAGCGACAGCGCCGAGGATTCCGCCGATGATCGGCCCGACGATGGGGATCCAGGCGTAGCTCCAGTCCGGGTCGCGCTTGCCCGGAATCGGCAGGACGGCGTGAGCCAGCCGCGGACCGAAGTCGCGAGCCGGATTGATCGCGTAGCCGGTTGGACCGCCGAGCGACAGGCCGATGCCCAGGACGAGGATGCCGACAAGCAGTGGCTGGAGGCCGCGGCTGAACACGAATGACAGATCGACGTCGCCCGGCCTGGTCAGTGTCTGTGCGTTCGCAGCGATCGCCAGCACGCCAAACACCAGCACGGCAGTGCCAACGATCTCGGTGACGATGTTTGCTCCGGACTGGCGAATGGCTGGCGCGGTGCAGAACACACCCAGCTTCAGATCTGAATCGGTTGTTTCTTTCCAATGCGGCAGGTATGCAAGCCACACGAGCACGGCCCCCAAGAATGCGCCGATTAGCTGCGCGACGAGATAGCCCGGCACGTCGCTCCAAGAGAAGCTGCCAATCGAAGCGAGGCCCACGGTGACGGCTGGATTCAAGTGAGCGCCGCTGATCCGTCCGACCGCGTAAATCGCCATGGCTACCGCGACACCCCATCCGATCGTGATCACAATCCAGCCGCTGTTCTGCCCCTTCGAGCGCGCGAGCAGCACGTTGGCGACGACCCCGTCTCCGAGCAGGATGAGCAACATCGTGCCTATCGCTTCCGCTAGCAGCGTCTGCATTCTCCCTCCACCGAATTGTGATGTGATCGCGCGGCTCAGTATCTCCGCTTCTGCTGCCGCACGATGTCGAACTTCGCGGTGTCGGCAATGGCCATGACCGCCATCACGCCGGCCTGGATTGGATCGCTCACCACCAGATCGGCGGCGTCAGGCACGCTACCGGCCATGTTGAGCGAGATGACGTAGAGGCCAGCCTTGCGCACGTCCTCGACCGCGGTCGTGATGTCGCCGCCCATAATCGAGCCGGCGAGCACCAGAAGCTTGACGCGTGGCAGGCGGACGATCGCGCGCACCGCCGCGGCCAGCTCCGCCTCGCCGACCAGCGGGATCGTATCCACGGAAATCCGCTCGCCGCGAATGTTGTGGCGGTCGGCCTCGGTGATCGCACCAAGCGCCACTTGTCCGACCTGCGCACCACCCCCCATGACGATGATCCGCTTGCCGTAGATTTTCGTCATCGACGGTGTTTCCTCGAGCTGCAAGACGCCCGGCACGCGGCGCAGCTCGCCAACAATGCTGGCGATCGCCGTCTCGTCGGCCGTGAACTCGAAATACACGTCTGGGTTCGGCGTCTTGGGATGCAGATCGAGGTAGGTCACATTCGCCAGGTGATCGGCAAACACTTTGGTGAGCCCGAAGAGCATGCCGGGCTCGTCGCGCACCGTCACCAATACGGCATGAGCGCTCATGCGACGCAGCAACGCAGGGAAAGCGAGATGGCAAAACTCATCGCGCGAAGACTATCATAGGGCGGCCGATGACATTGGCGATCAGAGACGAGCCTCCGAGCATCTGGCTCATCGCCGCGCTGTACTCGGTCCTGACCATCCTGCTCACGTTCCCGCTGGCGTTTCACCCCGGCTCGACGCTCGTTGGATCCGATCCTGATTACGATCTTTTCATGTGGACGCTGGCGTGGGATACGCATGCGTTCACGAACCAGCCGTTCGGCATCTTCGACGCGAACATCTATTTTCCGTATCGCCACACGCTTGCGTATTCGGAGAACCTGATTGGCAGCGCGTTCCTGGCCGCGCCGGTCTTGTGGCTCTCGAACAATCCGATTCTCGCTGTCAACCTCGTCGCGCTTTCGTCCGTTGTTCTGTGCGGGCTTGGCGCCTACGTACTTGGGCGGCGTCTCGGACTTGGATGGACAGCGGCGTTTGTCTGCGGGCTGATTTACGCGTTCGCGCCGGCGCGGTTCTTTCGAATCGCGCAGATCCATCTCACAGCCGTGCAGTGGATCCCCCTGACGCTCGCCTTTCTCCACTCGTATTTCGAGACCGGCCGTCGTCGGGACTTATGGTTGGCGTGCGCGTTTTTTTCGCTTCAGGCGCTGACAACGGGACACGGCGCTGTGTTTCTGCTGCTGGCCGTCATTTGCCTCATCGCCTATCGCCTCATACGGGGTGAACCGCTTGATGCCGTACGGCGCCTGCGCGATCTCTCGCTCCCTGGCCTGCTGTTGCTCGCGCCGGCCGCGCTCGTCGTGATTCCCTATCGGATCGTGCAGGTGGAGATGGGACTCCGCCGCGTGCTCGGCGATCTGGCTCCGACGCCGCACAGCTTTCTCGCCTCGCCCACACATGTGCAAACGTTTCTGCTCTCGCTCTTCCCTGACGCGCATGTCATGGAACGCGCCAGCGCGATGCTCTTCCCCGGATTCCTGACCGTCTTGCTCGCTATCGTCGCGTTCCTGCCTCGCGCCGCTCCGGCTCTTCACGAGACCGCACGCTTCTATGGTCTCCTGACTGTGCTGTCCTTGCTGCTGGCATCGGCGCTGATCTGGCCGTATGTCTATTGGCTTCCTGGAATGAACTTCATCCGCGTGCCTTCGCGGTTCATTATCCTGACGACGCTGGCGCTGGCGGTCCTTGCCGGCGTAGGTACAGAGCGCCTGCTCGCACGTGCCACGCCGCGACGACGCCGGCTGCTTGCGATGGCCATCCCATCACTCCTGCTCCTCGAGTTCCTCGCGATCCCTTTCAAGGTCGTTCCTTATGAAATCCGGATCCCTGCAGCGGACCGCTGGCTGAAGGGCCAGTCCCAACCGTTCGTCGTCGCAGAAGTACCCGTCGTGCTGCTCGATCGCTACCAGACGATGTTCATGTTTCACTCGATGGCGCATTGGCAGAAGACCGTGCACGGGTACAGCGGCATGCGGCCGGAACTGCACGAGCGGTTGTATCGCGAACTGCGCACCTTCCCCGATCAAGCAAGCCTAGACCACCTCACTCAACTCGGGGTCACCTACGTGGTCGTCCACATCGACATGTACCAGGATCCAAGCGAATGGGAAGCCGTCGAACAACGCCTGGCCCAACACGCGTCGCGGTTGCAGCTGGAGTATCAGGACAAAACGGCGCGAGTCTATCGGTTGAAATAGGGCCGCTCGGTTTTGCGGTAGATGGAGATTTGTGGGCCAGGCCGAATCCGCGCGGAAAAATCCGCATACGGCAGAAAGAACGCATCCTGCCGATCGTATGCAGCCTCCGGTTCGAGACGCGTGGTTCCGCTAACGGTGAACGCCAGCTCGTAACCGCTATTGACGATCGACCGCAATTCCGGCGGCACGCGCGTGTAGAGTCGCAGCGGTGATTCTGAAATCACTATCCAGTCCGGAGATGCGGGCGTTCCGTCCGGCTTGCTGAAAGCATTCTTTACGGGCTCGAACTCGAGCGCCTCGACCTTCAGCACGTGCGCCGGCAACGCGTAGTGCGGGCGCGCGTACGACGCGCCTGACTCGTAGAAGCTGTCGCCGTTTTTGAAGTTCCGGCTCATCCAATCAGCCGCTATCAGTCTTGTGTCCGTCTGCGTCAGCACACGGTTGAACCGGACGACGGTGACAAGTGAAGGCAACAGGCACAGCATGACGGCGCCAGCGAGAATCGCTGCGCGGGCTCGTGGTCTCAGCGCGACCGCTGCGGTCTCGACGATCTCGCGCACCGCGTACCCCGCGGCGATGCAAAAGAACGGCACAAGCGGCGTAGCGTATCGAATAAACGCCGTGTGGCCCGTGCCGATGACGAGAAGATAGCTGGCTGGGAACGACAACAGGACTGCGGCCGTCCGCGGTTGTCGAATGCCCATCAGGACGGCCCCGGCAACCGCTGAGGCGAGCACGAGTGGACCGAGGCCGTACCAAAGGGAAAACGTCAGATGACGCAACCACACCTGATCGATGCTGACACCGTGCCCTTTGGTGAGCCGCACCACCTGGGCCGCGAGGCCTTCGCGGAACGCTGCGAAATCCAGAAGGATGTATGGCGAACCCGCGAAGAACGCGAGCGCACACGTTGCACCAAACAGACCCAGGGCCGTCAGCAATCGCCGACGGTTGTCTGCGGGTCCCGCCGCGAACGACAGGCCGAAAGTCACGGCCGCTGACACGAGAACCGCCGCCGCGTTGTACTTGACCGATGTCGCCAGACCCGCGCAGAAACCTGCACTCGCCCACAACACAAGGGCGGTGGGCCGGCGCCACGCACAGACGAGTAGCCAGATCGTCGTTGTGATCAGCAGCGTCAGCGGCACGTCCAGCACGCCGAAATGCGAATCCCTGACGTGGAGGTACGAGAACGCGAGAAACGCGGTCGCGCAGAGCGCGGTCGCCTCATCGAAGACCGTGCGAACGAGTTTCCACACGACCAGCAACGTGAGCACTCCCGACGTCGCACTCATCAATCGCAGCGTCAGGTGCAATGTCGTTGGATCGCTTGCCGCCGCGATGAACGCGGCCGTATCGGGATACACGCCGGCCGCCTGTCCAATCGCATAGATCGCGCGAAACACCAGGTGCACGACGTAAAAGTACAACGACGGCCACTCGAAAAAGTGCGGATTGAAGTCACCTGAGAAGAAGCGGAGTGCAACCGAGACGATGAACTCCTCGTCGGGGCGCGTCATCGGGTGCGGGAGCCCGAAGCCAATTCCCCAGAGGCGCAGAGCAGCTCCGAAAATCAACAGCGTGACGAGTATGACGGTCGGCGGTCTCGGGGCGGTCACAACCAACCGGATCGCCGGAATCCGAAGAACAGCGCGGCGCAGGCACCAATCATCAGCGACATGATGAGCGGGTAACCGAGCTGCCAGTGCAATTCCGGCATGTAGTCGAAGTTCATGCCGTAGACGCCGGCGATCATGGTCGGCACGGCGATGATCGCGGCCCACGCTGCCAGGCGCTTCGTGTGCTCGGTCTGGGCCACCGAGATCAATGAAAGGTTCGCCTCGAGCGCGGACGTCAACAGTTCGCGGAGGTTATCGATCAATTCGTTGATGCGAACGACGTGGTCGTAGACGTCTCGAAAATACGGACGGGTGTCCTCGGGGATCATGCTCATGTCGAATCGCATCAGCCGATTGCACACGTCGACGAGCGGAGACACCGCGCGCTTGAGCGCGAGGAGATCGCGCTTGAGCCGATATATACGGCCCGTCGTCGCACGATCGAATCGCTCGCCGAAAATCTCGTCCTCGAGCTCCTCGAGTTGCTGCTCGAGAACCTCGACGATCGGGAAATACTGATCGACGATGAAGTCCATCAATGCGTAGAGGACGAAGCCGGGACCCTTCGTCAGGAGATGAGGCGCCGCCTCACACCGTGCGCGTAAGCCGATGTGCGACTTGAGCGAACCGTGGCGCACCGAGACGACATACCGCTCCCCGACGAAGACATGCGTTTCGCCGAATTCCAGACCGATGGCACCCGGCAGCAGTTGCGCGGTCCGGAGCACCACGAAGACCGAGCCTTCGTACATCTCGAGCTTCGGCCGCTGGTGGGCGGATAGCGCGTCTTCGATCGCGAGGTCGTGCAGGCCGAACTCCCGCTGCACTTCGCGCAGGATTTCCTCGCGCGGTTCGTTCAGCCCGATCCAGACGAAGCGATCGCCGTACTCGAGCGTTTTCTGGATGTCACAAATTGGCAGATCCGCCACGCGCTGGCCGGCCGAATAGGCGGCGCAGTTGATGACTCCGGTGGGGCGGACTTCTTCGCTGATGCCCGGCATGACGCGCCGGACATTATGGCAGGATCACGCGATCAGTGGGCCGCGGAGTAGGCTCCGGATGCGTTGCGCTCCGGCTGCAGCTGATTGCACGAGGCAGCGAGTCTGGCCGCGGCCTGGAGCTCGGTGCCGCGATGGAGGCTGATCGTCAGCGCGCCGAGATACGTGACCGCCAGAAGATCAGCGGTTCCGGGATCGCCCCAATTTCTGGCGATGGCCGATGCTATGGCGACGAGCAGTGGACCGCAACGCGAGGACATGGGGAGACTCCGCTGCCCTCACGCTCGCAACCTGCCTGCCAGCCTCGTTTCTCACAAATTCCCTGAATATTTTGAGTTTCCCGTGGAATAAAGGTCTCTCCGAGGTTGACTTAAAGCAGACTGAGGGTCCACAAGGGCCACGCGTTTCCAACCTCTGGACTCGCGATGCGGACGGCGATAGCCTTGGGTTGGAAATGGGTCGAAACGGTCTCCGAGTCCTCGCAGTTTTCGTGATGTCGATCGCGCTGCCCGCCGTCGCGGCCGGCCAGCGAGACTCGATTACGATCACGTCAGTCACGGCAACCTCCGCAACAGGGGCTGCGGTTGTCACCATCGCCGCGAATGGTCCGCTGCCCGCGCCAACCATCGGGACCGTCGATGGCCCGCCGCGAATCTTCATGGACTTCGTCGGCGTGCGATCGAAAGTCCCAGCGGTCACGCGGAGCGCCGACCCGCGCATCATCCGCGTCCGCGTCGCGCTGAACAGCACGCAGCCGCTGATCACGAGAGTCGTGATCGATCTTGCGGCGCACGTGCCGCACCGGATCGAGCAGTCGGCCGGACGGCTGCTGGTGGTGGTCGGCGATGCCGCGCCGCGTCCCACTCCACCTCCCTCATCTCCTCCCGCGCCTCCTCCCGCGCCTCCTCCCGTACTGACTGCCTCTCGTACGACGGCTCCACCGCCGCCGGTCAGTGTGCCTCGCGCGAGTGAGTCTGCGATTCCCCCGGTGCCACCGCTCCCAGAACCGGTGCCGACGTCGCCGCCACCGCCGTATCCGACGAGTCTGGCCCCAGGAGATCCGACGGAATCCCGTACCCCGCCCGCAGCGTCCCCCCGTACGGCGAGCAAGACGACGCGAAGCGCACCAAGAACGGTGGCGTCACCTCCGCCGCCAAAAGAAATCGATCGATATCTGGGGTTGGTGCGAGGAAACCTCGATCGCCTGCGATTGCAGCAACCGCTGCTAGGCCTGATCGGCTCGGCAGCGGAGCTGCCACTGGAACGACTTCAGATGGCTGGCGGAGAGCTTCAGCGGCTGTCGCAAGAGTTGGCCGCAATCGAACCGCCGTCTGCGTTACGCACCCATCACGACCTGCTCGTACAGTCGGCGCGGCTTGGGGTCATCGCAACCTCGTTGCGGATGGAGGCACTGGTCAGCGGCGACGCTCCGACGCTACGCAACGCGAACTCGGCGGCATCCGGCGCGATGCTGCTTTTCAATCGCGCGTGCGAGGATCTCGGCTGTCAGTAACCGCTACTGGTTACCGCCCGAGATGCGGAAGTTCGACGGCGCACTCGGTGGCTTTTGCCCTGCCGGCGCTGTCGTGCCCGCCTGCGTGACCGTGTGCACCTGATTCCCAACGGCTATCGTCGCGGTTCTCGCTTGCGACGACGGGTTGGCCGCAAAGCTGTAGTTCATCGTTCCCGAACCGCTTCCGCTGCTCGAAACCGTGATCCAGGCCTGTGACGCGGTCGCGGACCACTGACACCCAGAGGTCGTTGAGATGAACGCGCTGCTCGATCCCGCTGTCGCGCTCACGTTTCGAGTTGCCGGCGTAATGCTGTAGCTGCAGACGCCAGCCTGCCCGATCGTGAACGTGCGCCCGGCAACTGTGACGGTGCCGACGCGCTGCGAGGTAGTGGAGTTCGCGGTGTAGGTGAATGTGGCGGTCCCCGAGCCTTCTCCGGAGCCGTTGGTCACCGTAATCCAGGGGTTATTGCTGACCGACGTCCACACGCATGCAGTGCCCGACGCGGTCACGGCAGTAGACGTCGTGCCGGCACTGGCCGAGACGTTTTGAATCGTCGGCAGGATGGAGAACGTGCAGCCAGTCTGGGTTATGGTGAACGTCCGCTCGCCGATCGTGACCGTACCACTCCGTTGGCTGGTGTTGGGATTCGGAGCCACGTTGAACGACGCAGGCCCTGTGCCCGTTGCGGACGCGCCCGTGACAACCGTCACCCAGCTTGCGTTGCTAATCGCGGCCCAATCACACGACGCGTTCGATGGCGTGACAGTTGTGGACGCCGTCCCGCCATTCACGCTAACCGTCTGACCGGCCGGCGCGATCGAATACGTGCATCCGCCCGCCGTCTGCGTGACGGTAAACGTCTGGCCGGCAATAGTCGCGGTAGCGGTGCGTTGAAGCGCAAGCGGGTTTATCGATGCGGTGAACAACACCGTCGCGGTACCGGGGCCCGAGGCGCCGGCTGTGATCGTCAGCCAGCTCTCATTGCTGACCGCGCTCCAGTCGCACGACTCAGCCGACGGGGTAACGGTCGTGGACGTCGTCGCGCCACTCCCCGCTACGGTCTCGCTGGTCGAGGAGAGCGTATAGGTGCAGGTATTCGCGGCCTGCGTGACCGTAAACGTCTGGCCCGCAACTGTGACCGTGCCGTTGCGTTGGCTGAGCGTCGGATTCGCTGCCGCGGTGAACGAGGCCGGCCCGCTGCCGGTGCCCGACGCGGTGTCGACCGTCAGCCAGCTCGCATTGCTCACCGCCGTCCAGGCGCACGTGGCTTCCGACGCCGTCACCGTGGTTGACGCGGTGCCGCCTGCGGCCGCGACGTTTTGGCCCGTGGGTGCGATCGAATAGGTGCACGTATTCGCGGCCTGCGTGACCGTGAACGTCTGGCCCGCAACCGTGACCGTGCCGTTGCGTTGGCTGAGCGTCGGATTGGCTGCCGCCGTGAACGAAGCCGGCCCGCTGCCCGTGCCCGACGGGGTTCCCACGGTCAACCAGCTCGCATTGCTCACTGCGGTCCACGCACACGCACTGTTCGACGCCGTCACCGTCGTCGACGCCGTGCCCCCTGCGGCCGCGACGTTCTGACTCGTGGGTGCGATCGAATAGGTGCAGGTGTTCGCCGCCTGCGTCACCGTGAACGTCTGCCCCGCGACGGTCACCGTGCCGTTGCGTTGGCTGAGCGTCGGATTCACCGCCGCGGTGAACGAGGCCGGCCCGCTGCCCGTGCCCGACGGGGTTCCCACCGTCAACCAGCTCGCATTGCTCACCGCGGTCCAGGCGCACGCGCTATTCGACGCCGTCACCGTCGTTGAGGCGGTGCCGCCTGCCGCCGCGACGTTCTGACTCGTGGGTGCGATCGAATACGTGCAGGTGTTTGCCGCCTGCGTCACCGTGAATGTCTGG
>Ga0075428_100008933_pt1 | contig 11121 bp, 9 predicted proteins | sample RhiMetdeltSRZDD2_FD_75291 | JGI IMG/M metagenome (GOLD analysis project Ga0075428, IMG submission 75291) | Populus rhizosphere microbial communities from Tennessee, USA - Rhizosphere MetaG P. deltoides SRZDD2 | ecosystem: Host-associated > Plants > Roots > Rhizosphere > Soil | place: USA... | reverse complement strand
TCCGGTGCCCGGGCCGTGACGACGGGGAGCCGGCGAGCCAGTCGGCGCACGGCGAGGTGTCCCACACCGAGCGCCTCCGCGCGGGAGGCGTCCTCGCGTAGCACCCAGCCGGCGCCGCCCGTGCCCAGCACCTCGGCGTTCCGTCGGCGAGCCAGCCGGGCGGCGTCGGCCGCGGCCAGGGTCGGCGGCGCCGTCACCACGGCGCCGTCCACGAGGTCGGCGGCGGTCGGTGTCACTTGCGGATAGGCGTGGGCGCGCCGCGCCACTAGGAGGCCCTCGGGTGGAAGGTGCGGTACATGCGCGTGAGGGCGGACGTCGGCAGGTGGGTGTAGATCTGCGTGGTCGAGATGTCGGCGTGCCCCAGCATCGCCTGCACGGAGCGCAGGTCGGCGCCGCCCTCCAGCAGGTGGCTGGCGAACGAGTGACGGAGCATGTGCGGGAACACCCGACGCTGCAGGCCCGCCCTCGACGCGGCACGTCGTACGAGTAGCCACAGCGACTGGCGCGAGAGCGGGCCACCGCGAGGGTTCACGAAGAGACGCCCGCAGTCGCGGCGGCGCGTCGCGCTCGGCCGGACGTCGCGCAGGTACCGTTCGACCCAGGTGAGCGCCTCGGCGCCGACGGGAACCAGCCGCTGCTTGGATCCCTTGCCGGTGCAGATCACGTACCCGGCGGTGCGGTTGACGTCCTCCAGCCGGAGGCCCATGCACTCCGACGCCCGCATGCCCGTCGCGTAGAGCAGCTCGAGGACCGCGCGGTCGCGCACGCCGGCGGGGCGCCGTGTATCGGGGGCCTCCACGAGTTGAGCGGCCGCCTCCAGGGAGAGCGCCCGCGGGAGCGGACGTCGCGCGCGCGGGGTGTCGAGGTGCTCCGTGGGATCGCGACGGACCCCGCCCTCCCGCAGAAGGTGCCGGTAGAATCCTCGGACCGCCGACAGCCGCCGGGCGACGCTGGCGGGAGCCAGGCCCCGGCGCCGCAGGCGCTCGAGCCAGGTCACGACGTCGTCCGGCTTGACGGTGTCGGCCGTCAGCCGCCGGGTCGCGAGGAAGCGCAGGAAGTCGGTCAGGTCGCGTCGATAGGCCGCGAGAGTATTCCGGGACGCTCCCTGTTCCGTCTGGAGAGCCCCGAGATACTCGGCGACCGCTTCCATCAGGGGCGCCGGGTCTCCGGGTGGGACGGGCGCGGGCGAACGGCGAACCGCGCGGGATGCCTGGAGTGCACGGCGGATTATATCAACGTGAGCGGCGTCCCGGCAACATCCCCCACAGCGCGACGCGCTCCGGCGCGCGCACCAGCGCGCTCGTCGCCCAGAACACGACCGCGCCCACGCCGATCGTCACGCCGAGCCAGGTGCCCACGCGTACGGTCGTGTCGAGCGCCAGCACCTCGGCCACCCGCAGCGCCACCACGCACCACACGAGCAGCGGAACGCACGCCACCGCCGTGCGGGCCAGCGAGCGCACGAGCGCTCGGCCCCCCAGCGGCCCGAAGCGACGCCGGGCCGCCCACAGCAGCCCGGCGAGGTTGACGTAGGCGCCGATCGACGACGCGGCGGCGAGACCGGCGTGACCCATCGGCCCCATCAGCGCGACCGCCGCCACCAGATTGGCCCCGATCGCCAGCACGCCGAGCTTCACGGCCGTCCCAGGCTCGGCGACCGCGTAGAACGCCTGGGCGGTGATGCGCGCGCCGGCGAAGCCGACGAGGCCGACCGCGTACCAGACCAGGGCCACCGCCGTCGCCTCGGTGTCCGCTGCTCCGAACCGACCACGCTCGAAGAGCACGCGCGTGATCGGCACGCTGAGCACCACCAGGCCGACGGTGGCGGGGAGCGACACGTAGGTCGCCAGCCGCAGGGCGAAGTTGACGGTGGCGGCCACACCGGGTGTGTCCCCGGCGGCCGCCTGCCGGGCCATCGCCGGCAGCGACGCCGAGGCCAGCGCGATGCCGAACACGCCGAGCGGAAACTCCATCACGCGATCCGCGTAGTAGAGGAACGAGATGGAGCCGGCCGGCAGCAGCGAGGCGAGCAGCGTGTTGACGAACACCATCACCTGCACCGCCGCCAGGCCGAACACGGCGGGCAGCAGGAGCCGGGCCACGCGACCGAGCGCGGGGTGCCCGAGCTCACGCGAGGGTGGGACCAGGAGCGCGATCGCCCGCAGGCTCGGCACCTGGACGAGCAGCTGGCCCACGCCGCCGAGGAGCACGCCGAGCGCCAGAGCCATCACGGGCGGGTCGACGCGCGAGGCCAGTCCGAGGACGGCGGCGATCATGCCCACGTTGAGGACGGCCGGGCCCAGCGCGGCGGCGAAGAAGTGACCCTGGGAGTTGAGGACGCCCATCGCGAGCGCGGCGAGCCCGACGAGCAGCAGGTAGGGAAACATCAGACGCGTGAGCCGCACCGCGAGGTCGTACTGCCCGGGGTCGCTCGCGAACCCCGGCGCGATGAACGCCACCACCCACGGGGCCGTCAGCATGCCGGCCAGGGTGACGACGCCCAGGACCAGCAGCGCGCCGGCCAGCAAGGCCCGGAGCATCCGGATCAGCTCCTCGCGCGGCCGGTTCACCGCGTACTCGGTGAACACCGGGATGACCGCGGTGGAGAGCGCCCCCTCGGCCAGAAGGCGCCGCAGGATGTTCGGGATGCGGAAGGCGACGAAGAACGCGTCGGTCACGGGGCCGGCGCCGAAGACCAGCGCCACCAGCATGTCGCGCGCGAAGCCGAGCACGCGGCTGGCGAGGGTGGCGGCCCCGATCGAGCCCAGCGCCCCGACGACCTGTCGCTCCGAGGAGCTCACCTTGAAAAACCCCCGGTCCTCGGGCATGATGCACGACGGCCCGGCGCGCGTCGTCCGCGCGCCCCGGCACGTTCACGAGGAGGAGTCACCGGGTGGCGAATACGAAGTCGGCGATCAAGCGGATGCGCCAGAGCGAGCGGCGGCGCGTGCGCAACCGCGCGGTGCGCTCCAAGGTCCGCACGGCCCTCAAGGTCGCGCGCACGGTCCAGGGCCCCGAGCAGGCCACGACGGTCGCGGAGGCGATCCGCATCCTCGACAAGGCCGTGTCGAAGGGCGTCATCCACCGCAACACCGCCGCCCGTAAGAAGTCCGCGCTCGCCCGCCGTCTCGTCGCGCGCTAGCTCGCCTCACCGCGCGGCCCCGTCGGCGTCACACGCGACCCGGCGATCGGTCCCCGCCTCGCCCCGGGCGGTCGCGCGCAGCAGCACCGCCGCCCCCTCCGCGAGGCACGTGCCGGTGGCGGGCCCGTACACCACGCCGCAGCTGACGTACGACGGACGCTCGTAGTCGTCCGGCGCGACGAAGTATCCGAGGTAGTCGTTCGAGAGGCCGGCCACGAGGACGTGCCGCAGCCCTGCGGCGTCCTTGATTCCCCGTCCCAGGCGCGTCTGTAGCTCGCCCGGAAACGTGACCCACCCCGTGTCGCCCGCCACGACCGCGGTCAGCGTCGTCTCCCGCGGGAAGAGCGAGCCCAGTGGCAGCGACAGCGCGCGCGGCGCCCAGCCGCGCAGGCAGTTGCGCAGCGACAGGCGCGCGGCCGGCAACGCCGCCGTGGCGACCCCGACGGCGAGGGTCGGGCGTGGGATGGGGGTCGCCGCGTCCCAGCCGCTCTGGGCCAGCGCGGCCAGCTGCGCGCCGAGCTCGCTCGTCGCGCCCTCCCCGTGCCGGTTCGGGCTCACGTCGCCGACCGCGCCGTTGACGAACAGCGCGGGGACGCCGAGCGCGCGCTCGAGGCGGGCGGAGGCCTCCCCCATCACGTCGCCGGACAGGCGCAGGTTGCGCGGGCCCAGGGTCGTGCCGTGGATCGCGTAGCTCCACACCAGCGCCAGCGGCTCGTCCCTCGCTCCGCTCACCTTCAGCACCAGCAGCTCCTGGTCGAGCGACTGGCGGAGGCGGCTGCGCACGATGCTCGGCCCGCTCACGCTGGCCACCGCGAGCCGCGCTGGACGGCGGGCGGCGTCGGCCTGGCGGATGGCCGAGGCCACCGCGCCGAGGAGCGCCTCGCGCACGGTCGAGTCGAAGCGGTCCAGGGCGAGCCAGCCGAGCACTGTGGAGTCGACGTACGCCCCGGGCCCCGAGTGCGTGTGCGACGCGGACAGGACGAGCGTCGCCGGCGCCACGCCGGCGGTCTGCAGGCGTCGGCCGACGTCAGCGGTGAGGCTCGCGTCGATCGCGAGCAGGTCGGCGGCGACCCACGCCACTCGCGTGCTTCCCGACTGGAGGAGCAGCGCGCGCACCGCGAGCTCGTCGCGCGTCCCCTCGGAGGGGCGGAACCAGAACGCGTGGGGATGCCGGCCGAGCAGGTCGGGGACCCAGGCACGCCGCGCGAGGCTGCCGTAGCCCCCCAGGGGGACGCCGGGCGGCAGGTCGACCGCGACGCGGGCGGAGCCGGCCTCGAGACAGTCGGGACAGGGCTGGGCGGCGGCGGGCCCGGCGACGAGCACGAGGACGATCAGCGCGAGCCCGATGCGGCGGCTCACCTCGCGCCGCACAGCTCGGCGACCAGCGCCGTCAGCTCGGCCCGCGGCTGCCCGCCCGACTTGCAGCGCCACTCGGCCTCCCAGCAGCGCACGAGCTGGCGCGGCAGCCCGTCGCCGCCGGCGCCGCTCACGCGCGCCATGATCGCCTGCACCACGGGCGGCGGGGTCGGACGCACCGCGCGCGCGATCTGCTCGGCCGTCTGGCCGTCGGCGGCGAGGTCACGCACAGTCAGCGCCACGCGGACGTTGCGGGTGAGCACGGCCAGCAGGAACACCGGCTCCTCGGTGGCGAGCAGGCGGTCGAGCGTGCGTAGCGCCAGCCCGAGGTCGCGGCGCTCGACCGCCCGGGTGAGCTCGAACACGTCGCTCACGCGGTGCTCACCGACGACCGCGGTGACCTCGTTCACGCCGACGCGCCGGTGCTCGGGGCCGCCGACCAGCGCCGCCTTCCGTGCCTCGCCGAGCAACCGGGCCCCGTCCTCGCCCACCCACTGCACCAGGAGCCGCGCCGCCTCGTCGCTCACGGTGAGGCCGTCCGTGGCCGCGCGCTGCTTGAGCCAGTCCTCCAGCGCCCGTCCGCGGCGCAGCGGGAGCCCGACGACCATCGCGGGCGGCAGCGCGGCCAGGAGCCAGTGGTCAGCGCGGCGCTCCCGCGAGGCGCCGAGCCCCTCGTCGGCCAGCAACACCAGGCTGGTCGTCGGGTTCGGATCGCGGGCGTAGGCCGTGAGCGTCTCCGTGCCCTTGGCCGACAGCGCCTGGGCGCGCCGGACGGCGATCAGACGGCGCCGGGTCATGAAGGGCAGCGTCATCGCCGAGCGCACGAGGGTCTCGACCGAGACGGCGTCCCCGTCGAGCACCTCCCGGCCGAGCGCGCGCTCGGTGGCGTCGGCGAAGAGGCCGCGCGTGACGACGTCGAGCGCGTCGTCGAGGAGCTGCTCGTCAGCACCGTGCAGGAGCGCGATGGCCGGCGGCTGGCCGCGCTCGGCGGCCTGCAGGAAGGCGGGGTACTCCACGGCCGGGGTGCGCCGGGGCGCCCCTCAGAAGCGGGTGACGGCCAGGCTCACGATGGCGCGGCCGATGTCCACGGCGGCGGCGCGCAGCGCCGTCTCCTCGCGCGAGATCGTCTGCGACACGGCGCCCTGGACGCGGAAGTCCGCCTGCTCGCGTACCTCGTTCTGCTGGAACAGCACCGTGTTGCGCCTGAGGTCGCGCATGCGGAGGTTCACCGTCACCACGAGGCGGTACTGGCGGACGTTGGCGTTCTGGTCGAACGCGATCGACGCCACGCTGTAGCCGATGATCTCGCCGTCGAGGACGGCGTCGGCGGCCTCGCTCCCCACGACCTTCAGTCGGCCGTTGGTGGAGAACGCCTCGACGACCGCGCGCGTGATGAAGCCCTCGATGGCCGGCTCCTGCGTGCGGTTCCGGAAGATCGGCACCGAGATCGTGTTGATGTGCGACGGCAGCGTGCCGTGAACCGTGTAGCCACACCCGCCCAGCAGGCCGGCCAGCACGACCAGGAGCGCGGCGACCCTCACGAGCGCGTCACGACGTTGACGAGCCGGTTCGGCACCACCACCACGCGCTCGACCTGTCGGCCCTGCAGCCACGGCCGCACCTTCTCGTCCGCGAGCGCCAGCCCCTGTACGCGATCCTCGGCCGCGTCGACCTCGAGGGTGAGCCGACTCCGGACCTTGCCGTCCACCTGGAGGACCACGGTGACCTCCCGGCGCGTGAGCGCGGCGGGGTCCGCGGTTGGCCACGGCTCCTTGAAGAGGCTCTGCGTGTGCCCGAGGTGCTCCCACAGCTCCTCGGTCACGTGCGGGCTGAACGGCCCGAGCAGGAGCAGGACCGTCTCGACCGCCTCCCGCAGCAGCGCCGCCCGCTCGCCGCCCGGCATCCGGTCCCGCGCCGCCGTCTCGAATGCATAGAGCGCGTTGACGAGCTCCATGATCGCGCTGATGGCCGTGTTGAAGTGGAAGTCCCGCTCGATGTCCTCGGTGACCCGCGCGATGGTCTCGTGAATCGTCCGCCGAAACGCGAGGCCGTCCGGAGTCGAGGGCGCTCCTCCAGACCGGCCCGCCGGCGTCGCGACGATCTCCGGCTGGTGCGTCACCACGAACCGCCAGACCCGGTTCAGGAACCGGCTCGCGCCCTCCACGCCGTGGTCGTTCCAGTCGAGGTCCTTCTCCGGCGGCGCCGCGAAGAGCGAGAAGAGCCGCGCGGTGTCGGCGCCGAACGTCCGGATGAGGTCGTCGGGATCCACCACGTTGCCCTTCGACTTCGACATCTTGGCGCCGTCCTTGATGACCATCCCCTGGCTGAGCAGCGCCGTGAACGGCTCGTCCACCTTCACCATGCCGAGGTCGCGGAGCACCTTGGTGTAGAAGCGCGCGTAGAGCAGGTGCAGCACGGCGTGCTCGATGCCGCCGATGTACTGATCGACCGGCATCCAGTACTCCGCGGCCGTGCGCTCGAACATCCCGCGCTCGTAGCGCGGGGAGCAATAGCGCAGGAAGTACCAGGACGATTCGACGAACGTGTCCATCGTGTCCGTCTCGCGGCGCGCCTTGCCCCCGCACTTCGGGCAGGTGGCGTTCACGAAGGAGGCGACCTCCGCCAGCGGCGAGCCGCCCTTGCCGGAGAGCTGCACGTCACGCGGCAGCACCACCGGAAGCTTCTCCTCCGCCTCCGGCACCATGCCGTCCCGCTCGCAGTAGAGCACGGGAATCGGCGCACCCCAGTAGCGCTGCCGGCTGATGCCCCAGTCGCGCAGCCGGTAGTTCACCTTTGCCACACCGATGCCGCGCTCCACGAGCCAGTCGGTCGCCTTGCGCTTGGCCTCCGTCGTCGTCAGGCCGTCGAGGAACCCCGAGTTGATCTTGAGCCCGTCGCCCGTATAGGCCTCCCCGACCCATCCGGCCGGGCGCGCCACCGTCTCGACGATTGAAAGCCCGTGCTGACGCGCGAAGTCCCAGTCGCGCTGGTCCTCGCCGGGCACCGCCATGATGGCGCCGGTGCCATAGCCCATGAGCACGTAGTCGGCGATGAAGAGCGGGACCTCGGCGCCGTTGAACGGGTTCACGACCTTCGCCCGCAGGCGGAGCCCGCGCTTGGGCCGGTCGGCGGCCAGCCGCTCGATCTCCGACTCTCGCGCCACCTCGGCGCGGAACTCCGCCACCGCGCGGCGCTCGGCGTCGTCGCTGATGAGACGGTCGACGAGCGGGTGCTCGGGGGCGAGCACGGCGTACGTCACTCCGAACCCGGTATCGGGCCGGGTCGTGAACACGCGGAGCTTGAGCTCCGGGCGTCCCGCGACGGTCAGATCGAATTCCGCGCCTTCGCTCCGTCCGATCCAGTTGCGCTGCATGGTGATGACGCGCTCGGGCCAGCCCGTGAGCCGATCGCACCACGCGAGGAGCTCGTCGGCGTAGGCGGTGATCTTGAAGAACCAGCCCTCGATCTCCCGGAGGGTCACCTCGGAGTCGCAGCGCCAGCAGCGCCCGTTCTCGACCTGCTCGTTCGCGAGCACGGTCTGGCAGGAGGGACACCAGTTCACGGTCGATCGGCGGCGGTACGCCAGCCCGCGCTCGAGCATCTTGATGAAGATCAGCTGCTCCCACTTGTAGTAGCTGGGGTCGCACGTGGCGACTTCGCGATCCCAGTCGTAGGACAGCCCCAGCTTCTTCAGCTGCGAGCGCATGTAGTCGATGTTCTCGTAGGTCCAGATGGCCGGATGGACGCCGTTCTCGATGGCGGCGTTCTCGGCGGGCAGGCCGAAGGCATCCCAGCCCATCGGGTGGAGCACGTTGAACCCGCGCATCGACTTGTACCGGGCGAGAAGGTCCCCGATCGCGTACACCCGGACGTGGCCCATGTGAATCCGGCCCGACGGGTACGGAAACATCTCGAGACAGTAGAACTTCGGGCGGCCCGGATCCTCCACGGCGCGAAATTGCTTTCGCTCTTCCCACACCCGCTGCCACTTCGCTTCGATCTCGCGGAAGGGATACCGGTCAGTCGACATTAGGCTTGATTTTTACCAGACTTAGCGAGCAGAGGCAAGGAAACGGGGGGCCCTTTCGGCCCCCCGCGCGTGTCTTCGACTACTTCTTCACTCCGAGGTCGGCGAGAGCCTCGTTGGCCTTCGCCAGCGACTCGGCGTGCTTGCCGGAGTCGTGGAGCTTCTGAGCGTCGTCGAGCTTGGCGACCGCCGCCTTCACCTTCGGGTCGTCCGCCTTCATCGTCGCCGCCGCATCGCGGCCCTGCTTGATGACCTTCGGGCACGAGCTCGCAAACGCCGCGCCGCTCGTGAGCGCCAGGCTCACCGCGATCGCCGCAACCGTGAACGTCTTCTTCATCTGAAGTCACCCCCTTGGTGCGCCCTGATGTGAGACGCCAACCGACGCGCGCACATTCTAACCGCGAGGGGGACTTTCTGGTTCCGTCGGTTGCGCCGCCGGGACCTCTGCCCCCTCCCCCGCAGGGTGGAAGTGCTCGTAGATCCGCTGCGCCATCTTTGGTGTGACCTTTGGGACGGCCGCCAGCTCGGCCACCGACGACTCGCGGACACGCCGCGCCGACCCCAGGGTCTTCAGCAGACTGACCCGAATGGTCGGACCGACACCCGGGATGGCGTCCAGCGTCGACTGGATGGTGCGCTGGCTCCGGAGCTTCTTGTGGTACGTGATGGCGAAGCGGTGGGCCTCGTCGCGGATCTTCTGCAGGGTGTGAAGCGCCGGCGAGGTCTGATCGAGGAGGAGCGGCTCGCGGCTGTCCCCCTGATAAACCTCCTCCTGTTGCTTGGCGAGCGAGATCACCGGGATGTAGTCGAGGCCGAGGTCTTGAAGGACCTGCAGGCCGACGTTGAGCTGGCCACGGCCGCCGTCGATCAGCACGAGGTCCGGGAGCGCGGAGCCGAGCTCCAGCGCGCGGCCGAAGCGGCGGCTCAGGACTTCCCTCAGCGAGGCGAAGTCGTCGGCGCCCTCGACGGAGCGCACCTTGAACCGCTTGTAGTCGTCCTTCTTCATGGCGCCGTTTTCCCAGACGACCATCGAGCCGACCTGCTCCGTCCCCTGGATGTTCGAGATGTCGTAGCCCTCGATGCGGTTCGGCAGGCCCGGAAGGTTGAGCGTCCGCTGCAGCTCCTCCTGCACGAGCTGCTGGCGGTTGCCGCGCGAGAGGAGATGGTTCTGCAGCGCGATGGCGGCGTTCGACTCCGCCATGGCCACGAACTCGCGCTTGGCACCGCGCTGAGGGGCCAGCACCTGCACGCGTCGCCGGGCGATGCCGCCCAGCCACTCCTCGATCAGCTCCCGCTCCGGAATCTCGTCGGAGACGAGCACCTCGGGCGCCGGCGTCACCGGCTTGGCGTAGAACTGTCGGATGAACGCCGACAGGATGTCGCCGTCGGTCCAGCCCGCCACCTTGTCGAAGAAGAACGCCTCCTGCCCCACCAGGCGCCCGCGGCGCACGAAGAAGAGCTCCACGCAGGCGTCGTTGCCCTGCCGCACCACGCCGAGGACGTCCTGATCGACCTCGTCGGTCGAGATGATCTTCTGCCGCTCGCGCACCTTGTTGAGCGACTGGACCTGGTCGCGCAGCACGCTGGCCCGCTCGAATTTCAGCTCGCCGGCCGCCTCCTCCATCTGCCGCGTCAGGGTGAGCGCGAGATCGTCGTTCTTGCCCTCGAGGAAGCGCTGCACGTCGCGCACGGTCTGCGCGTAGCCTTCCTGCGTCTCCCAGCCGGTGCACGGCGCGTTGCACCGGTGGATCGCGTACTGGATGCACGGCCGCGGGAGCCGCCCGTCGATCTCGATCGAGCACGTCCGCAGCGGGAAGAGCTGCCGCGTGAGCCGGAGCGTCTCGCGCATCGCGGTGGCGGGATAGAACGGCCCGAAGTAGGTGGCGCCGTCGCTGGCCACCCGCCGCGCCACGATGAGCCGCGGGAAGGGCTCGTTCGTGGTCAGCTTCAGGAAAGGATAGTGCTTGTCGTCCCGGAGGATGATGTTGTAGCGCGGCCGGTGCTTGCGGACGAGGTTGGCCTCGAGCATCAGGGCCTCGAGCTCGTTGTCCGTCACGATGTACTCGAGGTCGGCGATCTGCCGCACCAGCGCGTCGGTCTTGGCGTCGCGCGGCCGCGACTCCTGGAAGTAGGACCGCACCCGCCCGCGCAGCGACGCCGCCTTGCCGACGTACACGACCTGATTCTTGGCGTCCCGATACAGATAGACGCCGGGCCGCTCGGGCAGGCGCGAGAGCTTGTCTTCGAGGCTGGTGGAGCTCACAAGACTATTGTAGCGATGGCGCGTGCTCGGTTAGCGGCGTGGGTGGGCTGGCCTAGACGGTTTGTGGCTCCACATCGCCGGGTCGACCGGTGGCGGTTCGGCGCATCGCCGGCCGTTCCTCTCGGCGGTCGGCGGTGCTTCCTTTCATGTCGCGCTGACTTGCTGGCGTCTGAGGCTGCGGATCTTGTCGCGGAGTTCGGCGGCTTGTTCGAAGTCGAGGCGGCGGGCGGCGTCCCGCATCTGGGCTTCGAGCTCGCCGATCCGGCGCTCGCGATCGGCCGGGGACTCGAAGGCTTCGGGCGCGGGGGCCTCCGCCTCCACCGTGTAGTAGTC
>Ga0075428_100008932_pt1 | contig 11121 bp, 11 predicted proteins | sample RhiMetdeltSRZDD2_FD_75291 | JGI IMG/M metagenome (GOLD analysis project Ga0075428, IMG submission 75291) | Populus rhizosphere microbial communities from Tennessee, USA - Rhizosphere MetaG P. deltoides SRZDD2 | ecosystem: Host-associated > Plants > Roots > Rhizosphere > Soil | place: USA... | reverse complement strand
TTGTCGGACAGCCAACTGCCCATGGTCAGCAACACTGCCGGCGACGCGTAATTCTCCGAGGCGATCAGTTTCAAGGAGCCGCGCTGGTCGGTCAGCTCCGAGCGGATGGCGCCGGCAATCCTCGGTTCGACCGTCTCAACCACTGCCAGCATCGCGCGGTAGGCCTGGGAGGCAGTTCCGGAATAGTCGAAGCCCGAGCTTTCGGTCCCTTTGTCTTCGGTTTGGGGGGCAGTGGAAAGGATGTCGGTCACGAGCGCTCCTGAGGTGTAAACCGGGCGCCGCCTACATTAGTCCAGCCCTCAGCCGCGCTGTCGGGAGATTTCATAGAGGGCGATTCCCGCCGCCACTCCAGCGTTGAGGGATTCGACATTCTTGCTGATCGGTATTGAGGCGAGATAGTCGCATGCCTCGCGGACCAGTCGCGACAGACCTGAGCCCTCGCTCCCGATCACCAGAACGATAGGCCCCGAGGCGTCAGGCATCTCAGAGATGCCGATGACTGCATTGCCGTCAAGCCCAATCAAGGTGAGACCGGCATCGGCGTAGTGGCGCAGGCTGCGGTTGAGGTTGGTGGCACGGGCGACCGGGATGTGTGCAGCGGCGCCGGCCGAAGTTTTCCAGGCGGCTGCGGTCACGCCTGCCGACCGGCGCTCGGGAATGAGGACGCCGTGCGCGCCGAAAGCGGCTGCCGAGCGGATGACCGCCCCGAGATTGCGCGGGTCTGTGACGGAGTCAAGTGCCACGATGAGCGGCGGTTGATCAGAATCCAGAGCCGCAGCCAACAGGTCGTCGGGGTGGTCGTACTCGAATGCCCGCAGCTGCAATGCGACGCCTTGGTGAAGCGCACCCCCTGTGAACCGGTCCAGCTCACCCCGGGTGACCTCGAGCAGGGCCGTTCCGCGGCTCGCGGAGAGCTTGCGAATGTCACGGAGGCGGTCGTCGCGTTCGGCGCCCTCTGCCACGTACGCGGCCTTGATGGGAATCTCCGCCTCCATCGCCTCCAGTACGGCGTTGCGTCCTACGACCCACTCGGGACCCGACCCGGGACGGCCCGTCTTGGATGCCGACGCGCGCGCCGGCCTGCGCTGGCCCTCGGCCTTCTTGGCCCGATAAGCACTGTGATACGGCCGATCTTCGGCCTTGGGAGTCGGTCCCTTGCCTTCCAGGCCTCGCCGCACGCGACCTCCGGAACCGGCCGTGTTGCCTCGACCCTTGCGCCGCACCGCGCCCTTGCGCTGGCTATTGCCCGGCATGACCCGGTACTGCCTCAGCGGGTATGGACCAACGAGTGCCATTCGGAGTATCGGAAACCTCCACGCCCAGGGCAGTGAGCGAGCTTCGAATCGCATCAGCTGTTGTGAAGTCTTTGCGGTCTCGGGCCGACGCGCGCTGCTTCAGCAGCTCGTTGATCAAGCCGTCAACCACCGCGGTCAGCTGATGGTTGTCGGTCCGCCAAACCTCGCTATCGGGGTTCAGTCCCAAGATCATCAGCATGCCGTTGACTTCGCTGAGGCGGCGCGCGATCTGATCATGATCGCCAGCGTCCAGAGCCTGATTCCCTTCGCGGACCGCGTTGTGCAGCACCGCCACCGCCGCCGGAGTGCCAAGATCATCATTCATCGCGTCGACGAACTCCTTCGGCACCTCGGTCGGCCGACTGCCGACCCGCTCGGTGGCTCTCCCGGTGAAGTTGTCGATCCGTGCCAACGCGGCAACCGACTCCGCGATCGCCGCGTCAGAGTACTCGATCGGTGAGCGGTAGTGGGGCTGAACCAGGTACAGCCGCACCGCCCGCGCCGGAAATCTCTTGATCACTTCCGAGACCAGTGCGCTGTTCTCCAGCGACTTGCTCATCTTCTCTCCGGCAGTAGTCACAAGTGCGTTGTGCATCCAGTACCGGGCAAAGCGCTGCCCTGCGGCTCTGGACTGCGCCAGCTCGTTCTCGTGGTGCGGAAAACGAAGATCAAGACCGCCGCCGTGGATGTCGAACTCATCGCCGAGGTACTTGCTGGCCATGGCCGAGCACTCCAGATGCCACCCTGGGCGGCCACGTCCCCACGGCGTCACCCAACTGGCGGTCTCTGGTTCGGTGTCCTTATGCCCCTTCCAGAGCGCAAAGTCGCGGGGATCCTTCTTGCCGCGAGGATCGGAGTCGGTCGCCGGCTCCATGTCATCGATGTCCTGGTGAGATAGCGAGCCGTAGGCCGGCCAGGACTTCACATCGAAATAGACATCGCCTGAGCCGTCGGGCGCCGGATAGGCGTGACCGCGTTCGATCAGAACCTTGATCATCTCGATCATCTCGGGAATGTGACCGGTGGCTCGCGGCTCGTATGTCGGCGGCAAGCAGCCGAGCGCCGCGTAGGCGTCATGCAACTCGCGCTCGTAGCGATAGGCGAGCGCGAACCATGGGGTGCCGGCCTCCGCCGACTTGATCAAGATCTTGTCGTCGATGTCGGTGATGTTGGCGATCACCGTCACGTCGTTGCCGCACCAGGTCAGCCAGCGCCGGAGTACGTCGAAGACCACTTCCTTGCGGATGTGTCCAAGGTGCGGGCCTGACTGCACAGTGAGTCCGCAGTGGTAGATCGACACTCGGCCAGGCACGACTGGCTGGAAGGGCCGTACGGATTGCGTGGCGGTGTCATGGAGCCGGAACGCATCTGATGTCGCGCCCGGCTCGACATGTTGCATCACGAGCGTTGTTTCTCCATCTCTACGGCCATGAGGCGCCGCATGGCTTCTACGCCATCGCGCAATGCCTTGAGGTCGCGTTTGGACATGGACGCAAGGTAGGGCTCGAGGGTGGTCCCGATCGAAGCCCGCATCGCGCTCAATTGCTGGTAGCCCTTCTTGGTTAGCTTGATCATCCATGCGCGGGCGTCGCGTGGGTCGGGCGCGCGGTCGACGAGATGCGCTGCCTCGAGACGCTTGACATGGTTGGTGATCGTCGGCTGGGAGCATCTCTCGGCCAGGGCGAGGTCGCTGATTCTCGTTGGTCCGTTGTCGTGCAAGCGCGCCAGCAATCGGGCGGCCGCGAGGCTGATGCTGAAATTGTTCTCCTTGGGAACCCAGCGCAACACACGTGCGGCGGTCGTAATCAAATCCTCGCCGAGCGCCTGGAGATCTTCGTCCATCTGGGCAGGATATGCGGTTTTCTCAGTCGGCGAGCAGCTCGCGTCATCGGCGGATGGCCGCAACCACCAGCTGCGCCAGCTCAGAATAGGCCTCCGCATCGCTGAGCCCGGTCGCCGCTGCGATCTCGCCACTAGTGATGCGGCGCATAGTTGCGGTCACCACCTCTCCGACGAAGGCGGCATGAACGCGTCGGAATGCGCCGGCGCGAGTGCCGTCGTCGATCAGTTCCCGCACCCGCTGCGCCGCGGCCAGCGTGTTCTGCTCATAGATCTCAGTAGCCGGCCGGAAGTGTGCGAGGTCGTCACGAAAGGCGCGGCTGGCCGGGCGCAGGGCCTCGGCGACGGCCTCGAGGTAGCGGGTGACTCGCTTGGCAGGGGCTCGGGTACGAGCTAGTGCCGCCTCGACCTGCTCAGTGGCCCGTTTGAAGAAATGCCGTACCGCGAGGACAGCCAACTGTTCTTTGCTCGAGGCCAGCGCATAGAGCGTGCGTTTGGAGCAGTTCAGCTGGGCCGCGAACTGGTCCATTGTCAGGTGGCTGAATCCCCGCGCTAGAACGAGATCGACCAGGGCATCACGCAGAAGCATCTGACGGCTGGTCAATCGACGTTCTAGCAAAGCGGCTACCATAGCGGTACTAACGTACTACTTCCAGTACCGATTCGAGTCGAAGTGATTGGGAGCGAGATGGCCGTCGATCGCCTGTTGCCAACCGACGAGGGTGCCGAGCTGGTGTCGCTGGTACGAGAGATTGCCCAAGCGGAGCTGGCGCCGCGTGCCGCTGCGGCGGAGGCCGCCGAGCGGTTCCCTCGCGACGCCTTCTTCATGTTGGGCGAGGTCGGGCTCCTGGGCTTGCCGTACCCAGAGGAGTACGGCGGTGCCGGCCAGCCGTATGAGGTCTACCTGCAGGCGCTCGAGGAGGTCGCGGCTGCGTGGATGACGGTCGGCGTCGGCGTCTCGGTGCATGTCATGGCGTCGTACCCAATGTCGGCGTACGGGACGCCGGAGCAACGTGCCGCATATCTGCCGGAGATGATCGGCGGGCAGATGCTGGGCGCATACGCGCTGTCTGAGACGCAGGCAGGATCGGACATCTCTGGCATGACGACCCGCGCGAAGCATGCTGATCATGGTTATGAGCTCAACGGCGCGAAGGCCTGGACCACCCACGGCTCGTATGCCGATTTCTATACGACCTTTGCGCGGACCAGTGACGACCCGCGGGGCGGTGTGACCTGCTTCTACGTTCCGGGCCACGCACCCGGCCTGAGCTTCGGGAGGCCCGAGCACAAGATGGGCCTGAACGCGTCACCGACTACGGCGCTGTATTTCGATGCCGTCGCGATCGATGACGCCCGGCGCATTGGGAATGACGGTCAGGGTGCCCGGATAGCCTTGTCAGCCTTGGATTCTGGGCGACTCGGGATCGCTGCGTGCGCGACAGGCCTTGCTCAAGCTGCGTTGGACCTAGCAGCGGACTACGCGAAAGGGCGGGAGCAGTTCGGGCGTCCGGTCGCGGAGTTCCAAGGGCTGCGCTTCTTGCTCGCCGAGATGGCGGCAGCAGTTGACTCCGCTCGCGCGACGTACCTGATGGCGGCACGGAAGCGCGATGCGGGCCGCCCGTTCAGCCGTGACGCCGCGGTCGCGAAGATGATCGCCTCCGATGTCGCCATGAAGGTGACCACCGACGCGGTGCAAGTGCTTGGGGGCTACGGCTACACGCGCGACTACCCGGCCGAGCGCTACATGCGAGAGGCGAAGGTGACTCAGATCTTCGAGGGCACCAATCAGATCCAGCGACTCGTTATCGCCCGCCAGCTGCTGAAGTAACCTCCGACTAGTCGGCGGAGGGAGTGAGGAATGCGGCTGAGCGCAAACGATGTCGTGTTGGTGACCGGAGGTGCATCGGGGCTCGGGGCTGCCACCGTGCAGGCAGTGGTCGAGCGTGGCGCCTCCGCGTTGATCCTCGATCTGCCGAGCTCGGCCGGAGATGATCTTGCGGCGGAGCTGGGAGAGCGGGTGCGGTTCGCCGCAGCCGACGTATCCGACGAAGATCAGGTCCAGGCGGCGGTCTCGGCCGCGACCGAGCTGGGTACCTTGCGAGTGGTCGTCAACTGTGCGGGCGTGGGGACTCCTGGGCGCCTGATCGGCAAGCGCGGTCTGCTGCCGTTGGACAACTTCCGCAGGGTGATCGAGATCAACCTGGTCGGCACCTTCAACGTGCTGCGACTGGCCGCCGCGACCATGATCGACAACGAGCCGCTCGACGGCGACCGCGGATTGGTGATCATGACGGCGAGTGTTGCGGCCTTCGATGGTCAGATCGGACAGGCGGCGTACGCCGCAAGTAAGGGCGGCATCGTCTCTCTGACGCTGACCGCGGCCAGAGACCTTGCAGACAAGGCCATCCGGGTTATGACCATTGCGCCGGGTGTCATGGAGACTCCAATGATGGCGGGCCTGCCCGGCGAGACAAAGTCGATCTTGGAGGCCCTGGTCCCGCACCCGCCGCGGCTTGGCCGCCCCGAGGAGTATGCGATGCTCGTTTCCTCGATCATCGAGAATCCGCTCCTCAATGGTGAGGTCATCCGCCTCGACGGCGCTCTTCGGATGCCACCGCGTTAGTCGCATCGGTCAAGGTTGCGGACTCACTTCTTGGCTTTGGCTCGTAGGGCCGCAATGTCCAGATAGGCCGGGGCTCGTTCTCCCGCGGCCTCCGAATCTGCCGCCTCGTCTTCCCACGGGTCGTAGGGCTTCTCATACTCCTCATCAATCAAGCCCTGTGACGGGTCGAACGGGTTGGCCAACGGTCCCATTGACTCCATCGCTGAGACGGCGACCTCCTCATCGGGCAGCTCGCGCAGCACCGTGTTCACATACGACTGCGCGGCCTCCTCTACGGAGATTTCAGCGCCCACCCGCTCGCTCAGGAACCAGCGGTGTTCCAGCATTTCGTGGTAGAGCTCCGCTGGCTCCAGCTTGGCTCGCAGGTCCATCGGCACCGACTGCACGAGCGGCTCGAACTGCTCGGTCAGCCACTCGTGGGCCACGATCGCCTCGTCAGCACCCTGCTGGTCGGTGCGAGCGCGGTAGTAGTCGAGATCATTGAGCAGCCGCCGAGCCTGGTTCTCCTCGGTGTCCATCCCGGTCAGTCGGATCAGCCGGCGGGAGTGGTGCCCGGCATCTACCACCTTGGGCTGGATTCGGATGGTGGAGCCGCCGAGGTCAGTAATGATGTCTAGCTCGGCGACGTCGAAGCCGAGCGCGTTCAGCCGACGTACCCGGCCTTCGATGCGATGCATCTCGCCGGTATTGAACTCCTCAACGCCGGTCAGCTCACCCCACAGCTCGCGGTATCGGCTCTCGATGGTCTCCACCAGCACGAGCGGGTCCAAGGAGTCATCCAGCAGAGCGCCAGCCTCTAGATCGGAGAACTCCCCGTAGAGATTGGTGCGCGCAATGGTCAGATCATGCTCGCGCTGACCGTCGGTCAGCCGGTCATGGAGCTCGCCGGTCTCAGCATCGACGAGGTAGGCCGCAAACGCCCCGGCGTCGCGGCGGAACAAGGTGTTGGACAGCGATACGTCCCCCCACATAAAGCCGATCAGATGCAGCCGCGCCAACAGCACGACCATGGCGTCGACCAACCGATTGACCGTGTCTTGCCGTACGCCTCGGTTGAACAAAGACCGATACGGCAGAGAGAACTGCAAATGACGAGTAATGAGGATCGGGTCGAGCGGGTCACCGTGGGCATCGACGCGTTCAGTGACTACCCCGACTGCGTCAACCGAAGGAGTGTCGAGCCGAGTGAGGTCGCGCAGTAGCCGGTATTCATGCCATGCGAGATGCTCCACGAGCTCCTTGAACGCGTACACCTCAGAGTCCACTCGCACGAACCGTACGACGTGGCGAGAGATGCCACGCGGTAGAGCCACCAGCTTCTCCTCGGGCCACTCGGCGAGTGGGGTCGCCCAGGGCAGGGTGATCAACCGCGAGTCAGGCTGTGCGGCGAGGAACCTAGGCATGAGGCAATTCTGTCAGTCGAGTACGCAAAACAATCGGCCTCCCGCACATCGTGCGGGAGGCCGATTGTTCTAATCAGTCGGTGAAGACGCTTGTCGTTGCCGTAGAGATGCGGTCTTCGGTCTTCTTCGAGAAGACGTGCACGTGAGTCTCGTCGACCAGCAACCGAACGCTCTCGCCCCGGCTCGGCGGCGTCTTGCCCCCGTGGATCCGGGCGACGATCTGCTGAGCGGTGATCAACTCGTCCTCGGCGATACCTGACAACGTGCCGTAGATGAACGCATCGGCCCCCAGCTCCTCCACGACGCCGACATCGACCGGGATGCCCTCGCCACTCTCGGGATTGTCGGAGAGTCGGAAGTTCTCAGGGCGGATTCCCAGCACGAGGTTCTTCTCGTCGGATGCCTTGGCGAGGGTCTCGCGAGGCACCGGAACGGTGTAGTCACCCAAGTGCACACCGTCCGGCTGCACGTTGCCCTCAATCAGGTTCATGGCAGGCGAGCCGATGAAGCCGGCCACGAAGAGGTTGCGCGGGGCGTCGTACAGGGTCAGCGGCGTGTCGCACTGCTGCAGGATGCCGAGCTTCATCACCGCAACGCGGTCGCCCATCGTCATCGCCTCGACCTGGTCGTGAGTCACGTAGACGGTGGTCACGCCGAGACGGGTCTGCAAGGCTGCGATCTGGGTGCGCGTGGAGACGCGGAGCTTGGCGTCCAGGTTGGACAGCGGCTCGTCCATCAAGAAGACCTGCGGTGAGCGCACGATGGCGCGACCCATGGCGACGCGCTGACGCTGGCCACCGGAGAGCGCCTTCGGCTTGCGGTTGAGGAACTCCTCCAGGCCCAGTAAGTGAGCGGCTTCCTGAACACGCTGCTGGCGCTCGGTCTTGGGAACCCCAGCCATCTTCAGAGCAAAGCCCATGTTGTCACCCACGGTCATGTGGGGGTACAGGGCATAGTTCTGGAAGACCATGGCGATGTCACGATCCTTGGGCGGCAGGTCGGTGACGTCGCGCTCACCGATCCAAATCGCGCCGGCATTGATCTCTTCCAGGCCCGCAAGCATGCGGAGCGAGGTCGACTTCCCGCAGCCGGATGGTCCGACCAAGACCATGAATTCGCCGTCGCCGATCTCCAGATTGAGTTTGTCGACGGAGGGTTTGTCGGCTCCCGGATAGACCCGGGTCGCCTCCTTGAATGAAACAGTGGCCACGCCACACTTCCTTTCCACGGGCAGGTACGTGCCCGACGATCCGTAGTGGAAATTCACAGCGCGTGAACAGGGACCCGCGCTGTCAGAACACTAGCGCAGCAAGCCCTTTCTGGGCAGTGGCCGCGTCGGCCCACGTATCACACGAGCATCAGGCCGGACGTGGCCCGGCTGCGGGAACGGCTCATCGAGGTTGTTGACAGCCTTCGGCGCGACATCGATGCCGGCAATACCCGCGATTGCCAGGCTGCCATCGAGGACCTGTCAAATTCCCTCATCGAGCTGGAGGAGTCCGACGTCCCGGCCAACTATGTCGTACGCCTGCGGCAGGAGCAGGCCGGGCTTCGTAAGGCCACGTTGCGGATCTACCACATCCAACGCGAGGAGTTCCTTCCCTCGGCGTACGCCATGATCGTCAGCTTCGTGGCACTGATCTTGCTGCTGCTCTTGTTCACCACGATCGAGGGGTCCGGCCGAAACCCTGGTGACGGTTGCGTTCTCTCGTTCTTTTTGTGTATTTGTTGCGGTTGCTCAATGTGATCAACAAGCCATTCAAGGTGGGCCGTCACCGCGGGGATGACGACGTCAGCCTGTTCTTGCTGTACGAGTTCGTCGTACACGCGCGGCTCGGGGACGCTGAACCTCGCCAGCGAACAGATCGTCGAGATTGCCGAGCGGCTGGAGGAGCAGGAGCACGTTCCCGTGGATGGCGTTGAGTCAGAGTTATCCGCTACATCCAGCGAGGACGACACCGCGCTGACCGATCTTGACAAGGTCGTGCACGCTGCCGTTGCGTCGGCTCAGACGGAGGCGGAGGCAGACTCGAATCGCGAGCGCTAAACGCGCCACAATCAGCATTCGACGATATTTACAGCTAGCCCGCCGCGGGCCGTCTCCTTGTACTTGATCTTCATATCGGCACCGGTCTGCATCATGGTCTTGATGACCTTGTCGAGGCTCACGGTGTGGCTGCCATCCCCATGCAGTGCCAGGCGCGCCGCCGTGATCGCCTTCACGGAGCCCACGGCATTCCGTTCGATACAAGGAATCTGGACGAGTCCCCCAACCGGATCGCAGGTGAGCCCGAGATGGTGTTCCATGCCGATCTCTGCGGCGTTCTCGACTTGCTCCGGAGTACCACCGAGGATCTCGGCCAGGGCACCGGCCGCCATCGAGCATGCCGTTCCAACCTCACCCTGGCAGCCCACCTCGGCGCCCGAGATCGACGCCGTTTGCTGGTAGATCGCGCCAAGAGCTCCGGCCACGAGCAAGAAGTCCGCGATCGCGTCGTCGTCAGTCCCAGGGACATATTTGACGGCGTAATGCAGCACTGCCGGGATAATGCCAGCAGCACCATTAGTGGGCGCGGTCACTACGCGGCCGCCGGAGGCGTTCTCCTCGTTCACTGCCAGCGCCCACAAAGTCACCCAGTCCATGGCGATAAGAGGGTCGTTCGGGTCGCCGGCGCCGTCCGCAATAAGCCGCTGGTAGAGATCGGCCGCCCGACGGCGTACCTTCAGCCCACCCGGAAGCACTCCGGCCGTGGAGCACCCATTCTGGATGCACTCGATCATGACCGACCAGATCTTGAGGAGACCGGCACGGACCTCCGCCTCCGGCCGCCGTACGCATTCGTTAGCGAGCATGACCTGGCTGACACTGAGGTCTTCATCGCGACAAAAACCCAACAGCTCGGTACCGGTGCGGAACGGATACGGAACCGGCGTTGGATCAGGCAAGAGCTGGGGGTGTCCGGATTCGTCATCATCCAAGACGAAACCGCCGCCGATCGAGTAGTAGGTGCGCTCACAAATGATCTTGCCGTCGCGGTACGCGGTGTAGGTCATGCCATTGGGGTGGAATGGCAGCGAACGACGGCGGTACAGAATCAGATCGTCTTCGGGATCGAATGTCAGGGGATGCGTGCCGTTGAGCCGCAGTTGCCCGGTGCGCCTGATCTCATTGGCCCGTATCGGGCCCTCAGTGGTGTCGACTGTCTCTGGATCCTCGCCCTCCAGACCCCACAGCACGGCGTTGTAACTGCCGTGGCCATGTCCGGTTGCCCCTAACGAGCCAAACAGCTCTGACCGAACCCGCGTCGTGCGGGACAGCAGACCTTCGCGGTTCAGGGTCGCGACAAAGCGCCCAGCTGCTCGCATCGGCCCAACGGTGTGGGAGCTGGACGGACCAATGCCGATGCTGAATAAATCGAAAACACTGACGGGCACTGTTCAAGTCTGCCTCTGGCGACGGGCAGTAACGAACGAGCCCTGCCGGCTCATACCCGGCAGGGCCTGGAAGGGCACTTTCAGTCTGCTGCTTGGGCCTCTGCGAACCTTGCAGCGACACGCCCCCGGGCCCTCACTGCTATCAATTGTTTCGACACGCCGTTAATTCCGTGTGACACGCCGGTGACGGAAAAAAGACATCGCAGGCTCTTGCCAAGGGGTCACTGGAGGCATATAACTGATCTACGCCACACCGCGGGCTTCGCTCGCAAAGTGGCTACGAAGCTCCGGCCAACTCATACTTGACCGGAGCTTCACCCATTTAGATTTGGGCTTGCGCTCGCGCACGGGCGCGGGAGCTGAGTCGTTCGTCGCTCTTCGCGCAACGGCTGATCGGCCTCGTTGGTGACTCCGCAGACGCCAGCCGTCGCGCTCATCACTCCTGCACTCCTCAGCGCGCCCTCCGACGCTCGCGCAGCGGCCTAGTACGGGCGCTCGCGCAACTGGCGTTCAACCGCTCGCG
>Ga0075428_100008928_pt1 | contig 11122 bp, 9 predicted proteins | sample RhiMetdeltSRZDD2_FD_75291 | JGI IMG/M metagenome (GOLD analysis project Ga0075428, IMG submission 75291) | Populus rhizosphere microbial communities from Tennessee, USA - Rhizosphere MetaG P. deltoides SRZDD2 | ecosystem: Host-associated > Plants > Roots > Rhizosphere > Soil | place: USA... | reverse complement strand
ACCTCGCCCGCCAGGACCAGCAGCGCCAGCGTCGTGGCGATCGTGGTGCCGTGCGTCAACACCGAGCGCGGCAGGGTCTCGTTGATCGACAGATTCAGGATCTCATAGAGATTCTGGCGCCGGTACTTGCGCAGGTTTTCGCGCACGCGGTCGAAGATGATAATCGTGTCGTTGAGCGAGTACCCGACCACCGTCAGGACGGCGCCCACGACCACCAGGCTGACCTCGAGATGCAGGACGCTGATGAAGGCGATCGTCGCGACGACGTCGTGCGCGGTGGCCACCACGGCCGCGAGTCCGAAGCGCCACTCGAACCGGAACGCGAGGTAGACGAGCGTGACCAGGAAGCTGAACAGAATCGCGAGGAACGCCTTGCCCTGCAGCTCGCGGCCGACTTTTGGACCCACCGCCTCGCGCCGGGCAATGTGATACTGGCCGGGCCCCACGGTCTGGTCGAGTGCCTTGGCGACGGCATCGGCGACTTCCTGGGTGCCGGCCTCGCCCTCCGCCACCTCGGCGCCGAGGCGCGCGCGCACCACGTAGGACGTATCGGAGCCGAAGTTGTAGATGTCGGCGCCGTGGAGTCCCGCGTTGTCGAGGGCGGTGCGGAGCTTCGCGGTCTCTGTTTTTGTCGCGACCTCGAACTGCACCAGCGTCCCGCCGGTGAATTCGATGCTGTAGTTGATGCCTCGGCTCGCCAGGAAGATCATGCCGATGAGCATGATGGCGCCCGTGACGGAGAACGCCACGCGGCGCCATTTGATGAAATCGTAGTTCGCGTTCGCGAAGAGTCTGATCATCAGATACTCAGGGTGACCATGTCAGGCCGCCGTTGCAGCCAGATGAGGAAGAGCGTCTTGACCACGAAGATGGCCGAGATCATCGACGCGACGATACCGATGATGAGCGTGATGGCAAAACCCTGCACCGGGCCGGTCCCGACGGAATAGAGAATCAGCGCCGTGAGGATCGTGCTGACGTTCGAGTCGACGATAGCGTTCATCGCGTGCAGGAACCCGTCCTCCACGGCGAGCCGCAACGACTTGCCGTGGACCAGCTCCTCACGAATACGTTCGAAGATCAGCACGTTTGCATCGACGGCGATCCCGATCGACAACACAAAGCCGGCGAGCCCCGGCAACGTCAGCGTAAAGCCGAACGCGGCGAGTCCCGCCAACGTGAAGAGACAGTAGAGCGTCAGCGCCGCCACGGCGAGCGCGCCGGACATGCGGTAGTAGCCGATCATGATCACGATGACGAGCAGGACGCCCACGACGCCGGCGATCACACCGTCGTGAATCGAATCCGAGCCCAGCGTGGCGCTGATCGCGCGCTCATCGACAATCGTGAGCGGCGCCGGCAGCGCGCCGGCGCGCAGCACGAGCGCGAGATCGCTCGCCTCCTGCAGCGGCTTGGTGCCGAGCTCGATCTGCCCGTTGGCGTTGATCTGACCGCGGATCACGGGGGGCTGGCCCTGGACCCGGCCGTCCAGAATGATCGCCATGTAATCGCCAACGTGGCGCGCCGTCTCCTGCCCGAACTTGCGGCCGCCGCGGCGGCTCAGCTGAAACGTGACGATCGATTGGTTCGTCACCTGATCGCGGCGCGCGTTGGCCTTGACCAGCTCCTCGCCCGTGATGATCGGGCGGGACTCGACAGCGTAGAGCGCGCGGTACGCGCGCGCGCCGCGCGACTCGGACGCCGCACCCCAGCGCAGCTCGATGCCCCGCGGGATCTGCGCGCGCACGTCGGCGCGCGCGATCAGGCTGTCGACCTGCGGCCACTGCTCTTCCGGCACGAGAAACTCGCCCGGGAGCTGCCCCTGGAACAGCAGCGACGAGAGCACGCCCGGCGCGTTCGCGTCGGCGGAATCCGCGCGCTGCGTCTTGCTCTTGCTGGTGTCGCCGAACAGCTGCGAGACCGCGGACGGCGCGCTCGTTGGCGACTTGATGCCGGCGCGGCGCAGCGCCCCGTCCAGCGCCGGCAGCGCGTCGCGGAACGTGTTCTTCATGTCCGTGATGCGGAACTCGAGGAACGCCGTCCGCTGGATCACGCCCTTGGCCCGGGCGGGATCCTTCTCCCCCGCGAGCTCGACGATCAGCCGGCAGCGGCCCTGGATCTGGACGACCGGCTCGGTGGTGCCGAACTCGTCGATCCGGGTGCGCACGACCTTCTCGGCGCGTTGAATCGCATCCGCGCAGTCAGGCACCGGCCCCTTGGACTGATCGACTTCGAGCGCCAGATGGATGCCGCCCTGCAGGTCCAGGCCGAGCTTGATCGGGACCCGCCGCACCGTCGTGTCCTTCATCCGGCCGCTCGCCGGATCCGCCACGCGCATGGTCACGTTGCGGGGCACGAGCGAGACGATGCTGCCCACGATCAGCAGGCCGATGACGTACAGCCGACTCTTGATCTTCCCCATTGCGTCTCTCTACTTGTTGAGGGCCGCCCGCGCCGCGTGGCGGTCGCGCTCGAGTTGCGCCACCAGGGCCTCGCGGGACGGAAACGCCTGCACGTCGCGCAGGCGACGGACCCAGGTCACGTCGACTGTCTCCCCGTACACCTCGCCGTCGAAATCGAACAGATGGACCTCGAGCGCGCGAGCCTGTTCACCGAATGTCGGCCGGGGGCCTTGATTCATCATGCCGCCGTACGGCTCCGTGCTCCCCACTCCCTGCTCGCCGATCGTGACGCGAACGGCGTAGACGCCATCGGGCGGCAACAACTTGCGCGGATCTGGCGGCGCCAGATTGATCGTCGGAATCCCGATCGTCTTGCCCCGCCCCGCCCCCCGCACCACCGTACCGCGAATCCCGTACGGGCGGCCCAGCCACCGCGCCGCGGCAGCGAGATCCCCATGTGCGAGCGCCGCGCGAATCAACGTCGACGAGATCGGCTGCTCGTGGTCCCGTATCGCATCAACGACCGTCATGCCGAACCCGTGCCGCTGCGCGAGCCGCCGTACCAGCTCGACGTCGCCGGCGCGTCCCCGGCCGAACCCGTGATCGTATCCAATGACGAGCTCGCGCATCGCAAACGCATCCCGCAGCTGCAGCACGAACGCTTCGGCATCGAGTTGCGCCACCGCGGGCGTGAACGGCATCAGGACGAACTGCGCGATGCCGTGCGCGCTCACCAGGTCCCGCTTTTCGTCGGGCAGCGTCAGCAGCTGCGGCGCCGCCGCCGGATTCACCACCGCGAGCGGATGCGGATCGAACGTCACCAGCACGCTCGTCGATCCGTTCGCCTGCGCCCGACGGGTCACCTCCGCGAGCACCGCTTGATGGCCGCGGTGCAGGCCATCGAAGGTACCCATGGTGACCACCGCACCGCGAGCGGGCATCAGTCTTCCGCGACGACGACGCGGGGTTTGAGATGCTCGCCCGACTGCTCGGCCACCGCTAACAGCTCGTCTCCGTCGAACACCGCGGTCAGCGGTCTGCCGTCAGCAGGCGCTCCCGTGGCAATGGGCCGGCCGTGCAGGACCGCATCCCGTTCCTGCCTATCTACCTGCCGGCGCGGCATGTGCGCGACCAGGATCGCTGCATCCCGCAACGCCCCCGCGGTCACCGCCTCCGGGGCGACGGCATCCTCCAGCTTCAGCGGGCCCACCGCCGTGCGCCGCAGCGCGGCCAGATGCGCCCCGCACCCGAGTGCCGCGCCGATGTCTCTGGCGAGTGAGCGGAGATAGGTTCCCGCGCTCACTCTGGCGCGAAACTGCAGATCGGGGACAGCCGCCTCCACGATCTCCAGCTCGCGGATTTCCACAGTCCGCGGCTTCAGCGCCACCGATTCACCGCGCCGCGCGCGCCGATACGCACGCTCGCCCTGCACCTTGACCGCCGAGTATGCCGGCGGCGTCTGCGCGTATCCACCGCGAAACCGCGTGACGACGTCGGCGAGCTGCGCCGCCGTAATGCCCGTCCACGGTGCCGTCGCCACGACCTGGCCCGTCAGATCGTCGGTGTCGGTCGTGACGCCGAGCCGGATGACGCCCTCGTACGACTTCGGCCACTCGGCCGCGAAGGGCGCCAGGCGCGTCGCCCGGCCGACCACCAGCACCAACAATCCCTTCGCGAACGGGTCCAGCGTCCCCAGGTGGCCGATGCGCGGTTCGCCGAGCGCGCGCCGCACCACATCGACGACGTCATGGGACGTGGGGCCGGCCGGCTTGGCCACCAACACGAGGCCCCCGTTCTTCAGTCGTCCGACTCCTTCAGCTCCTTCAGCACCCGGTCGATCCGCTGCGCGTGCTCGACGCCGCGATCCAGGTGAAAGTGCAGCTCGGGACTGGTCCGCAGGTGGAGCTCCTTCGACAGCTGCGCCCGCAAGTAGCGCGCGGCGCTCGCGAGACCCTCCAGCGACCTGGCCTTTTCCTCGTCGGTCCCCAGGACGCTGACCCGCACGTTGGCGTGCGACAGATCCGGCGACACATCCACCGCAGTCACCGTGACGAACCCGATGCGCGGATCGCGTACGTCGCCCGTGAGAAACGCACCGACGGCCTGTCGGACCAATTCGCTGACGCGCTCGGGACGATGGCTGCGGCGTTTCATCTCAGAGATAGCTCGTGCTCGTGTCCACGATGCGAGCGCCGTCGGCTCCCTCGACCAGTTGGTCCGCCTCGCGCAGCACGCTCTCGGCGTGGCGGCGGTCGGTGCCGACGACCGCGGCCGTCAGCTCCGCCCGCTGCCAGAGATCGTGATGCGCGGTTTCGGCGACCGACACGTTGAAGCGGTTGTGCATCCGATCCTTGAGACTCTTCACGATCGTCCGCTTGTCCTTGAGCGACTGGCACGCCGGGAGGTGCAGCTCCCAGACCATCACCCCCACAATCACGACTCAGTGGTGCTGAGGGTGCGCGCGACCTCCTCGATCCGGTATGACTCGATCAGGTCGCCCACCTTGATGTCGTTGAAATTCTCGACGCCCATCCCGCACTCGAACCCTTCGCGGACCTCGCGGACGTCGTCCTTGAAGCGCTTCAGCGACGCCAGCGTGCCGTCGTACGCCTCGACGCCGTTGCGGATGACGCGGACGCGCCCCGTGCGCGGGATGACGCCGCTGCGCACGAAGCAGCCCGCAATGGTGCCGACCTTGGCGATCTTGAAGGTCTGCCGCACCTCGGCCTCGCCCAGCACGACTTCCTTCTTTTCGGGGGCGAGCAGGCCTTCCATCGCCAGCTTCACCTCTTCGACCGCCTCGTAGATGATGCGGTACGTGCGGATTTCTACGCGCTCGCGATCCGCGGCGGCGCGGGCATTGGAGTCGGGGCGCACATGAAAGCCCACGATGATCGCGCCCGACGCGCGCGCGAGCAGCACATCGGACTCCGTGATCGCCCCGACACCGCGGTGCACGACTTCGACTTTGACCTCCGCGGTCGACAGCTGTGCCAGCGCATCGGCCAACGCCTCGGCCGGGCCGCCCTGGTCGGCCTTGATGATGATCCGCAGCGTCGCCACGCCGCCGGCGGCCGCCTCGGCCATGAAGTCTTCGAGCGTCTTGACCCTGCCCGAGCGGCGGTGCTGCGCCTCGCGCTCGAGGCGCTGCCGCTTCTGCGCGATTTCGCGCGCGGCGGCCGCATCGTCCATCGCGAGGAAGCTGTCGCCGGCCTCGGGGACACCCTCAAAGCCGAGGATCTGCACCGGCGTGGACGGGCCCACGTCGACCTCGGGGCCGCCGCGCTCGTCGTACATCGCGCGCACGCGGCCCGAGTACTGACCGCAGATGAAGTCGTCGCCGACCTTGAGCGTGCCGTTCTGCACGAGGATCGTCGCGATCGCGCCCTTGCCTGGATCCAGCGTCGCTTCGAGCACCGACCCCTGCGCCTTGCGGTCGGGATTCGCCTTGAGATCGAGCAGCTCGGCCTGGAGCAGGATCTGCTCCAGCAGCGCGTCGACGTTGGTGCCTTTCTTGGCGGAGATCGGCGTCATCAACGTGGTGCCGCCGAATTCCTCGAGCACGACGCCGTGCGAGAGCAGATCCTGTTTCACTTTTTGTACGTTCGCCGTCGGCAAATCGATCTTGTTGATCGCGACGACGAGCGGCACGCCGGCGTTCTTGGCGTGCGAGATCGCCTCGATCGTCTGCGGCATGATCGCGTCATCGGCGGCTACGACCAGCACCACGATGTCGGTGACCTGGGCGCCGCGGGCCCGCATCGCGGTGAACGCTTCGTGGCCCGGCGTATCGAGGAAGGTGATCTTGCGCCCGTCCTTCAGCGTGACCTGATAGGCGCCGATGTGCTGCGTGATACCGCCGGCTTCGCCCGCGACCACGTTGGCCTTGCGGACGTAGTCGAGCAGCGAGGTTTTGCCGTGATCGACGTGACCCATGATCGTCACGACCGGCGGCCGCGGCTTGAGCGTCTCGGCGGCGTCCTGGGCCTCTTCGCTCTGCGTGGTGGCGTACTCCTCTTCGCGCACCGCCTGGAAATTGAACGCCGAGGCGATCAGCTCGATCATGTCGAAGTCGAGCCGCTGATTGATGGTGACCATCTGGCCCAGCTCTTTGAACGCAAACGTGACGATCTGGGTCGGCGGCACCTTGAGGGTGTTCGCCAGCTCGGAGACGGTGATGAACTCCGTCACCCGCACCAGCGTTTTCTCGCGCTCGCGCTCCTCCCGGCGGCGCTCTTCCTGCACTTCGCGGAACGTCGGGCCCTCTTCGCGACGGTGCACGCCCTTCTTGCCGACGGGCGCCTTCAACGTGGCCAGGGTGCGCGAGATATTCTGCGCGACGGCTTCCTGATCGACCAGCGATTTCTTGCCCTTCTTGCGCTTCTTGCCTTTCTCGCGGCGGCGCTCATCGAGTGGCGCCGTGCCGGGAGCGGCTGAGGCCACGGGCCGGGGGGGAACCGGACTGCCCGGACCGGACGGCGTCCCACGCGCGACCGGAACAGGGCGCGGGCGCACCGGCGTCGGAATGAATGGCCGAGCGGGGGGGGGCGGCGACGACGGCGCCGAGAACACCGGCGGCGCGGGGGCGCCCGAAAGGGGCGACGGCGGAGGAGCAAACGTCACCGTGGCCGCCGGCTCGGCGGGCTCAGCCGGCGCCAGGTCCTTGAACAACGCCGCGGCCCGTTCCTCGAGCGACGGCGCGGCCTTCTCCTCTTCCTGTTCGCGCGCGGCCGTTTCGAGCGCCAGCCGGGCCCGTTCGGTCTCGGCGGCTTCGGCGGCGGCACGCTCGGCTTCGGCGGCATCGGCGGCCGCGACTTCGGCGGCTGTGCGGCGCCGGCGCTTGGGACGGGCCTCGGTCGTCACGGGTTCGGGTGCCGGCTCGGCGGCCTTGGCGGCCGCGCGGCGGCGCTTCGGAGCGGCGGCCGGCGCTTTCTGCTTGCGCTTGTCGCGCTCCCAGCGCGCCCGCATCAGCGACACCTGCTCGTCCTTGAGCGGCGTCAGATGGCTGCGCACGAAGATGTCCATCTCCTTGAGCATGCCCATCAGCTGCTCGCTGGAGATTCCGAATTCCGCTGCCAGATCGTGAATGCGCGTCGTTGCCACTAACTCCTCGCTATTGGCTATCGGCTATTGGCTACTGGCTATCAGGCCGCGTGCCAACGCCGGGTCTGTCACTCCAACCGCCTGCACAGGCGGCCGGCCCAACCCCGCTCCCAACTCATTGGCCACCGGCCCTCGCAGCACCGGGACCTGCTTCGCCGCGGCGAGCCGAGCCACTTTCTCGATCGTCCGCTGGCTGGCATCAGCCGCCAGCACCACGCACGAGATCTTGCCTCGCTGCAACCCTGCCCGGACACCTGCTACGCCGATCACCACGTTGCCCGCCCTGAGACCGAGGCCCAGGAGCCGGGCGATTTTCGCGCTCACGTCGTAGTCTTGCCTGCTTCTTCCTCTTCGCCGCCGTCCTCCGTCATCTCGTTGAGGAACGACATCATCTTCTCGGCGAGATCAGGCGTCATCCCCGGGATCTGATCGACGTCTTCTCGCTCGAGATCGAGGATATCCTGGAGCGTCTTTTTCCCCGCCTGCTCGAGGACCGCCACCAGCTCCGGCGACAGCCCCTTCATCTCCGTGAGGTTCACCTGGGTGACGGACTGATCGGCCGGCGGGAGCGGCGCGAACAGCGGACCTTCACCGCCGCGCTCCAGCCACTCACGGCTCGAGTAGAGATCGACCTTCCATCCCGTCAGCTCCGAGGCGAGCCGCACGTTCTGGCCGTTGCGGCCGATGGCGAGCGAGAGCTGATCTTCATCCACGATCGCCTGAATCGTCTTCGATTCGGGATCGGAAAAGACGCGCGCGACTCGTGCGGGCGCGAGCGACAGCTTGGCAAAACGCTCCGGGTCCGAAGACCACGGCACGATGTCGATGCGCTCGCCGTTCAGCTCGTTCACGACGGCCTGGACGCGCGAGCCCTTGAGCCCCACGCAGGCCCCCACCGGGTCGATCGAATCGTCGCGCGACCAGACCGCGATCTTGGTGCGGCTGCCGGCCTCGCGCGCGGTGGCGCGAATTTCGACGATCTGCTGCTGAATCTCGGGGACCTCGAGCTTGAACAGCGCCTTCACGAACAGCGGATCGGCGCGCGAGAGAATCAAGCGCGGGCCCTTGGGCGTCTCCTCGATGCGCTTGAGCACCGCGCGAATCGTATCGCCCTGGTGGAAATGCTCGCGGTGGTTTTGATCGCGGTACGGAATGATCGCTTCGGCTTCGCGGAACTTGTTCAGCATCACGACGATCTTGCCGCGCTCGATCTGCTGCACTTCGCCGGAGAGCAGCTCTCCGACTTTACCGGAGAACTCTTCACGGATGCGGCTGCGCTCGCCTTCGCGCACGCGCTGGATAATCCGCTGCTTCGCCGCCTGCACCGCGGTGCGGCCGAACTGCTCGAACGGCACCTCTTCTTCCAGAACGTCGCCCGGCTCGAATTCCGGGTCTTCGTAGCGCGCTTCCTCGAGCGATATCTGCGTGCCGGCGTCCTCGACCGTTTCGACCACGGTCTTGAGCACCACGATCCGGATCGATCCCTTCAGCTCGTCGACCCCGATCTCGGCCCGGACGTTGGGTCCATAGCGCTTCACCAGGGCGGCATGCAGGCCGTCCTTGAGCAGGTCGATCAGCTCGCTCCGCTCGAGCTGCTTGGTGTTGGTCAGCTCTCTGATTGCGGAGACTACATCGGTTGCGTTTGCCATCTCGTGTCCTCGGTCATCGGTCATCGGCCGTCGGCAACGCCAGGCGGGCGTCTTTGACGTCCTGCAACCGGTATTCGCGCTCCAATCCGCCCTGCGGGTGGAGCACCACCGTTTCAGTTGTCGGGACCGAGACGATGCGGGCTCGCACCCGGCCCATCCCGGCCAGCTTCACGTTCACGTCGCGGCCCACGAACCGGACCCAATGGCGGTGCCAGCGCACGGGCCGTTCGATCCCCGGGCTCGACACCTCCAGCACATAGCGATTGCCAAGGGGGCCACCACCATCGGCGTCGAGCCACTGCTCCAGCGCCCGGCTGACCCGGCTGCAGTCTTCGACCGTGACGTTCCGTGGCGGACAGTCAATGCGGACTTGGACGAGCGGTCGGTTCGGCGTGCCGCCGATGCGCAGGTCGGCCAGGTCGAACCCCAGCTGCTCCAGGCGGGTCCGAAAGGCCTCGACGAAACTCTCAGTGAGCATAAAAAAAAGCGCGGGCCGAACTTCGCCCGCTTCACGGTGGGGAATGTAGCCCGGGTCCCCCGAGTGTCAACCTCGCGGGCGCCCGAGGTAGGCGACCATGCGTCCATCGCGCCCCCGCGACGCGCGATGTGAGAAAAAGCGCTCGCGCTCCTCCGCGCTGCACCACGGCGAGATCGAGACATCGCGAATGCCAAGCCCGTGCGCCTGCTGGGCGAGGATGCCGCGCAGATCGAGATGCGTCGACCCAGGCCGTCCGAACCGATCGGCCACCTCAGAACCTACTTCATAACACTCGCCGCAAATGCCTACGCCACAATGCACTACGATGTCACTCGCCCTGGCGAATCCCCGCGACGTCAGGAGGTCGACGGCCCGCTGCAGAATCCCGCCGGCCGTGCCGCGCCAACCGGCGTGGACCAGCGCGAGCGCGCCTTTGGACGGGACCGCGAGGTACACCGGGATGCAGTCCGCGACCGTGATCGTGAGCAGGACGCCGGGCTCGTTCGTGGCATGCCCATCGATCCCATCGAGGATGAGCCAGCCCTCCGGGAGCGGCTCGTGCCACTGCAGGGCCGTCCCGTGGACCTGATGGGAGAGTACGACGGCGGGAAAGCGGGTGTCGAATGCGGCGCGGAACGCGCGCCACCGGCCGATGACCTGCCCGACCGGCTCTTCACTCCATAACCCGAGACTCAGCGGGCGGGTCGTGATGCCCGCGACGAGGCCGTACTGCTCGGCCCACTCCGCCAGCTCGAGTCGTGGCAGGGCGATATCGCCGACCGACTTCTCTTGCAGGACGGGCGCAGCATGCGGCGCCCCTATGCTACGACCGGCGCTCAATCTGTGCTCCTAGCGCTTGCAATCGGGTATCGATGTGCTCGTAGCCCCGTTCGATCTGCCCGATGTTCTGAATCACGGAATCGCCCTGTGCCGCCAGGGCCGCGAGCAGCATGGCCATGCCGGCGCGGATGTCGGGACTCTCGACGACCTGACCTCGCAGCGGCGACGGGCCCGCGATCACCGCGCGGTGGGGATCGCACAGGACGATGCGAGCGCCCATTCCGATGAGCTTGTCCACGAAGAACAGCCGCGATTCGAACAGCTTCTCGAAAACCATCAGCAGGCCATCGCACTGCGTCGCCACGACGATCGCGATGGACATGAGGTCGGCCGGGAAGGCGGGCCACGGCCCGTCCTCGAGCTTGGGCACATGCCCGCCCAGATCGGGACGAATGCGGCGTTCCTGATCGGCGTCGACGATGAGCTTCGTTCCTTCAAGCCTCGGACGCACGCCCAGCCGTTCGAACCCGAGCACCGTCGATTGCAGATCGTCGCCGCGGACGCCGTCGATCGTTACGGAGCCGCCCGTGACCGCGGCGAGCCCGACGAATGATCCGATCTCGATGTGGTCGGGGCCAACGGTATGTGCCGCCGCCTTCAGGGTAGCGCCGCCCTGAATCGTGAGCGTGTTGGAGCCGATCCCGTCGATC
>Ga0075428_100008926_pt1 | contig 11123 bp, 8 predicted proteins | sample RhiMetdeltSRZDD2_FD_75291 | JGI IMG/M metagenome (GOLD analysis project Ga0075428, IMG submission 75291) | Populus rhizosphere microbial communities from Tennessee, USA - Rhizosphere MetaG P. deltoides SRZDD2 | ecosystem: Host-associated > Plants > Roots > Rhizosphere > Soil | place: USA... | reverse complement strand
ACTTAAATACCAATCTCCGCCAGCACCGGTGCGTGATCGGAAGGCCTTTCATGCGCGCGGCGTGCACTCTCGATCGTACAGCTTTGACAACTTTTCGCCAGCTCCGCGGACAGCAGGATGTGATCGATGCGCAATCCCATACTTCTCTTAAAACCATTCGTGCGGTAATCCCACCAACTGTAAGATTTTTCCGGTTGATCGAATAAGCGAAAGCTATCCTGCAGACTGAGCGCGACCAAGTCCTTGAACGCCGCCTTCTCTGGCTCACTGAACAAAACCTTGCCCTGCCAAAAGTTCGGATCATGTACGTCGCGATCCTCCGGCGCGATGTTGTAATCACCCAGTAGCGCCAGACGCGGATAGAGTAAAAGTTGTTTTCTCAACCACACGTTCAGACGATTGAGCCAATCGAGCTTGTAGCGGTATTTGTCCGATGCGACGCTCTCGCCGTTGGGAATATAGACACAAATCACACGAACATCGCCGATCGTCGCTGCGATCACGCGCTTCTGCGGATCGTCGTAGCCATCGATTCCGGTAGCGACTTCCAGCGCCGCGCTTCGGCTCAGGATCGCCACGCCGTTATAGGTTTTTTGCCCGGAAAATATGGCCTGATATCCCGCTGCCGTCAGATCATTAACCGGAAATTTGTCGTCCTCTAGTTTAGTCTCTTGCAGGCACAGCGCATCCGGCTTATGCGTCGCGAGAAATTCCAACACCTGCGGCAGCCGCACTTTAAGTGAATTCACGTTCCAGGTTGCGAGTTTCATGCAACGGTCTTTGCGTTGAAGGCGAATTGTTCCGGGCGCTATTTCTTCGGCAGTAGGGACTCCAGCCAGGGCTCGAACTCATTGATCTTTTTCTTGTGTTCTTCCAGTCCGGTAAACAGGTAGTCGCCCTTGGGATCGAGCATCAAATCCGGATCGACAATCCCCTGTTTGGGAATATCGACGCGCAGCGAATTTTCCTTCGTAATTTTCTGAAACGCCATCTGCCCTTCCCGGCTCAGCACCCAATTCAAAAAGACCTTCGAGGCGTTGGGGTGAGGCGCGCTCGCCAACATGGATGCCGGATCGTTGCCGGCGCCGACCGCGCCTAAGCCTTCGAGAAATATCGGCGCCACGGGCAGCCCTTTCAGCGCCAGATCAGGACAGTCGACGCCGCCCAAGGCGATGGCGAATTTGCCCTGCGCCAGCCAGTCGCCGAGCTGCACGACGTTGCGCGAGATCACAATGTCCATCTCGCCGAACAGCCGCCGCAAGTATTTGGGGCCCAGATCTTCGCGGATATAGAGCACGTACATCTGATTGCGCGCGCTGCCGCTCGAGAAATCTTGTGAAGCGATTTTACCCTTCCACCTGGGGTTGAGCAGATCCCAATAACTTTTTAGCTCGCCGCGCTTTATCAGATTGGTATTGATGCACGCCGAGGAATAAGGAACCGCCCGGTACATGGCGATATAATTTTCTTCGATGTCCGCGAATAAAAGCTTGCCTTTGAACCACGCGCTCGGATCAAGCACTTCGGGCAGAATGAGCAGCGGTCTAATCGGCTGGAGCAAGCCCTTGTCCTTGAAAGTTCCGAGCAAGACATCGGTTCCGCCTAACAAGAGATCGACTTGGCGGACCCCAGCGCGCTGTTCGGCCATCAAACGCGAGATCAACTGGCTCAGCCGTCCGGCCGTATACTGAACGTGGATCTTCGGGAATGACTTGGCAAATATCTCGCTATAAAGAATCTCCTGATCCCGCCCGCGCGGCCCATAGATCACCAGCTGGCCTTCTTTCTCGGCCGCTCTGATCGTGGCCTCCCAATCCACCTTCCAACCTGGAGTTTGCGCCGCCTCACCTGGCGCAAACGAATATAGGCAGCACACCAACACCAGCAACTTCCTTTGCCAATGGATCCGCGTCATGTTTCTGCCGGTTCCTAGTCGAAGTTTTTACTTCTTGCCCGCCTGTGCGAGCGATTCATCGACCAGCGCGAGTATCGACTTCATCGCCTGCCACTGTTCGGTATCGACGTATTTGACCCCGTCGATCCGACGGCTTTTGGGATCGACATCGTCTTTCGGGATATCGATGCGCAGCGAATCCGGTGAGCCCTCGTCGGCTTTGCCGAGCGCCTTCTGAAAGTTGAGTTGGCCGTCGCGCGATAGAAACCAGTTGATGAATACCTTAGCGGCGTTGGCATGCGGCGCCTGGTTGACCAGCGTGAGAATCGCCTGTCCCGCGCTCAAACCGGCGCCTTCCTTCATTCGACCGAACATGTCGACAGGAAGCCCTTGGCTATTGCCCTTCTCCACGCCTTCGCACCAGAAACAGAGGGAAAATTTGCCGGCTGCGAGCCAATCCAATCCCTGGCGCCGGTCGCGAAACAGCGTGATGTCGGTCTCACCGAATAGCTTTCGCACGAACTCCGGACCCATTTCCGGACTGTAGTAAAACAACCGAATCGCGCTGCCGCCGGTGCCCGGCAAGCGGATGCCGCGCGCGAGGATTCTTCCCTTCCATTTGGGTTTGAGAAAATCCCAAAACGACGCGAACTCCTTGGGCTGAACCAACTGCGTGTTATAGGAAATCTGGCCGAGCTGAGCGGATGCCACATATCTGAAGAGATACTGCCTCTCGGGGTCGCTATAGGTGTGCTTGCCGCGCCACCATTTGGATTCGTCGACGACTTCGGGAAGCAGCAGCACCGGCTTGATGGGATCCAAATACTTCGCTTGCTTGAAGTCGTTGCTGCGCAGCACGCCGACCATGAATACATCCGCCAGATATTTTCCGGCGCGGCGCTCGGCGCTAAAGCGCCGCTCGAGATCGTTTTCTATGCCGCTGACCACCGAGAGCTTGATGTCGGGAAAAGCCTTTTCGAATGCGCCGCTCGCCAGCACCGGCGCGTAGGTGCTATGCACGTAAACCGTGACTTGGCCTTCTTTCTTCGCCGCCTGGACGATTCTCTCCCATTCTTCTCGCCAGCCCTCCGCCGCTTGTGCGGCGGAGAAACAAGCAAAGCAACCGAAGGAAACTGATAGAAGTCCAAGGGCTCGAAGAAGACGGATCAGTTTACTCGACATAGATGACGCTCGGCACGTGATCGCGGATTTCGCCGGTCTTGACCAACCTTTCAACGACGTCGACATGCACCCATCGGTTTTGCATTTCCTGGTGGGTCAGATTCGGTAGCGCTTCGCCGCGCTGGGACTTCTCGATCGTGCTCAACCAAAGCTTGCGCACTTGAATCACGCCGCGGTCGGAATAGGCAAGATGCTCGCGGCGACGATCGACGATCGCTCCCTGGCTCTCCTGCGCCGCGTTGTCCTGGCCGTTGATCGTCGCCATATCGTACTGCTTGCGCGTGCCGCGCATGAGCGGCGGCGCTTTCGGCCTGGCCTGTTTTTCTTCGTTGCCCCGTTTCGCCGAACCACGCGGAAAAAATTTCAAAGTAAAAGTTCGCGTCGTGAAATCGTCGATCGGCATGCGCCAGGCGACATCGACCATCTCCCTCCGTGGGTCGCCGGGCAATGACCCGCCGTGATGCACGACCATGATCGGCGGCACGTACGCGACCTCGCGATGCCATTCGGTGCCGGGCTCTGGACCTTTGCGGCGCGCGACGTAGTAAGCCATGGTCTCGGTTGCAACGACGTTGAAATCCGGCGTTTCCATCCATTCCGGCGCCGCCGGCAGACCATGCACGGCTCGGCCGTGCAGAATCGTCGCGTGTACCGGATCGAGCGCATTTTCGAGTTGCTGCATGTAATTGCACTCGCGCACGTAGCCGGAAAACTGACGCTCGCCATCGTCGCGCGCGAGAAAATGATAGTTCGGCAACACGGGCGGTTGTCCCGATCCCATGTACGCCCAGATCATGCCGCCCAATTCACGCGCGGGATATGCTTTCAGCGTAATCTTGTCTTTGAAATTACTGCCCGGCGGCTCGCCGGGTTGCTCCAGGCAGCGTCCGTTCACGTCGAACACCCAGCCGTGATAACAACAGCGAATGCCTCCCGCCTCGATCCAACCGTAGTCGAGCGAAGCGCCCCGGTGCGGGCAAGTCGGCTCGGTCAAGCCGACGCGGCCAAACTCGTCGCGAAACAGCAGTAGATCCTCGCCGAGCCAGCATACAAGCTTGGGCGCTTCCGAGTTGACTTCACTCGACAACCCGACCGGCAGCCAATATTTGCGCAGCGTTTCGCCCGCCGCCGTGCCCGGTGCGACTCTAGTGAGCAATTCATTTTCAGCATGATCCATAGGTCTACCTCACTTGAATGACAGCCTTCGCATACCGTGTTTGCAAAATTCTGTCAAAAGCGACTCACCGACTAATTTCAATCTGTGAAGTTGCGTGCCGCACGGCTTGAATCCCCAGTCTAGCCGCGCACAATTTCCGTCTGATGAGTCGTCCTGAGCGAATGCGAAGGACCGATTTCTCAAGGACAATTGCGCGGATTCCCTTCGGAACAACAAACTCGTCACTGGGATTTCCATCTTACTCGGTGACACACGCACGCCCCTTTCACAACTAAATTATCGTTCGAGAGTTTCTTTGCCGACTATTGCCAATAGAGTCGCCGACAGCAGCAACAGCGGCGCATAAACTAAGAACGGCACCCCGGGATTGAAGGCATTGGCTAAATAGCCGCCGAGCAGCGGCGCAGCGCTGCTGCCCAGCTCGGCGATCGTGCGGCGCACCGCCTGCAAGCGGCCGCGCGCGTGCGCCGGCACCACGTCGTAGGTCGATGTTGCCAGAGAACCGAGCGATAAGCCTTGCGTCACCCCCACTATGCCGAGAAGGACAGCAAGATGCGTAAAATTGCTCGTCATGGGAATGAGCAAAAAAATTAAGGCAGGAAGGCCGGTGCTCGGCACCGTGCACCACTTTCGCCCTACCCGATCCATGAGAAAACCGGCGGGAATGATCATCACGAAAACAATCATCCCGGAGATCGTAAAAAGCATCCCGACTTGCGTCGGCGTCAACTGCAAATAATAAACCGCGTAGAGCGGCAGCATGCTCTGCACGATCACTCTTTGAGATTGATTTGCCAAAGTTGCGAAGACGAGCGCGCAATAGGTCGGTCGTAGATCGGGATGGATTTCACGATAAAGATCTTTGAGCGCATGAAGCCTCTTCGTGACCACCACGAGGTTCCAGCCCTTCGCTCCGCCCCTCGGCTTGTCAGGCGCTGGAGGCAACGGCGAGTCGGGCACCAAAAAGCCCAATGGCACCGAGATCGCGCTGGCAACGGCATAGCCGGCGAAAGCGGCCTCAAAGCCAAACCTATCTGTGAGCGAGCCGCCGATGAACGGAGAAAAAGCCGCACCGATCGTGTACACGCCATGTAAACTGCTGACCACCCGCCCGCGTTGGCTGCGATGTGATAAATCGATCCCCGCGACCTCGCGGGCGCTCCCCCACAAACTGTCAGCGCCACCTATGAGCAAAGCCAGTAACAAGATCAAAGACAGCGACGGCGCCCACAGGACGGACAATGCCGCCGCGCACGCCAGCAGCGGCCCGCTGACGAGAGCCACGCGGGTCCCCATCCGATCGAGCAGCACTCCCGCGACCACCGTACCGATAAACTTGCCGATCGCAAAGGCGGTCACGATCTGCGCTGCGCCTCCCGCGGAGACGCCGAATTGCGTCGCCAACACCGGAATTGTCGGGATGATCATCGCCCAGGCGCCCGAAAGGAACGTCCCGGCGTAGAGCGCGCTGAGACCGCGCACGGTTGGGTTCGCAAAGGTGTGCTTGAACATGAAGTAAGTGGTTCGGCTACTTTGACGCGATGCTGTAGCGGGAATTCAATCTCTGCAAGAATTTTTCGGTTAGCTCCGGAGTGGCGTCGCTCGGAAGTTTTTTCAAATCGTCAATAAGCGTTTTTAAATCCGGCGCCAGCTCGGAGAGCTCGGCGATCCGATCAAAAAAACGGTAATAGGCCAAGTCATGGCTCAGCTTCGCTTCGAGCACGGTCGGCGGGTGCTGCCCCCGGATTTGGCGCTCGAACTGACGACGGTACGTTGGATAGCGAGACATCTCCGCCAAAATCTGTTGTTTGGCGTCGTCCACCGGCAGCGTCGCGAAAATCAGTTCGGCCTCTGCCGTCAACGCGTTCAGCTCGCGCGAGAGTTTGCGCTCTTCGGCCACTGCGGCCAGAGCATTTTTCCAAGTCGGCTCATCGTCTTTCTGCCGAAAATAGGCGAGCGCGGCGAGCGAACCCAACGGCGTGACGATGGCTTCTTCCATTTCCCAGGGCAGGGAAAAATTGGCGTCGCCGTGCAGGTCTTCGTGCAGAACCACCATCACCCGGCGGACGACCGGCTCAGCGGTAAAGCCAATGGTCGCCACCGAACGGGAATCAGCGAACTCGTTCCCCTGCCGGTAGTACACGCTGTAGCCGTCGACGCGATAAACCTGCTCGATGCGAAGCCGCTCTGTCTCCGAGCGGAAACCGATCGCCAAACGAATATCCACGGGCGCGCGTAATGCAAGCGTGCCGGCGCGTTGCAGCCAAAGCCACAACATCGACAGCGCCGACCCCTCTTCGCTCGTGCGGCTGAGCGCCGGCGTCGGCTCGATGCCGATAGTTTTGCCGAAGGCTTTGACTTCATCGATCAAGTTTGCCGTCTCCTTCAACCGCCCCGTCCCTTCCCTGCCCACAGATCGCATCGTCGCGCAAGACGAAAAGAACAGCGCGACCAAGATTGCTGCGGTGATTCCGGGCCTGGATCTCGGTGCGACTGGCCGGCTGAATTTGGATCCAACCACTTGCGATATTGGGGTGAAACGGCTGGTCACATCGAAACAGTTTCAAAAGCGGCGTTTGACGCGAATCTCGCCGACGGGCAATTCACCCGTTGTCATCTTCTGGTTCGGTCTTGGTGAGCAGGCCCTCAAAATTGAAAAACAAGTTTTTTTTGTAGCATACTCATGCGAGCGCTGCCAACAAATCAAGTTTGCTCCATGTGATAATTTCTGACATATCACTAGCAAACCCGTTTCGCTCCAGCGCAATCGCGCTTTTGGTTGCGCGCGGAATAAATTTGTTGGGACAAATCATCAAACTGATCGGAGGATACGTGAGACGGATACGAGCACTCTTACTGCTACTCCTCGCACTTTCGATTCTGCCCGCAAGCGCGATCCAAGCAAAGGAGCGCCTCAATGTTGTCTATGCTTCGATCAGCGGACTTTTCCTTGCTTGCTGGGTGGCTCAGGACGCCGGCTATTTCGATCGCGAAGGCTTGGACGTCAATCTCGTCTACATTCAGAGCGCCAGCACGGCGATCCAAGCCATGCTCGCGGGAGAAGCCCCGATCGTTCTCGCCGGCGGCGAGCCGGTTGTAGAGTCGGCGCTCAAGGGCGGCGACGCGATATACATCGGCGGCATCTCCATCGTACCCGCCGTGCATTTCATGGCGCTGCCGGAGATTCGCACGGTGCAGGACCTCCGCGGCAAGCCTGTCGGGGTAACGCGCTTTGGCTCTTCGACGGATTTTGCCATGCGCCAGGTGCTGCGCAAAAACGGTCTCGAGCCGATAAAAGACGTGCCGGTTCTGCAAATCGCCGGCGGGCACAGAGGTCTGGCGACTTCACTTTTGAGCCGGGCGGTTTTCGCGGCGACGATTGCGCCGCCCAATAGTCTGCGCGCGGAAAAAGGCGGCGCCAAACTTTTGCTCGACATGAGCAAGTCGGGCATCTATTTTCCCTATTCGACGATCGCCAGCACGCGCGGGTTTCTGAAAAAGAGCCGTCCCACTGCGCTCGGATTCATGAAGGCCTATTCCGACGGGGTGAAGCGGATGAACGCCGACAAGCCGTTCAGCATCGGCGTGATCAAAAAATATATGCGCGAAGACGATCCGGAAATCTTGGACTACATTTACAAGTACGGCGTCGAATTCATCAGCCGCGTTCCCGAACCGAACAAAGAAGGTGTCGTCGAAGTGTTGCGCCAAAGTACCGACCCCAAAGCCAAGGTTGCGCCGCCCGAAAGCTTCATCGACGATGGGCTCGTGCGCGAGCTCGCGCAGCGCGGCATGTACCGCTAACTCCGGCAAACCTTTGACGGCAACCTGAATCCCCATGGCGCGCTATCGCATCGGCACGGACATCGGCGGCACCTTTACCGACCTCTGCATTCTCGAAGAAGAGGGCGGCGAGTTCTTCAATCTCAAGGTTCTCACCACGCCCAGGGATCTCGCTCAGGGAGTGATCGAGGCGCTGGAGACCTTCTTTCACGGCGGCAGAGCACCTGAAGACACGACGTCGCTCTTTCACGCGACAACCGTGGCAACCAACGCGCTGCTGGAACAAAAAGGCGGCGATACCTGGCTGGCGATCACGGAGGGCTTTAGCGGCGTCTATGAGACTCCGGAATTGAGTCACATCCGTCCGGGCGCCTACGATTATCTTTGCTATCCCAAGCCACGGCTGCTCGTGCCCCAGCGCAAAACCGTCGAGATCCCCGAGCGCATCGACGCTCAAGGCCGCATCGTCACTGCCCTCGACGAACCCGAAGCGCGCAAGCGTTTGGCGATACTGAGAAACGCCCGCGCGGAATCCGTGGCGGTTTGTTTTCTTTTTTCGTTTCTGAACCCGCTGCACGAGCAGCGCTTACGCGAGTTAATCTACGACATCGTGCCGTCGGCGCAGGTTTACCTTTCCTCGGAAGTGTTGCCGCAGATCCGCGAATATTCCCGTTTAGCGACGACGGTGACCAATGCTTACGTCGCGCCGGTGGTGATTCGTTATGTTGATCGTCTCGAGCGCGCCCTGGCCGAGCGTGGTTTTCATCGCCGGCTTTACATCATGCAATCCACCGGCGGAAGTTTGACGACCGGCGTGGTGCGGAAAATTCCCGTGCAAATCATCGAATCAGGCCCCGCCGCAGGCGTTCTCGCCGCCGCGCACATTGGCGCGTTGACGAGCAATAATAAAATCATCTCCTTCGATATGGGCGGCACCACCGCGAAAGCCGGCCTGATCGAAGGCAACGCGCCGCGCATCGTGTCGCGTTTCCAAGCCGGCGAATGGCTGCTTGGCATTCCTTCTCTCGATCTGGTGGAAATTGGCTCCGGCGGCGGCAGCATCGCCTGGATCGATGCGAGCGGCATGATGAAGGTGGGACCGCAAAGCGCCGGTGCCGACCCCGGACCGGCGTGCTACGCCAGGGGCGGTGCCGCGCCCACGGTAACCGACGCCGATTTAGTCCTCGGTTGGTTGAATGCGGATTTCTTCCTCGGCGGTCAGATGCCGCTAAAACTTGAAGCGGCGAAGCAAGCCGTCGAAACACGCATCGCCAAGCCGTTGGGGCTTGATTCCGTCATAGCAGCGGACGGTATCGTCAAGATCGTCAATTCGCAGATGGTCGAAGCGCTGCGCTTGGTCACGGTGGCGCGCGGCGAAGACCCGCGCGCGTATGCGATGGTCGCCTTCGGCGGCTGCGGTCCCGTGCATGCCGCGAAATTGGCCGAAGAGCTGCAGATCGCCAGAGTGATTATCCCCGCCGCGCCCGGGGTCGCGTCAGCAATGGGGCTGCTCGTTTCCGATCTCAAGCGTGACTATTTGCGCACACGCGTCGCGGACCTCGAAGAGGTCAGCGCCGAAGAGGTCCAAGCGCAATTCGAGGAACTCGAAAAATTGGCGATCGAAGAGTTGGCGGCGGAAAATATTCCCGGCGAGCAAATCCGTTTCGAACGCGCCTTAGACCTTCGCTACGCGATTCAGAAATATGAGCTGGCGGTGCCTGTTGCCGGCGGCACACTGAAGGAACGGGAAAAAATCGCATTGCGCGGTTTATTCGACGAGCGCCACGAGCAACAGTACGGCACCCGCGCCGCCGATCAAAAAGTTGAAATCGTCAACTATCATCTGACGGCGAAACTGCCGTTGCCTCGGCCCGAGCCCCGCAAACTACCATTTCAAGGAGAGGATTCCGAAAGCGCGCTGAAGGGATTCCGCCACGCCTATTTCGACGGTTGGCTCGATTGTCCAGTCTACGCCCGCGACAAACTCGCCTGCGGCAACCGTTTGGCCGGACCAGCCATTGTCGAGCAAGTGGATTCGACGATCGTGATTTATCCCGGCCAAAAAGCGCGGACGGATGAATTCGCCAACGTGATCATCGAGGTGGCGCGATGACGGCGGCCATCGATCCCATCGTCTTGGAAATCGTCAACTCCAAGATCACCAGCATCGTCGACGAAATGCGCATGGTGCTGTTCCACAGCGGCTACTCCACCGTGCTGCGCGAATCGGAAGACGGCAGCGCCGGGCTCTTGGATGCCGACATGCGCACCGTCGCCGTGTCGAAAAAGCTCCCCTTCCATTTCGCTTCGTTCTCCGCAGTAAAAGAGCATTTGCCGCGCTACTTCGCGCCGCAAGATTTGGCCGACGGCGATGTCTTGCTGTTCAATCATCCCTTCGAAGGCAACGTTACCCACACCTCGGACACGATCACGCTGATGCCGATCTTTTTTGCCGGGAAGATCGTCGGCTACAGCGGTACCCTTGCGCACAAGCCCGATCTTGGCGGCATTCGCGGCCTGACCGCGGCGCGGGATTTATGGGAAGAGGGACTCGTGCTCCCGCCCGTGAAATATCATGTGCGCGGCGTCGTGAACCGCGACATCGAGCACATTGTCGGCGCCAACAGCCGCATCCCGATGGAAACTTTGGGTGATCTACGCGGCCAGGTGGCGGCGTGTAAAGTAGGCGCGCAACGATTCCAGGAGCTCTGTAAGCGTTTCGGTGCCGCTACGGTCACCGGCGCGACAAATGAGTTGTTGAAGCGCAGCACCGCTCGTTTGCGCGCCGCACTGAAACGCTGGCCGGACGGAACCCACGAAGCGGAAGGGCTTTTGGATCACGACAATGTAAATCTACAGCGCTCGATCCGCGCGCATCTGGCGATCACTAAAAACGGCGACCGGATACTTTTTGATTTCACCGGCTCGGACGCGCAAGCTCAGGGAGCGGTCAATTTGGTTATGCCCATGGTCAAGAACAGTTGCTACTGCGCAGTGATGGCGATGACCGACGCCAATCTGCCGTTCAATCACGGCTTCGTCGACGTCGTCGAAACTAAATTTCGCCAAGGCACAGTCGTTTGTCCG
>Ga0075428_100008925_pt1 | contig 11123 bp, 9 predicted proteins | sample RhiMetdeltSRZDD2_FD_75291 | JGI IMG/M metagenome (GOLD analysis project Ga0075428, IMG submission 75291) | Populus rhizosphere microbial communities from Tennessee, USA - Rhizosphere MetaG P. deltoides SRZDD2 | ecosystem: Host-associated > Plants > Roots > Rhizosphere > Soil | place: USA... | reverse complement strand
CCCGACGTCGCGACCCTCAAGCGGTACCAGGCGATGGCGCGCAATTTCTCGGTCATGGGGCGAAAGCTCTCCAGCGAGCTCCGGGACCTGCCGGCGGTGACCAAGGACGGGACCCGGGTGGAACTCCTGGCGAACATCGAATCGCCCGAGGACATTCCCGCGGCGCTCGAGAGCGGCGCGGAGGGGGTGGGGCTCTACCGGACGGAATTCCTTTTTCTCTCGGGCAAGGGGTTGCCCACCGAGAAAACGCATGTCGACGCCTACCGAAAGGCGGTGGGCCTCCTCGGTCGGCGCCGGCTCGTGATCCGCACGCTCGACCTGGGCGCCGACAAGATGCCCCTGGACGGGTTCACGGCCGAGCCCAATCCCCAGCTGGGCACGCGCGCGGTCCGCCTGTGCTTCGCCCGTCCGGATCTGTTCAAGACCCAGCTGCGGGCGATCCTCAAGGTCGCCCCGAGCGGCAACGTCCAGATGATGATCCCGATGATCGCGTCGGTCGACGAGCTCCTCCGCGTCCGCGAGATCATCGATTCCGTGCGCCGCGACCTGAGGCGCGAGAACGAGGAGTCCGCGGACCGGGCCCAGGTGGGCATCATGGTCGAAGTGCCGTCCACCGCGATGATCCTCGACTTGTTCGCGCCCCACGCGGATTTCTTCAGCGTCGGAACGAACGACCTGATCGCGTACACGCTGGCCATCGACCGGACCAACGAGCGGGTGGCGACGCTCTATCAACCCTCCCATCCCGCGATCCTGAGGATGCTGTCGAACATCCTCGAGGTCGGCCGCCGCACGGGCCGGCCCGTGTCCCTGTGCGGCGAGATGTCGGGGGACGTCTTCTACACCCTGCTGCTGCTGGGGCTCGGACTGCGCACGTTCAGCGTCGCCCCGCCCATGCTGCCCGAGCTCAAGAAGATCATCCGGTCGGTGACGATCAAGGACGCCGAGGAGATCGCCAAGGAGGCGGTGAGGCTGGGGGACACGCGGAAGACGGCGGAGTACCTCAAGGCGGAAACGCGAAAGATTCTGCCGGACGCGACCTAGGCGGCCCGAACCGAGCCAAGACCGAGCGAAGGCCGAGCGAAGACCGAGCAAAGTCTGAGCAAGGACCGAGCGGTGATTCAACTCGGTGCGTTGCCGCTCTTGGGCTCGCTCCGTTTTTGCTCGGGAGTGTGCTCCTGGCCGTCGTACAATCTCCGAGGGATCGGGCTTTCGAAGAGGAGACCGCTATGATCCGCCGACTCGTCGCCGGGTTCGCTCTCGTCGGCTTCCTGAGCTCCGTGGCCGCCGCGCAGGACGTCGTCCATCTCAAGAACCGAAAAGTGCTGAGCGGAACGATCGTCTTCGACGGGGACACGAAAGTCGGCTTCACGCTGCGCCGCTGGGACACGGGCGGCGAAGTCTTCATCAAGTGGAACCAGGTTTCCGACGCGGAGGCCTACCGCATCCGCACCCGGGCGGCGAATCCCGAATCCGTCGAGGCGGGGTCGGAGGAGATGATCGACGCGGTCCGCATTGTCACCAACACCGACCGCGAGCTCATCGGCGTCATCCAGTCCGAGAAGAACGGCATCATCCTCATCAAGACCATCGAGGGGATCCAGACGACGGCCAAGACGGCCGAGATCCTCCGCGAGCCCCAGAAGGTCCGCGAGAGCCTCGTGTACACGCCCGAGGAGCGGGTCGACCGGAAGGCGCAGGGCGTCACCGACACGGATTTTGAAAAGCTGGTGCTGCTCGCGAACTTCGCCTCTTCCATCAAGGTCTTCGGCCGGGCGCGCGACTACTACCTCAAGGCGGAGAAGGCGGCGCCCGCGGACAAGAAAGAGGAGATGAAGGGCTTCGCCACCGCCATGGAGCTGCGGATCGTCGAGGACAAGGCGGAAAAGGCGCTCGCCGCGGTTCGGAAGCTCGCGACCGAGATCGAATTCGACAAGGCCGTGGCCGAAGCGCAGAAGTTCCTCGCGGACTTCGCGGAAACGTCGGTCGCCAAGGCCAACGCGAACCTCGTCAACGAGATCGAGACTCGGCGGAAGGAGTACATCGCGGGTCGGGACAAGTTCCTCGCGAAGGACATTCCCGACCAGTGGGTGAAGGTCCGCACGGGTCTGTTCCAGAAGTACGCGGCCAGCAAGTTCAAGCTGGGCGAGGCGCGCGAGGCCATGTCGAAGTTGGACGACGAGATCACCGTCGAGGTGTCGAAGAAGCTGAAGGCCACCCCCGAGGAAGTCGCCAAGCACTGGCAGGCCCGGCCCGAGAAGGAAAAGAAGATCCGGAAGGTGAGCATGGGCGACGGGACCTGGATCCACAAGGGAGGCCAGGACGGCGGCATGGACTTCAGCGGAGACGCCAGCGACGATCTCGACGACTTCAAGAAGCGGTTCGGCGACGGGCAGGACCCGAAGAAGCGCCCGCAGATCGGGCAGAAGCTGGATACGGCCATCGAATGGTGGCAGAACGCCCAAAGCTCCAAGCGGAGGGACTGGCTGGAGTGCCTGTACGCGGACACGTCGCCCAACTGCAAGAAGGAAGAGACGATCGAGAAGCCCTGCGGCCCGTGCAAGGGCCTGGGAAAGCGTGAAGCGATCCGCAGCGGCAAGCAGATCGAGTACATCTGCCACGAATGCCACGGCGTGAAGACGGAGCTTACGCTCAGGTACTGGTAGCGCCGGACCCCGGCCTTCGCCCCATGTTCCGGCTCCTTCGCTCGGCAGGGGGAGCCGTCCTCCTGCTCTTCCTCCCGGGGTGCTATTACTTCAACCAGGCCCAGGGCCAGCTGGACATCGCCTTCAACAGCCGGCCGATCGAGGATGTCTACGCGGACCCGGGTCTCCCGGAGGCGCGCGCGCGCAAGCTCGACCTCGTGGTCGCATCGCGGCGATTCGCCGAGGAGAGGCTCGGGCTCAAGCCCAGCAACAACTACACGACCTACTTCGACACCGGCCGCCGCGCCGTGACGTACGTGGTGAGCGCGTGCCGGGCGGACGCCTTCGTTCCCTACATGTGGTGGTTCCCGATCGTCGGCTCGCTTCCCTACAAGGGGTTCTTCGATCCGGAGGACGCCGAGGCGGAGGCCGCCTCCTTGCGCGAGGACGGATGGGACGTGACGGTGGGGGAGTCGGCCGCGTACTCGACGCTCGGCTGGTTCCGCGATCCGGTCTTCTCGTCGATGCTGTCGATGTCGGACGCCTCGCTCGCCTCGACGGTGATCCACGAGCTCGTGCACGGGACGGTCTATGTCGCCGACCACTCGGACTTCAACGAGTCCCTGGCGACCTTCGTGGGGCGCCGGGGCGCGCTCCAAATGTTGGAAGAGCGGCACGGGCGGGGATCTCCGCGCGTCGAGGAGGCCAAGGCGCGTTTCGAGGACGAGGCGTTGTTCGACGAGTTCATCGCGGATTTGTACCGCCGGCTGAACGCCCTGTACGGTTCGGACCGGTCCCGAGAGGAGAAACTCGCCGAACGCGCCAAGATCTTCGAGGGCGCGCGCGAGGAGCTGAAGAGCGTGGCGTCGAAGTTCCGGTCCCAGCGAAGGGTCCCGGACGTGGAGTTCAACAACGCCGTCGTGGTTGCGCAGTACCGGTACGGCCGGTACAATCAATTCAGACGCGTTTTCGAGCGCGTCCAGAACTCCTGGCCGGCGTTTTTCGCCGCCGTGAGCGCCGCGGCTTTGAGCGACAACCCGCTCGGGGCCGTGGAGGCGCTGGCCCGAGAGCCCTAGGCAACCCACGGAAGGGCTCCAGCCATGCAGATCGAATCCTCCCCCCAAGACGTCGCCCGCGTGTTCGACCGCTCCCGCCGCGCCCTGGAAACAGTCCGCCGCCGCCTCGGCCGCGCGCTGACCGGATCCGAGAAAGTCGTCTTCGGTCACCTCGACGACCCCGAGAAACAGGTGCTCGACGCCGGCAAGGCGATCCTCGCCCTGCGGCCCGATCGCGTCGCACTCCAGGATGCGACGGCGCAAATGGCCCTCTTGCAGTTCGACCAGAGCCGCATTCCCCGCGTCGCCGTCCCCACGACGGTGCACTGCGATCACCTCATCCGCGCGCAAGTGGGCGCGGCCGACGACACGAAAAACGCGCTGACCGAGAACCGGGAGGTGTACGACTTCCTCCTCGCCGCCTCGAAGAAGTTCGGCCTGGGATTCTGGAAGCCGGGGTCGGGGATCATCCACCAGGTCGTGCTCGAGAACTACGCGTTCCCGGGCGGCCTCATGATCGGGACCGACTCGCACACGCCGAACGCCGGCGGCCTTTCGATGATCGCGGTCGGCGTCGGCGGGGCGGACGCCGTCGACGTGATGGCGGGCCTGCCGTGGGAGGTGAAGCATCCGAAGCTCGTTGGCGTCCGGCTGACGGGCAAGCTCGGCGGCTGGACCGCGCCCAAGGACGTCATCCTCGAGGTCTGCCGGATCCTGACGGTGTCCGGCGGGACGGACCGGATCGTCGAGTATTTCGGCCCCGGCGCGTCGTCGATCAGCGCCACGGGCAAGGGCACGATCTGCAACATGGGCGCCGAGCACGGCGCGACCACGTCCTATTTCCCCTACGACGCCCGGATGGGGGTGTACCTGCGCGCCACGCGGCGGGGGGAGATCGCCGCGCTCGCCGAGAAGAACGCCGATCTCTTCTCGCCCGATGAGGAGATCGAGCGCCATCCGGAGAAGTACTTCGAGCGAGTCATCGAACTCGACCTCTCGAATCTCGAGCCGCAAATCTGCGGACCGCACACGCCCGACCTGGCGCGGCCCGTGTCGAAGATGGCCGGCGACGTGCGCAAGAACGATTTCCCCGACACCCTGTCCGCGGCGCTCATCGGGAGCTGCACGAACTCGTCGTACGAGGACATCTCGCGCGTCGTGGACGTCGCGCGCCAGGCGTCGGCGGCGGGGATCCGGACGCCGATCCCGTTCCTCGTCACGCCGGGGTCGGACCAGATCTTCGAGACGATCCGCCGCGACGGGCACATGCGGGAGCTCGAGAAAGTCGGGGCGACGGTGCTCGCCAACGCCTGCGGTCCTTGCATCGGCCAGTGGAAGCGCGCCGCGGACGTCCCGAAGCGGAACAGCATCCTGAACTCGTTCAACCGGAACTTCCCGGGCCGCAACGACGGCAGTCCGGAGACGCTGTCGTTCATCGCGAGCCCCGAGATCGTCATGGCGGTGGGGTTGTCGGGCCGGCTGTCGTTCAATCCGCTGACCGACGAGCTGAAGACTCCGGATGGGAAGGGCCTGAAACTGAAGCCGCCGGGGCCGGCGGATGAAGTGCCGCCCGCGGGTTTCGCGACGCCGATGGAAGGGTTCGTGGCGCCGGCGGACGATGGCGGGGGGGTCGAGCTGAAGGTCGATCCGAAGAGCAAGCGGCTCCAGCTCCTGCAGCCGTTCGACGCGTGGGACGGGCGCGACTACGCCGAATGCCCGCTCCTGTTCAAGGCGAAGGGCAAATGCACGACGGACCACATCTCGCCCGCCGGGCCGTGGCTCCGGTTCCGCGGCCACCTCGACAACATCAGCGACAACATGTTCACGGGGGCGATCAACGGCTTCAACGGGAAGGCGGGGGTCACGGTCAATCTCGCGACGGGCGAAAAGGACCAGCCCGTGCCCGCCGTGGCGCGCGCGTACAAGGCCAAGGGGCTCCGCTGGGTCGTGGTGGGGGATTCGAATTACGGCGAAGGGTCGAGCCGAGAGCACGCGGCGATGTCGCCCCGCTTCCTGGGCGCCGCGGCGGTGATCGTCCGCGGATTCGCGCGGATCCACGAAACCAATCTCAAGAAACAGGGCATCCTGCCGCTGACATTCTCGAACCCTGCGGACTACGACAAGGTTCGCGAGACGGATCGCGTGAGCCTGCTCGACCTGAAGTCGCTGGCGCCGGGGTCGACGGTGAAGTGCGTCCTGCACCACGAGGGCGGCGATCGGGAGGAGATTTCTCTGCGACACAGCCTGACGGCGGAGCAGATCGAGTGGTTCAAGGCCGGAAGCGCGCTGAACCTCCTCAAACAGCGGCAGAAGTCCTAAACTCTCGGCTTATGAAGATCATCCTCGCGCGGCACGGTTCGGCGGAAGACAAGGCCGACTCCAAGGAGGATGCGGACCGCGTCCTGACCCCTGAAGGCCGCGACCAGGCGGACCTCTTGGGGCGTGTGGTGGCGGGCACCATCGGAAACGTGGACGGCCTGTGGACCAGCCCGCTCGTGCGGGCCCTGCAGACGGCGGGCATCGCATCGAAGCACCTCAAGAACAAGCCGACGGTCGAGCCCGAACTCGCCATCTCGGGCGACCTCGAGCAGCTGTGCTGGAAAATGCACCGGGAAGCCCTGGCCACCTTGATGTTGGTGGGTCATCAGCCCGACCTCGGAAAGCTCGCCGCGCGCCTGCTGGGATTCGTCAGCGAGGTGTCGCTCAAGAAGGGCGGTCTCTGCATCGTCGAGACCAAGGACCCGGCGAAGCCGGTGGGCCGCGCCGTCGCGACGCTCGATCCCCGCCAGTACCGGGACATCCTCGAAGGGCGCGAATACGTTCCCTGGATGCGGTCGCGGCAGATCCTGTCGTGAGCGCCGTGGAATCGGGATGAGACGATGAGTGAGGTTCGGCCCACCCCGATCAACTTGACTTTCATCGTTCTCGGCTTGGTCCTCGCGGTCGTGGCATTTGCGGCCTTCGTGCCGATCGCCAGGTGCGGCATCTGCGATGACCTCTGGAAGTCAGTGAAAGCCGAGCCGGTGCCCGGTGCGTTCGATTGTCCGTGCTGCGGCGGCACGTCGATGCGCGTCTCGCTCATCCATAAATGGCTGCCTGGGCATCAGCGGCACATCGACAGGCTCAATTTGATGTTCGCCCCAGGTCTACGGGGCTCTTCTCCCTAAGGCGCATGTCCGATAATCCCTGTTATGTTGCGCTGCCTCATAGGGGCCATTGGCCGTGATTGGCGAGTGATTATCCGAGCTTGGACTTGGTCCTAAACGACGTCTTTCCGCTGGGCTCTCGGATGTGACTGGTCGTACACCTGCTTGAGTCGCCCCACGCTGACGTGGGTGTAGATCTGGGTCGTCGTCACGTTCTCGTGCCCCAGCAGCTCCTGGACGCTGCGGAGATCGCAGCCGCGGTCGAGCAGGTGAGTTGCGAAACTGTGGCGCAACGTGTGGGGGGTCACGCGGCCTCCGAGTCCCGCCGCTTTCGCCGCCGCCGCCACGATTCGGCGCGCGGTCCGGACGTCCAGTCGCCCGCCCTCCGCGTTGACGAAGAGCGCCCCGCCGTCATTTCGAACCCGGAGCCGGCGCTCGTCGAGCCAGGCCTCGATCGCCCTTTGGGCAGGCCGGCCGATCGGGGAAAGCCGTTCCTTTGAACCCTTGCCCTCGCGGACCCGCACCAGGCCGGCGTCGAGCGTCGCGTCCGCCACGTCGAGTCCGATCGCCTCCGACACGCGCAGTCCGCCCGCGTACAGCGTTTCGAGCAGGGCGCGGTTGCGGCGGCCGGCGAAGTCGCGCCCTCCCGCCGCCTCCAGCAGCTTCTCGACGTCCTTTTCGTCGAGCACCCCTGGCAGCCGGCGCTCTTTCCGCGGACCGCGCAGGTTCGCGGCGGGATTGGAGTCGATGACGCCGCGCCGCTCGAGGAAGGCGAAAAACGTGCGCAAGCACGCGAGGGATCGTGCGGTGGAGGACTTGGCGCGATTGGCGGCGGCCAGGGTTGCCTGGTAGCGCCTCAAGACGGAGACGTCGACCCGCCCCGCCGCGAGAGTCGTCTCGCCGCCCAGGAACTGCGTGAACCGCCGCAGGTCGCCGGCGTAGGCCCTCAGCGTGTGCTTGGAGAGATTTCGAGCGCCCCGCAGGTGGCGGAGGAAATCGTCCACGAGGCTCATGTAGTCTTTATCGGCTGGCGGGGTGGGCCTCGAAGCCCTAAAATACGGACCCATGCCCACCGCCGACGTCCGGATTCTCATGGGGAGCGACTCTGACCTGGAGCATCTCCAGGACGGCGTGGCGATCCTGAAGGAGTTCGGCGTCACCCACGAAGTGCGCGTGCTGTCCGCCCATCGCACTCCCAAGGAACTGGCGAGTTATCTCGAGAAGGCCGACCGCGAGGGCGCGAAGATTTTCATCGGCGCGGCGGGGGGCGCGGCCCATCTCGCCGGCGTGATCGCCGCCCATACGACCAAGCCCGTCCTCGCCGTCCCCATTCCGAGCGCGCTCAACGGGCTCGACAGCCTTCTCGCGATGGTCCAGATGCCGGCGGGCGTGCCCGTGGCGACGTTCGCGATCGGAAAGCCGGGAGCCGCGAACGCCGCCCTCTTCGCCGTGCAGATCCTGGCGCAGTCCGACGATCGCCTCGCGAAGGCGCTCGCCTCCCACCGGACGGAGATGGCGAAGAAAGTGGCCGCGAAAGACCAGGCGCTTCAGAAAAAGCTGCAGTCATAAGCGGCCCGCAAGGTACTCAACTATTAGCTTCGGGCCGCTTAGGACGGCCGCGCGAGCCTCTCCAGCCGCTCCCGGACGAACTCCCCCCACTTGCCCGTCCCCAATTCCGGAAGCAGTCCTTCCAGCGTCCGGCGTGCCCCCGTCCGGTCCCCGAGCTTTCGCTCCTCGATCTCGGCGATGCGGATGCCGAGACTCGCCCGGTCCTCTTCCGATTTGATCCTCGACAGGGCGTGCCGGAAGTGCCGCACGGCGTCCTGGATGCGGCTTCCCGCGAGCGCCGCCTCCCCCGCCCGCCGGAGCGGCTCGGGATCGTCCGGCACCGACTCGGCCCCCGCCAGGTAAGCCCGTTCGGCCTCGTCGAACTTCTGGTCGAACATCAACCGGTCGGCCGCGTCGTACGTGCGCTCGACCTTCATCGACTCGACGCCGACGAGTTCGCGCTGGACCTCGCCCGCCAGGATCGCCATCGATTGCCAAATGAACGGCATGAGGAGCGCGATGCCGGGCACCAACCCGCCGAGAAAGTACAGCGCGCCATAGGCGGGGTTCGCATTGGCCGCCGCCGCCGAGCCGCCGACGAGGATGGCCATTCCGAAAAACAGGGCGACGCTCCCCGCCCAGATGAAGGCTGGCTGGTCGACGAAGGGATGGTCGCGCCGCGCGAAGAACGTCAGGCCGAGGCACACGGCCCAGAAGATCAAGGCCGAGACGACGTAGATCGCCATAACCTCAGGACCGGTCGAGCATGGCGGGGTTCCGCATCCGCCCCTCCGCCTCGTCGTAGGTGATCAGGCCGCGCAGGTAGAGCTCCTTGAGGGCCGCGTCCATCGTCCGCATCCCCTCCCGCGCGTGCGTCTCCATGATCGCGTAGATCTGGGGCGACTTGCCGTCGCGGATCAGGTGGGCGACGCCGGTCGAGTTGCGGAGGATCTCAACCGCCGGCACGCGCCCGCGCCCGTCCGACCGGGGAATCAGCCGCTGGCTGATCACGCCGAGCAGCGCCATCGACAGCTGGCTCCGGATCTGGCCCTGCTGGCTCGCCGGGAACGGGTCCACGATGCGGTCGATCGCCTGGACGCAATCGTTCGTGTGCAGCGTGGCGATGACCAGGTGGCCCGTCTCGGCGGCCGTGAGGGCGCACGCGATCGATTCCGCGTCGCGCATCTCCCCCACCAGGATGACGTCGGGCGCCTCGCGCAGGACGTGGCGCAGGGCCTCCGAGAACGACTTGGTGTCCAGCCCGACCTCCCGCTGCTCGATGACGGAATGCATGTTGGGATGGACGAACTCCACCGGGTCCTCGACCGTGATGATGTGCGCGCGCCGAGTCCGGTTGATCCGGTGGATCATCGCGGCCTGCGTCGTCGACTTGCCGTGCCCGGCGGGCCCGGTCACGAGGATGAGCCCCTGGGTCGACTGGGCGAACTCCTCGATCACGGGCGGAAGATTGAGCGCCTCGATCTCCGGAATCGTGTCCGGGATGAGTCGCAGGACGGCCCCCACCGACTGGCGCTGGAAGAACGCGTTGCCCCGGAACCGCTCGCGGCCGTCCAAGGTGAACGAAAAGTCGAGCTCGAGCTCGGACTCGAGCCGCGCGATCTGGTCGTCCCTGAGGATGCCGTAGACGAGCTTGCGGACCTCGGTCGCGGTGAGCGGGGCTCGGTCCTGCAGGGCGACCTGCCCCTGGATGCGGAGCGCCGGGGCGGCGCCGGCCGAGAGGATGACGTCCGAGGCGCCCAGGCTGATCGCGCGCCGGAGAAACTCCGTCAAGTCGGAGGAGGCGCGCGGTTCGGGCCGTCCTACTTGGGCAGGCCCATGTTGTTCTTTAGGGAGTTGCACGTTCTTATCCGGTTGTCCACGCTGTCGAAGGCGCCCGCCGCCACGACCTTCGGATGCGCGGGGTGTTCCGCCTTCACGCGCTGGTAGAGGGCTTCGGCTTCCGCGACATCGCGCAGGAAGTACGCCATCTCCGCCGTGCGCAGGAGCGCGTCGCCGCTCTTCACCTTCTCGTGGTCCGGGAATTCCGCGATCAGCGCGGCGTAGAGCCCCCGGGCGTCGACGGCGTTCCGGAGCACGTCATGCGCCTCGGCGCACTCGTACAGCGTCTTGGCATCGGGGTTCTCCTGGAGCTCCTTCTCGATCTGCGCCAGCTTGTCGCCATGCTTCTTCACGCGATCCGCCGCCTGCATCGACCATTCGACGAACGCATCCTTGTGGGCCTTCCAGGGGAAGAAATCGGGGCCGCCCTCGAACTTCGCGTCGATCTTGGTGCGGATGTCCAGTCCGCGCGCCTCCTGCTTCTGCAGCTGGAAATTGCGCATGAGGCTTCCGCCCAGGCGAGCGGCCCACATCATGGGCGAGTTCGGGTCCGTGTAGTTCCTCTGTTCCATCGGGGGGAATTTCCGGAACGTCAACTCCAGGGCGTCTAGGAGGGCTTTGTTGGAGGCGCCCTGGTTCCCGAAGCCGCACTGCGACTCGCCGTAGTGGTAGCTCCGCTCGATCGAGTCCTTGATATTGGCGATCCCCCGCGTGATCTGGGCCTCGCGCGCCCGCGTGTTTCCCTGGACGGCGGCCCGCGCGTCCCGGATCTTCCGGTACTTCTCCGCCCGCACGGTCTTCTCGCGCTCCCGGACGTCCTTCTCGGAGCGGTCCTTGTCGATCTCGTCGAGCTTCGCCTTTTGCGCGAGATAGAAGTCCGTCCCCCCGAA
>Ga0075428_100008922_pt1 | contig 11125 bp, 10 predicted proteins | sample RhiMetdeltSRZDD2_FD_75291 | JGI IMG/M metagenome (GOLD analysis project Ga0075428, IMG submission 75291) | Populus rhizosphere microbial communities from Tennessee, USA - Rhizosphere MetaG P. deltoides SRZDD2 | ecosystem: Host-associated > Plants > Roots > Rhizosphere > Soil | place: USA... | reverse complement strand
CCGAAACTATGGACTCGTAGTGTCCGGCTTCAGCCGGACCGGAAACTATGGACTCGTAGTGTCCGGCTTCAGCCGGACCCGAAACTATGGACTCGTAGTGTCCGGCTTCAGCCGGACCGGAAACGCTCGGTCGAGTAGGCGCTGGCGCGCACCGCCGCACGTTGTTGGCGGACCTGGCGTCTCGCGAGACCGATCAGCGCTTTCCGATCCACAGCGCGCGCGGCGGCTTCTCGAAGCGTGATTTTCCTCCGGGCGACGGCGCTTGCGAGCGCCGCGTCGACCGTGCGCATCCCATCCTGCGCATCCCGCTGCAGCCGATCGAGTCCGCCGATGTCCCCTTCGCGGATCAATGCCGCAACCTGTCCGGTGCCGATCAGCGTGTCCGAAAGAACGATGCTCTTGCCCCCTGGACGGCGCACCCGTCGCCAGCTGCACGCGCTGGTGAAGACCGCGGCGAAGGTGTTCCGCGATTCGGGATGCACAAGGTTCTTGAGGACGACGTCCAGGGCGCGCGGCGCTGTCCTGGCGACCACGCCGACAATGACGAGCCGCCCGATGGCGGCGCTCACGATCGCCTCGCACCCGGGAAGCTCGTTGCTGTCGCCTCCGACCACGATCACATCCGGCCGCTCTTTCAGCGCAGGACCCATCGCCGCCGCCATGGACTGGTCAGTGTCTGGCAGCGATCTCTCGCTGATGAATGCACGGCCGGCGAGACGTTCGAGTCCCGAGCCTCGTTTAAATACGATGAAGTAACCCGGACGCCGCTTCGCGTGCCACGCGACAACGGCTTCCACCATCGCCGCCACATCTTCGGCGAACGGCGCTGCGATAATCACCATCCCGTCGCCCGTCTCGCACGCTGTGCGCACATGCGGCGGAATCACGTGCTCGAGACCGAACGGCTCCGAGGCCGGCAAATGTACCACCAGCCCGCCGCCTCTGACGTCCGAGAATGCGCGGCACCCGATCGTACCGACCTCGGGGACGTGCTTCGACCACTCCCATTCCGCGCGCGTGCGCTGCCAGCCGTCCCGTTCGGCGGTCATCGCGGCCGCCGCCTCTTCGAACATCGCCAGCGGCAGCACGTCGGACGAAAGCGCCGCAACCTGCCCGTCGATCTTTACGAAGGGCACGCTGCCCGCCGGCAAATACAAGGTACGTGCTCCGCGCGCCACCGCCTCGACAACCCAGTCGTCGAAGCTGAACTTGGCGGTCGCAATCTCGCGCCGCCGATGCAGCTCGACGACCGTCGCTGGTGTCGCCCCGTCCTTGCGCTCCGCAGCGCGCGCCGCAGCGCCACTCGTGTGCAGCCGCTGGCGAAGAGTGTCGATCGCGGCTTCGACTTCCGGGGTTTTCGCCGCAGCGCCGAGTTCGGCGACCAGGTCAGCCGTGGCGTTCTCAGTGGATGTGACGCGCGCGGCTTCTTCGAGCCGCCGCAGCCGGACGACCAGCTGATCGTCGAGTCGATCTGCCCTCACTTCGACGGGGTCGGGACTACGCAGGACGAGCCGGAGACTTCCTCTGGCAGCCAGCATCTGTCGCCCATCGTCGGGCAACAGGTCCAGGGCAAGCGCTTCCATCGACAGCCGGGTGAGCGGAACGGTGCTCAGGTGACAGGCCGATCCGCTCCTGACGACGTATGGTGGATCTCCCGCCTTCAAGATGAGAGTATCGGACCCTGCCTCGTCCAGCAGAGCCGTCAGCCACGACGGCAGCGGGGCCTCGCTAAACATGCCGTACCGGTCGGTGTCAGATGGCTGCATTCCCGGGGCCGTTATTCTATCGCTTCGGCTGGGGTTGCGGCGACGCCGGTTCACGTAAACTTCCATAACGTGTCCGTCGCCGTCGTCCTCGTGTTCTCTGGAAACCTGTCGGCTCCTCAGTCGGCCGCCGATTCCTCCGAGATGCTTGCTTTTGCCGAAACCGAGGTGGCGCGCGCACTCGACGTCATCGTCGCGCGGCGTCCCCGCCTGGTGATCGTCAATCAGGAGTTTGCCGCTACCCCGCCAGGCATCGAGCTCGTCGATCGCATCCGGCACGACTCGGCCCTGCAGCCATGCGACATTCGGACGGTGCCGTTCGGCGAGGCGACCGGCCCGCTGGACATGACGGGCACCCGGCGCGCGCCGCGGTTTTCAATGGCGGCCGGGATCAATGCGGATATCGACGGAAAAACCGCGACCATCGTCAACATGTCACTCGTCGGGGCGCAGGTGCTCTCGGAGAACATCCTCAAACCCAAGCAACGACTCCGGTTCACGGTGGTCGACGAGGGGAAGCCCATCCGGATTCAGTCGGTTGTGGCGACGGTAGCGGTTGAGATCGTCCAGGGTGCTCCCCGCTACCGCGCCGGCATCGAGTTTTTCAACGTTGATTCGGCCGCGCTGCAGAAGTTCATCGACAGAAACAAGAAGTGAGGCGAAGTCGCCCGTTACTGCCTCACGACCTCGAAGTTCTCCACCTGCACATCGAGCACGTGGTTGATGCGCACGCCGACGAGCCCGTCGGTGGCCGCGGTCGCGCCGCTCTTCGGCGTGGTGTGGACCACGGTGCCGTTGATCACGTACGAAACGGTGTTCCCTGCCACGCGCACTTCCAGTGTGTTCGTCGATCGGCCGTCGGCGCCCGGCTGTCGGACTGCGGCGTGCTGCACGCGCTCCCGCACGTCCTGCACCTGCTCACCGGCGCGTGACCGGATGATGAATGTCCCGTTCTGGGCAACCATGAAATAGACGTACTTCTGCGCCGCGCTCTCGAGGTCGGAGCCGCCGAACACCAACCCGTAGTAATTGACGTGGCCGCTCGGCTTCATGAGGTTGAACGTCGCCCTGGCGGCGTAGTTGCCGGTGACGCGATTCGCGGGGTTCCAGAACGTGCCGGCGGGACCGCCGGTCGCCCGGAACCCTTTCCCCACCGCCGCGACTTTCAAATCAGGCACATCGTCCGGATCGGAGGCGTTTTCGCTGCGGTCGATGCGGACCCGCCAGCCTTCGGGCGCCTGAGCAGCGAGCGGCGGCGTCAGCATGAACATACTGAACACGAGAATGAATACGGTTCGAAGCATCGTGGCTCTCCTGCGGTTGAGCTTTCGGGTATGACGTGTGGTGACCGGGGCGGGGATCGAACCCGCGGCCCGCGCATTAAAAGTGCGCTGCTCTACCACTGAGCTACCCGGCCTGCGAGCAGTCGAGTGTACCACGGCCGTTTCAGCCGATCGGGTCGACGGCTTGGGCAGCATGCTTGCAAACGATCAGCATACCCATGGCGAAAAAGGCCAAGAGCGTACCCCCCCTTGCCTTCCGTGCCGGAGCGCGAAGGAAATCTCTCATCGAATGGGACGACCCGTCCCGGCAGGCGCACATTCTCGACTGGCGTCAGCGCGCGCATGGCTTCGGCCTCGACGTCGAAGAGTCGGAAGACGGCGAAGAAGGTCAGCCGTTCGTGCCGCCTGAGCGTCTGCTGGAGGAGCACGAGCCAGAGGCATTCGCCGACCAGCCGATCCCGCGCGATGACGATGAGGTTGAAGATGACGATCAGCCGCTGGCAGCCGGTCCGCGGGAGGAACTCGACCTCGTCCGCGTATACCTCCAGCACATTGGCAAGCGAAAGCTTCTGAAAGCGCACCAGGAACAAGAGATCGGTGCACGCATCGAAAAAGCGCAGCACGACCTGGTCGCTGCGTTCTCGGACATCCCCGGCGCGGTACAGACGCTCGTCGCCCTTGCCGACCGCATCCGCCTTAAAGGGGATCCCGCCGCCGAACTGATCCTTCTCCCGGAGGGCGGCGAACTGAAAGACGAGCACATCACCCCGGTGCTCAAGGCGTTCGGCCGCATCAAACGGCGCCGATGCCTGATCGACAACCTGCGCGAGAAGCTGGAAAACCCGAAAGCCGCCGCCAAGACCCGGGTGCGAGTCCAGGAACAGCTCGAACGCGCGCGCAAGGCGCTCGCGGACGATCTCGCGGCGCAACCGATCCGGCCGTCGCTCATCGACGACGTGGTAACCGAGCTGCAGGAGTTCGACCAGGCATTTCGCACCCTCGAGGAGCTGCCGCGGAGCGAGCGCGCCGAGCGGTGCCGTGCCCTGGAAATCCGCGTCGGGCTGCCGCGCGCGGAATTCCGCCGCCGCTTCACCAAGGTCGAAGCCGCCGAGGAAACCGTCCGCGAGGCCAAGCGCGAGCTGATGGAAGCCAACCTCCGGCTCGTGGTGTCGATCGCGAAGCGGTACCTCAATCGCGGTCTTTCCTTCCTCGATTTGATCCAGGAAGGCAACATCGGCCTGATGAAAGCCGTGGACCGCTTCCAGTTCCGCCGCGGCTTCAAGTTCTCGACCTACGCGACCTGGTGGATTCGCCAGGCGATCACGCGGTCGGTCGCCGACCACGGGCGCACGATCCGGCTGCCCGTCCACGTCATCGAGTCGCTGAACAAGCTGGAAAAGGAGCGGAAGTTGTTCCGCTCGGAGCGTGGCCGCGAGCCCTCAGCGCTGGATCTGGCCGATCGGCTGAAGATCCCGGTCGGCAAGGTGCGGTTGCTGCTCGACGCCCAGCGTACGCCGTACTCGCTCGAAATGAAGATTGGCGAGGATGAGGGCACTGAGCTCGGTGAGATCCTGCGCGACACGTCCGTCCGTTCACCTGAGGAAACGGCGATCCACAGCGACGTCGCCAATGAAGTCGAGCGCGCGATGGCGCCGCTGACCGATCGGGAAAAGGAAGTCCTGCGGATGCGGTACGGGCTCGGCACCGATCGCGAGCATACGCTCGAGGAGATTGGCAAGCATCTGTCGGTAACGCGCGAGCGGGTTCGCCAGATCGAGAGCCGGGCGCTGCAGAAGCTGCGGTCGGCAAAGGAGCGAGAGTTTGCGGCGGCCGCGACGCGGCCTCGACCCGCATAAACGAAACCGGAGGAATCCGAATGCCCGACAACCACGCAGGCGCAACACCTGAGCAGTACGAAGAGACGGTCGCGCCGGCCAATCCACCGCAGGCGACGGCTGGGCCCGCCACCGTGGTGGCAGGTATGTGGTACTACCTTGGCCCGATCGCGCTCATCGTGGTTGTCGTGTTGATGGCGCTCTTCTACTGGGGCCGCGACGATTCACGCGACGATGCGGTGGAACCAACGACCGGTATCTCGGGCGAGAAAACTCCCGGCGGAGGCAATCCAGCTCCGGAGCCGGACAGCACGAAGGACGAAAGCGAATTCAAGGGGGGCCGGTAGGTCGTTCGCTAAGCTGCGGCTTCTTCGGCGGGGTTCGTCAGCACGACCGGGGCGCCCGCCATCAGCGGGATCCACAGGTCCAGCGCGTCGGGGTCAGACGACGAGCCGGCGTCTGTCCGCACCCGCTGTGATTGCAGCGCGACAATCGTTGCGTGCGGAACGAGGACGCCCGGGAGGCCGTTTCGCTGCGGCATCACGCACGCAATGTCGTGTCCCCGCGTGAGAATCGGAAGGTTCGGCGCCGGGCGAGACGACGCCTGCATGGCGTCGCCGACAGTGACCACCACGTGCGCCAGATGTTCGCCGTCGATGTCGCGCACGAGCGAAATCCCCACAGGCCACATGTCGCGTTCGTCGAGATCCAGCCATGTATACGCGGCGCCCGCCTTGAGCACGGCGAGGAGCGTCACGACAAGCTCCGGCCCCCGCTCCATCTTCACCACGGCGCGCGATCCGCGTCGCAGACCCCGGTCGATGAGATATCTCGCGACCGCATTGGCGCGCTGGTTCAATTCGCGATAGGTGAGGACACCTTCGCTGCCGAGAAAGGCGACCCCGCTGCCCCGCGTCGCGGCATGAGCTTCAACGATTCGGTGCACACCCAGCATGTCGGCATAGCGGGCTGCAAGCCGAGGGCCACTGTTATCGCCACCTGAACAGTTTGAGCGCCATGACAAAACTGGTGACGGCCCACCCGCCCAGAATGGCCAGCTCCGACCCCACTTGCGGCAACGTGGCGCCTTCGAGAATCACCGCGCGCAGTGCGTCGTTGAGGGCGGTCAACGGCAGCGCCTGGATGAACGGCTGTAGCACGGGCGGAAAGTTCGAGGACGCAAAGAACACCCCGGACAGCACCCACATCGGCACCATGCTCAGGTTGAGCACGCCCGAAATCGCCTCGAGCGTCTTCGGGCGGCTCGCCGCCAGGAGTCCGATGCCGGTAAACGTGAAACCGCCAAGCACACAAACCGCGGCAATGGAGCCGAACGAGCCGCGTATCGGCATGCCCAGCACCACCGCGCCGAATCCGAGCGGCACGGCAGCCTCAGGGGCGAGGAATGCCAGACGCGCGATCATCTGGGCCAGCAGGTAGTCGCTCCTTCGCATCGGGCTGGCCGCCAGGCGCTTCAGCAGCTTGCGAAGGCGGGCCTGCACAATCGAGAAGCCGATACCCCACATCCCCGTGCTCATGATGTTCATGCCGAGGAGCCCGGGAATGAGCCAGTCGATATACCGCGAGCCGGCGACGACCACCGGATCCTCACGGGCGACCCATGGATCGGCCCGTCCCGTGGCGCGCTTCAGGGCGTCGTCCACAACGAGCCGCGCCACACGCGCTTCGGCGCGATCGGGATCAAACCGGTAGATCGGCGGCTCACCGGGCTCGACGACGAGGTGGACCTCGCCGTCGCGAATCACCCGCAGCTCGTCGCCGGCGGGAACGTCGCGCAGGACGATGCCTTCGCGGCCGCTCAGCGCCCCGCGGATCGCGGCGGCCGCGGGCCCGTCCGGGAGGCCGACGATGACAGGACGGCTGTCCTGCCGCGGAAAGGCGACGGCGAGCGCTACCGACATGACGATCGGAAACACGAACGCCCAGAAGATCGCCTCCGGCTCCCGCACCCACTCCCGGAGCCGTGCCAGAGTCAGCTCGACGATCGGAGGCCTGACGTCAGTCGTCTTCACGAAGGTGCCTGCCGGTGAGCGACATGAACACGTCTTCCAGCGTGCCGTGGTGTGTGACTACCCGCGGCGCGGTCAGTTTCGCGATCAGCTCCTGCGGCGTCCCGAGGGCGATGACGCGGCCGTGATCGACGATCGCCACGCGATCGCACAGCACCTGTGCTTCGTCCATGTAATGCGTCGTGAGGACGATCGTGCCGCCCCCGGCGCGGAACTGCTCGAGCACTCCCCACAGCTGGCGCCGCGACTGCGGATCCAGACCCGTCGTCGGCTCGTCGAGAAACAGCAGATCCGGCGCGCCGGCGAGGGCGCAGGCGAGCGCGAGCCGCTGCTTCTGCCCGCCCGACAGCTTGACCACCCAGCTGTCGCGCTTGGCTTCGAGCTCGACCACCTGCATGAGATCGTCGACGGTCCGTCCCCGGTGGTAGAACGATCGGAACAAGCGAATCGTCTCGGCGACGGTCAGCTTGTCGGCGAGCTGGGTCTCCTGCAGCTGGATGCCGAGACGCTGCCGCAGCTCCACCGCGTGCGTCCTCCAGCGCAGTCCCAGCACCTCGACCTCACCCTGATCGGGCTCGAGGAGCCCTTCGAGGATCTCGATCGTGGTCGTCTTCCCGGCTCCATTTGGACCAAGGAGTCCGAAGCATTCACCGCGTTGCACAGTGAGCGACAGCCCGTCGACGGCAACGACGTCGCCATAGCGTTTGTGGAGCGCGTCACAGCGCACGGCGTGCGAAACAGTCACACCAGACATTGTTTACCGGGTCGGAAGCCCCACGTCAGTTGCGATAGACTGACTTCCTGTGCCGCCGACGGTCCTGATTGCCTCTCCTGAGTATTTGCCTGCCTTACGGGAGCGGAAAGAGCTTGGCGAGGTCGTCGCCTTCCCCGACACGGATGCGCTCAAGGCCCTGGACCTGATCACGCGGCAGCGCCCCAAAGTGGTCGCGCTCGAACGCGACTTTGCAGCGACCTCGCGCGGCACCGCCCTCATCAACCGGATCAAGGCGGACCCGTCGCTCACCGAATGCGAGATCCGCATCATTTCGCACGACAACGGCGACGGCACGACCTCACCCGACTCGGTGGTGGAAGCGGCCGCGCCGCCGGTGGTCGCGGCGCCGCTCGACCAGACGGGCACGCGGCGGGCGCCGCGGTTCAACATTACCGATGGAGTCGAAGTGCAGGTGGACGGCAAGCCGGCGGCGCTGATCAACCTGTCGCTCGTCGGCGCGCAGGTGGTCTCGCCGACGATTCTGAAGCCCAATCAGCGGGTCCGCTTCATCCTCGCCGACAAGCCCAAAGCGGTTCGCATCGGATCGGTGATTGCCTGGGCGGCGTTCGAGCTGCCGAAGGCCGGCCCGCGCTACCGCGCCGGCGTCGAGTTTTTGGAAGCCGACCAGGCGGCGGTACAGAAGGTCATCGACGCCAAACGAAAGAAGTAGCTGGGTGGCTAGGTGGCTAGGTAAGGGCGTCCTCAGCCACCCAGCCACCCAGCTACCCAGCTACCCAGCTACCGAGCTACCCAGCCACCCAGCCACGACAGAATCCGGTTTGATGATCGTTTCAGCACGATCGGATCCCGTCGAGATAATCGCGCAGGGGACGCCGCTGACCGCTTCGAGCCGCGCGATGTACCGGCGGGCCTCCGCCGGCAGCTGATCCATCGTCGTCGCCCCTTTCGTCGGTGTTGACCATCCGGGCATCGTCTCGTAGACCGGCTCGGCGGCCGTCAGCGTGCGCAGATCCGCCGGAAACTCCGCGATCGTGCCGTTCGACGTCCTGTAGCCGGTGCACAACAGCACTTCGGGTAATCCGTCGAGCACGTCGAGCTTGGTCAGCGCCAGGGCGTCGAGTCCGTTGATGCGCGCCGAGTATCGGACGACCACGGCATCGAACCAGCCGCAGCGGCGCGGGCGGCCGGTGGATGCGCCGTATTCCTGGCCGCTCTCGCGCAGGCGGTCGGCCAGCGGGCCCGACAGCTCCGTCGGCAGCGGCCCCTCTCCCACCCGCGTCGTATACGCCTTGGCGACGCCGAGCACGCCGTCAATCGCGCGCGCCGGCACGCCCAGGCCGGTGCAGACGCCGCCGATCGACGCGTTCGAGGAGGTGACGAATGGATAGGTGCCGTGGTCGATGTCGAGCAGCGTCGCCTGCGCGCCCTCGAACATCACGTTCTTCCCCTCCTTGATCGTCCGCGCGAGAAAGAGCGAGCAATCGGCCGCCCACGGACGGATCCGTTCCCCGTACGCCAGCAACTGATCGAACAGCGGCTTCCAGTCGAGCGTCGAGTCCTTGATGATGCGGTTCCGCGCGTTGACGTTTTCGCGAACTTCTTCCTGCAGCGCGGCGCGATCGCCGAGCAGGTCGCAGATGCGGATGCCGCGCCGGCCAATTTTGTCCTCGTACGCGGGTCCGATGCCGCGCGAGGTGGTGCCGATCTTCCGTTCGCCGCGCCGCGCCTCCGAGAGCACGTCGAGCTCGCGGTGATACGGCAGGATGACATGCGCCTTTTCGCTGATCAGCAGCCGGCCGTCGACTGCGATGCCCATCTTTCCGAGCTCATCGATTTCCTTGAACAGCGCCTGCGGGTCGATGACGACGCCGTTGCCGATGATGCAGGTGACCCCCGGATGCAGGATCCCGGACGGGATCAGATGCAGGACGAACTTCTTGCCGCGGACGTACACGGTGTGGCCGGCGTTGTGTCCGCCCTGGTAGCGCGCCACGGTGGCGAAGTGCGGGGTCAGCATGTCCACGATCTTGCCTTTGCCTTCGTCGCCCCATTGCGCGCCGAGCACGGCGATGTTCGTCTTCGACATTCGGGTATATCGTAATGCTTGAAAGAACAAACACGAAGGCCGCGACGATCGCGAAGGACACGAAATGACTTTTTTTCCGATTTCGTGATCTTCGTCTCCTTCGTGCACTTCGTGTTTGTTGTTTTGGTACCTGCGAATGATCTATCTCGATGGCAATTCCTTCACGCTTGATGATCTGACCGCCGTCGCATACGAGTCTGAGAAGGTAGGATTAGCGGACGCCGCGCGCGTGCGCGTGGCTGACGCGCGCGCGGTGGTCGATGCCTTCGCCGAGCGCGATGCGCCGACCTACGGGATCAACACCGGGTTCGGGAGCTTTGCCGAAACGCGCGTGCCTCCCGAAGACCTCGCCGCCCTCCAGGTGAACCTGCTGCGCAGCCACGCCGCCGGCGTCGGCGATCCACTTCCGATTCCCGTGGTCCGGGCGATGCTGGCGCTGCGCGCCAATGTGCTGGCGAAGGGGTTCTCGGGGATTCGGCTCGAGACACTCGAACGGCTGCTGGACCTGCTCAACCAGCGGGTGCACCCGGTCGTGCCGTCGCGCGGATCGGTCGGCGCAAGCGGGGACCTGGCACCGCTGGCGCACCTTGCGCTGGTGCTGATTGGCGAAGGGGTCGCGTGGCATGACGATGCCGCCGAACCAGGGGCCGCGGCGCTGAAGCGCGCCGGCATCGAACCCGTCTCACTCGCGCCAAAGGAAGGGCTGGCGCTGATCAACGGCACGCAGGCATCGACGGCACTGCTCGGGCTGACGCTCTCGGGAGCGCTGCGGCTGGCTCGAGCGGCCGATATTGCCGCGGCATTGAGCATCGACGCCCTGCATGGTTCGACGCGGCCATTCGACCCGCGGATTCACGCCACCCGGCCGTTTCCCGGCCAGCAGCAATCCGCCGCCAATCTGCATCTGCTGATCACCGGCAGCGCCATCAACGAGTCGCACGCCAACTGCGGACGGGTCCAGGACGCCTATTCGATGCGGTGCGCCGCCCAGGTGCATGGGGCCGCGCGCGATGCGCTCGCATTTGCGCACGGCGTGTTCCGGACGGAGGCCAACGCCGCCACGGATAACCCGATGGTCTTCGCCGACAGTTACGAAATTGTGTCTGGCGGCAACTTTCATGGTGCGCCGGTCGCGCTGGCGGCCGACGTCGTGTGCCTGGCGCTCGCTCAGCTCGCCACGATCAGCGAACGCCGCGCCGAACGCCTGCTCAATCCGGCGTTGAGCGGGCTGCCCGCCTTCCTCACGCGCCACGGCGGACTGCAATCGGGCCTCATGATGGTGCAGGTGACCGCCGCCGCACTCGCCTCGGAGCTCAAGACCGCGGCACACCCGGCCAGCGTCGACACGATTCCGACGTCGGCCAACAAGGAAGACCATGTGAGCATGAGCAT
>Ga0075428_100008918_pt1 | contig 11128 bp, 9 predicted proteins | sample RhiMetdeltSRZDD2_FD_75291 | JGI IMG/M metagenome (GOLD analysis project Ga0075428, IMG submission 75291) | Populus rhizosphere microbial communities from Tennessee, USA - Rhizosphere MetaG P. deltoides SRZDD2 | ecosystem: Host-associated > Plants > Roots > Rhizosphere > Soil | place: USA... | reverse complement strand
ATCGAACCGCAACAGGCGATGCGCCTGCAGCGCGTGGCCTCCGAGCAGCTCGCGGCCTCCGGTGTCGCGACCGATCGCCGCAACTGCCTGCACGCGGACGCGCGCTCGAACGGCGCCCAGGCCTGCTCGAACTAATGCGACACTCCTGCTGATGCGACACACTTCGATCGGGCTCGCGGTCCTCGCAGCCGCGGCCCTTGCAGGTTGCTCGACGGCGCCCGAGAAGGGCGCTGTCGCTTCCGCCTCTTCCGAGGCCGCACCCACGCCGACAGCCTGCCCGCCCGGCCCGCCCGCCGATGCGAAGTGCTGGCGCGGCCGCGACTCGGCCGGAGCGCACTACCTCATCGCAATGCCGGCCAACTGGAACAACGTGCTCGTCGTGCACGCCCATGGCGGGCCCGCGCTGGGCGAGCCGAAGGTCGAGCGCGCCGACGAGGACATCCACCGCTGGGCGATCCACGTGAAGGCGGGCTATGCCTATGCCGCTTCCGTGTTCCGCCAGGGCGGCGTGGCGGTTCGCGCGGCGGGTGAGGACACCGAGCGCGTGCGCCAGATCTTCGTGCAGCACATCGCAAAGCCGCGGCGCACGATCCTCCACGGCCAATCGTGGGGCGCCAACGTCGCGGCCAAGCTCGCCGAGAAGTACGCGGCGCCGGATAGCAAGCCCACGTACGACGCGGTGCTGCTCACCAGCGGCGTGCTTGGCGGCGGCTCGGCTTCTTACGCCTTCCGCCTCGACCTTCGCGTCATCTACCAGTACCTCTGCAACAACCACCCGAAGCCCGACGAGCCGCAGTACCCGCTGTGGATGGGTTTGCCCGAGGACTCGAAGCTCACGCGCCAGGAGCTCGATGCGCGCGTGCAGGCTTGCCTGGGCCGAGGGGTACGCACGCCCGAGCAGCAACGCAAGGTGAAGACGATCGTGGATGTGCTCAAGATTCCCGAGGGATCGATCGGCGCCCACCTGAACTGGGCGACGTGGCACTTCCAGGACATCGCGTACAAGCGCACCGCGCGGCGCAATCCGTTCACCAACGTGGACGTGGTCTACAAGGGAAGCGACGACGATGCGGCTCTGAACAAGGGCGTGCTCCGATACGCCGCCGATCCCGAGGGCGTGAAGCGCTTCGCCGAGGACACCGACCTCACCGGGCGCATCGGCGTGCCGGTGATCGCGCTGCACGCGATCGGCGATCCGACCGCGTTCATCGAGCTGCAGTCCGCGCTCAAGCGCTCGATGGAAGCGGGCGGCTCGTCGCAGTGGCTGGTGCAGGCCTATACCAACCACCGCGAGCACAGCTACCTCGCCGACCCGATCTACCCCACGGCGCTCGCGGCGCTGCTGGAATGGGTCGATGCCGGCAAGAAGCCCTCGGCAGCCAGCATCGCCGAGCGCTGCTCCGCGTCGGAGGCGACTTTCGGGCCGGGTTGCCAGTTCGCGACCACCTATCAACCGGCGCCACTCGCCGCGCGCATCGCTCCCCGCCCCGGCATCTAGTCCATTCGGCTCAGGGCTTTTTCCGGCCCCTCGGGAGGGGGTTCTCCTGCCCCATTGGACCCAGTCCGCTCCGTGATCTAAACGGGACGGGCTGTTGTCTCACATGGACTATGCAAGAACCCCAAATCACATACCGGCACATGGATCACTCGCCGGCCATGGACGCGCGCATCGCGGAACTGGCCCGGAAGATCGACGTGATCCACCCCCGCATCACCAGCTGCCAGGTCGTGGTCGACCAGGTCGACCGCCACAAGACCAAGGGCAACCAGTTCGAGGTGCACGTCGTGTTGCACGTGCCCGGCAGCGGTGAGCTCGTGACCACGCGCCACTCGCACGAGGACGCGTACCTCGCGGTGAACGAGGCCTTTGAGGCGATCACGCGCCAGCTCGAGGAGGCGCTGGAAATCCAGCGCGGCCAGAAGCGGCACGCCGGACAGCGCGGAGGCAACGCACTCCTATGAGCAACCCACGCGGCGTCCCGTACTCCCCCAAGCGCGACGCCGGCGTGACGCGTCGCAACCTCGAGGATCCCTATCGGCACGCGGCCAAGCCGCCCGAGCCCACCGTGTGCCCGGAGTGCAAGGCCGTGTTTGCCGACGGGCGCTGGCTATGGGGTGAGGCCCCCGATGAGGCGAACGAGCAGGTGTGCCCGGCGTGCCAGCGCATCCAGGATCGCTTCCCCGCGGGCTACGTGACGATAAAGGGAGCGTTCCTGGAGGAGCACCACGACGAGATCGTCGCCTTGATCGAGAACCACGAGAAGAAGGAGAAGGCCGAGCGGCCGCTCCAACGGATCATGGCGATCGACCGGAAGCGCGACGGTCTCGAGATCACCACCACCGACTCGCACCTCGCGCGCGGCATCGCCGAGGCGCTGCACGACGCCTACAAGGGCGAGCTCAAGCTGCGCTACTCGCGCGACGAGAACCTGCTGCGCGCGACCTGGCGGAGATAAACGGGGTCAGACTCCAATTAAGTTAATCGGGGGGGTTTCTGCAAGAACCCCCGATTAACTTAATTGGAGTCTGACCCCGGTTATTCCAGCATTTCCGGCACCACCAGCACGCGCCCCTTTTCCGTCACGTGGAAGCGACGGCGGTCGGCCTCGAGGTCGATGCCGATCTCCATGCCCTCGGGCACACGGCAGCGCTTGTCGATGATGGCGTTGCGGATGATCGCCGAGGGTCCGATCTCGGCATTGGGCAGGATCACCGAGTCCTCGATGCGGCTGTGGTTGTACACCCGCACGTTGGTGAAGAGGATCGAGCGCTTGACCGAGGAGCCGCTCACGATGCAGCCGCCGGAGATGAGCGAGTCGATGGCAAAGCCGCGGCGGTCGGCGTCGTCGAAGACGAACTTGGCCGGCGGGTTCTGCTCGAGGTGCGTCCAGATCGGCCAGGCGCGGTCGTACATGTTGAGCTCGGGCGTGACGTGCGTGAGGTCGATGTTCGCCTCCCAGTAGGCGTCGAGCGTGCCCACGTCGCGCCAATACGGGCGCCCGTTCGTCATGTTGACGCAGCTGCCGTGGAAGTCGTGCGCGTACACCTCGGTGTCGCTCGCCACGCAGCGCGGGATCAGGTCCTTGCCGAAGTCGTGCGCGGAGTCGCCCATCGCCGCGTCCTCGCGCAGCAGGCTGAACAGGTACTTTGCGTCGAACACGTAGATGCCCATGCTCGCCAGCACCGTGTTCGGGTTCCCGGGCGTGGTGAACGGGTTGGACTGCGGCTTCTCCTGGAACGCGGTGATGCGGCCGCGCCAGTCGGTGCGCATCACGCCAAGCTGCGAGGCCTGCTCGACCGGCGCCTCGATGCAGCCGACCGTGAGCTTCGCTCCGCGCGCCAGGTGCTCCTCGAGCAGGCGGCGGTAGTCCATCTTGTAGATGTGATCGCCGGCGAGCACGAGGACGTGCTCGGGATCCTGGCGCTTGAGGATGTCGATGTTCTGGAAGACCGCGTCGGCCGTGCCCTGGTACCAGTCGCCGTTCACGCGTTGCTGGGCCGGCATCACCTCGACGAACTCGTCGAAGCGGGCATCGAGGAATCCCCAGCCCTTCTGGACGTGGCGAATGAGGGAGTGGGCCTTGTACTGCGTGCACACGTTGACGCGCTTCATGCCCGAGTTGATGCAGTTCGAGAGCGTGAAGTCGATGATGCGGAACTTGCCGCCGAAGGCGACCGCGGGTTTCGCGCGCCAGTCGGTGAGCTGTTTGAGGCGCGCCCCGCGGCCGCCGGCCAATACGATCGCGACCGTGTTGCGGACGGCATTCGCGAGAACTCGGGATTCTGCCGGGCGTTGCGCGACGCGCGCGCTCGCCCTCTCCTCGACCTCGACGACCATGTGCGCTGTCCCCTGGTTTGTACTGCAGACCACCTTCGCACTTGACGTCCGATGAGTGTGCCGACCTCCGTCTGACATTTCTGCCGGACTGTTCCTACATCGTGTCGAATTCCTAGCTACAAGCGACGACGGCCGCGCCGATCAACGCGAGTTTTTCGTTCACGATCGCGCGTACCGGAACGCGCTTAAGTATCGAGGAGTGCGCGCCTTTTGCCGCGAAGGCGGCGCTGAAGACGTCTTTTTTGATCGACGGTCCGATCCTTGCTATCACGCCGCCGCAGATGAAGACACCGCCCGTGGCCATCACGTTGAGCGCCTGGTCGCCCGCGACATTGCCGAGGTTGGCGGAAAACATCTCCACGCCGTCGCGATCGAGCGCACCACCGCAGACCACGTGCTCCGCCTCCACGCGGGCGTGCCTGTCATAAATCCGTTTCCAGAGCTCGAGTTGGGGTGGCGTCGCCGGCGAGAAGCCGACGTGGCCCCCCTCGCCGGCAACAACCGAAAACCCGGGGCCAGGCACGTGCCCGGTCCCGGCCCTGTTTGCCACCAGGTACGCCACCCCCAACCCCGTGCCCACGCCCAGCAGCACCCGGTTGCCGTGCTTCACCGGCTTGCCTTCCTGCCAGGTGACGAAGTCGCGCGGGGGAATCGCGGCGAGCCCGTGGGCGGAGGCCTCGAGGTCGTTCAGGAGGGTGAGATCGCGCAAGCCGAAGCGCGAGGCGAGCTTGCCGCCGTCGAGGCGCCACGGGCGGTTGGTCATAGTGACGCAGTTGCCGATGCAGGGACCGGCCACGCCGATGGCGGCGCCGGTGAAGCGCGCGCGCGGCGGCCGGTCGCGTTCCCATTCCTCCAGGAATTCGCCCAGCACCTCCTCCATGCCCGCGTACTCGGCGAGCGCGTAGCGCCGCGCGATCACGGGGCGCCACCGGCCGCTGGTAAACTCGCCCGCTTCCAACAGAATCTTCGTGCCGCCGACGTCACCGGCCAGGATCACATTGCCCTCCTCGGAACCCGATTCCAACCCGATCTCGGTCCTCTTCGTCACGCCTGAGTGCACGCCGCTGGTGAAGACCGGCGGCCTGGGCGACGTGAGCGCGTCGCTGCCCGCCGCGCTGCGCCGCCTCGGCGTCGATGCGCGCATCCTGCTGCCCGGCTACCCGCAGGTGATCGACGCCGACCCGTCCGCGACCGAGCTGGCACGCGTGGCGGTGCTCGACCACGGCGTGCGCCTGCTGGACACGCAGCTTCCCAACGGCGTTCCCGTCGTCGTGGCCGACTGCCCCGAGCTCTACTTCCGCCCGGGCGGCCCCTACCAGACCGAGGATGGCACCGATTGGGAGGACAACGCCCTGCGCTTCGGCGTTCTCTCCAGGCTCGCATCGCTGCTCGGCAGCAACGAGAGCCCGTTCGACTGGCTGCCCGACGTCATCCATTGCAACGACTGGCCCGCGGCGCTTGCGCCGGTCTACCTCCGGCACCTGTCCGAAGGGCATGCGGCCTCGATGATCACCATCCACAACCTTGCGTTCCAGGGCGTGTTCCCGCCCGCCCAGGCGACGGCGCTGCGGCTCACGCGCGACATGCTCGGCCCGGACCAGTTGGAATACTGGGGGAAGGTGTCGTTCCTGAAGGGCGCGCTCACTTGCGCCGATGCGATCACCACCGTGAGCTCCACCTACGCGCGCGAGATCCAGACCGCCGCACAGGGCATGGGGCTGGATGGAGTGCTGCGGGAGCGATTCAAGGACCTCCACGGGATCACGAACGGCATCGACACCACCGAGTGGGATCCGCTCAACGACCCGCACATCGCGAGTCCCTACGGTCCGCTCACGCTGGAGAAGAAGTACCCGAACAAGCTCGCCCTCAAGCGCCGCGTGGGGCTCGCGGGATCGAACGAGAAGCCGCTGATGGGGATGGTGAGCCGGCTCACGCAGCAGAAGGGCGTGGACCTGCTGGTCGGCGCCACCGACGCGCTGCTCGCGATGGGCGCGCAGGTGATCGTCGTGGGCTTGGGGGAGCGCGACCTCGTCACTGCGCTGCACACCCAGGCGGTGCGCCATCCCGGGGACTTCGTGGTGGTCAACGAGTTCGACGAATCGCTCGCGCACCAGGTCGAGGCGGGCTGCGACATGTTCCTCATGCCCTCGCGCTTCGAGCCCTGCGGCATGAACCAGATGTACTCGCAGCGCTACGGCACCCCGCCCATCGCCAACGCCACCGGCGGGCTCATCGACACCATCGAGGACGACTCGCGCTCGAACACCGACAAGCCCACGGGTTTCCTCATGGGCGACACCACCTCGGGCGCCCTCGAGCTCGCCGCCAAGCGTGCCGTCGTCGCCTGGAAGGATCAGCGTCGTTGGAGGTCGATCCAGTTGAGCGGGATGGCGAAGGAATTCGGTTGGGAGGCGTCGGCGCGAAAGTACGTCGAGGTGTATCGGAAGATCGCCGGCTAGTTCAGACCCACTTCATCAGCCCCAGCTCGAACCTGTGTGACAGCGCCGGGTGGTGCGGATAGGCGCGGATGCGGTACTCCAGCTTCCCGCACAACTCCGGAGCCAGGTCCAGCGTGTAGCGATACTCCCCACCCTCGCCGCGCTCACCGGTGTGCTTGAAAAGATGGGCGGCACTGCGCCCGGGGGTCGCGAGCTCGCGCACGGCGGGTGAGAGCAGGAGCTCGACGGCGATATCCTCGGCATTGATCCCGTCCGTCTTCACGCCGACCACGAAGTGCCCGGTCTCCGAGAACGAGAGGTGCTTGGCGGGGAGCGAGACCGTGCGCACCTGCACCCGCGGCCAGGCCGACGCCACGCGCTTCTTCCATTGCGCGACATCGCGCGCGAGGCCGTGGCCGTCGCGGCTGAAGCGATGCCCGCGCTCGGCGGCGGGACGGTAGAAGCGCGTGAGGTATTCGTTCACCATGCGCTCGCTGTTGTATTGCGGCATCAGCGTCATGATCGAGCGCTTGGCCATCTTCACCCAGTGCGGCGAGAAGCCGTGGGCCTCGCGGTCGTAGTAGAGCGGGATCACCTTGTCCTGCATCAGCTCGTAGAGCGACCGGCTCTCCTCCTGGTTGCGGCGCTCGTCGGAGAGCTGCTCGGAGGCGGGCTTGATCGCCCAGCCGTTGTCGCCGGTGTAGCCCTCGCCCCACCAGCCGTCGAGCACCGAGAGGTTGATCACGCCGTTGAAGCCGGCCTTCATCCCGGAGGTGCCCGAGGCCTCGAGCGGGAAGACGGGGTTGTTGAGCCACACGTCCACGCCCGAGACCAGGCGCCGCGCGAGGCGCAAGTCGTAGCCTTCCACCAGCAGGATGCGTCCCTCGAACTGCGGCATCGAGGCTACCTGCGTGATGCGGCGCATGAACTCCTTGCCCGGCTCGTCGGCCGGGTGCGCCTTGCCCGCGAACAGGAACAGCACCGGCCGCTTCGGATCGCTCGTGATCTCGTGCAGCCACTCGAGGTTGTCGAACATGAGCGTCGCGCGCTTGTAGGTGGCGAAGCGGCGCGCGAAGCCGATGGTGAGCACGTTGGGGTTCGCGGGGTCGGCGAACTTGAGCATGCGGTCGAGGTGGGCCTCGCTTCCGTGGTTGCGGAAGTGCTGCACGCGCACGCGCTCGCCCACCAGGTGCAGCATCCGCGCCTTCAGGTGCTGGCGGATGCTCCAGAACTGGTGGTCGGGCATCGAGGCGATCGCCTCCAGCACGCCTTGCTGGCCGAGGCGATGGTTCCAGCCGGTGCCCATCAACCGCTCGAACGCCTCGGCCATCTCGGGTGCGAGGAAGCTCGGCACGTGCACGCCGTTGGTCACGTAGCTGATCGGGTTCTCCTGCTCGGGCACCTCGGGCCAGAGCTCGGCCAGGATCAGCGCGGAGACGTCGCCGTGGATGCGCGAGACCCCGTTCATGAAGCGCGAGCCGCGCGCGGCGAGTGCCGTCATGTTGAAGTCGTGGCTGCTGGGCGTGCGGCCGAGCGCGAGGAGCTGCTCCTTCGGCATTCCCAGCTCGGCGCAGTAGCGATGGAAGTAGCGATCCATCTTTTCGGGCACGAAGTGGTCGTGCCCGGCTGCCACCGCCGTGTGGGTGGTGAAGATCGTGTTGGCCGCCACCGCCTCCAGCGCCGCATCGCGGTCCATGCCCTGGCGGACGAGGGCGCGCATCCGCTCCAGCACGAGGAAGGCCGCGTGGCCCTCGTTCATGTGCCACACCGTGGGCTTGATCCCGAGCGCCTCGAGCGCGCGGAAACCACCCATGCCGAGCACGATCTCCTGCTGGATGCGCGTGTTGCGATCGCCGCCGTAGAGGCGGTGGGCGGTGGCGCGGTCCTCCGGCCGGTTCTTCTCGTGGTCGGTGTCGAGCAGGTAGAGATTGATCCGGCCCACGCGCACGAGCCAGATCTTGCAGAACACGTCGTGCTCGCCGAACTCCACGCGCACCTCGAGCATCGAGCCGTCGGGCTTGCGCACGGGGGAGATCGGCAGGTCGCCGAAGTCCGAGTCGTAGTAGTGCGCGTGCTGCACGCCCTCGCCGTCGATCGTCTGGTGGAAGTAGCCCTGGCGGTAAAGGAGTCCCACGGCGACGAACGGGATCGCGAGGTCGCTCGCGGTCTTGCAGTGGTCGCCCGCGAGGATGCCGAGGCCGCCGGAGTAGATCGGCAGGCTCTCGTGGAAGCCGAACTCGGCGCAGAAGTAGGCGACGAGGTCGTCGGGGCCGAAGCCGATCGCCTCCCGCTCCGGCGACTTCGCGCGGTAGGCGTCGAACGCGGCGAGCGCCCGCTCCAGGTCGTGGAGGAAGACGGGGTCGCGCGCGGCCTCGTCGGCGCGGCGCTGGTCCATGCCCTTCAGCGTCGCGACCGGGTTGTGGCCGAGCGCATCCCAGAGCTGCGGGTCGAGGCGGGCGAACAGGCTTCGCGTCTGCCGGTCCCAGCTGAACCAGAGGTTGTTGGCGAGCTCGTGCAGCCTGCCCAGGGCCGGCGGCAGCTGCGGGTGGACTTCCAGCGAGAAGGGGGTGCCGGGACGTTCGTCCATGACGTTTTTGCTGTTTGGTTCCGGACAGACCACGCGGGCGGCCTTTCGTTTCGGCGCCTCGAGGACCGGGCCGAAAAAGCCTCCATTTGACAACTCCCAAATGATTCGACTATTCTAGAACCATGAAAACGATCCAGGCCGTCGAATTGCTCGCCGCCCTCGCCCAGGAGACGCGGCTCTCCATCTTCCGCGCGCTCGTGCAGGCGGGTCCCGAAGGGCTCGCGGCGGGCCGCATCGCAGAGGTGGTGGCCACGCCGGCCTCGACCCTCTCGTTCCACCTGAAGGAGCTGTCCGCCGCAGGCCTGGTGCGCTCGCGCCAGGACGGCCGCTTCATCTATTACTCGGCCGACTACGCGGCCATGAACGAGCTGGTGAGCTTCCTGGGCGAGAAGTGCTGCGTCGGCGCCTCGAGCTCCCAGTCCTGCTCCCCCAAATCCATGACGACAAGGCAAAGGAGCGCGGCATGAAGCGCGACATCGAAACGAAGACCGTGGCCGTGATCGGCGCCGGACCCATCGGCCTGGCCGCCGCGGCCCACCTGCTCGAGCGCGGCTTCGCGCCCGTGGTGCTGGAAGCCGGCGACTCGATCGCCGCCAGCCTCGAATCCTTCCGCCACGTGCAGCTCTTCTCGCCGTGGCGCTACAACATCGATCCCGCCGCGCGTCGCCTTCTCGAGGCGACAGGCTGGAAGCCGCCGGAGCTCGACTTCCTTCCCACGGCCGGCGCCATGGTCGAGCGCTACCTCGCGCCGCTCACACGCCTGCCCGGCATCGCCGCGGCGATCCGCCTCTCGCATCGCGTGCTCGACGTCTCGCGCGACGGCTACGACAAGATGAAGTCGCAGGGGCGCGACGAGGCCGCCTTCGTGATCCGCTGCGCAACGCCCGGGGGCGTGAAGGAGATTCGCGCATGGGCCGTGCTGGACGCCTCGGGCAACTGGGGCAAGCCCAACCCGCTCGGCGCCAACGGCCTGCCCGCGATCGGCGAGACGGAGAACGCGACACGATTCCAGTACGGCATGCCCGACATCCTCGGCAAGTGGCGCTCGCGATACGCCGGCAAGCGCGTGCTGGTGGCCGGCGCCGGGCACTCGGCCGCGGGCAACCTGCTCTCGCTCGCCAAGCTGGCCGACCAGGAGCCGGGCACGCGCATCGTCTGGACGATCCGCGGCCACAACTTCGCCCGCATCTTCGGCGGCGGGGAGAACGACGGCCTCGCGGCACGCGGCGCGCTCGGGCGGCGGCTACAGGCTCTCGCCCAGGGCGGGCGGCTCGAGGTGGTCCCCGACTTCAGGACGGTTGAAGTGCATGCGGGAGACGGTGACGGTGGCGCGCTCACCATCGTCGGCCGCGGCGCCAACGACGAGGCGCGCACGATCGAGGGCATCGACGAGGTGATCGTCTCGGCTGGCGGACGTCCCGACCTCTCGATCGCTGCGGAGCTGCGCACCAGGCTCGACCCGTGGGTCGAAAGCACCGAGCAGCTCGCCCCGCTCATCGATCCGAACGTCCACAGCTGCGGCACGGTTCGCCCGCACGGTCATCGCGAGCTCGAGCATCCGGAGAAGCGCTTCTATGCGGTGGGCTCCAAGAGCTACGGACGCGCGCCCAACTTCCTGCTGGCGACCGGGCACGAGCAGGTGCGCTCGGTGGTGGCGGCGCTCGCCGGCGACCTCGTGGCCGCCGACGACGTGCAGCTCGACCTGCCGCAGACCGGGGTGTGTTCGACGCAGTTCGACGAGGCGAGCTCCGCGTGCTGCACGACGGGTGAATCGATCGACTTAACCAAGGAGAAGGTCATGGCAGGAGGATGCGGAACGACCAGCAACGGCAGCAAGGACCAAGGCGGCTGCGGCACGGCTTCGTGCGGCGGCGCCAGCAAGGAACGCGAGGACGCCTGCTGCGGCCTGGACGAGCAGATCAAGGACGCGGGCGGCAGCGGCTGCGGCTCGGAAGCCTCGAAGGCGGCGACGGCCCGGGCAAAATCGACGGCATGCTGCCGCTGATCTCCGCGCTGGGCGTCGCCCAGATCGTCTCCTGGGGTTCGCTGTTCTACGCCATCGGGGTGCTCGGCATCCCGATGCGCCAGGAGCTCGGCATCTCGGAGCTCTTCCTCTTCGGTACCTTCAGCGCGGCACTGCTCGTCTCGGGCACGCTCGCGCCGATGATGGGGCGCCTCATCGACCGCCGCGGCGGGCGCTTCGTGCTGTCGCTGGGCTCGTGCCTCGGCGCGCTGTCGATGGCGACGCTCGCCGTCGCGCCG
>Ga0075428_100008915_pt1 | contig 11132 bp, 7 predicted proteins | sample RhiMetdeltSRZDD2_FD_75291 | JGI IMG/M metagenome (GOLD analysis project Ga0075428, IMG submission 75291) | Populus rhizosphere microbial communities from Tennessee, USA - Rhizosphere MetaG P. deltoides SRZDD2 | ecosystem: Host-associated > Plants > Roots > Rhizosphere > Soil | place: USA... | reverse complement strand
GTTTATGATACTGTCTGGCACGGCTCATGGGGTGCTCCTGCATCTTCTGGGATAGACGTGTCCCGTGAGAGGAGACGCTGTCCTCGCCGTGAGAGGCGGCCTCGATGTGCACGGCGCATTCCACCGAGGCGGTCCGAGGATTGCCCGACAGACACGAGAGCGTCGATGATGGACTTTTACGCGGTGCTGGATCAGATCCTCGCGCTGCTGCGCCAGCGCGGTCGTGTGTCGTACCGGGCACTCAAGCGCCAATTCGACCTCGACGATGCGTACCTCGACGATCTGAAGGTGGAAATCATTGAGGTGCAGCAGTGTGCCGTGGATCAGGAGGACACCATGCTGGTCTGGACCGGTGCCACTGGGGCAACGCCACTGCCACCTCCCGCCCTTCATGCGCCTGTGCCTCTAGCTCCAACACAGGCGGACGACGCCTCCTGGGATGCTGTCTCCCCACCGACTGCTGTACGTCCCACTGACGCGGAACGGCGCCAGCTCACGGTGCTGTTCTGTGACCTGGTGGACTCGACCGCGCTCTCCAGCCAACTCGACCCGGAAGACTTGCGCGAGGTGGTACGGGCCTATCAGGAGACTTGTGCCAAGGTGATCGCTCGCTTTGAGGGGCATATCGCGCAGTATCTCGGCGATGGCCTGCTGGTCTATTTCGGCTACCCCTTGGCGCACGAAGATGATGCGCAGCGGGCGGTGCGGGCCGGGCTCGGGATGATCGAGGCCCTGGGGCAACTCACTACCCGTCTGGAGCAGGAGCGGGGGGTACGACTGGCCGTGCGCCTGGGCATCCATACCGGCCTCGTGGTGGTCGGGGAGGTCGGAGGCGGCACGCGGCAGGAACAGTTAGCCCTCGGCGAGACGCCGAACCTGGCTGCCCGCCTGCAAGGCATCGCGGCGCCCAATACGGTGGTGATCAGTGCCACCACCTTTCAGCTTCTCGGTGGGTTCTTTGCCTGCCAGCCGTTAGGGACCCCGCCCCTGAAAGGCCAGACCCAGCCGCTAGCGGTCTATCGTGTGCTCTATGAGAGCATGGCCCGCAGTCGCCTGGAAGCCGCTGGCAGCACCGGGTGGACCCCCCTCGTGGGCCGGGAGCAGGAAATCGGCGTGCTGCGCGAGCGCTGGGCCCAGGTCAAAGACGGCCTCGGCCAGGTCGTGCTCCTCAGTGGCGAAGCCGGCATCGGCAAATCACGCCTGGTGCAGGTACTGACGGACCAGGTGGCCGCCGAGCCCCGGGCCTGGCTCACCCCGTGTCAGTGTTCGCCCTATCACCAGCACACCGCCTTGTATCCGCTGATCGACCTGCTGGAGCGGGTGACCCTGCGCTTCGACCGGGAGGAGTCTCCCCAGCAGAAGGTGGGCAAACTGGAAGGGTTTTTGGTGCAGTATGGCCTGCCACTGGCGGAGGCGGTGCCCCTCTTTGCCGCCCTCCTCTCCCTGCCGCTGCCGGCGGACTATGCGCCCGTGACGGTGTCGCCGGAGCAGCAAAAGCAGCAGACCCTCCACGCCCTAGTGACGATCCTGCTACGCATCGCCGCCCAACAGCCCGTGCTCTTTGTCATGGAAGACCTGCACTGGGTCGATCCGTCCACGCTGGAGCTGCTCAGCCTCCTGGTCGAGCAAGGCCCCACCGCTCGCATCCTGACGCTGTTCACCTTTCGGCCGGACTTCTGCCCGCCGTGGACGGGGCGAGCCCATCTCACCCAGCTCACGGTCAACCGCTTGCCCCGACACCAGGCCGTGGAGGTGATCCACCAGGTGGCCCACGGCAAGGTGTTGCCTCCCGAGGTGGTCGAGCAGATCGTGGCCAAGACCGATGGGGTGCCGCTGTTTGTGGAGGAATTAACCAAGATGGTGCTGGACTCGGGACTGCTCCAGGAGCGGGACGAGCACTATGCGCTGACCGGACCCCTGCACCCGCTGGCCATTCCTGCCACGCTGCACGACTCGCTCATGGCGCGGCTCGACCGCCTCGCGGCGGTGAAGGCCCTGGCCCAACTCGGGGCGACGCTGGGGCGCGAGTTTTCCTACGCGCTCCTGCGGGCCGTTGCCCCGTGGGACGAGGACATCGTGCAGCGGGGACTGCACCAGTTGGTCGAAGCGGAGTTCCTGTACCAGCGGGGGATGTCGCCGCAGGCAATATATTTCTTCAAGCATGCCCTGATCCAGGAGGCGGCCTATCAGTCCTTGCTGCGGAGCACACGGCAGCAGTACCATCAGCGCATCGCCCAGGCATTGGAGGCCCAGTTCCTGGAGATCGTCGCGACGCAACCCGAGCTGGTGGCCCAGCACTACACCGCCGCGGGCTGCGCCGAGCAGGCGATTGCCTATTGGCTGCGGGCGGGGCAACACGCCAGGGACCGTTCGGCCCATGTGGAAGCGATCAGCCACCTCACCAAGGGGCTGGAGGTGCTCACGACCCTCCCCACTACCCCCGAGCGGACCCAGCAGGAACTCACGCTGCAGCTCACCCTGGCCGTGTCGCTGATGGCCACCCACGGCTACGCAGCCCCGGAAGTGGAGCGCGTGTATACCCGGGCACGCGCGTTGTGCGGGCAAGTGGGGGAGACCCCGCAGCTCTTCCCGGTGCTGCATGGGCTCTGGCGGTATTATATGGTGCGGGCAGAGTACCAGACGGCGCGGCAGTTGGTGGAGCAGTTCCTCAGCCTGGCCCAGCGTACCCACGACCCCACCCTCCTCGTGGAACCTCATCGGGCGCTCGGGACCACCTTGTTCTGGCTGGGAGAGTTGACCGCGGCCCGATCACACCTGACGCAGGCGGTGGCCCTCTACCACCCACACCAGCGCCGTGCCCATACAGTCCTCTACGGGCAAGACCCGGCGGTGGCTGCCCTCGCCCATGCCGCGTTGGCCCTGTGGTGTCTGGGCTATCCGGCCCAAGCCCTCCAGACGAGCCACGAGGCGCTCACGCGGGCTCAGGAGCCCGCGCACCCCTTTACCTTGGCTTATGCCCTCTGCTTTGCTGGAGAGATCCACCAACTCCGCCGGGAGGTGCAGGCCGCCCAAGAGCGAGCCGAGGCGGAGATGGCCCTGTGCACGGAGCAGGGATTCGCCTTCTACTTGGCGCGGACGATGATCCTGCGGGGCTGGGCGTTGGCCAAGCAGGGACAGTGGGAGGAGGGGATTGAGCAGATGCAGCAGGGTCTCATCGCCTTCCGGGGCACGGGGGCCGAGCAGGTACGACCGTATGGTTTGGGCCTGCTGGCGGAGACGTATAAGGATGCCGGACAGCCGGAGGAAGGGCTGGCGGTCCTGGCTGAGGCGCTGGCCGTCATCCAGAGGACGGGGGAGCGTATCTACGAGGCGGAGCTCTATCGACTCCAAGGGGAGTTGCGGCTTCGGATCGCTAGGGACAATCCAGCAGAGGCGGAAACCTCTTTTCGTCAGGCCCTCGACATTGCCCGGCAGCAGCAGGCCAAATCCCTGGAACTGCGTGCCGCCATGAGCCTGGCGCGGCTGTGGCAGCAGCAGGGCAAGCGCCAGGAAGCGCACGACCTGCTCGCACCGGTCTACGGCTGGTTCACCGAGGGGTTTGACACCGCGGACCTGCAAGAGGCGAAGGCACTCCTAGACGCGCTGGCGTCACGCAATGCCGGTGGACACGCTCTTGCTTCCCTACCATGATGGATGTGTAGATTCTAACCTCTTGAGTATGAAGCACTTTCATGAGGTATTGGCCGGAAATGTCCATGAATGCTCGCTGTCATCACGTATCGGAAGAGTCAGTCAGTTTCGCTGACGAAAATTTATTGTGAGAGCGGCTGGAAGATCACTCTGGGGACGGCGTCTACAAGGGCGCTGTCTGCATGACAAGAGCGGGTGAGTGTCAAGACATTCAAGACAGGCTAATAGAAATTGCCCTGAATATAGCCGCATACTTCAGAGTAGGAGTGTTCCAGTGGAACGAATCAATACTCTGATACATAAGCGAGCATGAGTGACAGACCAGTGGTGAAGGCTCATAGTCGTGAAGGACTGGCGGATTAATGGGAATTCCACAGGCATGCCAAGGTGGTATCGGCTATACTCTCGTTGTCTAATGGTTGTCTATTTCGGGCAGCAGACAGACGAGAGAACACACGGGAACCCCAGCAAAGACGTAGAGTGACATGCCTTATCAGCGCATGACGAACGCACTGTACAATGATAACCGGCTCAAGCTGGGCGTGTTCGGGCTCAACGTGAGCAACGGCTGCGCCGCCACCACGGCCGAAGGACACCTGCAGCCTACCTGGCAAAACAACCTGGACATTGCTGTCATGGCCGACCGCGCCGGAATCGAGGCCCTGGTGCCTGTGGCCCGCTGGAAAGGCTTTGGGGGCAAGACCAACTTCAACGGCACCTGCTTCGAGACGTACACCTGGGCCGCCGGGCTGGCGGCAGCCACGCGGCAGGTGGCCGTCTTCTCGACGTCGCACGTGCCGACGGTCCACCCCATCGTGGCGGCCAAGCAGGCCACCACTATCGATCACATCTCGAACGGGCGCTTCGCGCTCAACGTCGTGTGCGGTTGGTACGAGCCTGAGTTCTTGATGTTCGGCGCGCCCGTCATGGAACATGACACGCTGTATGACTATGCCGCCGAGTGGCTGGAGATCATGCGCCAGCTCTGGGTCGCCGAAGAGGAATTCGATTACCAGGGCCGCTTCTTCAACATCATCAGGGGCTTCCACCAGCCCAAGCCCATCCAGAAGCCCTTCCCGCCGATCATGAACGCCGGCAGCTCCGCCACCGGCGCCCGATTCGCGGCGAAGTACGCGGACATGGTGTTTACCAGCATCGCTGAGGACGCCGACGACGAGACGACTGCCCGCATCCGCGCCCAGCGCGCGCTTGGCCGCGAGGAGTTCGGGCGGGAATTCCAGGTGTGGACCGCCTGCTCGGTGGTATGCCGTCCCACGGAAAAGGAGGCCCTCGACTATGCTCGCTACTACATCCTCGACAAAGGCGACTGGGACGCGGTCGCCAACCTGGCGCGCGGCCGACGCCGGGCTGGACCGCCAGGCCCTGGCGAGCGCTTGCGTAGCCCCGGCTGGGGTGGTTACCTCCTGATCGGCACCCCGGAGCAGATGGTCGAGCGGCTCATGCACCTCACCGCCATGGGGTTGGATGGTGTGGTGCTGAGTTGGGTCAATTACGAGGCAGAGCTTGCCTACTGGATCAGCGACGTCCTGCCCGTCATGGAGCAAGCGGGTCTGCGCCGGCCGTACGTCCCAGCCCACGCACGCTCGTAGGTGCACGTGCAGAGGCTGCGGTACACTGTCATGTACACAGCGACTACCCCGGCGCGGTTTGAGAGGCTGTGGCGATAACGGACATGTCTTGCAGCCCGCTGATTTCCTTGCTATGGTAGAGGCATGGAACGCACACCGTTTGAACTGACACCGGAACAAAAAGGCATGCTAGACTTGCTATCACGCGAGACGGGCAAACCGATCCCTACCCTGCTCGCTGAAGCGCTAGAGGAGTTACAGGAGCGCGTGCACCGTAGCCGTGATCACGATGAAGATACTGAGACGCATCAGCAAGCCACCTGCACACCCACAGTGTTAGATATTTTCCAGGAAGCACGCGAGGGCATCCCGGAAGAAACCTGGAAGGCACTGCCTCAGGATTTAGCCGCCCAGCATGATCATTATATCTACGGCACACCGAAACATCCGGAACGAGACGCCTGTTCGCCGATGCGTTTTATTGGATTGCGCTCCTGCATGCCGGTGACCAGTGGCACCAGCGTGTGATCGCGTTCACCGCGACGCTCTCCACGCATCACCTGTATACCACGGATGCGGTCTTCGACGAGTATCTGGCGACCTACAGCGCCAGGGGCGCGTTGCTTCGCCAACGGGCGGTGGCGACTGCGCGCCGTCTGCTTGCCTCTCCAGCGGTGACCATCATCCCGCAAACTCGTGAACTCTTTACTTGCAGGTCTTACACTTTACGAAGCCCGTCCTGATAAGGAATATAGCCTCACTGATTGCATGTCTATGCACGTGATGCGCCAGGAAGGTCTCACGGACGTGCTCACGAATGACCATCATTTCACGCAAGAAGGCTTTCACATTCTGTTCCCATAAGGATGGCGCTAGACACGGACGCCTGCACTCTGGGGGCTCGCAGGTCTGCCCGTGGAGACGTGCCCATATATGAAGTTGAACTTAGATGATTTCCGGGAAAGGTTCGCCACGCGTCTCCACCCCTGCTCTCCTGCCTCCCAACCCGTGCTGTGGGGTGTGACCTCCCCCCAGCGGGGGGAGGCAAGGGGTTCGTCCACACTGCCGTGGACCACCACGAGGGAGGTGCTTGTTAAGAAATCGCCTTAGAGCTCGATGCGGCGATAGACGAGCCGCCACAGGGTATCGTGCTTCTCCCAGGTGGGCGGCCCCGAGGAGAGCGGGCGGTCACCCGGCTGGGGGGTGGGATTGCTCCGGCGTTGTTGGTTAGCCTGTGTGGCGGCTTCGTCGGCCTCATAGATCGCACAGAACCTGGGGCATCCCGGCTGCGGATGGCGAAACGCGCGGTAGAGTTCCCAGCGCGTGCCGTGCGCGTACCCGCCACGCTCCATGACTTCAGGCACGTGGATGTTCGTGTAGAAGGCGTTGAACTCCGCCAGTTCAGCCTCATCCGTGTCGGGAGGAACATTCATGCCGACCATGAAGATGGAGTGCGGGGGCTGACTCGCCGCGCCTGACGACGAGACGTAGCGCCAGATCATGCGCCACACGCTCTGGGTCTGTTGCCACACCGCAGGGCCTGGCGTGTACCTGGGTCGCCCCTCCGGTGGGCCATCGTTGCGTTCAGCGTAGGTACGGGCTGCTGCCTCCCCGTCCATCTCGTAGACCGCCAGCCATCGGGGTCCATAATCCCCACGGGGGTCCGGCTGGAGGAGTTCATAGCGGGTGCCACGCACGAACCCGGGGTTGCTGGCCACCACTTCCGGCACGTGAATCTTGCTATAGAACTGGCTGAACTCCGCCACCGCGGTGGGCTCCGTGTCGGGGGGCGTATTCATGCCCACCCAGTACATAAACGGGTATGCGAAGGCTTGCTGCATCATGCCATCTCCTATGAAAGCGGGAAACCCGGCGTTCCCCTACCCTTCCCATCCATGGCATCGCATGGCTGGAGGACGATGCCCACGACTGTGTACACACTCGGGCCCACCAGTATACGCCCAAAACCGTGCGGAAATATACGCGCGTTATCGATTCCTGCATTGCTGGTGTGTGCTGGGACACCGACATGCGGCGCATCAGCAGATGCATCAGGAAGTTGGCAGGCTCACCGGATCACCTCATCGGCCTGGAGGAGTATGGACGAGGGGATTGTCAGGACAAGGGCTTGGGCGGTTTTGAGGTTGATGATGAGTTCGAACTTCATAGGTTGTTCCACTGGCAGGTCAGTGGGCTTGGCGCCTTTGAGGATCTTGTCCACATATGTGGCAGCGCGGTGCCAGCTCTCGGGTATGTGCGGCCCATAGTTCATGAGTCCCCCGGCTTTGGCATACCCCACCTCACCAGACATCGTTGGCAGGCGGCTCGCCAGCGCCAGCTCCGCGAGCCGTACCCGATAGTAACTGCATAGGGGACTCTGCACCATGATCAGCGCCTGAGCGTGCCCCTGGGTGGCCGCCTGGAAGGCGCCCGCAAACTCATCAGGGCCACGCACCTCCAGCGGGAGAAGCTGCACGCCCAGCCCGCGCGCCGCGGCCTCGTGGTCGTGCCGCTGGGCGTGCCAATTGGGAGGCCCGGTGTCGAGGAGAAGGGCCACGCGGGAGAGCCCAGGAACGGCCTCTCGGAGCAGCTCGAGCCGTTTCCCGGCGACTTCGGGGACCATCATGCTCAGGCCGGTGAGGTTCCCCCCCGGCCGCGCCAGGCTCGCGACCAACCCGTCCCGCACTGCATCGAAACTGATGGCGACGATGGGAATGGTGCTGGTCGCGTGCTTGGCCGCCAAAGCCCCGGCGGTATCTCCCGCCACGATGACGTCCACGGGCAGCCGCACCAGAGCAGTGGCGAGGTCGGGGTAGCGCTCGGGCTGGTTTTCCGCCCAGCGGAGATCGAGGGCCATGGTCTGGCCCTCGATGTAGCCCAGGTCCCGCAGCGCCTGGAGGAATCTGTGCAGTCCTTTGCCAGGTTCCACGGGAGGGGAGCCAGGCGCGAGCACACCAATCCGTGGGAGCTTCCCCGCTGGCTGCGCGTCAGCGGCAAGCGGCGCCACGAGTATGCCCAGCACCAGCGTAGCAAGGAGCGCGGTGGCTTTCATCGTATCACCTCATCGGCTTGGATGAGCAGGGTCGGGGGAATCGTGATCCCGAGCGCCTGGGCAGTCTTGAGGTTAATCACCAGATCGAACTTCGTGGGCTGCTCCACGGGGAGATCGCCGGGCTTGGCGCCTTTCAGGATGCGATCGACATAGTACGCGTAGCGCCGCCATATGGCAGGCTGGTTTGGCCCGTAGGACATGAGACCCCCTGCTTCCACATCCCTTCTCCAGCGGTAGATGGCTGGCAGCCGGTGCTGGGCCGCGCGGTCCACGATGGCGCCGATGATATGATCGAGCAGCAGCGGCTCACCAAGGACAACGAGCGCCTCAGCACCCTCTCGGGTCATGGCGGTGAAGGCATCAGCCAACTCGTCACGGCTGCGCAGCGGCACGACGTGCATGTGCACCCCCAGGGCCTTGGCAGCCACAGCCAGGATTCCCATGTCGGTCCCAGATGGACTGGCTGGATTCGTTAACACGGCGATGCGAGCGCTCTGCGGCACCGCTTCCTTGAGGAGTTCTAGCTGCTTGCCGGGGAGTTCCGCGAGAAAATTGCTCAAGCCCGTGATGTTCCCGCCCGGGCGCGCCAGGCTGGCGACGAACCCTAGCCCAACGGGATCACCGCTGCTCGCCATCACGATCGGGATCGTACGCGTGGCCTGCTGGGCGGCCCTGGTCGCGGCGCTGCCCCCGGCCACGATCACCTCCACTGGCAGGCGCACCAGCTCGGCCGCCAGGTCGCGGAGACGCTCGTCGCTGCCCTCCGCATAGCGGTGCTCGATGATCAGATTCTGACTCTCGACGTAGCCGAGGTAGCCGAGGTCGCGCAACCCTTGCTGGAAGGTATCCAATCTTGGATCTGGCCCCGAGGGAGGGCTGCCAGCATTGAGCCACCCGATCCGGTACACTTGCGTCGCCTGCTGCGCCGCGGCTGCGAGTGCTACGCAGAGGAGACCGAGGATGACAAGGGTCACGACGGCCTTGCGTGGGGCCCTTCCTGGTGCCGGTCCCATGGTGGTCTCCTTACCTCATCCCCATGCGCCTTAAGATAGAGAGGTGCTCTCAATGCTTACTATGCACAATGGCGTAAGTCAATGGTCAAGGCCACCTAGACCAGTACGCGTCCGCGTGGGCCAGGCTCACCATGCCGTCCACGCTGGACTTCCTAAAATGAGGGTGGAGCTCTCAATTTGAGAGCGAGCGGGGCGCGGGAGCGTTACCCATATACTAGCCTCGGCGCGCATGGGGTGACCCAGCGTCGCTACGCGTGAGGTGGGTACACATCTGGTATAGAGGTTGCAGCAGGGACGAGACGAACGGGGGAGACTGGCGCTCGCGGCATATGCCCACGGCACCATTAGTACTGCGTACCGCAAATACCGCGCCAGTTTGGCGCGGGGGAATGCGTTGTTTTGCCACGCGCTTCGGCGGAAAGAACTGGATATATATTTCCGCCGAGCTGTACTAGGGCGTTGGGCGCATATGCGTGAGAGCGCAGTACCCTATCCACCTCTATGGGAGAAGCGAATATGTTTACCTACATGCGTTATGCTAGGGTTATTGCATGCTTGATCGTGATGGTCGTCATGCTCGGGTGTGCCGGTGACCGTACAACAAGAAGCACGGGGGAGACCATCGATGATGGCGCCATTGCTACCAAAGTGAAATCGGCGCTCGTTGCGGCTCCCGACGTCAAAGGCACGCAGGTACAGGTTGAAGTGTACAGAGGGGTCGTCCAGTTAAGCGGGTTTGTGGACCGCCCTGCCGAGGCCCAGCGGGCCGTCACTGTGGCGCGGAATGTAGCGGGGGTTAAAGAGGTCCGGAATAATCTCATTGTGAAGTAAGCTCGCCGCCAGGGTCTCCCCTGCCCTCGTGCACCGGTAGCGGCCTAAGGCAGCGCTCCTGCAGTCCCCGCCTGAGAACTCGTGCTCTCGCTGTGGAGGAGCGGACAGTTCCCGGGCTGGCCCCAGTGCTGTACGATGGCGTGGAGGTGGCCGGGGTCGTCGGTCATGATGCCATCGACGCCGGCCCCGACCAAAGCACAGAGGTCGCTGCTATCGTTAACCGTCCAGACAATGAAGCGCATGCGCGCCTGGGGTGGGCGCGTGGCGTTGACCGCATCGCGCCGCCGGAGTTCCGCTACGAGAAAATCCCGCCACGACTGTATGGTCACGACTGGTTCCCCCCAGAAGGCAAAGCGCGTGCCTGCCCTCTGATTACGGCGGACAGCAGACGGCCATGCGCTCAACTGTATGAGCTCGGGTCCTTCTGTATCGAAGGCAATGGCTACGCGTGCATGTGTGGTCTGGTACCAGCGCTGTGCTTCGTGACGCAGTTGGTGAAAGACGGTCTCATACGGCGTGAGGAAGACGGCTTTGTCCAGGGCGTGATACTGCTGCAAGGTCTGCACGGCGTGCTGGAAGAGCGGCGGCACGAGGTCGGGGCGATCCTCAGGGATTTTGAGATCGAGAAAAAACAAGCGCGCGCGGTCATCCTGGCCCAAGCGTTGGACAAACTCGGTGAACGTGAGGATAGGGACGCGTTGCCCTGCCTGTTCATAGCCGTAGTCCCGCACCAGTTCGTGTAGGGGTACCTCATGGATGGACTGGCCCAGCGGTGGACGAAGCACACGGCACACCCCGGTGGGACGCAGCTCACTTTTGATGCTCATCACCCAGTCGTGCCACAACACCACATGCTGATCGCTGGTCATGCTCATGTCGAGTTCCAAGGCATTGGCCCCCAGTTGCAGGGCTGTCTCGAAGCTCTCCAGGGTATTTTCGCACGCCTGGTGTGGGGCACCGCGATGCCCGATAATCAGGAAATCGCGCCCTGGCGGC